>Ga0068853_100004935_pt1 | contig 10390 bp, 6 predicted proteins | sample KBSCornC32_FD_65655 | JGI IMG/M metagenome (GOLD analysis project Ga0068853, IMG submission 65655) | Corn rhizosphere microbial communities from Kellogg Biological Station, Michigan, USA - KBS Corn C3-2 | ecosystem: Host-associated > Plants > Roots > Rhizosphere > Soil ... | reverse complement strand
TCGCCTTGACAGCGCGCTGCGGCGCACTAGAATCGCACGCCCCCGCGCTGCACCCATGGCTATGTAGCTCAGCCGGTTAGAGCACGGCACTCATAATGCCGGGGTCGGTGGTTCGAGCCCACCCATAGCCACCATCTCCCTTCCGCGGGCACTTTCCCGAAGCCCGGGAAGGCGCGGTAACCTTGCGAACGGCTTCCAAACCGTCCTGCGCGAACGGCTGAAGATGCAGGATTGGACGGACGGTCCGTCGAAACCTCGACCACAAAAGCCGGCCGTTATTGCAATCCCATGCTCGTCGCAAGGGCGATGAAGCGTGCATCGGCGCGCAGCGGCTTCCAGCGGTGATCGACTTTCAGGAAAGCCATGCGCACGTCGCGCTGGTCGTACGCACGATCGAGCCACGCGATCGCGTGATCGGTGTCGCCGAGGCCGACGTAGATCGTCGCGATGCTGGTCGCCGGCACATAGCGCTGCCCGACCTGCTGCTGCAACTGCTCGAGCAATGCCTGCGCGCCGGCACGATCGCCCGCAAGCGCCTTCGCATAGCCGAGCATCGACACGGCCTGCATGCTGCCGCCGGAATGATCCCTCGCAGCGGCGAACTCCGCGATCGCGTTCGGATAGTTCTTCGCATCGAGCGCAATGAAGCCGCGGTGCAGGCGTGCGACCCAGAAATCCGGCGCAATCGCGAGCGCCTTGTCCAGCAGCGCCAGTGCGTCGTCGTTGCGATCAGCGCTCATCAGGAAGAATGCCGTGACCGAGTTCGCGAGCGGTGACAGCGGATCGAGCTCGCGCACGCGCGCGCCCTGCTCGATCGCCTCGGCATTGCGACCGATGCACGCAAGCAGATGGCCGTAGCCGAGGTGTGCCTCGGTGACGCTTGGATTCAATTCGATCGCGCGGAGGAATTCCTTCTCCGACGTGGCCCAATCCCAGTCGTACCAGAACGCGACCCAGCCGAGCACCGAATGGGCGTCGGCGAGGTTGTCGTCGATCTCCAGTGCCTTTTGCGCAGCGGCCTTGGCCAGCGGAAACGCGTCCTTCGGATCGACGTCGCTGGTGATCGGCAGGCGCCGATAGGCCTCGGCCAGCGACGCATACGCGAGCGCGAAGGTCGGATCGAGATCGATCGCCTTGCGGAACGCCTCCATGCCGGCGTGGATCTCGGTCGGCGTGACCTTGCCGATGCGATAGCGCCCCTGCAGATACAGCAGGTATGCGTCCGGGTTGCGCGTGTAGCCGGCACGCATCGCGCGCTGCTCGTCGCGATCGAACTTCAGCGACAACGCCGCCGCGACTTTTTCGGCGATCGCATCCTGCAGGGCGAACACGTCGGTGAAGCGCTCGTCGAACGTTCCGCTCCACAACGCCGCGCCGTCGGCGACCCGAAGCAAACGAGCAGTCAGGTGCACGTGATCCGCGCGCCGCTGCACATGGCCTTCGAGAACGGCGCCGACATTCAGCGCACGGCCCGCGGCGAGCGGATCCTGATCGAGCTGGTCGAACCGGCGCACCGAACCCAGCGGACGCACGATGACGCGCCGATTGCTGCTGAGCTTGGCGATCAGCGTGTCGGCGGTTCCCATCTCCAGCACTTCATCGCGGTCGGCCGGCAACAGCGGCTTGAACGGCAGCACGGCGATGGTCGTGACCGGGGTCGCCGCGGCAGGTGCTTCGTGCGTCCGCCCGAGCCATGCAATGCCGGCGATCGCCAGGATCGAGACCACGCAAGCCAGTGCGACCAAGCGCGTGAAGCGGCGTCGGCGAACGGGCGCACGAGGGACTTCCGGCACGGAAGACGGCGGCGCATCGGAAGCAGTGATCGCTTCGGCCGATTCGACAAGTGCCGGCGTTGGCGCTTCGCCGGGCGTCTGCACGTCGGCGACGAATCGATAACCGCGTCCCGGCTCGGTCGCGATATACCGATGCCCCTCCGCCTCGATACCGAGCACCTTGCGCAGGATCGAGATGCTCTGCGTGAGATTGTTCTCCTCGACCACGCGACCGGGCCAGATCGCGCCGAGCAATTCGTCCTTGCTGAGTGAAGTCCCGGCGTGCTGCACCAGATACAGCAAGGTGTCGAACACCCGCGGCGTGAGTGCGACCGGCGTGCCGTCGCGGCGCGACAACTCGCGCGCGACCGCATCGATGCGGAAGTCACCGAATGTGAAGTGGCGTAGCCCGGTGACGCTCATATCGGCATTCAGGAATTTTTGGAATATTTCAGACTCATTCTAAGGATTTCCACGACCCATGCACGGGAGGCTCCCGAACGCGGCAGCAGACGTGTCGCATCATCGAACTTCCGAAGATCACTCCACGAACACCTTGCTCGGCAGCGCCGTTGTTTCCCTTTGCCCGCAACCACAGCGGACCAAACGCAAGCGCCGCGCGGTCCAATGACCGCGCCGCCGGACAGGCTCGCCGCCCTTTTCGCCGGCATGATCCCGGCTCGCAGGAAGTCACGCGCGCGATGCGCCTCGATCCGCAGGGCGAAACGCTGACCGGCGACATCACCTATCGGATGCTTGATGCAAGCGACCAGGTCGTCGCGGTCGGCTGCGCACCATTGCCGGCGGCTGGCTTTCGACGGGCGCAAACGCCAACGAGGCTTTCGCCATCACCGTTTCGTGAAGTTCATCCGCTGCATGATCGCCATAAACCGCGGATCGGTGCGCAGCGGATTCCAGCGCCCCATGACATTCAGGTAGGTCATGCGCGGATCGCGCTGATCGTACGCGCGATCAAGCCATGCGATCGCCTGCTCGCGATCGCCGAGGCCCACGTAGATCGTCGCGATGGCGATTGCGGGCACATGGCGCTGCCCGACTTGCTGCAGCAATGAGTCGAGCAGCGCCTGTGCGCCGTCGCGATCGCCTGCGAGCGCCTTGGCATAGCCAAGCATTGAAACCGCCTGCATGCTGCCATCGGAATGTTCGAGCGAGCGCGTAAACTCGGCGATTGCGACGGGGTAGTTCTTTTCTCCGAGCGCGGCGCCGCCGAGCATCCCATGCGCGATCCAGAAGTCCGGATCGATCTCAAGCGCCTTGTTCAATACCGCGCGTGCCTCTTGGTCGCGATGAGCCCCGCCGAAAAATCCCGCGGAAACCGCATTCACGAAGGGCGACAACGGATCGAGCTCGCGCGCGAGACGACCCTGCTCGGCCGCCTCCGCATCGCGGCCGGTGTTCGAGAGGAGCTGGCCATACCCCAGATGCGCCTCGGCGCCGCCGGGATTCAGCTGGATCGCGCGACGGAACTCCTTTTCGGCGGCGGCCCAATCCCAGTCGTACGAGAATGCCGTCCAGCCGAGCACCGTGTGGGCCTCGGCCAGATCGTCGTCGATCTGGAGCGCCTTCTGCGCCGCTGCCCTGGCGAGCGGGAACGCGTCCTTCGGATCCGCGTCGCTCGACATCGGCAGTACCTGATAGGCATCGGCAAGCTCCGCATAGGCCAGCGCAAACGTCGGATCGAGATCGATCGCCTTGCGAAAGAACGCCATCCCGGCGCGAATCTGCTCCTGCGTGGTCTTGCCGACCCGATAACGCCCTTGCAGGTACAGCATGTAGGCATCGGTGTTGCGCGTGTAGCCCGCGCGCATCGCGCGCTGCTCGCCGTCATCGAGGGCGAGCGACAGCGCCGTCGCGACTTTCTCTGCAATCGCATCCTGCAGCGCGAACACGTCGGTGAAATCCTCGTCGAACGTGGCGCCCCACAACGCTGCGCCGTCCGTCACGCGCAGCAAGCGCGCGGTCAGATGCACGTGGTCCGCACGGCGCTGCACGTGCCCCTCGAGCACGGCGCCGACATTGAGCGCGCGCCCCGCTGCCAGCGGGTCCTGATCCAATCCGTCGAACTTGCGCACCGAGCCGAGCGAACGCACGACGAGGCGTCGACTGCTGCCGAGCTTGGCGATCAACGTGTCAGCCATGCCGAGCTCGAGGACCTCATCGCGATCATCTGCCGACAAAGGTCTGAACGGGAGTATCGCAATCGTGGTAATCGGCACGGCTGTCGCCTGCGATCCGTGCCGGACGGTCCACCACGCCGAAGCTGCGAGCAGGCCAATCAGCAAGGCAACGGCCAGCGTGATCCAGCGCATATGACGCGTGGTGGCTGGGCGCCGATCCGGCGAAGCCGGCGCCGGGTCGACGACGCCATCCAATGCGGCGACAGCGCCGGCTGACGGGATCTGCGTGACCGCCTCTTCGAGCGCGGTTCGAACATCGGCCGCGAATCGGTAGCCGCGGCCCGGCTCGGTGACGATGTAGCGCTCGCCGTCGCCGTTCGTGCCCAGCGCCTTGCGCAAGGTCGAGATGCTCTGGCTGAGATTGTTTTCCTCGACGATCCGGCCAGGCCAGAGCGCCGCCATCAGCTCGTCCTTGCCGAGCAGGACTCCGGCGTGCCGAACCAGATACAGCAGGGTATCGAACGCCCGCGGAGTGAGCGCGATCGGCGTGCCATCGGGCCGTGTCAACTGCCGCGCTATCGCATCGACGCGGAATTCACCGAACGCGTAGCGATGCGGTGCGGGAGAGCTCATGTGGGCCTTCAGGATTTTTCAGAAGTTTTCAGCGTCATCTTAAAGATTTTCACGACCTCCACGCACGAGGCTCGAGCGGTCATTTGGGGCATCAGCGGCCGGGGCCGGGCGATGAAGAAAGACGTGCTCGCAGGAGGACTCATCGTGTTGTTGCTGGCATCGGCGACCGCCTGCAGCGCCATGGCGAATCCCGCCGCGGACAATGCCGCGATCCGTGCGCTGGCGCAACGACAGGAAACGGCGTGGAACCGGCACGACGCGAAAGCGTATGCCGCCTTGTTCACCGCCGATTGTGATGTGGTGAACGTCGTCGGCAACTGGTGGAGCGGTCGCGCGGAGCTCGAGCGCAAGTTGACGACGGCCTACGCATCGACATTCAGGCACAGCACGCTGACCTTCACCAACGTGCAGATGCGCTTCCTGACGCCAGAGTTCGCGATCGCGCACCTGCGCTGGGCAATGACCGGAGCGGAGATGCCCGCCGGCCAGCCACAACCGAGGCAAGGCATCCAGACCCTGGTCGTGCGCAAGCAGGCCGGCGAATGGCTCATCGATGCGTTTCAGAACACCAACACGGTTCCGGAAGGCTGAACGTCGATCACGACCTTCGAACGTCAGCAACGCAGGTTTTCCAGAAGGCCTCTCAAGGACAAATGAGCATGAACGCACATGATCGTGTTTTTCGGCTTGCCGGTTTCCGTTTCCTGCTGTCGATCGCGTTGGCCACGCTGCCGTGCATCGGCCTGGCGCAGAACGTCAACGACGGTTTTGATCCGAATGCGAATGGACAAATCGATGCGCTGCTCGTGCAGCCGGACGGCAAGATTCTCGTCGGCGGCGAGTTCACGGCGCTCGCCGGCTCGACCCGCAATCACCTGGCGCGGCTGAATGCCGACGGCAGTCTCGACGACAGCTTCGCCGCGACCGACGTGGACGGCACCGTGTACGTCATCGCGTTGCAAGGGGATGGCCGCATCGTGATCGGCGGCGCTTTTGCACAGGTCGATGGCAGCGCGCGCCAACGTCTCGCGCGGCTGAATGCCGATGGCAGCGTCGACCTCGCGTTCGACCCGAGCGCCGACGGCGTGGTCGAGGGACTGGCGGTGCAGGCCGACGCCAAGCTCGTGGTGACGGGCGGCTTCTCGACGATCGATGGGCAAACGCGCCATCACATCGCCCGGCTCAAGCCCGACGGCAGCCTGGACGCCGCGTTCGATCCGGACGCGGATGGCGACGGCATCTCCGCGGTGATCGCGCAAGCGGATGGAAAGCTGCTCGTCGGCGGTTTCTTCGACACCATCGGCGGCCAAAGCCGCCATTGCATCGCGCGTTTGAATGCCGACGGCAGCGCGGACCCGACGTTCGTTCCGGACGGCGCAGACGACAGCGTGCATGTGCTCGCACTGCAGCCGGACGGCAAGCTGCTCATGGCCGGATTCTTCTCGACGATCGGCGCGCAGGCTCGTTCCTACCTCGCGCGACTGAATGCCGACGGCAGCCTCGACGACACGTTCGCGCCCGATCTGGACGACCAGGTTCTGGCGCTCGCGCTGCGACCGGATGGTCAGCTGGTGATCGGCGGGAAGTTCACCCAGGTCGACGGGCAGCCGCGCCACTTCGTCGCGCGGCTGGATGGCGAGGGCAACGTCGATCCCTCGTTCGATCCGGACGCCGACAGTTTCGTCGACGCGCTCGCGATGCAGCCTGACGATGAGCTGGTCATCGGCGGCCATTTCAACAGCATCGGCACGTACACCCGCCACTTCGTCGCGCGGTTGAATGCCGACGGCGGCACGGATGCCACGCTCCTTGCCGATACGAGCGGCACCTTCAACTACGTCACGGCATTGGCCGTGCAACCCGACGGCAAGCTGATAGTGGGTGGCGGTTTCACGACGATCGGCGGGCAGGCGCGCAATCGCATCGCGCGGTTGAACACCGACGGCAGCGTCGATCCGACGTTCGATCCGGATGCGAACTTCGACGTCGACGCACTGATCGTGCAGCCCGACGGCAAGCTGGTCGCGAGCGGCCTCTTCATCACGATGGGCGGGCAGCCGCACCATCGCATCGCGCGGCTGAATGCCGATGGCAGCGTCGACACCGCGTTCAACCCGGATGTCAACAGCTACGTCGAATCGCTCGCCTTGCAGCCCAACGGGAAAATCGTCATCGGCGGCTATTTCGGCACGGTCAACGGGCAGACCCACGACCACGTCGCACGCCTGAATGCCGACGGCAGCACGGATGCGACCTTCAACCCGGATGCGAACGACAACGTCTTCACTGTGGCCGTGCAGCCGGACGGCAAGGTCGTCGCGGGCGGCGTTTTCACGACGATGAACGGAGCCTCGCACAACTACATCGCACGCTTGAACGCCGACGGCAACGCCGACAACACGTTCAACGCGGTTGCGGACTCGACGGTCATGGCGCTGATCGCGCAACCCGATGGCAAGCTGGTGATGGCCGGTGCCTTCACTACGGTCAATGGGCAGAGCCATGCCCGCATCGCGCGGTTGAGGGCCGATGGCAACCTCGACAACACGTTCGCCGCGGATGCGAACGCCATGGTCTGGACGCTGGCCCTGCAGCCCGACGGCAAGCTGATCGTGGGCGGCGAGTTCACCCTGATCGACGGCCAGGCCCACAACCACCTCGTGCGCCTGAATGTCGATGGCAGCGTGGACACCACGTTCAACCCGAATGCGGACAACGCCGTCTATTCGCTCGCGCTGCAGACCGACGGCAAGCTGGTCACGGCCGGCGTGTTCACGGCGATCGACGGCCAACACCGCGCAAGCATCGCGCGATTCAGCGCGCCGCAGCCGGCATTGCAATTGCTCGATATCGCCGATGCCGGCAGCGACGGCAGCACCGTCACCTGGGCTCGTTCGGGAGCCGGGCCGGAACTGGCGCTGCCGCCGCAGCTGCTGTTCTCGCTCGATGGCAGCAACTACACGTCCGCCGGCACGATGGATCGTGTTGCCAGCGGCTGGCGCAAGAGTGGTTTCGTGCCTCCGCTGGACCAGACCTTCTACCTGCGCGTGCGCGGCCACACCGGTTCGGGCGCGTTCACAGGATCAGCCGGGCTGATCGAAAGCACACGTCAGTTCCACCTTCGCAGCGACGCCATCTTCGCCGACGGATTCGAATGAACGCGAAGACGCGCCTCGACACGCCCGTTCACAAGGAGCCGTACTTATGAAATACCAAGCCATGCTTGCCTGCGCTCTGCTGGTTTCCAGCCCGGCAGCTTTCGCCATCACCGATCTCGACCTCGATGCCGGTTTCGGCGCCGACGGAACGTTCATCGCCGACTTCACCGACGCACAAGGCAGCTACGACATCGGCATCCAGTCGTTCAAGGAATGCGACAGGACATCGGGCGGCCTGTGCGACTTCCCGGTTTCATTCCACTACTACGTCGCCGGTTTCCACAACCACCTGAGCACTCAGGACATCAGCGTCACCTTGATTTCGGACACCGGCATTCCCGCGGCAAGCTTTGGAAACGGCGGGAAGTTGACCGTGCCGACGTCGATGACCTCGATCAACGACGTTGCCTTCGATCCTGCCACCGATCGGCTTTATTTCGCCGGCTCACAACGGTTGTTCTCGACGACGAGCCTCGAGTTCGCGGTAACCTGCCTTGATCTCCCGACCCGCGCTCCCTGCGCCGACTTCGGCAACGTCGGCGCTACCGAGCTGGTCGTTTTCGACCTCGGCGATACCGACAACGACGTTGCCACACGCGTGCTGTTCGATCCACAGGGATACTTGTATCTCGCCGGCTATGCGGACACGCCGAACGGAAATCAGGTTGCCGTGGCGAAATTGAGTGCCGCCAATGGAGCGCTCGTGACCGCATTCGGCACGAACGGCCAAGCCCACTTCATATTGGGCTCTCGCCCTGCCGGACAAAGCACGAGTGCTTCGGGCATGGCGTTGATACCGTCGTCGTTCTCGGGTATCCCCCTCGACAAACTCTATATTGCCGGCGCCTACAAGACCTCGTTCGACGACATCGACGGTTACGTTCTCATGATAGATGCCATCGGTGGAACGTACGTGAATGCGCGAACGATTTCCTACGAGAACGACAACCCTCTCTCGAATCCTCACGGCAACGATGCCGTCACCGCGATAACGGCGCTTGCCAACGGCGAACTTGCCGTTGCGGGCTATTCCGATACCACGACGGCGGATCAGCCGGCATTGTTGCTGGCGAAGATGCGCGCGGATTCATCCTTGGCGCTGGACGCGGGATTCTGCGCCACCGGTCTTTGCGTGAAGCAGGTGGGCGAGGGTACGCATGGCTGGCAGGACACGCTGCCGACGGCGATCGCCGAACGTCCGAGCACGCGCGACCTGGTGGTTGGCATCCGCGCCGGCACGTGGCGCCTGGATTTCGTCACCAACCAGTGGGTGCTGAGCCAAAAACAAGTCGTTCAGCAGTACGCCTCCGATGGCGGCGCATTGCACGCCGAAACTGAAATCCAGTTTCCCGCCAGCGATCCGTCGACGACGAGCGTGCGCAGCGCAGGCATGAACGTCGACAACGGGATCGTCGAGCTGACCGGCTCGCGCGCGCTCGGAACGGATCCCAACGACTTCGACATCACCCTGACCCGATTGCTGGCCAATGACACGATCTTTGCTTCCCAATTCGGCGGATCGCAGGGCGACTGACTTCACAGGCAATCCGGCGCGGCTGCCGAACACGCCGCGTTGTTGGTGCGCAGCCGAATCCTCACGCGGCTCGCTTTTTTCAGCCCGACAGCCGTCGCCGGACAATTACCGCTCCACAGGCTCCGTTCCGCCGGCGCCAGAAGCCGCCAAGAGATAACGCAGTCCAAGCGCTGGTCGCCAGCAGGGTCGCATTCGCGACGCCGGCTCGACGTCGTTAGCGCGAATGACGATCCATCGATGTCGAAATCACACCGACCTATCCGGGACCCCCACCATGACACCATCGCTCCTCGAACGCGCATCACCCCACCCCAGCATTCTCCTGGCCATGGCGCGTAATGCACTGACCGCGATCCTGCTGGCGGTTTGCCTGTCGGCGTGCTCGCGATCGGGCCAGGACAGCGCCGCGACGGCGGCTGCGCCGGTCTCTCCTGCGATGCCGGCAACAGCGCAATCTACGAGCTCCAGCATCTCGATGGATCCGGTCGACAACGCCTGCGCGCTCCTTACCGATGGCGAAGTGCGCAACGTGTTTCCAGATGCGGCGGCCGGCAAGCGCAATACCGAGAGTCTCCAATACGGCCTGGACCGTTGCGCGTGGGAAACGCCGACCGGACAAATCGGCGTCGAAGTTTCCAAGGTCGAAGCCGCCTCGTTCGAAAAGGAATTGCGTGCAGAGCTCCAGGGCGCAGTCGATCCGCGCATTCAGCACGCGGTCGACCGGATCTCGTTCCACCACGTCGACGGTATCGGCGACCACGCAATCGCGGTACTGGAGAAGGCCGATGCCCAGCGCGGGATCTACGCCGACATTGCGCTGCTAGCCATCCAGCGCCGACATCGGATGGCGGTATTGATGGTTCATCGACCGTCCGTCAACGCGCCATCGCCGACGCTCGAATCCCTGCAGGGATTGGGGCGCCGCTTGGCAGTGCGGCTTTGACTGCGCGCACCGACGACGTGCGGATCGTCGAACTCGTCGCCGCCTCCGCTTCGGGCGGCGCGGAAAAAGTACGCGTCCGAGGATTCCTGTCTCGCCGTGTCCTACAGCGATGCGGTCTGCGCCGATGCCTCGGGTCTTCACCAGGATTCCAGGGCTAGCTGGAAGGCGCCCATGCCGTCAAGGAGCGGTCCTGCGTGCGAGCAGGACACGGC
>Ga0068853_100004934_pt1 | contig 10390 bp, 7 predicted proteins | sample KBSCornC32_FD_65655 | JGI IMG/M metagenome (GOLD analysis project Ga0068853, IMG submission 65655) | Corn rhizosphere microbial communities from Kellogg Biological Station, Michigan, USA - KBS Corn C3-2 | ecosystem: Host-associated > Plants > Roots > Rhizosphere > Soil ... | reverse complement strand
GTGGCCAGGGCGCCCGTGCCGATGGCGATCGCGTTGGCACCCGTGGCCTGCGCGCCGAAGCCCACCGCCACCGCGCCGTCGGCCGTCGCCTTCGCACCGTTGCCGGCGGCGAAGGAGTTGGCGCCGCTGGCCACCGACTGCGGCCCGATCGCCACGGCTTCCTGGCCGCTGGCCACCGAGTCGCCTGCCGTCGAGTTGGCGTGGAAGTACTTGGTGCCGGTGTTGTAGATGTTGTTGACCGAGGTGCTCAGGCTGTTGAGGTTGACGTTCGTCGTGCTCAGGCCCGTCGACAGGCTGCCGATGCCGCTGAACGCCGTGCTCAGGCCCGTCGAAGTCGAGGTCGAGAGGCTGCTGATGCTGCTCGTGGCCGTGCTCAGGCCGCTCGACGTGGAGGCCGACAGGCTGCTGATGCTGCTGGTGGCGGTGCTCAGGCCCGTGGAGGTCGAGGTCGACAGGCTTTCGATGCTGCTCGTGGCAGTGCTCAGGCCGGTCGAGGTCGACGTGGACAGGCTCGCAAGACCGCTGCCGGCCGAGGACAGGCTGGTGGACAGGCTGTCGACGGTGCTGTTGGTCGTGCTCAGGCCGGTCGACAGGCTGTTGATGCTGCTCGTGGCAGTGCTCAGACCCGTCGAAGTCGAGGTGGACAGGCTGTTGATGCTGCTCGTGGCAGTGCTCAGACCCGTCGAAGTCGAAGTCGACAGACTGTCGATGCTGCTCGTGGCGGTGCTCAGGCCGGTCGAGGTCGAAGTCGACAGGCTGTTGATGCTGCTCGTTGCGGTGCTCAAGCCGGTCGAGGTCGACGTGGACAGGCTGTCGATGCTGCTCGTTGCAGTGCTCAAACCCGTGGACGTCGAAGTCGACAGGCTGTTGATGCTGCTGGTCGCAGTGCTCAGGCCGGTCGAGGTCGAGGTCGACAGACTGTTGATGCTGCTCGTAGCGGTGCTCAGACCGGTCGAAGTCGAGGTCGACAGGCTGTCGATGCTGCTCGTGGCGGTGCTCAGACCGGTCGACGTCGACGTGGACAAGCTGTTGATGCTGCTCGTCGCAGTACTCAGACCCGTCGAAGTCGAGGTCGACAGACTGCTGACGGTGCTGTTCGTCGTGCTCAGGCCGGTCGACAGGCTGTTGATGCCGCTCGTGGCGGTGCTCAGGCCCGTCGAGGTCGACGTGGACAGGCTGTCGATGCTGCTCGTCGCGGTGCTCAGGCCGGTCGACGTGGAAGTCGACAGGCTGCTGACAGTGCTGTTGGTCGTGCTCAGGCCGGTCGACAGGCTGTTGATGCCGCTCGTCGCAGTGCTCAGGCCGGTCGAGGTGGAGGTCGACAGGCTGTCGATGCTGCTGGTCGCCGTGCTCAGGCCGGTCGAGGTGGAGGTCGACAGGCTGTTGATGCTGCTCGTGGCGGTGCTCAAGCCAGTCGAAGTCGAGGTCGAGAGGCTATTGATGCTGCTCGTGGCAGTGCTCAGGCCGGTCGAAGTCGAGGTCGACAGGCTGCTGATGCTGCTGGTCGCCGTGCTCAGGCCCGTCGACGTGGAAGTCGAGAGGCTGTCGATGCTGCTTGTGGCGGTGCTCAAGCCCGTCGAAGTCGACGTGGACAGGCTGTTGATGCTGCTCGTAGCCGTACTCAAACCGGTCGACGTGGAGGTCGACAGGCTGCTGATGCCAGTCGAGGCCGACGTGGACAGGCTATTGATGCTGCTCGTGGCCGTGCTCAAGCCGGTGGAGGTCGAAGTCGACAGACTGCTGATGCTGCTGGTTGCCGTGCTCAGGCCAGTCGACGTGGACGTGGACAGGCTGTCGATGCTGCTCGTGGCGGTACTCAGACCTGTCGAGGTCGAGGTCGACAGACTGCTGATGCTGCTCGTGGCCGTGCTCAGGCCAGTCGACGTGGAGGTCGACAGGCTGTTGATACTGCTCGTCGCGGTGCTCAGGCCCGTGGAAGTCGACGTGGACAGGCTGCTGATGCTGCTGGTAGCCGTGCTCAAGCCAGTCGAAGTCGATGTCGACAGGCTGTTGATGCTGCTTGTCGCGGTGCTCAGGCCCGTCGAGGTCGAGGTCGACAGGCTGCCGATGCTGCTGGTGGCCGTGCTCAAACCCGTCGAGGTGGACGTGGACAGGCTGTCGATGCGGCTGTTTGCCGTGCTCAGGCCGGTCGACGTGGAGGTCGACAAGCTGCTGATGCCGGTCGAAGCCGAAGTGGACAGGCTGCCGATGCTGCTGGTTGCGGTGCTCAGACCGGTCGAGGTCGACGTCGACAGGCTGTTGATACTGCTCGTCGCAGTGCTCAGACCCGTCGAAGTCGAAGTCGACAGGCTGGCAACGGAGCTGTTCGTGGTGCTCAGGCCGGTCGAGGTCGAGGTCGACAAGCTGTCGATGCTGCTCGTTGCGGTGCTCAGGCCCGTCGAGGTGGAGGTCGACAGGCTGCCGATGCTGCTCGTCGCAGTGCTCAAGCCGCTCGAGAGCGAAGCCGTGACGGTCTTCACCTGGGAGACGTTGACGGCGTCCGTGTCCGCGCTGCCCGGAGCCACGCCGGTGATCACGCGATTGCCGACGTTCAGTTCGCCCGACGCGTTCTGCTTGCTGGTCAGGCCGAAGGCGTCGTAGTTCGTCATCTCCGCGGCGGTGCGGCTGGCCGTGGAGTTAGCACCCAACGCCACGCTGTTGTCGCCATTGGCGACGGCGTTCTGGCCGATGGCCACGCTGTTGGCGCCGATGGCCTGGCTGTCCGCGCCGGTGCTGTTGGCGTGGAAGTACTTCGTGCCGGTGTTGTAGATCGAACTGACCGACGAGCTCAGGGTGCTCAGGTTGCTGTTGGTCGTGCTCAGGCCGGTCGACAGGCTGCCGATGCCGCTGGTCGCCGTACTCAGGCCCGTGGAGGTCGAGGTCGACAGGCTCGCGACGGAGCTGTTCGTGGTGCTCAGGCCAGTCGACGTGGAAGTCGACAGGCTGCTGATGCCGGTCGAGGCCGACGTGGACAGGCTGTTGATGCTGCTCGTTGCAGTGCTCAAACCCGTGGAGGTCGAAGTCGACAGGCTGCTGATACCGGTCGACGTCGAGGTCGACAGGCTCGCAACTGAGCTGTTCGTGGTGCTCAGGCCCGTCGAGGTCGAGGTCGAGAGGCTGCTGATACCGGTCGAAGCCGAGGTCGAAAGGCTCGCAACAGAGCTGTTCGTGGTGCTCAGGCCGGTCGACGTCGAAGTCGACAAGCTGGCGACCGAGCTGTTGGTGGTACTCAGGCCCGTCGAAGTCGAGGTCGACAGGCTGCTGATGCCGGTCGAAGCCGATGTGGACAGGCTGCCGATGCTGCTGGTTGCAGTGCTCAGACCGGTGGAAGTCGAGGTCGAGAGGCTCGCAACGGAGCTGTTCGTGGTGCTCAGGCCCGTCGAAGTCGACGTCGACAGGCTGCTGATGCCAGTCGAAGCCGACGTGGACAGGCTGCCGATGCTGCTGGTTGCAGTGCTCAGACCGGTGGAAGTCGAGGTCGAGAGGCTCGCAACGGAGCTGTTCGTGGTGCTCAGGCCGGTCGAAGTCGAGGTCGACAGGCTGGCAACCGAGCTGTTCGTGGTGCTCAGCGCAGTCGAGAGGCTGCCGATGCTGCTCGCCGAGGTGCTCAGGCCGGTCGACAGGCTGCTGACGGTGCTGTTCGTGGTGCTCAGGCCAGTCGACAGGCTGTTGATGCTGCTGGTGGCGGTGCTCAGGCCCGTCGAGGCGGAGGTCGACAGGCTGCTGATGCCTGTGGAAGTAGACGTGGACAGGCTGCCGATGCTGCTTGATGCGGTGCTCAGACCGGTGGAGGTCGAGGTCGACAGGCTGCTGATCCGGCTCGTTGCGGTGCTGAGCCCGGTGGAAGTCGAAGTCGACAGGCTTGCAACGGAGCTGTTCGTGGTGCTCAGGCCGGTCGACGTCGAGGTCGAGAGGCTGGACAGGCTGCTGTTGGTCGTGCTCAGCCCGGTGGAAAGGCTCCCGATGCTGCTCGCGGTGGTGCTCATGCCGGTGCTCAGCTGGGCCACGGTCACGGCGTCCTGGGGGGCGGAGCCGTCGGCCACGTTCGTGACTCGACGCAGGGCGGAAGACGAGCCCACCGAGACTTCGGAAGCAGGCGCGGCGGTGCCGGTGAGGAAGCCCGTGCCGGTCGGCGCCGCCGTGCCGGTCACGCTGCCCGCGCCGATCGCGACGCTGTTGGCGTACGTCGCATTGGCCAGCGTGCCGATGGCCACCGTGTTCGACGCGGCGCCGGTCGCGTTGGCGCCCAGTGCGATCGCGGCATCGACCACCGTCGCGCCTGGCGGCTTGACCGTCGCGCCATTGCCGATCGCGATGCTGCGGGTCGTCCGGTCATCGGTCGTGGCGTTGCCGCCGATGGCAATGCCGGCGTTCTGGGCCGCGACGCCGATCTGGTCGGCGGATGCGCCGGTACCCAGCGCGATGCTCCCGCCCCAGCTGTTCGCGTTCGTGCCGATGGCGATCGTGTTGACGTCCGTGGTGGAGCCGATCGCCGAGTTCTTGCCGATGGCGATGGAACCGTCGGCGGCCGCACGCGCGTTGGTGCCCAGCGCGAGCGAATCGGCACCGGTGGCGATGGAAGTGACGCCGACGGCCACGGCATTGGCGGCCACTGCGTTGGCGAGATTGCCGACGGCGACGCCGCCGGTGTTGTTGGCCACGGCGGTGCGGCCGACGGCCACGCTCCTGTCGCCCACCGCGTTGGCAGCCGCGCCCAGGGCCGTCGACGAAGCGCCGGTCGCCTGCGCGAAAGTACCCACGGCGGTGCCCGAGTTCTGATTGGCTTGCGCCGCGGCGCCGGCGGCCACGCTGTTGATGCCGATGGCGTTCGCGCTGTTGCCCATGGCCAGCGAGAAATCGCCGGAGGCGCTGGAGCTCTCGCCGAAGGCCGTGCTCGAGGCGCCGGATGCCGTGCTCTTGAAGCCCACGGCGGTCGAGTTCAGGCCCTGCGCGCTCGCCGCCTGTCCATAGGCGGAGGAGCTGAGGCCGTAGGCGTTGGAGCTGATGCCGATGGCGGTGCCGAAGGTGTTGGCGCGCGCGCCCGTGCCGATGGCGACGGCATCGGAAGCGTAGGCATTCGCCGCGCTGCCGATCGCCACCGCGCCGCCGGCGGTCGCGTTGGAAGCATTGCCGAGCGCGACGGCCGCATTGCCGGTCGCGTTGTTGAGGTTGCCGAGCGCGATGGCGCCGGTTCCGTTGGCCGTGTTGTCGGCGCCCACGGTGACCGCGCCGGTGCCGGTGGAGGTGTTCGGATCGCCGATGGCCACTGCGCCGTTGCCAGTGGCCTTCTGGCCACGGCCGATCGCCACCGCGCCGCCGGCGGCGGTGCTGCTGTTCGCGGTGGTGCCGCTGGAACCGATCGCCACGTTCTGGCCCGTGGCGCCGCTGGTCACGCCATCGCCCTGGGCGATGCCGAAGGCGCCGTTCACCACGGCACCGCGGCCAAGGGCGATGCCCGAGGTGGCTGCCGCCACCACCGACGACTGGCCGCCGATGGCGATGCCGTCGGCGGCCGCCGAGTTGGCGACGCCGTTCAGGTTGCTGCCGACGGCGATCGAGCCCGTGTTCGATGCCACGGTGCCGTTGCCGGCCGCCAGCGAGTTCTTGCCGGACGCGACCGCGCCCACGCCGAAGGCCGTTGCGCCGTCCTGGGAAGCGGTCGTGCCGTTGTTGCCGATCGCAAGCGTGTTCTTGCCGCTGGCGGTGGTCTGGCCGCCGACGGCGGTCGAATCCTGGCCGGTGGCCTTGGCGCTCGAGCCGAGGGCGGTGGAGTCTCCCAGCCCTGCATTCGTACCCGCGGCCTGCGCGCCCCAGCCGATCGCCAGGTTCGAGGAGCCGGTGGCTGCCGCATTGGCATTCGTGCCGATGGCAATGCCGTTGACGCCGGCCGCGTTGGCGCCGTCGCCCATCGCGATCGCGCTCACGCCGCTGACGCTGGAGCCGCGCCCGATCGACACGCCGGACGTGGCTGCGGAACTGACGAAGGCTTGGCCGCCGATGGCGATGGAATCGGTTGCGGTCGCCTGGGCGCCCTTGGTCGCGTTGCTGCCGATGGCGACGGAGCCGCTGCCGGAAGCTGTGGTCGAGTTGGCGACGCTCAAGGGCGTGGTGCCGTTGCCGCCCGCGCCACCGATGGCCACGGAATTGAGCGCAGCGGCATTGCTGCCGAAGCCCATCGCGATGCTGGAGATGCCGCTCGCGGTCGATTCGAGGCCATAGGCGCTGCTCCAGGCGCCGCTCGCGTTGCTGAGGAAGCCGAAGGCGGAGGCGCCGTTCGCCCTGGCCTGTGCAAATGCGCCGTACACGCTGACACCGGTCGAACCGTTGCCGGACGCGTTGCATCCAGCCACCACGGAGTAGGTGCCCGAGCCGTCCTGCGCCGGCGCACCGGTCCCCGCGCTGCCGTTGGCGGTCCCCCCGGGATTCACCCGCCCTACGGTGCCGCTCGAACCGGTCGCACAGGTGCCGTCCGTGAAGATGAGGTTGGCGTACGCCACCCCTGAGGTCCCCTGCAGCGCCGCATAAAGGGAGGCGACGGCCAGGAGACGGAACGTCGAGCGCTTCGCGCCGCTGCTGCGCTTGCCCCTCGCCGACGTGAGTTCGGACGCTGCCACCCAGGCTCCAAGGGCTTCGTTCCAGATGCTTCTGTATGACTTGTTCATTCTCTATTGGGCTCGCGGTGATCGGATGGAATGGCTTCGTATCGACATGAATTGCGATGCGTCCCACGTCAGGATCCATCGCTGGAGCGCCGGTCGCGGCAGCACTCAATTACAGGAATGCTGGAATGTACGGAGTTGTTTACATTTCCAACACACCGCAGCGACTTTCAAAATCCCCTCTGATGATTTAGTTCACAAAAGTTTAAAAAAGCATCCACCTCCGAAGCCTCACAATTCCTGAAAGTGGATGGAACAGGGTTTCGGCTTGGCGCCAGAGAAGCCAGAACCAACTCGATCTGCAGCGAACTTCGTCCATCGAACGCTCTTTCAGCACTCTTCCTTGAGCAGCCATAAGGCGTCCCGCTTTTTGCCAAAAAATTCACGGGCGTATTTAGAATCGTGAAATTGATCACACTGCCGCAAATCCCGGTTGGTGATTTTTTTCACACAAATACGGATATCGGCCAATTAACATTTGGGAAACAATTCAATGCTTTCAGCATCCAGGCTCCGCATTGGAATCACCATCGGCCTTCATCACGAGGCCGAAACGCTCTGGAACAACGGCATCAAGCAGAACGCCGTTTTCCTGGCGGAGGCGCTGAAGCACTGTCCGACCGTGGCGTCGGTGGTGCTTGTTAACACCACGGCCATCCCGATCACGCCGGCCCTGCCCTGGGACCAGGCGCGCTGGCCCACCGTGACCTTCGAGGGGGCCAAGGACAACGTGGACGTGCTGATCGAACTCGGGGGCCAGATCGACGCGGCGCAGACCGACTACCTGAAGCAGCGCGGCGCGCGGCTGGTGTCGTACTGCTGCGGCTTCGAGTACGTGCACGCCATGGAGGCGATGCTGTTCAGCAAGCCGCTCTGGGGACAGAACCTGTTCGTCAACCAGCGCTACGACGACATCTGGATGGTTCCGCAGGTGGCCAACATCAGCCAGCCGTACTTCGAGGTGCTGCGCCGGGCCGATGCACGCCCGGTGCCCTTCGTCTGGAGCCCGGTGTTCCTGGACGAGCGCACGCGCGCGCTGCCCGATGCCGGCGTCTACCAGCCGAAGGCCGGCCCACGCCGGCTCAGCGTGATGGAGCCGAACATCAACGTGGTGAAGTTCTGCCTCTACCCGGTGCTGATCGCCGAGTTGGCCTACCGGTCGCGGCCGGAGGCCATCGCCCTGCTGCAGGTCACCAACGCCGAGCGGCTGGCGAAGGAGAACATGGAGTTCATCACGCTGATGAACCAGCTCGACCTGGTGCGCCAGCACAAGGCCGTCTTCCTGGGCCGGCACGAGACGCCCGTGTTCCTCGCGCAGAACACCGACATCGTGATCTCCCACCAGTGGGAGAACCCGCTCAACTACTTCTACCTGGAGACCTGCTGGCAGGGCTACCCGCTGGTGCACAACGCACACCTGTGCGCGGACCTGGGCTACTACTACCAGGGCAACGACGTGGCCGGCGCCAGCGCCCGTGTGATCGAGGCCATCGACACGCACGACGCGCAGGCCGGCGCGTACCGCGAACGCCAGCGCAGCCTGATCGGCCGCTACCTCCCCGGCAACGCCGCGGCCACGGAGGTCTACGACACCCTGCTGCTCGGCCTGATGCGGCGCGCCGCCCGATAAGCTCGGCAGTCACAGTCAACGACAAGCGAACGGAACCGACATGCTCGACCCATCCGAACTCCGGCAGTTCTTCCCCGTGATCATGACGCCGAGCCACGACGGCAAGGTCTTCCTGAACTACGTCAACTCGATGCTGAACTTCACCGTGCAGGCCGAACGCGCCGGCATGCGACTGCAGGTGCTCACGCACCAGGGCGAGAGCCTGGTGACGCGCGCGCGGAACAACTGCGTGGCCCAGTTCCTGGCCAATCCGCAATGGACACACCTGTTCTGGATCGACGCCGACATCGGCTTCTCGGCGCAGGCGGCCTTCCGCCTCCTGCTGTCGGGCTACGACGTCGCGGCGGGCGTCTATCCGCTGAAGCGGGAGAACTGGCCCGACGGCGGCGTGGCCGCGGGCACGACGCAGCAGCAGTTCGAGTCCACCTTCACCCGCTACACGGTCAACGCCAAGGCGTCGGAAACCACCTCGCGGGTCGAACTCGAAGTGCAGCCCGACGGCTTCATGAAGATGACCGAGGCTCCGACCGGCTTCATGGTGATCAGGCGCGCCGTGTTCGAGCGGCTCATGGCGAGCTACCCCGATCTCAGCTACGTGCCCGACAGCATCGGCGAGGCCGACCTGGGCCTGCACTACCGCTTCTTCGACGTGATGGTCGATCCGCAGACGCGGCGCTACCTGTCGGAAGACTACGGCTTCTGCCGCCTCTGGACGGGGCTGGGCGAATCGATCTACATCGATGCCAATTCCAACCTATCGCACCAGGGCGCGAAGCTGTATCGCGGCGACTTCGCCAACTCGCTGCTCAACGCACTGCCCCATGCGGTCGGCGGCCCGGCCGGCGCGGCGATGGTGCTCAAGGGACAGGAGCACTTGCAGCCCAATCAGCCGCCGCTCTGAGCAAAGCGCCCCGCCCAAACGACAAAGCCCCGCCGAAGCGGGGCTTTGTCATTGGATCAGCCGCGAAGCTGATCCGGAGGCTGTAGCTCAGGCCGCGACCGTATCCGCCACGCCCTTGTAGTCCTCGATCTTGTCGAAGTTCAGGTACTGGTAGATCTTGTCGCCGTTGCTGTTGATCACGCCGATGTCGGCCATGTACTCCTCGCGCGTCGGGATGCGGCCGAGCTTCGAGCAGATGGAGGCCAGTTCCGCCGAGCCCAGGTACACGTTGGTGTTCTTGCCCAGGCGGTTCGGGAAGTTGCGGGTGCTGGTCGACATGACGGTGGCGCCTTCGCGCACCTGGGCCTGGTTGCCCATGCACAGCGAGCAGCCCGGCATTTCGGTGCGGGCACCGGCATTGCCGAACACGCCGTAGTGGCCTTCCTCGGTCAGCTGCTGCGCGTCCATCTTGGTCGGCGGCGCGATCCACAGCTTGACCGGGATGTCGCGCTTGCCTTCGAGCAGCTTCGACGCGGCGCGGAAGTGGCCGATGTTGGTCATGCACGAGCCGATGAACACTTCGTCGATCTTGGCGCCGGCCACGTCCGACAGCGTCTTCACGTCGTCGGGGTCGTTCGGGCAGGCCACGATCGGCTCGTGGATGTCGGCCAGGTCGATCTCGATGACGGCCGCGTAGTCGGCGTCGGCGTCGCCCTTGAGCAGCTGCGGGTCCTTCAGCCAGGCTTCCTGGGCGGCGATGCGGCGCTGCAGCGTGCGTGCGTCGGCATAGCCCTCGGCGATCATCCACTTCATCAGCGTGATGTTGCTGTTGATGTACTCGATGATCGGTTCCTTGTTCAGGTGCACCGTGCAGCCGGCGGCCGAGCGTTCTGCCGAGGCGTCGCTCAGTTCGAAGGCCTGTTCCACCTTCAGGTCGGGCAGGCCCTCGATTTCGAGGATGCGGCCCGAGAAGATGTTCTTCTTGCCCTTCTTCTCGACCGTCAGCAGGCCGGACTTGATGGCGTAGAGCGGAATCGCGTTGACCAGGTCGCGCAGCGTGACGCCGGGCTGCATCTTGCCCTTGAAGCGCACGAGCACCGATTCAGGCATGTCCAGCGGCATCACGCCGGTAGCGGCGGCGAAGGCCACGAGGCCCGAACCGGCCGGGAAGCTGATGCCGATGGGGAAGCGGGTGTGGCTGTCGCCGCCGGTGCCCACGGT
>Ga0068853_100004933_pt1 | contig 10391 bp, 13 predicted proteins | sample KBSCornC32_FD_65655 | JGI IMG/M metagenome (GOLD analysis project Ga0068853, IMG submission 65655) | Corn rhizosphere microbial communities from Kellogg Biological Station, Michigan, USA - KBS Corn C3-2 | ecosystem: Host-associated > Plants > Roots > Rhizosphere > Soil ... | reverse complement strand
TGCCGAAATTGAGGATGCCGGCGCCATTGCCGCTCGCAAGGTAGCCATTGTTGATGGCCATGTTCTGGAAAGTGGCCGACGCACCACCATTGACCGTAAAGATGCGCAGCGAATTGCCGCCGCTGATCGTCAGCAAGCCGCCGCCGTCGAGTACAAGATTGGCCGCCGAAATCGACTTGCTCGAAGTGATCGTGATTGTGGTCGCGCCCACGCAGGAAAACGTATTGGTGCCACCAGCCGCCACCGCAGCGTCCAATCCCGCTTCCGTACACGGTTGTCCCACGGCGAAAGCCAAGGTAGGAAGGACGCTCAACGGCAGAAAAATGGCTGCCAGCAACCCCGCGGCGGGTCCAGGTAACGAACGATGTGAAGTCATGTCTGTTCTCTTTTAAGGTCAACGATACCGGCACTGCCATAAGCGTCGAGTAGCAAACGCGCAGAGATGCCGAAACAGAACATCGCTCGGCTATTGCGCTTGGAAAAGGCGTTGAAACGGCGGGAAAGACCGACTGCAAGGAATTGCGCGGACTGCGTTCGCCGGGAGCGAATGCGAACAGCGCAGCTGGCCCGAACGGTGACAAAGCGGCGAGCGCAGACGAATCGAACGATCTAGTGGTGGCCGGGGACGGAATCGAACCGCCGACACGGGGATTTTCAATCCCACGTCATAGCCACTTTGTCCGTTTGAAGCAAACCTTACATTCCTAGCCAGTCTATGAAATAGCTTGATACATAGCGGTTTGCGTGCAAGAATTTATCCCGTGTTGCTTTTAGGTCGTCGGTAGGCGGTTTGAATCCGCTTGCTTACACGGTGCTTACACGGAAATTCCGTGGCGACTTCAAAGGTGGGGGGTAGAGGCCGAATTTGTTTGAGCCTCCTAGCCCCTGGGATGGAACTAGCAAGGGAGGTACGCCGATGAACATCCCGAAGCGCGAGCCGATGAACATCACGAAGCGCGAACTAGAAAAACTAACGCCACCAAAGGCGGGCTACGCACTCTACTGGGACAAAGCGCAGCGTGGGTTCGGCATTCGCGTCACGGCGACAGGTGCAGTGAGCTTCATTGCCCAGGGCAGAATCGGCACCAGGGAGCGCAGGATTACGCTGGGACATTTCCCCCATGTATCCCCCGACGTTGCCCGCAAAGCGTCGCTAAAGGTGTTGGGAGCGATGCAGGGCGGCATAGACCCGGTAGCCATTAGACGACGTGCAAACCTCGCCAGCAAGACGCTGGCGGCCGCGTTTGCGGAGTATGCGGAACTGCGCCATCGTTCCGACGGCAAGCCGCTCAAGGACAGCACCAAGGCTGACATGGCGCGATCGCTGCGGTGGGCATTCAGTTCGTGGAAGAACAAACCGGTAGTTGCCATTACGCGTGAGATGGTGGAGCGGCGATATCAGCAGTTGACAGCCGCCTCGGTCGCCCGCGCGAATCTGGCGATGCGCTATCTGCGGGCCGTGATTTCATTCACCGCTGATCGGATGACAGACGCTCACGGCCAGCCCGTGCTGACTGACAATCCAGTACGTGTGTTGCGCCGCCAGTGGAGGGCCGTAGGTCGCAGGACGACAGTGATCGAACCTGATGCGCTCGGCGACTGGGTGCCCGCGGTGTCAGCGCTTGAGAATCAGGCCGCGCGCGATCTGCTGCTATTCGTGGCATTAACGGGCTGCCGTAGGGGAGAAGCGCTGACGCTGCGAAAGGGCGACGTTGCCCTCGCAGCAAGTACGGTGACGTTTAAGGACACGAAGAACCGACGCGATCACGAGTTGCCGCTCACGAAAGAGCTCGCCGAGATCGTTGCGAGCAGGGTCAAGGCGAGCCCGGCTGAGTGCGAATGGGTTTTTGCGGACGCCCAAGGTCGGCCAATCTCCAACCTTCGCTACGCGATCGACCGCGTGCAGAAAGCATCGGGAGTCCGGTTCTGCATCCATGACTTGCGCCGATTGGCTGCAACGACGATGGAGCGCGCCGCAGTCCCGGTCTACACGATTAAGGCCGTACTCAACCACGTGACCACTGCGCAGGACGTGACGGGCGGATATGTGCGCGTTGATCGAGCGATGAAGTTGGACGCGCTGAAGAAGCTCGGCGCGTTCGTAATGCGGAAGCGAACGCCGGTTGTGGTCCCGATGCTAAAACGGGGGTGAGCGTGAGCAACAGCTCCGAACAGGCAAGTATTCAGGCGCGCTACTACGTCGAAGCGTACGGCAAGGGCTACGTTGATCTGCTCGCATGCCTTCGCGGCGTGAATGCTGTCGCCCGGGAATATAAGTTATCGAATGATGTCGCTGATTGGCTGCTGGCGAATTGCGCACGACGCGCCATAGAACTTCCGCCCGCGAAGCGAACGCGAGGCAAGAATCAGCGGCCTAGAGGGATGGTCGGCTTTGTGAAACACCTTGTGAATGATGTCGCGCGACCGAGCAAGCGCAAGACCAAGAATTGGGCTAAGGAGCACGAAGCGCGTGTGAAATCGGATGGGCACAAACTGCTTCGGGAATATCCGCAGAAGCTCAAGCAGCCCGCCGACACACTCAAGGATTTTCGGGAAGTATTTTCCTATCATCGGCATTACTTCTGCGCGTATGGCATCACGTCCGCCTTGACGATCAAGAACATTTTTTATTCTCGGAGATAGCCTTCGCGGTAACTATCGGCGAGTACCACCCTCGCCTTACCGTGTGCTCCGCAAACCCCACTGCGGAGTTACCACGATGGACAAACCCGTTATTCGTCTCGACTCAATCGAGGCGGATCGACTCTACACTCAGGTTGAGCTTTGCTCGCTGCTCGGCCGGTCGAAAGCATGGGCGGAAAGAGCCCGTTGGCAGCGCGTCGGCCCCCCATTCATCCGGATCGGCCGCACTCCAATGTACGCTGGCCGCGACTTGCGCCGGTGGATCGAGTCCGGCCTCGTCGCCACAATCGACGCGAAGGCCGCGGCGTGAACTTCGACGACCTCCTGTCACGCTTCGATGGCATACGCCATCACGGCGATCACAGCGCACAGGCGCAGTGTCCGGCGCACCAGGACCACTCGGCTTCGCTGTCAATCACGGAAGTTGATGGTGGAAAAATTTTGCTGCATTGTTTCGCCGGCTGCTCCGCGATTGACGTTGTGCGGGCCGTCGGGCTGACACTCGCCGACCTGTTTCCTGAGCGCATCGCCTACACATCGCCGTTGTCCGCAGCAAAACGCCGTGAAGCGGCGCGGCAGACCGGCTTGGCTGCGGCGTTAGGCGTGCTCGGGCTTGAATCCAAGATCGTGCAAATCGCCGCGCGCACAGTCGCCGTGGGCAAGGTACTGGATGCCGATGACACTGAGCGCCTCATCGTCGCGTGTCAACGGATCGACGCCGTACGCGAGGCAATGCAGTGAGCGCGAATCCTCACGTTGCGCGAATCGAGGAAAGGGCAGAACGTGATCTGGCCAGGCTTGAGAAGATCGCCGGCCGTAGTCTGCGCGAGCCGGCCGCGATCGAGTCGCAGGCCCAGTTCAGCAAGCGCGTAGTCGTGACAGAGATTGCCGATTTGTTGAGTGCGGCATTTCCACCGCGCGAAATGCTGCTGTCGCCTTGGCTCGAATCACAAAGCCTCACAATGGTTCACGCGTGGCGGGGAGTGGGCAAGACCCATGTTGCGCTTGGTCTCGCGTATGCGCTGGCGTCGGGCGGCGAGTTTCTCGGATGGCGAGCACCACAGCCGACGAAGGTCCTGTATATCGACGGCGAGATGCCCGGCGCCGCGTTACGGGATCGTGCCGCGCGCATTGTTGCGAGCACTGACAGTGAGGCCGCACCGGGCTTCCTGCGCTTCGTTACGCCTGATCTGCAGCAAGACGGCATCATGCCGAATTTGGCAACGCCTGAGGGTCAGCAGGCGATCAACGACGCCCTTATTGGCGCGCGCGTAATTGTTGTCGACAACCTGTCGTGTCTCGTGCGTGGTGGGAAAGAAAACGAGGGCGAATCATGGCAGCCCGTTGCCGAGTGGGCGCTGCGTATGCGGGCCACCGGTCGCAGCGTTATCTTTATCCACCATAGTGGAAAAGGTGGGACGCAGCGCGGCACCTCGAAGCGCGAAGACCTACTCGACACGGTGCTGCAACTGCGTCGGCCGTCGGACTATCAAGCTTCGGAGGGCGCCAGGTTCGAGATTCATTTCGAGAAAGCGCGTGCCTTGTTCGGAGAGGACGTGGCGCCGATCGAGGTCACGTTGCAGACAACGGCCGACGGCCGGCAGACATGGAACACCCGCACGGTAAAGGGAGTGCTCGACGGGCAGATGATCGAGCTTGCCGAGCTTGGACTCTCGCAGGCGGAAATCGCGCGAGAGTTGGGCTGCAACCGCAGCACGGTCCTACGTACCCTGAAAAAAGCCAAGGACGAGGGGCGGTACATTCCGAAGGCCCCGCGCGGACGCCACATGCCGAATGCCGCCACGCACGCGCGAGTTGGTCGCGATGTCTAGTTTGCGGACCGTCGAAACCGGTTTGTTGCGTGTTGCGCGCCCTAGAGAATGCAACACGCAACAAATCAAACAAAAACACCATAGTGACGCAACAACCCATGCAACGGGCGCGCAACAGACTGGCCTGAAAGCCTTGGCGCTACAGGCTTTGTCACGCAACACCAGTGCAACACCCGCGCAACAACACCCCAAAAATCCGCGCAACAAAGCACTGTTCGCGGATGATGAGTTGTTGCGTGTTGCAGAGCCTGTGGAATGCAACACGCAACAACCCGAACAAGCCTACCAACTGGCGCTGGAGGCGAGCGCGCAGCGCATGCGCGGCGTGGTGCCGGCATGCGAAACCGCACGCGCCTTGTGTGCCCACTGCGGGCCTGTATGGGTACACCCGAACGTCGCTGCCGTCGCACCCGTGGTGAACGGCTGGGCACGTCTGCTCGGCTGCCCGTGGTGTCACGTGCGGTGGGCCGGCGGCTACGTTCCGCGCCCACCGCGAGGGTCTTACGAATGAGTGAAGCCGTAGCTAACGACGATGTTCCACGCAATGGTGAATCACGCGGAGAGCTAATGCCGAGCAGCGAGCCGAAGCCGCCCACCCCCTACAAGCGTCGTTATCAGCTCACGAACCTGCGCGGCGTTCGCGCTGAGATGGCCTCTCTATACCGCGAGATGCGCCGCGGCGAGGTCCCGACGGAAGTTGGAAGCCGCCTTGCGTACGTATTGCAACAGGTTGCCCGCGTGCTTGAAGCCTCGGACCTTGAACGTCGACTGGACGAACTGGAGAAAATTTCATGTCGTCGCTAGAACGAAGAATCACCGAGTTGGAGGAGTTGCTCAGGCCGTCTGGTGCAATTCTTGACTGCCGGCACGGCGACCCCGAGGAGTTGATCGCTGCATACCATGCCGCGACGCCACCCGATCAACGCGCACGAATGCTTGTTGTCTTAGTCGACCCGAGGAGAAAGTCCCAATGACCGCCACGACGGAAGAAAGAATCGCCATGTTGACAGGCGCAGCCACGAAGCTGGAATCCGAACGCGAGGCCGCCGAGGAGAGCGCCGCGAAACTTCGCAGTGAATACGAACGTGATGCGTTGAACCGTATCGCGTCGGGGAATGCTGCGGCGGCATTGAAAGCGCGCAACGCGATAGCGGACGCCGAGGCCGAAGTCTCAGACCTGCGCGCCGGCCTGGCGCAGACGCGCGAGTACCTGCAGCAAGCTCGCGCTGAGTTGCAGTCCGAGCGCGATGCCGCGGCGTGGCGTGCGGCGGACGTGAAGATGAACCATTACCTCGCCGCAACCGAAAGCCTGCAAGACGCCGTCGACGTGTTCGTCGCGGCGTTCATTGCGGCGGAGCAAGCCGCGATCGCGGCGGAGCGTGCCGTGCCGGCGGCGGGCGGTGAACGGTACGCTCACGGATGGCTAATCCGCGACACGCGTCTTTATATCACCCGTAAAGGCGGTGACTCGCTCGGCAGCATCGGCCACAAAACGCTCGACCCGGACTACGCCCGGCAGTTGCCCGACTTGGTCCAGAAGGCCAAGTCGCACGTCGCCGGCCTGCTGGCACTCCGCCACGCACCGACGACGAGGGACGCCGCATGAACATGAGCGACAACACTCGCCAGACGGCGCAGGACGCGATTCCTGCGCCGCAAGACACGGGGCCCAGAACCGCGCCGGTCGGCGCTGACAGCGCGCTCCATGGCGCTGACGACATGCCGGATGATCTGCCGGCATCGTTGCACGTCCCGACGTCGCCGCTCGAATATCGAATTCCAATTCGCGCTGATTCGCCGGAACAGTTTCAGCAGCTGCGACAATTCGGCGAATGGATGCAGGCTGCCGGCCTACCCCGCAGCGATGGAACTTTGATAGGCCGCGTTGCCGTGGAGGCTGCGAGAAAGCCGCCGATGACTGACGTCGCGCTGCGAGTCGCAACCAATGCGCTGCACCAGAATTTGCGGAAGGCGTGGGGCGATCAATACTCCGAAAAACTCGCCGACGTACGCGCGACGATTAATCGTGTCGACAAGGCGCATAACGGAAAGCTTGTCGAGTGGTTGGACAATCACCCGGAAGTTTTGACGAATCCGCTCGTGGTTCGAACGCTTGCGCGTCTCGGCGACTGGCGTAAATTCAAGCGTCCGTCTGCGCGTCGTTAATGTGTGAATGCGACACCTAGTTCGGTGCTTCGAATCCTGCCGGAGGGCCGAGAAATATGGCGTCTTCGAATACGCCGATCTGATTCTGATCGGCATTGCACCGATATACGCTCAATTCAGGCCCAACAAAATACGTTGTGGAGCCAAACACATTGCACGCGGTAAAAGGCTGAAACGTCTGCTGCGACCAAATTGCGATAGGGTCTTGCATGAGTATTGGGGGAGGTGCCCCAAGGCCATATTCGCAATTGGGCGACACGTAGGTAATTAGAATGCCTGGGGCTAATTGCGCCGATATGTGGCAAACAAATTGTCCATGCGCCTTTGTGGCGACCGTTGCGGCAATAGCCAAAGTTAAACGTCCCAGCCAAACGCGGCTCATATTGCGACCCCATAACGATCGTCAGCGCGTACGCATACGACTGCGATCAACCGACCCTCGGGAAAAATTCGGTGACATTGGTCACGCCCACCTGACGCTGTGTTGCCAATCGTACTGCGTCATTCCGTCGAGCGGTCGGAGCGACTGTTTGCCGCACGCTTACACAATGCTTACACGGCTAAATGCGGTAGTCGCAGCGGCTAGGTAAGTATTTGATCTTGATGGTGGCCGGGGACGGAATCGAACCGCCGACACGGGGATTTTCAATCCCCTGCTCTACCAACTGAGCTACCCGGCCAAAGCGTTGCGGCAGGACGCCGCGAAAGGCCGCGTATTACAACGGCTCGCCGCTGTGGAGTCAAGGGAAACGATGGCACCCAACGTGCACACCCGGCTTGGAGGGCCGAACCATGAGAACGATCCGGATTCTAGTGGTGTTGCTCGTATTGGCTGTGGTGGCCGGTGCGGCGTTTGTTTGGTCCGGGGTGTACCCGGTCGGCGCCGACGTGCCGCATTCGCCGTTCGTCTATAAGCTTATGCAAACGGCACGGCAGCGTTCCATCGCGCTGCGCGCCAAGGATGTTCCGGTGCCGCCGCTCGACGACCAGAAACTGGTCGCGTCAGGCGCCGGGCACTACAGCGAAATGTGCGCGGGCTGCCATTTGGCACCCGGCATGACGAATTCGGAGATTCGACCGGGCCTGAATCCGCAGCCGCCGGATCTGACCAAGACGCTGGCGATCACGCCGGCCGAGGAATTCTGGGCAATCAAACACGGCATCAAGATGACGGGAATGCCGGCATGGGGCGCGACCCACGATGATCAGGCGATCTGGGCCATTGTCGCGTTCCTGCAGAAACTGCCGGGCATGACGCCGGAGCAGTACAAGGCGCTCGGCGCCGCCGAAGGCAGCGGCGAACATCAGCATCATGAAGGCGATGCCGAGCAGCCTGAACACTCGCATTAGACCCCGGCCAGCCCGACAGCGCGAGCCCGCGCGCAAGGGCGCGCGGGCTTCAGCGACGAATTCCGTTACTGCTTGGAATAGCCAAGGTGCAGATTGATCTTGTCGCCCTTCTTGAGGTCGGCAATCGTGCTAGCCGGGAAATGAACTTTCAATTTCATCTTTTCGGATTCGACATCGACCATGCCGGTTTTGTGGTCGACATTGAGCACCGTCGCCGGCATGTCGTGAGAGCCCATCATGCCGGAAGTATCGGCCATGGCCGTCTGGGTTGTGTGCTGGTGTTGCGTCTCCGGCGTGGCCGAAGTGGTCGAACTCTTCGGCGGAGCATCGACTTGAGCAAGAGCCAATCCGGCTGCGCAGACCGAAGCGGCGGCGAACGCGATAAGTGCAGTTGCATGTCGCATAGATTTCTCCTTGGGAAAAAAAGCACAAACAGCTGACGCGTATGGACCGGTAAAACACACGGAATGAGCATCGGCCGTGCCATCGCGACGCGGCCAGCTACAAAGGTTTGTTGGTCGTGAGCCGGGATGGATCGCGTACATTGCAACCGCGAGGCGGCCGCAGCCCGGCAAATTGCACGGCGCGGCAGCGAACCCCTTTCGTACCGGCCATCGACGATTCCGCTGTTCGCCTGCTTCCCGTGGCGGCGATTGCGAGTTAAATTCACCGATACAGATCGAGCCGGGGCGGGGGAATGCAATCAATGGCCGTGCATCGATGACACGAGTCCTTGTCGTCGATGACTCCAAGGTGATCCGCAACGCCGCGCGCAAGATGCTCGGCGCCGAGTTCGATGTGGTCATTGCCGAAGACGGCAGCGAGGCGTGGTCGATATTGGAGAACGACGCCGCGATCCAAGTCGTGTTCACCGATTTGGTCATGCCCGGCCTGAACGGCTACGAGTTGCTGCGCGACATCCGCACCGCCGCGGACCCCCGACTGCGCGCGTTGCCCGTCATCGTCGTTACCGGCATCGACGAAGACGAAGTCGCGCGCGTACGCGCGCTCGAACTCGGCGCCACGGATTTCGTCACCAAGCCGTTTACGAGCATCGACTTGCTCGCGCGCGCGCGCGCGCATGCGAGCCACCAGCGCGAAACCACGCAGCTGCGCGCGCAGACCACGCTCGATCAACTCACCGGGCTGCCGAACAAGGCCGGATTTCTCGACCGCCTGCAGCAGGATATGGCGTATGCGAGACGCCATACGCAGGAATTGACGCTTGTGCGCATCGAGGTCGAGGATCTGCGCTCGATCTTTCTGCAGCGCGGCAAGGAAACCGCCGAACGGCTGCTGCTCAGTGTGGCCAAATCGCTGCGCGCAGCAATCCGCAAGGAAGACACCGCCGGCCGCATCGCGCTCGGCGGATTCGCGCTGTCGTTGCCGGCCGGCGAGCGGCAGGGCGTCGAGCGCATGGTCGCGCGCCTGCGCGCCGATCTGGCCGAGCAGTCGGCATCCGTTGGCGCCGGACCGGTCAAATTCGGCACCGGTGTGTCGCGGCCACAGCTGGAAACCGGACTGAGCGCACAAGAGGCGCTGGATCAATGCCAGCCAACACTCGCCGACGCGTCGCCGCCAGCGGTCGTGCCGGCGGCGCCTGCTCCGGCGCCGATGGCTGCCCCTGCCCCATACGTCGCACCGGTCGTTGCGCCGCCGGCTGTCGCGCCGGTCGCTGCGCCATCCGCAGTCGCACCGGTTCCGTTGCTGATCGATCCGCTGCTCGCGCAGATCGAGCGCGGAAATCCACAGCCGGCCATTGCCGGCATGCCGCTGATCCTGCGGCGCCTGTTGCCGTTGCTGCGCCTGTTGAGCCCGGCGCAACGCGACGGCTTGATCCGATTCCTGCAATCCGACCGCAGCAATCCGGCCGACAGTCGGCGCGCGTCGTAACGAATTCTGAATTGATTCGGGCGTAGGCTGAATTCGTGGCTCGTTCAAACGTTTTCTCGGCAGGGGAGATGCGTCATGACAGCAGTCGCGCTTCACGCTTCGGGGGTTTCGCACGTTCAACTGAGCTGGCCGCGCATTAGTGCGTGGTCGGGTTCGTTCTCGCTGCATCTGCTCATCGTGGCTTTGCTGTTGACACCGCCGGTGGTGTTGCAGCTGACGCGCGAAGCTCCGCCCGAGCATCAGGCCGCGCGCATCATCCAAGTCATTCCACCCACCGTCGTTCCGGATTTGCCGCAGCCGGTGCGGCATCAGCCGATTACGCCGATCAGGCATGACGTCGTGCGCATCGAACGGCCGATTGCGCAACAAAACACCGATATGTCACGCGACACCACGGTCATCGACGAGCCACAGGCGCTCGAAAACAATCCCGCGATTCCCGACAGCGCGCCGAGCGCAATCACCTATGGTCATCAGACGCGAGTTGCCTATCCACGCGAATCACTG
>Ga0068853_100004932_pt1 | contig 10391 bp, 9 predicted proteins | sample KBSCornC32_FD_65655 | JGI IMG/M metagenome (GOLD analysis project Ga0068853, IMG submission 65655) | Corn rhizosphere microbial communities from Kellogg Biological Station, Michigan, USA - KBS Corn C3-2 | ecosystem: Host-associated > Plants > Roots > Rhizosphere > Soil ... | reverse complement strand
CTCGCCGACAACACACCCAGCGGTCAGGTCGGTGGCGCCGATCTGGCCGGGTCCCCCACCGTGACCGTGACGGGTGCGAACAATCTGGTCAAGATATCCAGCGTAGCGGTGCCAGCCGGTACGATGATCTCGGACCCTCGACTGCTCGCGCTGGCCGACAACGGTGGGCCTACCCGCACGCACGCGCTTGCGCCGACGAGTCCGGCAATCGATCAAGGCAACACGACCGACGCCGTCGGCGCATTTGACCAGCGCGGCGCCGGCTATCCGCGCGTCGTCGGAGCAGCAGTCGACATCGGCGCCTACGAGTACTCCGACACGATATTTGCGAATGGGTTCGATCCGTCCCATTGAAATCGTGCGCGTCCGAGACCGCAGAAGCCGTCGTGGCCGGCGCTCCATGCCTATGTGACCGCCCCTCTGACCGGCAACCTGGCCCAGGCGGAAGGGCGGCGCCGCGGCGGTCGTCATCATGGTTGGACGGAAACGCAGGAGGGACGCGCAACGGTCCACCGGGCGTGCGTCGCGGCTGCCGTGCGCCTCGATCGCGTGATCGATCTTCGAGACTCCATTGGCCGGTTGGCGGGGTTTGCCCATCGCGTTCGTATTAGAGATACCTCTCCTGTGCGGCGCGCGGTCCATGTCCGAATGCAAGGTTCCATTTGCCGATATGCGGCTGCTCGTCGCGCCGTCTCGCATCGTGACGAAGCAACGCTCGCGTTCGCATGCGCCGGCATGGCCGTTCCTCGTGCTCGCTGCATGCGCGGCGCCTGCCGTGCACGCCGACCAGACGTTCTGCGTCGACGACTTCGCCGGCCTGAAGTCCGCCCTCGCCACATGGACCAGCGCGCCCGACGGATCGACCATCACGATCCAGCTCGTCCGCGGCAGCTACGACTTCGACAACGCCAGCGGCGCCACGCTGGATGTTCAGCAGGCGCTGCACGCCGCTTCGATCAGCGTGCTCGGCGGCTATGCGCCGGGATGCGCCGAAGAAGATCGTGTCGTCGACGCGCGCAACACGGTCATCGACGGGCAGGAGGAGGACAACAGCCGCTTCGAACTGTTCGACGTGGACGGCGACGCGCTGCTCGAAGGCATCACGTTCACGGGTCTCATCTACGGTGTTCAGCTCGTGCACAACCCTTCCGTGCCGAGCGGCGGACACCAGCTGGCGATCGATCATGCGTCCATCGTCGGCAATGCGAACACGAGCGGCGAACCCGGCTTCACGGTGCGACTGTGGGGATTCGGCAGCGGAAACAGCGGCGCGGACGTCGCCCTCCGAAACAGCCTCGTCGCCGACAACGACGATCGCGGGACGACCCCGTCCTCGGAACTCACGACTGGCAGCGGCGCGCACATCTCGCTCAGCAACAGCACGATCGCGAACAATCGGGGCGACGGGATCACCCTGCAAAGCGTTTCCATCGTGTCCGACGTCAGCATCGAAGCGATCGACGACATCGCCTGGCACAACGGCCCCAACGGCCAGTTCCACGATCTCGACGTATCGAATGCGCCGACGCCGCCGCAGGTGACTTACAGCATCGCCGGCGTGATCGTCGGCGCCATCGAGCCGACGACGACCAACAGCGACGGCGACCCGCATTTCCTCGATCCCGGCGCGGGCAACTTTCGCCTCGGTGTCGGCTCTCCCGCGCTCGATTCCGGAGCGCCTGATCAACCCGATGGATTCCCCACGCAGGACCTCGACGGAAATCCGCGCGTACTCGGCACGGCGATCGACCGCGGCGCTTATGAAGCGCTGCCCGGCGATTTGATTTTCTACGACGGTTTCAACGGCGATTGAGCCGATCGAAACGTGATCGCGATGCAGGTCAATCCGAACATCACCGTGCGCATCGGCGTGCCTGCCGCGCACCTACCCACCAGGAAAGCTGCCATGAAAACCACGACTGCGCCTGTCGATTCCGCGACAGGACTTCCTCTTCCCGAGCCCGCGACCGTTGCGAACCCGAACGTATCACCGGTACGCGGGGGCTTCCTGCACACGCTTCGCTTCGCGGCCGCGTCGCTGGTGCTGCTGGGGGCCCTTCTTTCGGCAGGCACCGCGCGCGCCGATTCATCGCCGTGCGTCACGACGGTGGCGCAACTGGCTGCTGCGATCAACAGCTTCGATAGCCAGCCGGACGGGTCGACGCTGAAGATCCGGATCAAGCAGGGCCTGTACGACCTCGGCGCCCTGCCGAACTGGCGTCACCTGTCATTGGCCCAGGGGCTCACTTTTCAGATGCTCGGTGGCTACGACACATCCGCCTGCACCACGCGAACGATCGATCCCACCAACACCGTCATCAGTGGGTCGAGCCAGGCTCTGAGCGGCCTCGATTTCGAACTCACCGGCCATTCCACCGCCTTCATCGAGGGGTTGTCCTTCATGGACATGCACGCCGGCGCCGACGGCGATACGGCGGCGCTGCGTCTGGGTCTGATCCATCCCGAAGACGACGCGGTTTTCCAGGTGCGCTACTGCCAATTCACCCACAACGTCGGCAACGCGATACTCGAATTCGAAGGCGCCGAGATGCTCGTCGACAGCAGTGTCATCGCCGACAACACGCTGCTGAACGATGGGTTGCCCGGCGCGCTGCGCGCGCAGCCGGAAGACGTCAATGCGTATCTCATCGCCATGAACAATACGATCGCCAACAACCAGGGCGGCTCGGGCTTGCTGCTGGATGGAGGAAACGCCGGTGAAAGCAATCAAATCTCCGACATCACGGACAACATTTTCTGGGGCAACGCCACCGACATCCGTTTCAGCAACGTCAATTCCACCACCTTTCCTTTGATGCACGAGTTCAACATCGTCGGCACCTACAGCGGAGGCTTCCAGCCCACGCCCAGCGATCAGGCGATCAATCCGCTGTTCAACGCGCCGGGCGACTACACGCTCGCCTCGAACTCGCCGGCCATCAATACGGGCAATCCGTTTCAGTTCTACGGCTTTCCAGCGCTCGACGTCGCCGGCAACCCGCGCGTCGTCGGCAGCCGCGTGGACATGGGCGGCTACGAGTCGCCCTACGACGACCGAGGCGCCGCCTTCGTCACGACGTCGGCAGACAACGGCAACGACACGAACCCGATCGCCGGATCTCTGCGGGCTGCCATCAAGACCGCCAACTCGGCGGGTGGGCCGTTCCAGGTCAAGTTTGCGATTCCCGGCGGCTGCGCGCAGAACCTCGAACTCGCGGCGCCGATGCCGCCCATCGTCGGCGACGTCACCATCGACGGCACCACGCAGCCCGGCTGGGTCGCCAATGCCAGCACCACGGGATTCGATGCCAACCTGTGCATCTTCATCAACGGCAGCAACAGCTCGGTGTCGTCGGCATTCATCGCACCGATCAGCACCCAGATCTCGTCGGAGCGTCTGACGGTAAGCGGCCTCATATTCGCCGGCTTCAGCGATGCCGCGATCAGGCTCGAAGGCGGCGGCCACCACCGCATCGTCGGCAACCAGTTCTCGCCGTTGCTGTTCACGCTGCCCAACCACCAGGCGATCGCCGTCACTTCGGGCTCGGGCGCGACACAAATCGGCGACTCCGATCCGGCGTTTCGAAATCTCATCGGCGGATCGACCGACGTGGGCATCGTGCTGGACAATTCTCCGGGCGGCTCGAACGTCGTGAACAACCTGATCGGCATCCAGGCATCTGGAACCGGCAACTTCGGCAATCGCGTGGGGATCGAGATCATCGATTCGCCGAACAACCTGGTGAGCGGCAACACGATTGGCTGGAGCACGAACGCCGGCGTGCAGATCACCGGCTTCTCCGCCAGCGGAAACAAGATCCAGGACAACCGGATCGGACTCGGTGGCGACGGTACTCCCGCCGCCAATGGCGGCCCCGGCGTGCAGGTCGACTCCGGTGCGGCCGGCAACAGGATCGGAGGGCCGCTGGTGGGCAGCTATGGCGGAAACGTGATCGCCTATAGCGGCGGCGCCGGCGCCTGGTTGACGTCCACCGCGGGCGACGGCAACTCGGTGCTGAGCAATATTTTCTTCGCCAATTCGGGCCTCGATATCGATCTCGCCGACATCGGTCCGACCGCGAACCAGCCACCGAACCCGGCGGCGTTGCCGAACGAGCGGCAGAACTATCCTGAACTTTCGCAGGCGTCATACCTGTCGGCGAATGGCGGCCGCGAGATCGTGTCGGGCTCGCTGCAGGGAGCGCCGCTGAGAAACTATCGCATCGACGTCTATCTCGGTACCGCCTGCGGCCCCGGCAGCCGCGGCCTCGGCGAATTCCTCCTCGGCAGCAAGACCATCACCACCGGCACGGTAGGCGCGATCGATTTCTCCTTGGATTTCGTACCGCCCAGCCGGCCGCCGCTCGGCAAGATCTCGGCAACGGCGACCGATTTCGGCGATGCGCAAGGCAACGGTGCCGGAGACACTTCCGAAATAGGCAACTGCGTGACGGAAACCGACGGCGACGTGATCTTCAAGGATGGCTTCGATTGATTGGACTGTCGCGCTCGGGCCGTCCGTGCTGGCGCGAACACGCCCATCGGCGTGTTCGCGAACGGCGGCTCAATGGGCCCGTGTCCGCTTGGACGCCCATCCCCGGATGATCGATTCCATTTCATCGAGGCCGTCGGACAGCGCCGCCGGTCCCGGCTGCAGAATATTCGGCGACTTGATCTCGTAGAGATCGTTGTTGCGGACGGCCGGTATGGTTTCCCATTGGTCGCGTGCCGCCACCTGGTCCGGCCTGAACTTCTTTCCGCACCAGCTGCCCATGATGATGTCGGGGGCCAGACGAACGACCTCGTTCGGATCGGCAATGATTCTGTCCCGCCCAAGCGGTGCCAGCCCCACCTGTTGAAAGATATCGTGGCCGCCTGCGATGCCGATCAACTCCGAAACCCAGCGGATGGCGGTAATTTGAGGCGTGTCCCATTCTTCGAAATAGACCTTCGGCTTGAAGGGAAGCCCCGCCGCGCGACGGCTGATGTCGTCAATCTTGCTTTCGAATGCGCAAGCGATGCGGTCGGCGCGCTCGAATGCGCCGACCAAGGCGCCGAGCCGCCGGATATAGTCGAGAATGCCTTCCACGCTGCGATGATTCGCAATCCAAACCTCGACGCCGGCCTTGACGAGGTACTGGGCGATGTCGGCTTGCATGTCGGAAAAGCCGATGGCCAAGTCAGGCTTCAAAGCCAGAATCTTGTCCATTTTTGCGCTGATGAACGCGCTGACTTTGGGTTTCTCGCGCCGTGCTTGCGCGGGGCGAACGGTGAAGCCGCTGATGCCGACGATGCGGTCCTGTTCTCCCAGCAGGTACAGCGTTTCGGTCGGCTCCTCGGTCAAGCAAACGATACGTCTCGGGCCCATGGCCGTCCTTGCTGAGCAATGTGAGCGTTGCGGTTCATGCCGTCGGCCGTTCGTCGGCGTCGAGGTCATTTTGCGCCTGGGAAGTTGCGGGGCCAACCGCCAGCCGGCGTCGGCTGGATTGCGGTCGAGGCAGACAAGGCAGGCGAATCGAGATGCTTCGCAGCTGCGTGCGGCGGCAGGCCGCCGTGTCAGACGGCCTGTGCGAGGTGCAGGCCGAAATCGAGCAGCGGCGCCACGATCAGCACGCGCGCCAGCAGGATGATCAGCATGACCGCCATCGGCGACAGGTCCAATCCGGCGACCGCAGGAATGAAGCGCCGCAGCGGCTTCAGCACGGGGTCGGTCAGCTGGACGATCAGCGGCACGATCGGGTTCGAGCGCTCGACGCTGACGAAGCTGAGGAACACGCGGACGAGGATCAGCCCGAAGTACAGCATCAGCACGAAGTCGACCAGATCCGCCAGCGCCATCACGCCGAGGCCGATCAGGCCCAGGCGCTGGCCGACGACGTACAGCAGCGCCAGTTCGATCGCGGTCAGCAGCCATGCCAGCAGCACGCCGGCGATGTCGAGGTTGCGCCAGGCCGGAATCACCTTGCGCAACGGCATCAGTACGGGGTTGGTGAGCTTGTAGAGAAACTGGCAGACCGGGTTGTAGAAGTTCGCGCGTACGCATTGCAGCAGCACGCGCAAGACGACCAGTGCGATCAATGCGCCGAACAGGACATTGATCAGGATCTGGCCGGCGCTGGCGAAATAGTGCATGGGAAGTCTCGTCGCTTCTAAGGAGTGCGCTGGCGCGCGGCTCCGGTCGGGTAGTGTAGGGGCACGCCGTGCACGCGACGAAGCGCGGCCGTCGCGGGCATCGCGAGCTCCTAGGATGGATTGGACAGTTCTCGGCCCCTGCGCGTCGCAGCGGCGACGGCCGCGCTCACCAGTTCGCGCAGGCCGCCGGCGGCGAAGGCATCCAGTGCCGCGGCCGTCGTGCCGCCGGGCGAGGTCACACGCTCGCGCAGCACGGTCGGCGCTTCGCCGTCCTCGACCAGCATGCGACCGGCGCCGAGGCAGGTCTGCGTGGCCAGCGCGCGCGCGGTTTCGCGCGGCAGGCCCTGCGCGACTGCGGCGTCCTCGAGCGCTTCGACGAGCAGGAAGAAATACGCCGGGCCCGAACCGGACAGGGCCGTCACCGTGTCCATCAGTTCTTCGCGCGAGATCCAGGCCGTGCTGCCGGCCGCGCCGAGAATCGCTTCGGCGCTTGCGCGCTGCTGCGCGTTCGCTGCCGCATTGGCGATCATGCCGCTCGCGCCGGCGCCGATCAGCGCAGGCGTGTTGGGCATCGCGCGCACGATCGCGAATTCGCCGCCGAGCCACGCCTGGATCTGTGCGATGCGGATGCCGGCGGCGATCGAAATCAGCAGCGGCCGCTGCGCCCGCACGACCTCGGCGACTTCCGCGCAGACCGCTGCGAGCACCTGCGGCTTGACCGCCAGCACGATCGCGTCGGCGCCTTCGGCGGCGGCGCGTGCCTGCGTATGTACCTCGACGCCGAAATCGTGCGCGAGCGCCTTGCGCAGATCGGCATTCGGCTCGGCGACGGCGATGCGACTGGCGTCGCCGCCGCTGCGGACCAGCGCGCCGATCAGGCTGCGTGCCATGTTGCCGCCGCCGATGAAGGCGAGACGGCCTGACGGTGCTGCGGGGGGTGCCGGGTTCACGTTCGAGGATGGCCGCTCCGATGGAGCGGCAAGAATAACTGACTCGCGTGCCGCTGCCGCCATCCCCGGGCGGTCGTGCGGATGGCCGGTCCGACGCCGCTCTCAGGGAGCGAGCGTATCTGCCGAAACGACCAGCTCGACGCGGCGGTTGCGGGCACGCCCTGCCGCGCTGGCATTGTCGGCGATCGGCACGCTGGAGCCGCGGCCGTGGCGAACGACGGCGTTGTCCGCGAAGCCGGCAGCCACGAACAGCTTTCCGATCGCATCGGCGCGTCGCTGCGACAGGTCCAGATTGACCGATGCCGGACCGACGTTGTCGCTATGGCCTTCGAGCCGCACGCCGCGGATACCCAGGCGCAGCAGTTCGCGCGCCGTATCGGTCGCCGCGCGCGCCGCTTCGGGCTTGACGTCGGCGCTGCCGAAACCGAACCAGAGCGGCTCCGGCAGGATCAGGCGCCAGTCGCCCTCGTTCTCCTGGAAGCCCAGCGCACGCAGCCCCTCGCGCTGTCGCGCGCCTTCGCTCGGCGCGGGCTTGGGCGGCGGCGCCGCCGCGCACGCCACGAGCGCCAGCACGAGAGCGATCAGCAGCGCGAAGCGGCTCCCGCGGGCCAGCCATCCATTTGCGCCCCACGCCATCGGCGATTCTCCGTTCATCGCGATCGTCCCGCATCGGCGCGCTGCGGTCCCCAGCGCGTGACGCCGTTGCGACGATAACGCTGCTTCTTCGCCGCGTACATCGACTGGTCGGCGAGTTCGATCAAGCGGTCGACGTCCTGCGCCATGTCGGGGAAGACGGCGCAGCCGACGCTGATGCCCGGATGCAGGGTCCGGCCGTTCACGCTGATCGGCGGTTCCAGCGTCGCCTGCAGATCGGCGACCAGGTGCTGCACATCGTCCGTCTCACCGAGCGGCGCCAGCAGCAGCACGAACTCGTCGCCGCCGATGCGCGCGGCGAAGCTGCGCTGCGGCTGCCACGTGCGCAACCGCGCGCCGACTGCCTCGAGCAGGCCGTCCCCGGCACTGTGGCCGAGCGTGTCGTTGACCGCCTTGAAGCTGTCGATGTCCAGATAGAACAGGCACACGCGCGACTGCAAGGCCGTCGCTTCGTCGGCGGCCTTCAGCAGCGCCTGCTCGAACATGGCGCGGTTCGGCAGCCCCGTCAACGCATCGACGTAGGCGACGCGCTTCAGCGCGGCGTTGGTCTTGCGCAGCTGCTGGTCGCGCACCGCGATTTCGTCGAGCAGGATGTTGAATTCGCGACGCAGGTCCTCGACCTCGCTGAGGTCGGACGGCGGCGCGCGCTGGGTGAAGTCGCGATGCTCGATCAGGCGCTGCACGACCGTGCGCAGCTCGTGGATCGGCTGGGTGATGCGGCGCGTGCGCTGGCGCGCCAGGATCAGCGAAGTCAGGCCGATCACCAGCATCACCGTCACGCACCAGCCGAGCAGGCCGAGCAGGGCGCGCAGCAGCGGTTCGTTGCCGCCGCTCAGCGTCACGCTGCCGAGGCGCCGGCCGTCGACGACGATGTCCTGGGTCAGGCGCATCGCATCGAAGCCGCGCGCCAGGTGCGCGACGGAATTTTCGTCCGCGTTCTCGACCTCGGCCAGCAGATGGCCGGCGTCGTCGCGGATCTGCGCCAGCTCGATGCCTTCCTGCGGCGGAATCGCGCGCAGCACTTCGGCTGCCGTCGTGCGGTCGCGGAACTGCAGCGGCGCGACGGCCTCGCTGGCGGTCAGCGCCATCAAGGTGTGCAGGTGCCGCTGCGTCTGCTCGTGCAGGAAGTGGTAGCTCACCGCGAACGCGCCGAGGGTCATCATAAGGATCGAGACCATCGAAAGCGTCAGCAGCGCGCGGCTGATGTGCGCGGCCGAGGTGGCCGCGCGCGTGGCGGCGACAGGCAAGGCGCCGTTCATGGCGTGCCGTCCTGCGGCAAATGCGCCGCGCCGAGCCGGAGCAGCCGTGCGCTGACGCCGAGACCGGATTCCTTGATGGCGCTGAGGTTGACCTCGAAAGCGCGTTCGTCGCCGGGTTCGTGCAGGCAGATCAGGCCGCCGGCCGTGCAGAAGTCGGCGCCGCGCCCGACGCTGAGCATCGGCCGGCCGCGACTGCCCGCGAGCAGGGCGGCACGCGTCGCCGCATCGGCGCGAGTGAGATCGAGTACCTGGCAGCCGTCCAGTTCCTGCGCGTCTTCGACCGCACGCCAGGCGAACGGCTTGTTGCGCACGCGCTCGTTCGCGAAGTGCGCGTCGCGCTCGCTGGCGCCGAGGCCGGCCACGCAGACGGTCCAGGCCCTCGCCGCGTCTTCGTCGGGCCAGTGCACGTAGCGCACGAAACCGACGATGTAGTCGTCCGAGCCGCCACTCTCGACGCTGCCGACCGGCGCGGCCGCACACAGCGCCGCCCACGCGAACGCGACCAGCGCGCCGGTACGAAGGCGTTTGCGCGGAATGGCGGGGGAGCGAGCGGGCATCGGTTCGGTACGGCCGGGTATGGGGGTCGGGGCGCCTTGGAAGCAATCCAGGGGCCAGAGATCGCTGTCAATTGTGATGATTGGTTACGGTGTGGCCGCGTCGTTGCGGCGCGCGCCGAACAGCGCGGTCCCGATGCGCACCATCGTCGCGCCTTCGGCGATCGCCAGCTCGAAATCGTCGGACATGCCCATCGACAGCGTATCGATACCGGCATGCGTCGCGCGCAAAGTGTCGAACAGTGCGCGCATGCGTCGGAAAGCGTCGCGGCGCGGGTCGAGGCCGGGCATCGGCGCCGGGATCGCCATCAGGCCGCGCAGGCGCAGTCCCGGGGCCTTGGCCACCTCGTCGGCGAGCGCGGCCGCATCGGCCGGCGCGCAGCCGGACTTGCTCGCCTCGTCGTCGATGTTGACCTGGATCAGCACGTTCAGCGGCGCGCGCTGCGGCGGCCGGTAGCGCGACAAGGGTTCGACCAGCTTGGCGCGGTCGAGCGTCTGCAGCCAGTCGAAGTGCTGCGCGACCTCGCGGCATTTGTTCGACTGCAGCGGGCCGATCAGGTGCCACTCCAGCGCATCGGGCGCGACGCCGAGCGCGGCCAGTTCGCGCTGCTTGGCCAGCGCCTCCTGCACATAGTTCTCGCCGAACGCGCGCTGGCCGGCTTTATGCAGCGCCAGCACCGCGGCCGCCGGCTGCGTCTTGGACACGGCCAGCAGGCGTGCGTCGCCGTGCCCGGCGCGCAGGCCGGCCTGTTCGATCCGCGTCGTGATGGAATGGTAGGCTGCTTCGCAAAAATTCATCGTAAACCCGCATACGGTCTCGATTTAGCGCGGCTATACTGCCG
>Ga0068853_100004931_pt1 | contig 10392 bp, 9 predicted proteins | sample KBSCornC32_FD_65655 | JGI IMG/M metagenome (GOLD analysis project Ga0068853, IMG submission 65655) | Corn rhizosphere microbial communities from Kellogg Biological Station, Michigan, USA - KBS Corn C3-2 | ecosystem: Host-associated > Plants > Roots > Rhizosphere > Soil ... | reverse complement strand
TTGCGCGTCGACCGCGTGCACACCGTGCCCGGCGAACACGATGCGCTCGCCGACGGCGTCGGCGGATACCTGAAGGTGTTCGACCACGACGGCGCCGGGCGCAGCTGGTACAGCTTCGACCAGGGCGGCGTGCATTTCATCGGCCTCGACAACGTGCGCACCTTCTCCAAGGGCCGGCTCGCCGCGATCGGCGACGAGCAGCTGGCGTGGCTCCGGCAGGATCTCGCCGGCGTCGCGCATTCGACGCCGATCGTCGTGCTCGCGCACATCCCGCTGTGGACCGTGTGGGAACCGTGGGGCTGGGGCACGGCGGACTCGGCGGCGGCGCTCGCGCTGTTGCGTCCGTACGGTTCGGTCACCGTGCTCAACGGCCACGTGCACCAGGTGCTGCAGAAGGTCGAAGGCCACGTCGCGCTGCACACCGCGATGTCGCTCGCGTATCCGCTGCCGACACCGGGCCAGGCCGGCGTCGGCGAACCGGGCCCGGTCACCGTGCCCGCGGGTGAGCTCGGCAAGCGACTCGGCACGCGCGAAGTCCACCTCGTGCGCGGGCGACACGCGCTCGCGCTCGTCGACACGCCGCTCGAACGCTGAGGCACGCGCATGCACCCATCCGCGCTCTTCTTCACCGCGATCGCGATCGCGTCCGCGCCGGCCGCGACGCAGGCACCGGCGGTCGTCGAGATCACGAAGTTCGCCTACGCGCCGCGGGAGATCACGATCGCGCCCGGCACGACCGTCCGCTGGACCAATCACGACGAGACGCCGCACACGGTCACCGACAAGGCCGGCGAACTCGCCTCGCCCGGCCTCGACACGGGCGACCGCTACGAACACGCGTTCGCGAACGAAGGCGACTATCCTTACACCTGCGCCGTGCATCCGTTCATGACGGGCGTCGTGCACGTGCGCCGACCGTAGCGGAGCGCGCGATGCCGGTGCTTGCGTGGAAGGATGCAGCGACGCCCGGGCGTGGTGCAGGGCCGCCCGACGACGACCGCGCCGCGAGCATCGGCGAACTCGCGCTGCGCCATCTCGACGCGGCCTACAGCCTCGGCCGCTGGTTGCTCGGCAACGAGCAGGACGCGGCCGACGCGGTGCACGACGCGTTCCTGCGCGCGACCGCGTCCGGCGGCAGCCGCGTCGACGGCAACCCACGCGCGTGGTGGCTCGCGATCGTGCGCAACTGCTGCCTCGCGCGGCTCGCCGCGCACGGCCGGGAGCGACGCAACGTCGCCCTCGACCAGGTCGCCGCGGAACACGGCCGCGACGCCGCCGACGCGGTCGTGCCGCCGCTCGACGAGCCGATCGAGGAACGCCTCGAGCACGAGCAGCGGCGCGCGCTGGTGCGCCATCACCTCGCACGGTTGCCGCCGGAATTCCGCGAGGTCCTGTTGTTGCGCGAACTCGAGGCGCTGTCGTACCGCGAGATCGCCGACGTGCTCGACCTGCCGATCGGCACCGTGATGTCGCGCCTCGCCCGCGGCCGCGCGGCGTTGCAGAAGGCGATCAACCCCGCCGCGAACGAGGTGGACGATGGACTGTAGGCGCAGCGGCGACGTGCCGCTCTACTTCGACGGCGAACTCGACCCGACGGCGACGCGCGAATTCGAGCGCCACCTCGACGGCTGCGACGAATGCCGCGCGACGCTGGTCGGCCTCGACGCGTTGCGCCGCGACGTGCGCGCTGCGATGCCGCGCGTCGGTGCGCCGGCCGCGCTGCGCGAACGCCTGCAGGCGCTCGCGGCGCCGGCGCGACGCCGGCACTGGCCCGCAATCGCCGCGGCCGCGGCGGTCGCGTTCGCGGTCGGCGCCGTCGCGACGAGCGTTTGGCACACGCGAGAGGCGACGCGCGACGCGCTCGCGCGCGACCTGTTCGCGAGCCACTGGCGGTCGCTCGCGGCGACGTCGCCGGTCGACGTCGTCTCGAGCGACCGCCACACGGTCAAGCCGTGGTTCGCCGGCAAGGTCGCGCAGGCGCCGCTCGTGCGCGATTTCGCCGCCGACGGCTACGCGCTCGTCGGCGGACGCGTCGACTACGTCGGCGACGCGCGCGTGCCCGTGCTCGTCTACCGCCATGGACAGCACCTCATCGACGTGTTCGTGCTCGGCGACGCGGACGCGGCGGCGGTCGCGCCGACGAGCCGCCGCGGCTACACGCTCGACCCGCTCGTGCTCGGCCACCAGCCGGCGGCCGTGGTGTCCGACCTCGACGCGGAGGAACTCGCGCGCTTCGCCGCGCAGCTCGCGGCACCCGAGCCGTGACGTCGACGGCGTCCGATCGCCGAACCGCTCAGGCCCGACCGATCGTCTCGACGCGTTCGAGGAATGCGGCGAGCTGGGCCGGTCCGTCGAAGCAGCGCTTGGGCACCATCTGGAACATCGCATCCGACAGATAGAGCAGGATGATGCGTTCGCTCTGCCGCCATTTCACGTAGTCGGTCCATGGCGTGGAATTGCTGCCGCGATCGTTCGATCCGTGCAGCGCGTCGTCGTCCCACCAGAATTCGACGGGGCGTTGCAGGCTCTTCTGCTGCGCGAACACGCGCCGCGAACGCCACGGCAGCACGAAGCGCCGCGCGACCTCGCGGGCGACGATGCCGCCGACGGCGCCCCCGAGCAGGCTGCAGGCGACGACGAACGCCCAGCGCTCGTGCATCGACGCCCATGCGAGCAGCAACCCGGCGCCGAGCATGGCCGCGACCACGCCGAGCTGCCGTCGCGTCCAGCGCGTGTGCAGCTGCTGGGCGGCGAGATAGTCGTCGACCTCCAGCCGTGCGTGGATCCGGTTCACGTGCCTGCCGACACGACGCGCACCGACAGCGTCGTGCCGTCGACCGCGACGACCTCGACTTCGCTGCCGGCCGGCAGGTCCGGCCCGCTCGCGAGCCACGCGCCGTCGCCGACGCGGACCTTGCCGCGGCCGTTGACGATCGCCTCGCTGAGCACGAAGCGCTGGCCGACGAGCTGCGCGCCGCGCTTGTTGAGCAACGGCTGGTCGTCGCGCTGCTCGGCGAACGGACGCACGAACTTCCAGTACGCCGCACACGCGGCGATCGAGAGCAGGCCGAACGAGACCGCTTGCGCGAGCGCCGGCAGCGCCGGGAAGATCCAGGTGATCACGCCCATGCAACCCGCGGCGATGCCGATCCAGAGCAGGAAGTAGCCCGGCGCGATCATCTCCGCGCCGATCAGCACGAGCGCGAGCAGCCACCAGCCGTAGTTGTCGACGATGTCCATGCGGATCTCCGGAACCTCAGCGCGTCGGCGGCGCGACGCGCGGCGTCGCCTTCTCGGCGACCTGCTTGTCGAGCGCGTTCTTCGCCAGTTCGGCGATGCCGGCCAGCGAACCGAGCACGCCGGTCGCCTCGATCGGCAGCAGCAGCATCTTCTGGTTCGGCGAATCGGCCATCGCCTTGAGCGCCTCGACGTACTTGTTCGCGACGAAGTAGTTGAGCGCATTGACGTCGCCGTTGACGATCGCCGCGGACACCACCTCGGTCGCCTTCGCTTCCGCGGCGGCGAGGCGCTCGCGCGCCTCGGCTTCGCGGAACGCGGCTTCCTTCTGGCCTTCCGCGGCGAGGATCGCCGACTGCTTCTCGCCCTCGGCCTTGAGGATCGCCGCCTGGCGGAAACCCTCGGCCTCGAGGATGTTCGCGCGCTTTTCGCGCTCGGCCTTCATCTGGCGCGCCATCGAATCGACGAGGTCGCGCGGCGGCTGGATGTCCTTGAGCTCGATGCGCGTGACCTTGAGGCCCCACGGATGGGTCGCCTCGTCGACGACCTTGAGCAGCGCCGCGTTGATCTGGTCGCGCTTGGACAGCGACTCGTCGAGGTCGAGCGAACCGAGCACGGTGCGGATGTTCGTCATCACGAGGTTGATGATCGCGAGCTCGAGGTTGGCGACCTCGTAGGCGGCCTTCGCCGCGTCGAGAACCTGGTAGAACACGACGCCGTCGACCTTCACGACCGCGTTGTCCTTGGTGATCACGTCCTGCGACGGCACGTCGAGCACCTGCTCCATCATGTTCATCCTGCGGCCGACGTTCTGCATGACCGGAATCAGCAGGTGGAAGCCCGGCGTCAGCGTGTGGGTGTACTTGCCCCAGCGCTCGACCGTCCACTCGTAACCCTGCGGCACGATGCGCACGAGCTTGGACAGCAGGATCACCGCGACGACGACGACGATCAACGGCAGATAGAAACCCATGGTCTTCCCTCCCAGGATGGACGGCCAGTATAGCCCCGCCCCGGCGATCCGCATGTGCCGTTCCCGAAGAGCAAAAACGGAAACACGAGCGGTACGGAGAAAAGATTCCTTGATCGGCGGCGGTCCACTTCCGCTACTTCGTGTCCTTCGTGTTCCGATCTTCAGCTCTTGTCCTTCGGCTTTTGACCTTCACCCTGGGCTTCGACACGCTCGACCAGCGGCAGGATCAGCGTGACCGCGAGTCCTCCGCCCGCGCGGTTGGCGAGTTGCACGCGGCCGCCGTGCGCTTCGGCGATCTCGCGCGCGAGCGCGAGGCCGAGGCCGGAGCCGGCGCGCTTGGTCGAGTAGAACGGCAGCAGCGCGTTGGCCAGCACGGTTTCGCTCATGCCGCTGCCGCGATCGACGACTTCGATGCGCGTCTCGCGCGCCCCCTGCGACACGCCGAGTTCGACCGCATCGCCGGGGCCGCCCGCCTCGTGCGCGTTCTTCAGCAGGTTGATGAGCACCTGCTCGATCTGCGCGCGGTCGAACCAGCCCGGCTGCGCCGGCGGCGCGCCGCTCGCGTGGAACGGATAGTGGCGCGCGAGCGCGGCGAGGAACGACGCCCACTCGATGCGTTCGGGCCGTGGCAGCGGCAGCTTGGCGAAGCGCGCGTAGCCGGAGATGAAGCCTTCGAGGTGGCGCGTGCGCTCCTCGATCGTGTCGAACACGATGCCGAGGCGGACGGCGTCGCCGAGCCGCGCGAGCTCGCGCCCCGAATGCGACAGCGAACGGATCGGCCCGAGCGAGTTGTTGATCTCGTGGCTGATCACGCGGATCACCTTCTTCCAGGTCATCACTTCCTGGCGCGCGAGTTCACGCGTGAGGCGCTTGATCTGGAACAGTCGGTGCGGCCGGCCCTGCAGCTTGAACTCGCGCTGCGACAGGTGGAAGGTTTCTTCCTCGTGCTCGAACGGCACGCTGAACAGGCTGTCGCCACCGCTCGCGATCGCGCGCGCGAGCGGCGCCGGCGCGCTCGCGACGAGCTCGTCGAAATTCTCGCCGGAGAGCGTGCGGCCGTCGTTGAGCAGCTGCCGCGCCGACACGTTCGCGTAGACGACGTGGCCACCCGGCTCGACCAGCACGAGCGCCGTCGGCGTGTTCTGCACGACGGTGTCGAGCAGCAGTTCGCGCTGGAACAGGTGCTGGCGCTGCTCGCGCAGCACGCGGCCGAGTTCGTTGTGCGCGGCGACGAGTTCGCCGACCTCGTCGGCGCGGCGCGTGCCGATCGAGAAGCTGAAGTCGCCGTCGCGGAACGCGACGACACTGCCCGACAGCGCGCGGATCAGCGACGCGACCGGTTGCGCGAGCTGGCGCGCGAACACGAGTGCAGGCAAGCCGAGCACGAGCACGGTCGCGGCCGCGCCGTACCACGGCGACGCGAACCAGACGGTCGCCCAGCCGGCGATCGCGGCCGCGGCGACGACCGCGGCGAACAGGGCCGCGACGAGTTTTCCTTCCAGCGAGACGAGGCGCATGCGTGGAGGATACCGGCAGCAGGCGCGCCCACGCAGCGGGCGCGTGCGTCGCGCCACGACGACGCGCGGCCGCTCAGGCGTCGCCGATGCCCATCTTCTCCATGCGCCGGTACAGCGCCTGGCGCGACAGGCCGAGCTCGGCGGCGGCCTGGCTGATCACGCCGCGCGCGTTGCGCAGGGCGGTCTCGATCGCCTCGCGGTCGGGTTCGGCGTCGGCGGCGATGCGGCCGTTGCCGGCGCGCGCGGGAGCGAGGCCGAGGTCGCGCGCGGTGATGGTGCCGTTCTGGCACAGCAGCGCGGCGCGCTGGATCGCGTTCTTCAGCTCGCGCACGTTGCCCGGCCACGCGTGCGCCGTGAGCGCGCCACGCGCGCTGTCGTCGAGCACCGCGGCGCCGGCGAGGAAATGCTCGGCGAGCGGCACGATGTCGTCGCTGCGCTCGGCCAGCGGCGGCAGGCGCAGCTCGATCACGTTGAGGCGGTAGTAGAGGTCTTCGCGGAAGCGTCCTTCGCGGATCATCGCGGCGACGTCGGCGTTGGTCGCGCTGACCACGCGCACCTTGACCTTGCGCGTCTTGCTCGAACCGAGCCGCTCGAACTGGCCGCTCTCGAGCACGCGCAGCAGCTTGGCCTGCCCGGCGAGCGGCAGGTTGCCGATCTCGTCGAGGAACAGGGTGCCGCCGTCGGCGATCTCGAAGCGCCCTTCGCGCGCGCGGTTCGGCGCGCCGGTGTACGCCCCCGCGTCGGCGCCGAACAGCTCGGCTTCGATGAGTTCGGACGGCAGCGCGCCGCAGTTGACCGTCACGAACGGACCGTCCTTGACCGACGAGTTCGCCTGGATGATCTCGGCGATGCGTTCCTTGCCCGCGCCGTTCGGCCCGGTGATGAGCACCGGAATGTCGGCGCGCGCGACCTGGCAGGCGAGTTCGACCACGCGCTCGGTCGCGGCGGACGCGAACACGAGGCCGCGCAGGTCGTACTGCGCGTCGAGCGCCTTGCGCCGGCGCCGGCGCTCGTCGCGGAAGCGCGCGACCTCGCGCGTCGCCTCGGACAGTTCGAGCAGGTTCTCGACCGTCGCCACGAGCTTGTGGTCGTCCCACGGCTTGGCCTGGTAGTCGGCGGCGCCGGCCTTGACCAGCTCGACCGCGGTCTCGAGGTGCGTCCACGCGGTGAGCAGGACGATCGGCAGGTCCGGATGGCGCTCGCGGATCGCGCGGAACAGCGCGATGCCTTCCTCGCCCGAGGTCGTGTCGGCGGTGAAGTTCATGTCCTGCACGACGAGGTCGATCGGCTCGCGCGCGAGCACGGCGAGGCCGTCGCCGGGCGACTGCGCGGTCAGCGTGCGGATCTCGCGCAGGCCGAACAGCAGGTCGAGCGAGGTTCCGACCGCAGGGTTGTCGTCGATCACGAGGACCGTTCGCATGGATTCGCGCTGGGAGGTCGGGTCGCACATCCGCCGCTTGGATGCGGCGGAAGGCGAAAAGGTTGCGTGGGAGGATGCAGTATCGGTCGACCCGCCATCCCGTTCAATCGTCCGGCTCGCGCCGGTGCGGGGCGGCGCCGCGCGGGCGCCGCCCCTGGCAGGGCTCAGCTCGCGTGCTCGCCCGCCTTGCCGGCCTTGACCGACGCGATCCACGCGCTCACGCGCGCATCGAGCACGTCGAGCGGCAACGCGCCGCCGTCGAGGATCTCGTCGTGGAATGCGCGGATGTCGAACTTGTCGCCGAGCTCCTTCTTCGCGCGCTCGCGCAGGTCGAGGATCTTCAGCTGGCCGACCTTGTAGGCGAGCGCCTGCGCCGGCGTCGAGATGTAGCGGTCGGTCTCGGACTGGATGCTCGGCTCGTCCTGCGAGGAGTGCTCGCGGAAATAATTGATCATCTGCTCGCGCGTCCAGTGCTTGTAGTGCACGCCGGTGTCGAGCACGAGGCGGTCGGCGCGCAGCAGTTCGTCGGACAGATGACCGTAGTAGCTGAGCGGGTCCTGGAAGAAGCCGAGTTCCTCGCCGAGGCGCTCGGCGTACAACGCCCAACCCTCGATGTAAGCCGTGTAGCCGGCCTGCTGGCGGAACGGTGGCAGGCCCGGCAGCGTCTGCGCGATCGAGATCTGCATGTGGTGGCCGGGCACGCCCTCGTGGTAGGCGGTCGTCTCGATGTTGGTGGTCAGGCGCTTGGCGAAGTCGTAGGTGTTGACGTAGATGCGCCCCGGGCGCTTGCCATCCGGCGTGCCTTGGCTGTACTCGGCGCCGGATGCCTCCTTCTCGCGGTATTCCTGCGTCGGCAGCACCTCGACCTGGGTCTTCGGCAACAGGCCGAACAGCTCCGGCAGCTTCGGCTGCATCTGCGCGATGTACTTCTTGTAGAGGTCGACGATCTGCTGGCGCGAGGTCGCGTGCACCTTCGGGTCGTTGTCGAGCGCGACGCGCATCGCCTTGAGGTCCTTGTAGCCGAGCTTGAGCGCGATCTTGGTCTGTTCGGCCTCGATGCGCTTCACCTCGGACAGGCCGAGCTCGTGGATCGCCGCCGGATCCATCGTGGTCGTGGTCATCTGCTCGACCGCGAAGCGGTAACGCTTGTCACCGTCCGGCAGCGCCCACAGGCCTTCCTGCGTGCGCCCCTTCGGCGCGTACTCCTTCTCGACGAAGTCGGCGAGCTTGCGGTAGGCCGGGCGCACCTTGCCGTCGACCGCCGCGATCACCGCATCGTGCAGGCGCTTGCGGTCGGCTTCGGGAACGGTGTCGGCGAATTTCTTCACCGACATGCCGAACACGCTCTCCTCGCCCGGCGGCTCGGCGATCGAGCGGCATTGGCCGACGACCTTCTCGAGCAGGAAGCGCGGCGGCATCAGCTTGTCCTTCTCGCCCTGCTTCAGGATCGCGATGAGCTCGTCCATGATCGCCGGCACCTTGTCCAGGCGCGTGATGTAGTCCTCGTAGTGCTTGGTGCTGTCGAACGGCAGCGCGGAGACGAACTGCGCGAGCTGCAGGTGGGCGCCGCCGAACTGGTCGATCGGCATCTCGTAGTTCTTCAGCGCGATGCCCTCGAGGCCGTCCTTGAGCTGGCGCACCATGAGCTGCTGGTTGAGGCGGTCCTGCTCGGGGAAGCCGCTCGTGTCGATCGCCTCGAAGCGCTTGAGGAAGGCTTCCGCGTCCTTCTTCTGCTGGCCGACGTGCGCGATCGAGAAATCGCTCCACTGGTCGTTGTAGCGGTAGTCGCCGAGGATCGAGGCGAACTCGGGCGACTCCTTCATCGTGTACTGCCACTGCTCCGCGAGCAGGTCGTTGAGCGCCTTCACGCGCGCCGCGACGTCGTCGGCGGCGAAGGCGGATTGCATGAAGCCGATGCCGATCGCGGTGGCGACGGCGAGCAGGGTGTGCGGTTTGCGCGACATGGGAGAACTCCAGGATTCCATTCGGGGATGGTGCGCCGGCACTGGCCGGCGGCCGCAACGGTCTCCGGGCGACGGCCGCACCGGAGTCGGACGCGATGGTGCGCGATCGTCGCGCTGGTGGAATGGGCCGGAAGTCGCGGGCATCGACCGGACCGACGACGGCAATCGTCGGTCCGGCGCATCCGGCACGCGTCGTCGTCAGACGTTGCGCGTCGCCACCGCAGGCGGCACGCGCGACGCGCGCAACGCGGGACCGAGCACCGCGAGCTGGCCGAGCGCCCACAGGCAGAGGAAGCCGACCGGCACGTAGTACCAGGGCAGTCGCGGCGACTGGTACTGCTGCATCAGCCACAGGCTCAAGCCGTAGGCGAGGATGCCGCCCGCGATCAGACCCATCGTCGTGATGATGAAGTTCTCGGTCTGGAAGTAGCGCAGGATGTCGAACTTGGTCGCGCCGAGCGCGCGCCGCGTGCCGATCTGGCGCGTGCGCTGCGCGACCCAGAAGCTCGCCATGCCGACGATGCCGAGCGCGGTCACCGCGAGCAGCGCGGCGATCACCGCGCCGAGGATGATCGCCATCGCGCGATCGTTCGCGTACGCCTCGTGGCGCACCTGCTGCAGGCTGCGCAGCTTGCCGATGATGCGGCTCGGGTTCGCCTCGGCCATCTTCTGCTCGACCGCCTTCATCACTTCGTCGCGACGGCCCGGCTCCGCGCGCACGAGGTAGCGCGTGTAGTTGCCGTACGGCAGGAAGTACGGGATGAACGTCGCGTGCTCGATGTCCTTGCTGTCGATCCACGGTTCCTGCGTCTTCTCGACGATGCCGACGATCGTGCTGCGCGGCTCGTCCTCGTCGAGGTAGACCTGCTTGCCGAGCGCGTCGCCGTTCGGGAACAGCTTGTCGGCGAGTGCCTTGGTCACGATGATCACGGGCGGCTGCACGCGCGCGCCCTGGTCGTGGTCCTCGATCTCCGCGGGCGTGAAGTTGCGCCCGGCGATCAGCTTCACGCCGAAGGAATTGAGGCCGTGGTCGTCGACCATGTAGAACGTGGTGTCGGCAGTCGAGGTCTTCTGCTTGGGCTGCAGCGAGATGCCCGAGCCCCAGCCGCCGCCGCTCATCGGCACCGAGTTGGACGGGGTCGCGTCGGCGACGCCGGGGATCTGCCGCAGCACGGCGAGGTCGGACTTCATCACCGCGCGGCCGTCGTAACCCTGGCCGAAGCCGGAGCTGCCGAACATGAACGTGTCGGCCTCGTTCATGCCGCTCGGGCGGTTCATGAG
>Ga0068853_100004925_pt1 | contig 10395 bp, 6 predicted proteins | sample KBSCornC32_FD_65655 | JGI IMG/M metagenome (GOLD analysis project Ga0068853, IMG submission 65655) | Corn rhizosphere microbial communities from Kellogg Biological Station, Michigan, USA - KBS Corn C3-2 | ecosystem: Host-associated > Plants > Roots > Rhizosphere > Soil ... | reverse complement strand
TGCCAGCCATAAGCAACCCCGGCCAGAACGATCGCGACGAGAAGGATAAATAACAGCGTCAGCACGAGTGACTGCAGTTTTGTGTGCCACCACGAACGACCTTCGCGAAGTTGATAAACGGCATTAAGTGAGCTACGGAGACTGTCGATCCCGGCCGACGCTGACCATAGCGTTACTAAAAGTCCGATAGTGAGCTTGCCGCCCGAGCTGTTATCGATTATTTCCGCCAGCGTTTTTTGAACCAGATCGAAAGCCGAAATTGGCATTATTTCGTGAAGGTAAACGAAAAGCTCGCGTTTCAAGCTGTCGGTTGAGACAAGCACCAGGCCGAAAAGACTGATCAGAAAAAAAAGAAGCGGGAAAAACGCAAACGAAAAATAAAATCCGCACTGGGCCGCGCGGTTAAAAACGTCGGTGTCGAGAACCTTTTGGTAAAGCCGTGAAAAGAAGCGCTTCCAATCGATTTTCGGGAGAAATCTCATTAAATTCGATTATGCGTTTATGCCGAGATGTTATCAAGATTTTTATTGATCGTATTTCCTGGGAACCCTTTGGCTGATGCCGCACGTTATTTCATACGAAATGGTCCCGGTCAGAGCAGCCAACTCGCTCGCTCTTATTTCGACTCCGCCCGATTCACCGATAAGCGTTACTTCATCACCTACGTTTACGTCGGGCAAATCCGTAATATCCAGCAGCGTCCAGTCCATAGAAATTCGCCCGGCCGTTGGAACCAGCTTACCGTTGACGATCGCACGGCCACTTCCTGAAAGCCGCCTAGTAAAACCGTCATGGTAGCCGATAGGGATGGTTGCAATTATCGAGTCTCGCTCGGTTCTAAATGCGCGGCCGTAACCCAGCGTTTCACCCTTCGGTACTGTTTTTAGATGGGCGATCCGCGTTCGCAGCGATAGCACAGGCCGAAACTCAGGTTTCCGGACATTTTTCGGCAAGATATCGTCGCCCAAGCCATACAGAATGCCGCCAAGACGCACCATATTCCCCCGCGAGTTGGGATGAACGATCGCCCCCGGAGAATTTGCAAGATCGATATTTGTCGGGTTGAACCCAAGCTCGTGAAAAACATCCACGGCTTTTTCAAACCTCTCGATCTGCAAATTGGTAAAATCCGTTTCGTTAAGATCGTCGGCGGACGCAAAATGCGTCATCAAACCGTCAACCCGCAGAGATGTGAACTCGGTTAGGCCCTTTGCAAATTCTGCAACTGCATCCCACCTGATGCCGACGCGGCCCATGCCGGTATCGATCTTGATGTGGATGTTTTTAGTCATGCCGCGTTCCCCAACAGCATTGTTAAGCCGTTCGGCGTCTTCGATCCGATAGATAACAGGAGTTAGATCGTGTTCAACAATCAAGCTTTCCTGACCACTCCAAAAGCCGTCAAGACAAAGAATCGGCTTTTTGATGCCCGCTTGTCTGAGTTCAACGCCCTCTTCGGGAAGGGCCACAGCGAGCCAGTCGATGTTTTCAGCTTCGAGCATTTGTGAGCATTCAACGGCTCCGTGACCATAAGCGTTGGCTTTGACAACGCCCATGACCCGAATTTCACGGCCAATAAAATCTCTGGCCGAGTTCAGGTTAAATGCCAGATTTTCGAGGCTGATGTCTGCCCAGGTTGGGCGTCCATTGTTCGGGTTTTCCATGAAAGAGTAACGTGAAAGATGAGCAAATGCTTGCTAATTATAAGAAAATGCTGTCTTTAGATTGCGTTCAAAGGTGACACTTTAACTGTCGGCGTTCCGACAGTTAAAGTAATTCCTAAAGTGGAATGTTCCCATGTTTCTTGGGCGGATTGCTGTCGCGCTTATTTTTTAGCAGCGAAAGGGCACGAATAAGCTTTGGCCGCGTCTGCGCGGGCTCGATCACTTCGTCAATATATCCGCGTTCGGCTGCGATATAAGGATTCGCAAATTTATCTTCAAACTCGGCGACCTTTGCTTTTCGGTACGTCTCGTCATGTTCGGCGATCTCGCGACGGAACAGCACGCCTACCGCGCCCTCGGCACCCATAACGGCGATCTCGGCTGTCGGGTAGGCAAAATTTATGTCGGTCCTGATATGTTTTGAGGCCATGACGCAATACGCTCCGCCGTATGCCTTTCGCGTGATGACGGTAATTTTCGGTACGGTCGCTTCCGCGAAGGCAAACAGCAATTTTGCGCCGTGGCGGATGATGCCGTAATGTTCCTGGTTAATTCCCGGAAGAAAGCCGGGAACGTCTTCGAATGTGATCAGCGGGATATTAAAACAGTCGCAAAACCGTACAAATCTTGCGGCTTTTACTGAGGCATCAATGTCCAGAACGCCTGCGAGAAAGGCGGGTTGGTTGGCTACGATCCCGACCGAATAACCGCCAAGCCGGGCAAAACCGATAACAATATTCTGAGCAAAATGCTCCTGCACTTCGAAAAAATAGCCTTCGTCGACGACGTTGTGAATAATGTCACGGATGTCATACGGCTGGTTTGACGACTCGGGAACTACCGAATTTAATGCCGCGTCTGTCCGGTCGGACGGGTCGCTGGTTGGAACAAAAGGCGGATCGTCCATGTTATTTGAAGGGACAAACGACAGCAGTTCACGTGTCAGCCGCAATGCGTGCTCGTCCGAATCCGCAGCAAAATGAGCAACGCCGGATTTCGCATTATGCGTCATCGCTCCGCCAAGCTCATCCTTTGTAACTTCTTCGTGGGTTACGGTTTTGATAACGTCCGGGCCGGTAATGAACATGTACGACGTGTCCTTTACCATTACGTTAAAGTCAGTTATGGCAGGCGAATAAACCGCTCCGCCCGCACATGGACCCATAATGCAGCTGATCTGCGGAATGACGCCGCTGGCCAACGTATTTCGCAGAAAAATATCGGCATAGCCGCCAAGCGAAACTACTCCTTCTTGAATACGAGCACCGCCGGAATCGTTCAGCCCGATCATCGGCGCGCCGGTTTTCATCGCAAGATCCATAACCTTACAGATCTTTTGAGCGTGGGTTTCAGACAGCGAGCCGCCAAAAACCGTGAAATCCTGTGCAAAAACAAAAACCTCGCGGCCGTCCACCAGCCCGTGACCGGTCACGACACCATCACCGAGATATTTTTGTTCTTCAAGGCCGAAATCGGTCGAGCGGTGAACCACGAATTTGTCGAATTCCTCAAAACTGCCGTCGTCAAGGAAGAAATCGATGCGTTCGCGGGCGGTCATCTTGCCGGACGCTCGCTGCTTTTCGAGACGTTTTTCACCGCCACCCGTTTCGGCAGCGCGGCTCTTTTCTTTTAGCTGTTCTAACTTGTTCATTATCCTGGATCGTGGCTGCATACCGGTTAAGTTTAACGAGTTTACAGCCGTTTGCAAAACGACGTTGCCGCCGAAATTGCGCTTTCGAGAGTGGTCGGACGTTTGCAAAAAATGTTACAAGTAAATCAATTAGCCAACCGATGGACACGATAAGCAGCCGCGACAACCCAAAATTGAAACACGCGCGAAAGGTGCGCGACGGTAAAGGCGCCGATAAGATCTTTGTCGAGGGAATTAGACTTTGCGAGGAAGCGCTGCGATCGGGGGCTGAAATTCGTGAGGCATTCGTCTCATCGAGTTTCGGGCGAGACGGGCGCGAAGCAGCTCTCGTCAAAGCCCTGGAAATGAAACATCTTGCGGTTTACGAAATTGATGACAAGCTCGTTCAGTCGGTCGCCGATACGAAGAATTCACAGGGCGTAATTTTTATTTGTCGCCGGCCGGACACATCTCTTTCGCGTTTCACACACGAATTTTCGAAAAAACCCGGCGAGCTGATCATTTTTCTCAACAGAATTAACAACCCCGCAAACCTGGGAGCGGTCCTGCGAACCGCCGAGGCGGCGGGTGTTGCCGGCGTGATCGTCTCAGGCGATTCAACAGACGCACTTTCGCCAAAATCCTTACGAGCGTCAATGGGGGCGGCACTCAGGTTGAATATTTGGGAAAATGCCGAGTTTGACGAGGTTATTAGTTGGGCCGGCAAGCATGGCCTGATAACCACCGCAGCAGATATCACGGCGAAGGCGGCTTATACGGAAATCGACTGGAACAAGCCGCGTTTGCTCGTCTTTGGCTCTGAAGCTGATGGTCTGGACGCTCTCGAGCTTGAACGGATCGACGAAAGAATTAAGATCGCGATGGAGAACGACGTCGAAAGCCTTAACCTTGCCGTTTCATGCGGGATAATCCTATTTGAGGCAAAACGGCAGAACTTTTCTATTGGTTGACGTTCGACAATAAGTCTGACCCAGTATCCGGAGCAGCGTTTGTACTCATGTTTGCATTCGTACTGGGGTTAGCATTTGCCGCACCACTAGCGGAATTTGTATTTTGGGCCGCGATATCACTTTGAAATGATACCTGAGCCGGACCATTGTTTATGATCGCAAGAGCCATTGCAATATCCGTAGCCATTACCTTTGCATTTGATTTGTCAGCAGAGGCGAGACGATTCCTGGCCTCGTTAAATGCCTGTTTCGCTTGCCAGAGATTGCCAGTCAATAAATATGCCCGTCCCCTTAGATAATAATCCTCTGCATCCTGAGGTGTTGCATTGACGGAAAGATAGCCAGCAGGATTTTGATCAACAGCGCGCCGGTTTTCTTCAAAAGCTGAACTCGGAATATTGCCCTCGGGGTACTTTTCCTGGGTGATCTGCGGCGGAGGCGTATCCGAGATCTTTGGAGGAAACGCGAAATAATATACAGCCGCGCCGATAGCCGCTCCGAGAACAATGAATAACAACGCGGAAAGCGCGCTGCCGAAACTGCCCGATCTTATTTCCGGCTCTGGCTCCGCGACTGACGCTGTTGGCCGGGCTGCCGGGGCGGTTGCAGCTTTAGGCTCGCTGGCTTTTGTTGACGATGTATCGAGTTTTTGTAACGCGGTATCTATCGGCGACAACGAAATTGTTGCAGGAACCGGCGACGCAGCTGCAGGTTCTGGTTCAACTTCATCTACAACGGGTTCAACAAGGGCCGGTGCTGCGGGCGGATTGGGTTCAATTGTGTCCGCTTCAAGAAAATCAGCATCGATAGCGGCAGATCGGGCCGACGCGACCGTAACTTCTTCAGTTTCATCAACGAACGCGGCCGCAGTATGCCCATTCCTGGAGGCCGATTCGGCGGCAGTTCTGATGACGACTGCAGTAAGGTTGTCTTCAGCTCCACGCTCGTAACAAACATCCTTGAGTTTTCCGCAAATGGTCTCGGGGGCTTCGGCAAGTGCAAGAAAATGCTCGATCTCCGGATCGGTCACGTGACGCGTTATGCCGTCCGAGCACAAGAGAAACGTGCTGCCGGGACCGACCATGATCGTTTTGAGCTCGACCTCGACGGTCGATTCGGCGCCGAGCGCCCGGCTGATTATATTCCGATTCGGATGGTTTTCAGCCTCTTCGGGAGTTAAACGGCCTGCACGGACCTCCTCTGCAATTATCGAATGGTCCGCGGTTTCCTGAACCAGAATGCCGTTTTCGCCAAGCCGATAAAGCCGGGAATCGCCCACGTGCCCGATGGTCGCAATATTGTCTTTTAGATAGAGAGCAACGATCGTCGTCGCCATTGTCGCGAGTTGCGGCAATTCCTGCGACATTTGGTAAATGGCGGAATTGGCGCTTTCTATCGCCCGCCGCATCATATCTTCCGGATCGGTGTTTTCCGGGAGATTTACAAACGCCTCACCAAGTATCTCGACGGCCATCTGGGACGCCACGTCACCAGCCTGAGCACCGCCGACGCCGTCAGCGACTGCAAATATCCCGCGACTCCCCAGTTCGAGATACGAATCTTCGTTTTGCGGACGTTTTTCGCTGAGTCCGCGATCGCTAACTACTGCCGAGGTGATCTGTAAATTATTCTCCATTAAGTGCTCTCCGAAAGGTTTAAGCGGGTTCGATAAAGCTAAATCAGTCAACAGTTTGCAGGTTGATATTCATGCGTTAGATCAGCTTCGTTGACCTGTCTGTCAACTGCATTCCTGTGTGAAAATGCCATCAGCATCCCTAACATTACAAAACTCGTGATCAAGCTAAAACCGCCATGGCTTACAAACGGTAGTGTGATACCGGTCATCGGCAACGCTCGCGTGATGCCGCCAATATTGACCAGAGCCTGAAATCCAATGAATGCCGAAAGGCCAGCCGCACAAAGCTTGCTGAACATATCTCGGCTGTCGAGTGCCGTCCGAATGCCCGCGCTGACGAACACGATCAGCGCAAAGGTTACCAATAAACCGCCTAAAAGTCCAAGTTCTTCTGCCAAGGCGGCAAAGACGTAATCCGAGTCGGCGACCGGTATCAATTCGGGGTATCCGAGGCCCAAGCCGCGTCCAGTCGTGCCGCCGGACGCAAGCCCAAATGTCGCCTGTGCGGGCTGAAACGCAAGAATATCAAACCACGCGTCAACATTGATCGTCTTTTGCAGATCGGGATCGTCGGCGATCATCTGCGGCAGGTCAGGGTCCTTTTCTACCAGCTTTTTGTAGTAATCGTCGTAATCTTCCTTCCACCAGGAAGTGTCCGGTGTCGGCGGATTAAAGCCGTCCAGCCAAAGATGGAAACGCTGCTGTATGCGGTTTGGTAATATCTGCTTAACGGGACCGGCAAGTGTGGGCAGCAGGGGTATTTGCTGCTGAGTTTTGACTGGAAGAGCCCCAACGACCAGAATACCGACCATTAACAGCACGCTCCCAACCAGCACAAAACGCTGTGAGAATCGACGAACGGCAATGAGATAAAGCGTCGCGTAAACCGAACTGAAAACCATCATCTGCCCGAAATCTTTCAAAACGAAGAACGGGACAAACGGCAAAATGGCCATAAAGACCAGGGGCACGACATCTTTTGCACGCGGGATTCCCCAATACGTTCGAGCAAGGTTTTTATACAAAACGGCCAGAATAGCCGCGAAGCCGATCAGAAACGGTATCTTGGCCGGCTCCCAAGGGGTCATGTTTCCTATGGATTTTCCGGCGCGGGATGTGATCGCGGCCAGCAATAAGGGAACCAGCGTCAGCAGAACGACGAGAAAGCCGTTTCGCTGCAGGAAATCCAAAACCTTGTCCCGACTAAGCAGAATAAACGCAATGAGTAAGCCTATGATTCCGAGAATTGCGTTTACCGTTCTGCCGGACAACAATACGGTCGTAAGCGTATCAGGAGCCGGACGCGGAGTCTCGGCTGAAAGATCGACAGGCGATGGCGGGGTGGGCGGCAAACCCATCATCTGCTTCTTTTCGGCAGTATAGTTCTCCTGAATGTAATGAAGCTGAAGCGTTTTGATCTTTTCCTGTCGCGCTTCGGCCTTATCTTTTCGCGAAACGTATTCGGGGTCGCTGAAAAGCCGGTATTGGATGGTGAGGCCGATAGAGAACAGCAACACTGCTGCGGTATAGATAGTCCAGTTGCCCTGAAACTTCAAAAACTTCTTTAGGAAAACCGGTATAATTGCAAGAAGAGAAAGGAGTATCAGATTTCTGGCTGCGCTGATACCTGAGGTTTCGTACCCGCGAATCAGGGCCCCGTAATAGATAGAGTAATGGGCTATCGCCGTCACGATGACGATCAGAACCAGGATAAAGAAATGTGAAGATGTGCGGTTTTTCAATTTTCTCTCTTGCTAGGTATAAACCTAAACGCCCCACCCGCTACCGCAGGTGGTACTGACTACCTCGGCTTTTTCGGAGCCTGTTTTCCGGCCGGAGCTTTTGGTTTATATTGATCGCCCAAAAGTCCCAGATCGCGTGCCTTTAAGATCACATTCGCGGCGATCGGAGCGGCCGTGGTCGCCCCAAACCCGCCGCCTTCAACTACGACTGCAATCGCCACCTGCGGCCTTTCAAGCGGAGCGATAGTTATGAACCAGCTGTCGGTTCGTTTGTACATAACGGGCGCATCGTACTCGACCCATTGTCCTTTGTCGTTCTTCCGCTTTTTCTTTTCGGTCCGCAGTTTTCCGGTTTTTTGGTCGTATAACGGAGCTTCTTTTTCCGCAGTGCCGGTTTTGCCGCCAGCGCGGATGCCCGTTCCGGCAAGTTTTGCGGCGATCACGGTCCCGGTGCCGCCCGGTTCCTCGACAACCGTTGACATTATGTCCCGCACGCTCGCGGCCATCTGCGGAGACAATACCTGCGAATAAGGCTGCGGAGGCTGGTCTGCCTCGATCCGCGGCTTCATCAAACGGCCTTCCATATTTCCGGCAACCGAAGCGATCAATGCCATTTGAATCGGTGTCATTTGGCCCGCATAGCCTTGTCCCATGCCTTCCAATCCGAGGTCGAAAAGGGAAATGTCTTTTCCCGTGACTATCGTCGATTGCTGCGGTGCGATGGAATTTGCAACCGCCGGTGTCGAGGTATTCAAGATCTGCGGAAAGAATTTTTGCATCAGGGCATCATCGGGCGTTTCAACCGCACCAATGCCGACCGCGTTGGCCGTCTCGCGAAGGCGCTCACGGCCAAGCTCAATTGCGAGCTGGGCAAAATATTGATTGCTTGAAACCTTATAGGCAAACCTTATGTCTTTTTCCTGACAGCCGCCGTCGCAGGCTCCGGTTACAGTGCCGTCCGGCTGCAACTTTTGCGTTGCGTCAACTATCGGCCGCGATCCCCTCGACGGAATAAACCCGCCGGGATAGCTCGTAAATATCGAATCCTGTTTGCCTGCACGAAACGCCGAGATCATCGTAAACGTCTTGAACGTCGAGCCCGGCGTGTAAAATTCGCGTGTTGCACGGTTTAGCAGCGGTTTGTCGCGGTTATTGCCCTCGAGTTTGAGATAATCGTCAAGCGATTGTGCCTCCGACAAGCTGAACGAAGGGTTTGAATACATCGCAAGAATGTCGCCCTGCTGCGGATTCAGCACTACAATCGCACCTTTTTTGCCCTGAAGCTGCTGGGCAATGTATGCCTGCAGGTCGCGGTCGATGGTTATCCGAACATCCTTTTGTTCATTTTCGGGATGGCGGATGGTGGTCAGAACCTCCCATGCCTCGGGCATCGGGTCGGCCTGTTTTTTATAAAGCGTTCGCTCAAGTCCGGGCGTTCCGCGCTCGGTTCCGAGCAGGTGAGCCATTTCACGGTCAAGCGGATATGTACGGTCGATATTTCCGTCCTTTCCGATCGTGTAATACGCAAGGGAGTTTGATAATTTTCCCGACCGGTCCAGCATCCAGCCCCGCAAATTCGCGGCAGTTGAACGCCGTGTTCGCAGGTCTTTATACGCCAACGCCTGAAACTGCTCGTTCGTTTCGTCTGCAAAATACGTCCAGTAAACCTGAAAACCGTAAACCGTAAACGCAAGTATAATAAAGACAAACTGCCACAGTCGAAGACTGCGGTTCGTAATGGTTTTTGTGAGTTTTCGTGTTACCTCGCGCGGCAGATCGGATTCGAAAATAAATTTTGGCCGCCCAAAGTTGTCGAGAAACGTTAGGATCAGGAAACCGATCAAAATGCCGACGCCGATTATATAGATAATCGATAAACCGGCCGGCGTGCGCTCGAGTACCTGGCTGCCAAACAGCTTTTCGGGACGATATTTTTCCCAATCGATCTGTGCTAAAAATACGAGCATCAATCTTCACGGTCGGCATGAACCGATTTTTCGCTTTCTCCAAAATCAACATTGATCGAGGCTTCGGTCGGCAACGGCTGCTCCGCAACTTTGTCATCAGCGAGCTTTTGAAACGCCTCTGTCGGCGCCGGAATTCGCTGCGTAAATTCAAACCCGTCAACGGTCACGGTATTGTCATCCTGCGGTTTTGGTTCTTCTTTCTCGATCATAGCCGCCGGAACCCGTTCAAAAGCGACCTCGACCGTTCCGAATTTAACGTGGTCACTTTCGGTGATCGGAAAAGCTTTTCCATAGGGAACGCGAATGTTATTTACAAAGGTGCCGTTGGTCGAGCCGGTGTCGGCAACGATCAGTTGCCCTTCGCCGTTCACGGCAAGGGAAGCGTGCGATTTTGAAACGCTTGCGTCGTCGATGTCCAGGTCGTTCTCCTTTGTCCGCCCGACGCTATTGCGCCTTTTATTGGCAAAGCTCAACAAGATCTCGCGCGGCTTGCCATTTGTTACAAACCTCGCGCGGAAATCATCAATTTGCGGCCGTTCAATCTCTGCAGCGGGCAGATCCGCCGTTTTATTGGCAGGAGCCGAGGCGTGGATCACAGCCTCGCGCTCGTCGTCGGACGATTTGTCAAAGCTTACAAAAAGCTTAACGCCCTGCGTAAAATAATCCGGTTTTACGTGAAGTTCGATCGGCCCGCGCGTGTAATAGCGTTTGTCGTTGATATGATCGACGACGGCCGTCAGCATTTCGTTTTCGAGCGCCCTCATTGATTTATCGGAATCGGTTGA
>Ga0068853_100004923_pt1 | contig 10398 bp, 7 predicted proteins | sample KBSCornC32_FD_65655 | JGI IMG/M metagenome (GOLD analysis project Ga0068853, IMG submission 65655) | Corn rhizosphere microbial communities from Kellogg Biological Station, Michigan, USA - KBS Corn C3-2 | ecosystem: Host-associated > Plants > Roots > Rhizosphere > Soil ... | reverse complement strand
GTCAACCCGGCGACCGAAGAAAAGATGTATGAGGTTGCGCTCGGCTCCAAGGCCGATGTCGACAAGGCCGTCGCCGCCGCGCGCCGCGCCTTCGAGAGTTTTTCGCAGACCAGCCGCGAGGAGCGCGTCGCGCTGCTGGCCAGGATCATCGAGGTCTACAAGACCCGCATGAAGGATATCGGCGCCGCCGTCTCCGACGAGATGGGCGCACCGCTGCCGATGGCGGAGAAGCTGCAGGCCGGCGCCGGCCTCGGCCACCTCGCCTCCACGCTCGATGTCTTGAAAAATTATCACTTCGAAGAGCCGGTCGGCTCGGCCGTCGTGGTGCGGGAACCCGTCGGCGTCATCGGCATGATCACGCCGTGGAACTGGCCGCTTAACCAGATCGCGTGCAAGGTCGCGCCCGCGCTCGCCGCCGGCTGCACCATGATCCTGAAGCCGTCGGAATTCACCCCGTCATCGGCGCTGATTTTCGCGGAAATCCTGCACGAGGCCGGCGTGCCGAAGGGCGTATTCAACCTGATCAACGGCCTCGGCCCTGAAGTAGGCGCCGCCATGAGCGAGCACCCGAATATCGACATGATCTCGTTCACCGGCTCGACCCGCGCCGGCATCGATGTCGCCAAGCGCGCCGCGCCGACGGTGAAGCGCGTCAGCCAGGAACTCGGCGGCAAGTCGCCGAACGTCATCCTCGAAGGCGCCGACCTCGCCAAGGCCGTCAGCGGCGGCGTGATGCACATGTTCAACAATTCCGGGCAGTCCTGCAACGCGCCGTCCCGGATGATCGTGCCGCTGTCGAAGATGAAGGAAGTCGCCGCCATCGCCAAAAGCGTGGCTGACAAGACCAAGGCCGGCGATCCCCGCGCCGAAGGCACCACCATCGGCCCGGTGGTGTCCCGCATCCAGTGGGACAAGATCCAGACCCTGATCCAGAAGGGCATCGAGGAAGGCGCAACGCTGGTTGCCGGCGGCCCCGGTCTGCCGGAAGGCGTCAACAAGGGCTTCTATGTGCGCCCGACCATTTTTGCGGATGTCACCAACGATATGACGATAGCGCGGGAGGAAATTTTCGGGCCCGTGCTGACCATCCTCGGCGCCAAGGATGAAGCCGACGCTGTGCGGATCGCCAACGACACCCCGTATGGTCTCGCCGGCTACGTCTCTGCCGACACCGTCGAAAGCGCCCGCAAGGTCGGCCGCAAGCTGCGCGCCGGCAACGTCAACCTGCAGGGCGTGCCGAACGACCGCACCGCGCCGTTCGGCGGCTACAAGCAGTCCGGCAACGGCCGCGAATGGGGCAAATACGGCCTCGAAGAATATCTCGAGGTCAAGGCGATCGCCGGCTTCAACGCAGCGTAGGTTTTGCGATGATTGCAGCGCCGGAGCGGCATCAACATCCTGCTCCGGCGTTTTTGCGTTTTGGAAGAGCGTTGAACAAAACACGCTGTCGTCCCTGCGAACGCAGGGACCCATAACCACCGGCTGTTGCAGAAGATATCTGCTCCAGTGCCTTAACGGTAAGACATGGCGTATGGATCCCTGCTTTCGCAGGGACGACGTGCGCTATCCCCCCAGCGCGCCCTGGGTGTTGACATACAGCGCGTAGATCGACTGGCTCGAGGCCATGAACAACCGGTTGCGCTTGAGCCCGCCGAAGCAAAGGTTGGCGCAGCGCTCGGGTAGCGCGATGCGGCCGATCAAGACGCCGTCGGGCGCATAAACCACGACGCCATCAAGCTCGGGATCGCCCATGCCCCAGCCGCACCACAGATTGCCGTCGATATCGCAGCGCATGCCGTCCGGCGTGCCCGGACCGGCGTCGATGAACACCCGCTTGTTGGAAATCTTGTCGCCGCTTGCCGCCACGTCATAGGCGAGGATCTTCCGGTTCGGCGCGCCGCGGGATTCCACGACATAGAGGATTTTTTCGTCCGGCGAGAAACAAAGCCCGTTAGGGCCAAGGACGCCCGCGGCGACGATGGTGGCCTTTCCGGTCGCACCATCGATCCGATAGACATTGGCATCGATCTCGGACTCGGCCTTGTAACCTTCGTAATTGCCGAGCAGGCCAAACGGCGGATCGGTGAACCAGATCGAGCCGTCGGATTTCACCACGACATCGTTCGGCGAATTCAGCCGCCTGCCGTTAAACGAGTCCATCAGCACCGTGATCGACCCGTCATGCTCGGTTCGGGTAACGCGGCGCCCGCCATGCTCGCAGGTGATCAAGCGTCCCTGGCGGTCGCGGGTATGGCCGTTGGCGAAATTCGACGGCTTGCGGTAGACGCTGACCGCGCCGGTTTCCTCTTCCCACTTGAGGATGCGGTTGTTGGGAATATCGCTGCACAACAGATAGCGCCCGTCGCCGAACCACACCGGGCCTTCGGCCCAGCGCAACCCGGTGGTCAGCCGTTCCACCGCCGACAGTTTCAGCCAGTATTTCTCAAACCGCGGATCGAGCGCGTGTATCGCCGGGTCGGGATAAAACGTCGCCGGCCGCCAACCGGCGGAATGGGATATTGCATCGGACATTTGCTGTTCTCGTTGCTGTTGCGTTTCCTCACGTTCTGGTTTGCTATCATTGTCGGTGAACGACCGCAAATCGGTCGCAAGAACGAGGGATGAAATGCCACGGATATTGATGACCGGCGCATCGGGGGGTATCGGCACGGCCTTGCGCAAATTGCTGCCGCCGATCTATCCGGATCTGCTGTTGAGCGACCTGAAAGCGCCCACCGATCTCGGCAAGAACGAAAAATTCAAGGCGGCCGAGCTGTCCGATCTGGCGCAGGTCGAGGCGATCTGCGAGGGCGTCGACGGCATCCTGCATTTCGGCGGGTTTTCGGTCGAGGGCCCCTGGGACAACATCCTGCAGTCCAATATCATCGGCTGCTACAATCTGTTTGAGGCCGCGCGCAAAAAGGGCGTCAAGCGCATCGTGTTTGCGTCCTCGAACCATGCGGTGGGTTTCTACCCGCGCCATCACAGAATCGGAACCGATGTGACGGCGCGGCCCGACAGCCGCTACGGCGTCAGCAAGGTGTTCGGGGAAGCGGTGGGCGCGCTCTATGCCGACAAGCACGGGCTCGGCGTCACCTGCATCCGGATCGGCAATTTCGGCGACAAGCCGCTCGATCATCGCCGGCTTTCGATCTGGCTGAAGCCGGAAGACCTGGTGCAGTTGTGCCGGATCGGGCTCGATCATCCCGATATCCACTTCGAGATCTTCTACGGCGCGTCGTATAACGAGCGCGCCTGGTGGGATAACCACCGCGCCTACGACCTCGGCTATCGCCCGACCGGCCGCGCCGAGGATTTTCGCGAGCACGCTTTTGCCGAGCAGGCCAAGCTCAAGCCCGATCCCGTCGGCGACTTCTATCAGGGCGGCGCGTTTTGCAGCATGGAGTTCGACGGCGACGCCGGCGGGATCATCGACTGGAAATAGCCGTAAAGTGCGATCTGAGCTTGAAGTGCTGCTTCGGTGTTGCCACAACAATGGTGTTGCTCCCTTTGGGAGAGGGTTGGGGTGAGGGGTTACGGTCTATCGAGGGGCTGTAACCCCTCACCCGAATTTCTCGCTGCGCTCAAAATTCGACCTCTCCCAACGGGAGAGGTGAACCGAGTGTGGCGCCTTCGATGGATCAATTCTAGAGGACACGCGAGATGGCTGACGGACTGCGCAAGGGACTGACGAGTTATGGCGACGCCGGGTTTTCGCTGTTCCTGCGCAAGGCCTTCATCAAGGCGATGGGCTATTCGGACGACGCGCTGAACAGGCCGATCGTCGGCATCACCAACACGCACAGCGACTACAATCCGTGTCACGGCAACGTGCCGCAGATTATCGAAGCGGTGAAGCGTGGCGTGATGCTGGCCGGTGCGATGCCGATGGTGTTCCCGACCATCTCGATTGCCGAAAGTTTTGCGTTCCCAACCTCGATGTACCTGCGCAACCTGATGGCGATGGATACCGAGGAGATGATCCGCGCGCAGCCGATGGACGCCGTGGTCGTGATCGGCGGCTGCGACAAGACCCTGCCGGCGCAGATCATGGCTGCGGTCAGCGCCGACCTGCCGGCCGTCGTGATTCCGGTGGGGCCGATGGTGGTCGGCCATCACAAGGGTGAGGTCTTGGGGGCCTGCACCGATTGCCGGCGGCTGTGGGCAAAGTTCCGCGCCGGCGAGATCGACGAGGTGGAGATCGAGGCCGTCAACGGCCGGCTCGCGCCGTCGGTTGGCACCTGCATGGTGATGGGCACCGCCTCCACCATGGCCTGCATCACCGAAGCGCTGGGCCTGTCGCTGCCGATGAGTGCGACGATCCCCGCGCCGCATGCGGAGCGCTTTCGCCTGGCCGAAGCCAGCGGCAAGGTCGCCGCCGCGATGGCCATGGCAAAGGGACCAAAGCCCAGCGAACTCCTGACCAAGGCCTCGTTCAGGAATGCGCAGGTGGTGCTGCAGGCGATCGGTGGATCGACCAACGGGCTCATTCATCTCACCGCGATCGCCAATCGCACCCAACATCGCATCGATCTCGAAGCCTTCGACAAGCTCGGCCGCGAGGTCCCGGTGCTGATCGACCTGAAACCATCCGGCGAGCATTACATGGAGCATTTCCATCATGCCGGCGGGTTGCCGAAACTGATGGCGCAGCTCGGCGATCTGATCGACCTCGATGCCAGGACGATTACCGGCGCGACGCTGCGCGATGTCGTCGCCGGCGCCGAAGAGGTGCCGGGACAGGATGTCATCCGCGCGCGAAAAAGTCCGATCAAGCCGGAAGGCGCGATGGCGGTGCTGCATGGCAATCTCGCGCCGCGCGGCGCCGTGATCAAGCATTCGGCGGCGAGCCCCAAGCTGCTGCAGCATACCGGCCGCGCCGTGGTGTTCGACTCCGTGGAAGACATGACGCTGCGGGTTGACAGCCCCGATTTGGACGTCAACGCCGACGACGTGCTGGTGCTGCGCAACGCAGGTCCCAAGGGCGCGCCGGGCATGCCGGAGGCGGGCTATCTGCCGATCCCGATGAAGCTGGCACGCGGAGGCGTCAAGGACATGGTGCGGATATCGGATGCGCGGATGAGCGGGACCGCGTTCGGCACCATCGTGCTGCACATCACGCCGGAATCAGCCGTCGGCGGCCCGCTGGCACTGGTGAAGAACGGCGACATGATCCGGCTCGATGTGGCCAGGCGAAGCATCGACCTCCTGGTCGATGCCATCGAGCTGGAAAAGCGGCGCGCGGCGCTGGCGCCGGCCTCGACGCCGGAATGGGCCAGGCGTGGCTACGCGCATTTGTTCAACGAGACCATCCTGCAGGCCGATGAAGGCTGCGATTTTGATTTCATGCGCGGCGAGGGGAAGGGGTCGTCATCCCCGGGATGAACGCAATTGCGTTCACCCGCGAGGTGCGAGCCCGCTTGGGCGTCGAGGGATGACAGGCCAAGGTGCAAGTAGCGATCCTTCGAGACGCCGCGCGAAGGCGCGGCTCCTCAGGATGACGACGGAGTACGCAGCTATTACTGTACCGGGCTCGCCCATCTCGCACCTGCGTTGCGTCCCTCGCGCGCGATGCTTGATTGACATCCCGACAACCCCGATGGGATGATGAAAAAAACACCAAGGGGGAGACGATGGCTAACCTGAGCAAAATTCTCGGGGCGGTCGTGACCGCTTCGACTATCATGATGGCCGCAACTGCTGATGCGCAGGAGGTGAAGCATTATCGCTTCGCCTACGACCAGCCGAAGACGACGGGTTATGGAATCCTTGGCGATATCTTCAGCGACAAGCTGAAGGCGCTGAGCAAGGGCACCATGCTGATCGATCAGTATCCCGGCGCGCAGCTTGGGCAGGAGCCGCAGGTGCTGCAGCTGGTGAAATCGGGCGACGTGGAATTCTGCATTTCCTCGTCGGCCAACGCCGCGACCCTGTCGCCGCAGGCCGGCGTGATGTCGATGCATTTCCTGTTCCGCTCCGAAGCGCACCTCGTCAAGGCGATCGCGGATCCCGAAGTGTCCAAGGCGGTCAAGGCGATGATCGCGGACACGGTTCAGGGCGCTCGCGTCATCGCGCTCGCGACGCTGGGTCTTCGCAGTATGTATTCCAAGCGCGAGATCAAGAAGATCGACGACATGAAGGGCCTCAAGGTGCGGGTGCAGGCGACGCCGACCGAGGACACCATGTTTCCGGCCTATGGCGCGCAGATCGTGCACATGCCGTTTGGCAGCGTCTATACCTCGCTGCAGACCGGCGTGGTCGACGTCGCGGAAAACGGCGTCAATGTCTATCTCGCCAACAAGCACTACGAAGTAGCGCCCGTGCTTTCGATGACCGAACACGAGGCCAATAACAGCCTGGTGTGGGTGAGCGACAAGCTGTGGAACAGTCTGACGCCGGAGCAGCAGGGATGGGTGCAGGCCGCGGCCGACGAAGTCAACAAGAACCAGCCCGCCAAGGCGATCGAACTCGAGCATCAATCGCAGGACAAATTGAGATCGATCGGGGTGAAGGTCGTCACCGACGTCGACAAGTCGGGCTTCACCGCCATCGCCGACCCCTATCTCGACAAGCTCGCCAGGGAACTCGGCCCCCACGCCGAGAAGGTCAAGAACCTGATCCGGGCAATCAACTAGGTCATCTCCGCGAGTCGTCCTGGCGAACGCTGGGGGTCCCGAAGGATCGGCAAAGGCGCACTTTGCGCCGTGCCGACCGTGACACGACGAGCGTTTATGATGCGCGATGGTGGGCTTGCTTCGCTCAGCCCACCCCACGACTGGCATGCGTAGCACCGGTGATCACGGGCCCCGGCGTTCGCCTGGCGTTCGCCGGGATGACGGCTGGCGAGATTGTGTGCAGATCGACACGCCCGATGTTCAATTGACAATCGCGCGCCCCCGATGGGATGATCGAACAAAATCAAAACAGGGGGAAACAGTGAAGAATCCAGCAAAAATCATCGGCGGGTTGGTTGCTGCTGCTGCGATCATGTTCGCGGCCGGCGCAGGCGCGCAAGAGGCGAAACATTACCGCTTCGCCCACGATCAGCAACTCAATTCCGGCTACAGCATCGCCTACGACATCTTTTCCGCCAAGCTCAAGGAACTGAGCAAGGGAACGATGCTGGTCGACCAGTATCCGGGCGCGCAGCTCGGGCAGGAGCCGCAAATCCTGCAACTGGTCAGGTCCGGCGATATCGATTTCGCGATTGTGTCTTCCGCGAATACCTCGACGATCTCTCCGCAGGCCGGCGTGATGTCGCTGCATTTCCTGTTCAGATCGGAAGAACACAACATCAAGGCGATGGGTGATCAGAAAGTGTTCGAGGCCATCCGGGACATGATCGACGATACCGTGCAGGGCATTCACGCGATCGCGCTGGGCACGCAGGGCTTTCGGCACATGTACGGCAAGAAGGAAGTGCACAAGGTCGACGATCTCAAGGGCTACAAGGTTCGCGTCCAGGCCACCGCGACCGAAGACGCGATGTTCGCCGCCTATGGCGCGCAGACCGTGCACATGCCGTTTGGCAGCGTCTATACCTCGCTGCAAACCGGCGTGGTGGATTTCGGCGAAAACGCCGTCAACGTCTATCTCATCAACAAGCACTACGAAGTTGCCCCGGTGTTGTCGATGACCGCGCATGAGGCGAACAACGCGATCGTGTGGATCAGCGACAAGCTGTGGCAAAGCCTCAGCGCCGACCAGAAGCAGTGGGTGATGACGGCGGCCAGGGACGTCAGCCTGCAGGAGCCCAAACGTGCGTTCGACCTCGAGCGGTCGGCGGCAGTGAAGCTTGAGAAGACGGGCGTCAAGATCGTCACCGATGTCGACAAGGCCGGTTTCCAGAAAATCGCAGATCCCTACCTCGACAAGCTCGCCAAGGATCTCGGGCCGCACGCGGACAAGATCAAAACCCTGATCCGGGCGATCAACTAGGTTGCCCGTGACGGAATTTCCACGAGTCGTCCCGGCGAACGCCGGGACCCATACGCTGTGTCGTATCATTTCGGCATGGTGGCAGATGCCTTCTGTCATCATCAACGCCGGGGGTTATGGTTCCCGGCGTTCGCCGGGACGACGAAAGTTTGATCTGGGACGATGGAGCCCGTAGATGACCATCGCCGACAAACTGGTGCTGCAGCGGCAGCATCACCTGAAATGGCGGTCGTTCGACAGGCTCGAACTGATCCTGATGATCCTCTGTGGTATCCTGTGTTTCGGTTTCTCGCTGTCCGTAACGGCTGACATCGTCACGCGTACCATCGGTCGTCCCTGGCTGTGGCTTCAGGAAGTCACGTCCACGCTGTTCATCTATGCGATCTTCATCGGCGCCGCGGTCGCCACCCGCCGCAACGATCATCTGTACCTGACGGCGATCTCCGAGGCGTTGCGCGGTACGCCGCGCATGATCGTGGAGATCATCATCCGCATTGTGGTGCTCGGCGTGGCGTTTTGCCTGATCTGGTTCGGCTATATCAATTATCTCCGGGGTTTTGGCAGTTTCCGCCTTCCGTCGGGCACGCCGATCGCCTCGCTCTATGCCGCGATTCCTCTCGCCGGCGTGCTGATCGGGCTGTTCACGATCGAGCAACTGGTCAACGGCATCACCAAGGGGTTTGACCATCCGGAGCCGCCGCCGGACCAGGACTCGCCGATTCCGCCCGTCGACACCAAGCTCCAGCCGAGGGTGGGCTTGTGAGTGCGCCTGTCATCCTCGCACTGATGTCGTTCTGCTTTCTGTTTTTCGGCTATCTCGGCGTGCCCGTGCCGTTCTCGTTGATGGCGGGCGTGTTTATCGGGGCGCTGCTCACCGACGTCTCACTCGCGGCGATCGTCCAGAAGATTTTCGACGGCATGGATTCTGAAGCCCTGCTGGCGATTCCGTTTTTTCTGCTGGTCGGCGAACTCATGAGTTCGGCCAACGTCGTGGTGCGAATCGCCAACCTGTCGCTGTCGCTGGTCGGGCACATCCGGGGCGGGCTGTCGCAGGTCGTCGTCGTCTTCAGCATGTTCTTCTCGGAGATGTCGGGATCGACCACCGCCGATGTCGCGGTCATGAGCCGTGCGCTCGGCGGTCCGATGAAGCGGGAGGGCTACTCGCCCGCCTTCATCGCGGCGATCATCGCATCCGCCTCCACCATCGCGGCGCTGGTGCCGCCGAGCATCACCGCCGTGGTCTACGGCGCGGTCGGCAACGTCTCGATCGCAGGGCTGTTCATGGCCGGCGTGGTGCCGGGAATGATGATCGGCTTCGGCCTGATGATCTATTGCTATTTTTTCGGTCCCCCCGGCATGCGCAAGTCGCGCGCACCGTTGCGCCAGGTGGTATTCGCCGCCGGCGATGCGGCGCTGCCATTGATGATTCCGGTGATCCTGCTCGGCGGCATTCTCACCGGCTGGTTCACGCCGACCGAAGCCGGCGTCGTCGCGGTGGCGTGGATCATCGCGGTCGTGATCCCGGCGCTCAATCGCGGGCATCTCAAGAAAATTCCCTATGATTTCTGCCTCGCCGGGCTGATCTTTTCGCTGCCGCTGATCACCATCGGCGCCGCCAACGCCTTCGGCTGGATGCTGGCGTACTTGCGCGGGGCCATCGTCATCGCCGATTGGATCACCTCGATTGCCGGCAGCGACCCGCATATCATGATGCTGCTGCTGGTGCTGCTGTTCACCGTGGTCGGCGATTTCATCGAGCCGGTGCCGACCATCATCATCTTCATGCCGCTGGTGAATGCGCTGACCCAGGCCGGCGACATCAACGGCGTGCATATGGGCGTGGTGCTGATCGCCACATTGGCGTTCGGATTGATCACGCCGCCCTACGGGCTGGTGCTGCTGATGGCGTCGAAATTCGTCGGCGTCAGTTTTGCCAAAGCGCTGCGCGCGGCGCTGCCGATCTATGTGGTGTTCCTGGTGACCATCACGTTTACGATCTATTTCCCGAAGGTGGTGCTGTGGCTGCCGAAGCAGGTGATCCCGGAATCAGTCGGGTGCTTCAAGTCGCCGGCCGGGGCGGGATATATTTGCCCGGATTAACGTCGTCCCTGCGAACGCATGCGAACGCAGGGACCCATAACCACCAGCGTTGGTTGGTTTAGAAGGCATCTGCCTCATTGCCGAAACGAGAGGCCACGGCGTATGGGTCCCCGCGCCCGTGCACAATTGCGCACTAGGCGGGGACGACTCGTGGAGATGCGTTCGTTACTTCCCCTTGCTCGTGAACTTTTTCACCGCGACGCGGAACTCGTCGGTGTGCATGCAGTCGATGATGGCGTTCCGCTCGGCGTCGAGCTGTTGCTCGATCGGTGTCAATTGGGCGCGGTGGATCAGCGCCTTGGTCGCCGCCAGTGCTGCCGGCGCGTTTTGTGCCAGCCGATGCGCCAGTTCGCGGGTCGC
>Ga0068853_100004922_pt1 | contig 10398 bp, 7 predicted proteins | sample KBSCornC32_FD_65655 | JGI IMG/M metagenome (GOLD analysis project Ga0068853, IMG submission 65655) | Corn rhizosphere microbial communities from Kellogg Biological Station, Michigan, USA - KBS Corn C3-2 | ecosystem: Host-associated > Plants > Roots > Rhizosphere > Soil ... | reverse complement strand
TGATTTCGCGCTCAGCCCGCTCCTGCACACTGTTGTTGCCCTGCTGAAAGCTGACGATCGCCGCCCGCTTGCCTTCAAAATAGATCCCGAACACGTGAGTCTCGGTTTTTACCGTCAGATTTGTCCGTGACGCCACGGGATGCAGGAAAGCCGCAGCCGCGCTATGCCGCTTGCCTTTGTTTTGCGTGACCTGATAAAAGCCAACGCCATCTTGCTGCGCGCCGTTGAAATCAGGATTGCGCTGCAAGCCCATTTCTTCTCCTGCGACGACAAACGCTTCTGAGAGCGGATTGACCGTCCGCAGATCGCTCACGCAGAGCGGTCCGGATGCGCCGTGATATTCCGATGCGCCACGCTCCTGTTTTTCCGACTTCTTGAAGTAGGGCAGCACGTCCCCGTAGCCCCAGCCGGGATTTCCCAGATCGCGCCACTGGTCATAATCCGCGTGGTTGCCGCGAATGTAAATCATGGCATTCATCGAACTGCTGCCGCCCAGCACCTTGCCGCGCGGCCAGTACAAGCTGCGATTGTCCAATGCAGCCTCAGGTTCGGTGAAATATGTCCAGTCGCACGGACCTTTGAAGAGCTTGGAGAAAGCCAGCGGAATGTGAATCTCTTTCCGAGTGTCGCGGCAGCCGGCTTCCAGCAGCAGTACTTTTACGGTGGGGTCTTCGCTCAGTCGGTTGGCCAGCACGCATCCGGCAGACCCGGCGCCAATGATGATGTAGTCATACATTCGCGGACTCCTGGCAAGGGAAGAACAAGATGAGAGGAATTGTAGCGCGAAAGATGGTGACCGGAACTGCTATTAACTCATTGGGACGAGATGCACCGGGCGTCTGAGTTTAGCCCTTGATCCCTTTGAAAGTCATCTCCTTTGCTTTGCTCCGAGTCTTGCGCTTCCAGGCTGCAAACAGCTCTGCGTAAGACTCTTTCAGGTAGCTTTTGACTGAAATGTTCAGGCGCTTGGCGGTAGCGTCAATCCATTTGGCTTGGCCTTCAATCTCGCCAAAGTTGCCGATGGGCGTTTCATCGATCACGACATGTCCGTTTGAGTCGGCCCATTCACTGCGGAACTTTTCATAGCGGAAGCTTGGGCTGAAGCCTATCGCTTCAATGATCCGGCCCATAGCATCGCCGTTTTCGACCTTCGTCTCAATTTCCCGCCGGGATTTGTGCCGGCCAGATTGCCTCCCGCTGCGGTCCTTATAGGTCAGCGTCCATCGCGGGCCGTATTCCCGAACGCGGAGCAGGGCTTCCCGTCGGCGAAGCTTGCTTCCGGGCTGGTCATAAAGAGTGTTCATCTCATAAGTGCGCGGGGTGATCAGGCGGAATCCAGCCGTCTGAAGGCTGGCGGTAAGGGCATCAATGTCGTCAATTTTGAACTTGATCTCGACTTCGCGGTCGGTAGCCATGCCGCCAGTATAAAGAAAGGAGAGAGGATCGAGCAGGCCGTCGCTGCGCGTCCCAAAAGCTCTTCTGGCACGCTAAAAGGTAACTTTTTTCATCATCCCTGCAAAATAATAAATTTATTTATTAATGCCGTTTAAAATCAGCATCTTACGAAGAAAATCAGCCGTCGTACCTGAACAACAGCTCTCCCGCCCCAGGCATCTTACTTTGGGTGCTGAATTAAGGTAACTGGCCTGACCTTAAGAGCTTACGGTTTCTCCAATTGTTGTAAAAAAGACACGCTGGAAGTTTCAGGAGAACATAAGGCGGTTGCCAGTTGTCCTTCTGATTTCATACAATTAGCGGCGATGTCACAAGGGGAACCCAGATTCTGTATGTCAAGGAGTTTGCATGAACAGAGTACTGTCCATTCTGGCGGCGGCCTGCTGTATGGCTGCCAACGTGGGGGCGGCACCAGTTCCAAACCACCAACAGCCCCAGGTAAAAAATAGCGCCATCCCCATGGCACTCAGGTCAGCCCAGAACCAAACACAGAAGAGTTCAAAGGCTGAACCCAAACCCTATCAGGTTGGAACGGCGTCCTGGTATGGCAAGCAATTCCACGGCAAGACTACGGCCAGCGGCGAGGATTTCGATATGTTCGAGTTCACAGCCGCCCACCGGAAGCTCCCTTTGGGGACTTTCGTTAAGGTAACGAACCTGAAAAATGGCAAGTGGATTATCGTTCGGGTCAACGATCGGGGACCGTACGTAGGGAACCGCATTATGGACCTGAGCTACAGCGCCGCCCGGATGCTCAATTTCCGCGATGGCGTTGAGCGTATCCGTATTGACCTGATTCAGCCGGAAAATGTGGCCATGAATCGCGGTTACTAGCTCGCAATAAACGAAAACTACATATACTAGGGAGCATGGCCATTCATTCTCCTATGGTCGCGGGTCTGCCCGCATCCTCCGGGATGCGGGAGCGCCTCATCGTCGCCCTGGATGTTTCCAGCGCCGCTGAAGCGCAAAAGCTTGTGTCCCGCATAGGCGACGCGGCGGGTATTTACAAGGTTGGACTCCAGCTCTTTACCGCAGAAGGCCCAAGCATTGTCCGAGACTTGGTTAGCTCAGGTCGACGCGTATTTCTCGATCTGAAGCTTCACGATATTCCTACAACCGTCGCTTTGGCGGTGAAATCCGCAGCGGATCTTCGCGTCGATATGCTCACACTCCACGCCAGTGGTGGAACTGCCATGCTTCGCGCGGCGGCTGAAGCTGCGGCAGGACGCCTCAATCTTTTGGCAGTGACGGTCCTAACCAGTCTGAGCGATGAAGATATGCAGGAAGTTGGGATAGCCGGGCGCGCCTCCGACCAGGTTCTGCGCATGGCCAACCTGGCGCAGAGCGCCGGTTGCCAGGGAATTATTGCCTCTCCGCACGAATCTCTGATGGTGAGAAAAGCGATGGGAGAAGGCTTTGCCATTGTCACCCCGGGTATTCGTCCGGCGGGCGCAGAGACGAATGACCAGCAGCGGATCGCTACGCCCACGCAGGCCATCATCAACGGAGCAAGCCACATCGTCATCGGTAGACCGATTACCCACGCTCCAGATCCTGCCCAGGCCGCTCAGGCCATTATTTGTGAAATGGAGCAGGCAGGAATCAGCAGATGACTACGTTCTGGGTTTAGCTCTACAATACCTTTTCAACGAGGTACTCACATGCGTAGCGTGATCTTCTTCCTGATGCTGGCGTTGGCTCTTTGCGCTGCGGCGCAAACTGAAACGGTCACCGTTAGTAACAATTTGATCGAAACTACTACCACGCAGATAACCGTACCCGCCGGCACGCAGGTATTACTTCACCTGCAGAGCCCCATTGATACCAAGAGCGCCAAGGTCGGCGATGGAGTTTATTGCCGGACAAGTTTTCCCGTGACCCAGAACAATGTTGCGGTGATTCCTGCCGGAACCTATGTGAAGGGCAAGATTGCCCAGGTGAAGCGCGCCGGAAAGATCAAAGGGCGGGCAGAAATCTTGTTTAACTTCACCACAATGATTTTCCCGAACGGCTACACCATTGATCTACCCGGAGCACTGGAAAACGCACCGGGCTCCCGCAACAGCACCGTTACTGATAAGGAAGGTACGGTAAAAGCAGACGGTCAAAAGGGTAAAGACGCAGGCACTGTCGCTAAGACGGGCGCAACCGGCGCAGTAGTTGGAGCTGTAGCCACAGGCGGCGCAAAGGGCGCGGGCATTGGAGGCCTTGCAGGCGCTGCAGTTGGCTTGGGTCAGGTGCTGTTCACGCGCGGGCAGGATGTGCGTATAGATCAGAATACTGCGCTTGAAATGGTCTTAGAACGTCCACTGACCGCGGATGTGATGAATGCCACGCCGGCCCAGGCGGAGAATTCAATCCGGCCTCGGGTGACAAATGGCAATCGGCTGCCGATGCCAGGCAGCCCAGCGCCAAAATAGAAGCTAGCCGTTGTACCGCAGAAATCGTAAAAGCCGACGTACTCCCCTGTGCTTTTGTCTATAGAGCATCAACTTCCAAATTTAATATCCGCTCGTTTGCCCGCCTACTAATATTGGAAGCAATTCAAACCCACTGCATTCTAGCCTCTATGGAATCAGCTACTTGTCTTTCTACTGGAAATGGAACTCTGCTTGCACAAAACAAACCAAGCTTCGGGCGTCGGTAATTTTTCGCACTATTCAATAAAATAGCGGTTTTGCTTTAAATTAAGCTGGCTGTCCGTGATTTTTCGCCGATAAAACTTTCCGTTTCCTTAGGAGGGAGATGAGATGTTAAAGAAGTTAGCGTTTTCCCCGTTAATGCTGTCGCTGCTCATTCTGGTGTTTGCCGCGAGCGCATTTTCTCAAACTACAGCCAATATTCAAGGTACTGTATCCGACCAAAGCGGTGCTGCGGTGGCAGGTGCCAAAGTAACGGTGAAGAACACCGCCATGGGAATTGAACGCACCACCCAAACCAATTCCATTGGAGCCTATGAAGTTCCTGCTCTGCCGCCGGGAACTTATAGCGTTCAAGTCGAGATGACAGGATTTGAGACACAGTTGGCCAAGAACCTGGTGCTTCAGGTCAGCCAGAACTCTGTCCAGAATTTTGGTTTGAAGGTGGCGAGCACTTCAGAAGTTGTGACGGTCGAAGCTACCGCCCCGGCAATTGAAGCTACAACTATTACCGTTGGGCAGACGATCAATCAGCGGACCGTCCAGGAGATTCCACTGAATGGCCGCCATTTCGTCGATCTTGGACTTTTAATCCCCGGTTCCGTAACGCCGCCGCAGAATGGTTTTTTAACGGCTCCCCTGCGTGGGCAGGGTTCATTCGCGATCAATACTGCTGGCAATCGCGAAGACACGGTAAATTTCATGGTTAATGGCATCAACCTGAACGATATGGTGCAAAACCAGATTACCTTCCAACCGTCGATTAATACAGTTTCTGAATTTAAGGTGGATAATTCCACGTACAGCGCAGAATATGGCCGCAATTCCGGCGCGATCGTAAACATTGCCACTCGATCGGGCTCCAACCAATATCACGGTGAGGCTTTCGAATTCATCCGCAATAACGCACTGGATGCGAGAAATTTTTTCAATCCAGTTGGGCAGCCAATGTCTCCGTTCAAACGCAATCAGTTCGGCGCGGCTTTCGGCGGGCCAATCAAAAAGGATAGAACGTTTTTCTTCCTGAGTTATGAAGGACTGCGCCAGCGCCAAGGGCTGACACTCAATACCACGGTGCTATCGAACGCCCAAAGAAACACCGTGACCGCAGGTGGAAACGCGACTAGTCAGGCTATTCTGGGACTGATTCCCACCGCGAATGATCCTACGGGTACAAAGTTCCTCGGATCAGCCACAGCGCCGGTGAATATCGAGCAGGGAACTGCTGACGTCAGTCACAATTTTTCCAACAATATCAGACTGCATGGGTATTATGCTGGGCAGCACGACTTCCGCCAGGAACCCATACTGCAAGGTAATACGCTTCCCGGATTCGGCGACACGCGCGAATCGAAACGCCAAATCGCCACAATCAGTTTGGACCAAACGTTGTCTCCAAGCATGGTCAATGAAGCGCGACTAGGATTCAACCGGATTCACATTGTCTTTTCGCCCAATGACACGAGAAATCCAGTAGCGTTTGGGATACAAGACGGTCTTAATTTCAACGCTGGCTTGCCTCAGATTACAATCGGCGGAACAGGAATCAATCTGGGTGGCCCAACAGGATTTCCGCAGGGACGGGGTGACACGACGGCCGTAATTGCTGATACGCTCAGCTACATCCGAGGAAAACACTCGTTCAAGTTCGGGGGAGAGTTCCGGCGTTTCTACAACAACAATTTCAACGGTGATCCGGGCGCGCTTGCATTCAACAATATAAGTGATTTCGCCGCGGGAAAAGGCCTTAGCTTTTCTCTTTCTGCCGGCAATCTGCCTAGCCGCATCGCCACTGGCGAATTGGGCTTCTTTGGCCAAGACAGTTGGAAAATATCGCAGAGACTTACTCTTGAACTTGGCCTCCGCTACGACTGGAACCAGACTCCGACCGAAGCTTTTGATCGGTTCTCCAATATCATCATTAGTGGCGGTCAGGCGAACCTGGTTCGCACCGGCTCACCCTACGATCAGAACAACATGAACTTCCAGCCTCGCGTTGGATTCGCCTTCGATGTTTTTGGCTCCGGAAAAACGATCGTGCGGTCTGGATATGCCATCCTGACGGACCAGCCGATTACGAATCTGGTTACGCCGCTCACCGCAAACCAACCATTTGGAAACCCTCTGGCGTTTAACGGGGTAGCTTCGAATCCAGCGAGCCGTACCACGTACACTACTCTCCTCGCTGATGCAGCAGCCGGTGGTTTAGCACCCACGGTTGTCGATCCGAACTTCAAGAATTCATATATCGAGTCGTACAATCTCAACATACAACAGCAGATCTCCAAGAGCTGGAGCATGATGGTGGGTTACTTTGGATCGGAAGGGCACGACCTTCGCACCAGGGTAAATCTAAACCAATTCGTTGCCTTCGGCCCTGGACCGACGTTCACGGGAATTCGCCCGTTCCCAAAATTGTCTGCCAGCAGCCCAATTCTGCCTGGCGCAAATATCGGCAACATCTCGGATAACGTGAGTAATGGCAATTCCACCTATAACGCACTGTGGATCAGTTCCAACATGCGTGCATGGCATGGATTGCAGTTCAATGCTTCTTACACTTACTCCAAATCGATTGACTATACGTCACAGAACGGTCAAGGCATTGTAATTCAGGATAGCTCTAACCCGGCAGGTGACAGAGGCCTTTCTGATTTCGACGCTCGTAATCGCTTTGTAGTGAACTTTATCTATGATGTTCCGGCCTTGAAACACAATCGCGTGTTTGAAGGATGGCAGGTGGGCAGCATTATCTCTGACCAGAGCGGCAACCCGGTTAATTTGGTTGTAACCGGAATTTCCGGCCTTACCGGTCTATCTACGCTTCGCCCAGACCAACCCGGTGCTGTGCAAATCGTGAATCAGCCTTTGCCGAACGGTAATATTCAATACTTCACGCCGTCGCTTTGCGACCCAACCCGGGCCTTTTCACCGAGTTGCTCTGGAGCTACGTTCTCAATTTCAACTACCTCCGGTACTTTACACTTTGGCAATGAGGGACGTAACTCGATCATTGGACCGGGCTTCAACAACGTGGACTTTTCGCTGATTAAGAAGACCAAGATCAACGAACGGTTCTCGCACGAGATGCGCTTCGAGGCTTTTGACCTTCTAAATCACCCGAACTTTGGTCAGCCCGGCCGCGGCGCACAACTCGTGGCCACAAACCCCGCACTGCCAGTAAGCGCAACAAATCCGCTGATTCCCGTTTCTACGTTTGGAGTGATCAGCAGCACCCGCTTCGCAACCGGCGATTCTGGGTCTTCACGGCAGTTACAGTTCGCGATGAAGCTGATCTTCTAGCTTATAGTTCTTTAATAATTCCAAATTGGAACCGCATCGGCTTTGCCGGTGCGGTTTTTTTTTGGCTATTAAATAAAAACTTGTATCCTGCTGCTTAGGATAGTTATTTCTAGTTGTCAATCTACTAGGTGTCGAAATGGTGATAGGAGAAGCCAAATAGATGTGGGGGCTAATGAATACCAAAATAATTAGATACAGGAAGGTGAGTACTATGCAAATCACGAAAAAAATTAGCTCGATGTTACTTGTTGCTTTGACATTTTTGGTCCCACAATTACTGCAGGGCCAGGATGTTAGCAAGAGTGGTGATAAGGCTCTTCGAGAGGCACTGCATAAGCTGTTAAGTCCAGCATCGCCATTGCCCCAGTCCGCTGCTGTGCCGTCTTCGCCCTTTGGGCGTCCGTCTGATCCAAGCCCGGTTTCAACACATGAGAAATTTGCTACGTTTTTGGCGGGCAAAGATTTCAAATCAACGCTTCTTTTGCAAAACTTTCGGCCTGACCTGCCCATTACATTTATTCCAACTCTAATCCTAAGCGCCGGGGAAGTTCCCTTGGACTCTGTCACTGTGCCTGCCCATAGCAGCACAACAGTCGATATCAGTGCGATCTTAAAGGACCACGGATATGCCGACACACGCGGCACTATAGCGGTCCGATTCGAGTTCTCGAGTTATGGGCCTGGTTCGGCTGTGGTCCAAATGCGCGATGACAAGGACCATGTGTATCTAAATTCTTATGCTCAGAGTCCGGAGGAGTACTGGAACGGGACCACATACGATGCTGTTGTATGGGCCCCCCACGAGGGTACCCAAGGGTTCATAGCAATCACAAACAGCTCTGATGAAGCGCACGCTGTTCGTGCCACATTTCTGGTAAATGGCACGTCCGAACCACAGGCCGAGATGCAGATTCCATCGCGGCAGACCCGGGTTATTCCCATTGATGACCTGCTCGCACGTAGCCGGAAATTCGGTGGAGGTATTCATATAGAGTATTCGCAGGAGGCAGGCGAGAAATATACGGGTGCGATCCTGGTTGAGGGACAGTTATTTAACAAGAAAACAGGCTTCGCCAAGAATATTCATTTTATGGATAAGGCTTTACCCCCAACGGGCACTCTTCGCACTCACTTTCTAATGCTGGGCCGCCAACCTGCTGAGGATAATTTTCCGGCCAATATTGCTTTCCAGTCTGTGGCTGCCGTTCGAAATATTGACACAGTTTCCGTTAGCGTGGCACCAACAGTAAAATTCATCCAAAATGGTGCTCTTCAGACGGCCAGATTGCCTTCCCGGTCATTGGCGCCTGCCGAAACTCTGCTTATCGATTTCAGGGAGGAGCAGAAGGCAGGCCACCTGCCAGTGGATTTCAATCAAGGCAGCCTGGATCTCACCCCTGACACGGGACGCGTGAGTATCGTTGGAGAGCTATTTAACTTCAGCCAAGACGGCGGCTATGTGGTCGGTCCTTCGTTTTCCTCGTATCCGAATCGGTCAACTTCATCTATCTGGCGTACAGACGGGACTTTCCAAACCACTATCATGGTTGAGAACACGGCCGCTGAGAATGACCGAGTTACAGTGAACCTATATTCTGAGCGGGGCCAATACAGCAAAGCATTTGACGTATTCGCCGGCAAACTCCTGAAGATCAACGTCAGAGACCTGCAACAGAACGGGGTACCGGACGATAAAGGCAACCTTCTGCTCGATACTTCCGGCGTGATGTCCTTGGTCGCCAGCCGCAGCACCCATAGCAAGCTTTCATTCGATAAAATCATTCACAACACCGATCAAGCTGATTATGTCGGATTGCCGGCCAACGCATGCGACTTCGTCAGCTCGATCGCCATGTGGTTGGATACCAGCTCCGGGGTTCTGCCGCTTCCAGTTATGAAGACTTACTACTGGACGCAGTCGGGCCCGGAGGACTCTTCCCAGTCCGGTTCATCCAGCAGCAACAGCAGTTGGGCGCAGATCAGCAACAGTAGCGGCGTGGATATGGTCAACTTTTCACCGCCCGATGATGGAGCAACCCATTTCGTCAACATCAATCCTCCATTTCCGACAGAAGACGTCACGTTCTGCGATGCCTGCTCCGCCGGCGATGTGTTTGTTTCTGGCGTCAACAGCATTGGACTCCGTCTGACTAGCACGTTCTTCAAAGATCCAACTTCTCCTACTCCTGGCTTCTGTTCGTATGCAACGAAGAATTGCACAAGTGGAACACCTACCTGTAATGGTGGAATCGGTCTTTTATTTTCCAATGGCTGCCCCCAATTTGTCCATGTCATTTATGTCGTGGTAGCTGGCGTGTGTGAAATCAGTGTAGGCACACCAACAACCGGTGGAGGGGTATGTAACTGACAGATTGATGGAGGTGTGATGTATGGAGTGTCTCAGGATCGCGATCTCGGGACACTCCGGACCACTTCGGAAATTGGCGCGCGTCCCTGGATCCAGTCATGTACGAAAGCGCTACGCGACCGGCTCTTTATTGAAATCTTGCATTCCGATCAAGTGTGCAAGACCAGGTGCCGCAGCATCGGGCCTGTTTCGGCGTGTTAATCATAGATGGTATTCCTCGCACTGACCCTAGGAGTTTTATTAAGCTGGGTGGAAATTAGTGAACAACTAGGCTGAAAAGAGCGTATTCTCAAAGGAGCAGGTGATGTTTCCTTGGCTCATTCTTAATATTGCTTTTTAACGCCCGTGGCATCTATACAGATCGGCGATCCCTTTCCTAAACCGAGTACTTATCTTCTGGCGCTTCCAGTCCTCGCGAGTCCCATATCGTTTGAGCAGGTTGAGGAGCGCTCTCGTAACCTTAAAGACGGTGCTTCTTCCGTCGAGACAATCGTGAGAAGCGTCTACCGCGATTCCTTCGGGAGATTGCGCACAGAGAGAGCGGGTTCGGAGCCTTCCGCTGTTTTCAACGGCGTAATTCAGATCATTGACCCCGTGGCGGGGGTCATATTGGTAAGCATTGAGAGTGAG
>Ga0068853_100004921_pt1 | contig 10399 bp, 7 predicted proteins | sample KBSCornC32_FD_65655 | JGI IMG/M metagenome (GOLD analysis project Ga0068853, IMG submission 65655) | Corn rhizosphere microbial communities from Kellogg Biological Station, Michigan, USA - KBS Corn C3-2 | ecosystem: Host-associated > Plants > Roots > Rhizosphere > Soil ... | reverse complement strand
TTTGAAATAGAAATTGAAGGTAGGTAATTTGTTTTGTTTATTGTTTTCTGTTTACTGTTTTCGGTTTACTGTTATAGCAGTAAGTAACTGGTTAAGATCAACTGAAAACCGAAAACCCTAAACTGTAAACCCTAAACAGTAAACAGTAAACTCTTTCAATCCTTATCTTCGCAAAATGAACAATAAAAAAATACAGGTTTGGCTGCCGCTGCTTTTCAGTATCACCATGATCGTGGGGATGTGGCTCGGCTATAAAATGAGGGATAATATGCCGGGCAAAAGTTTTTTTTTCCTGGAGAAACGCAGGCCGGTGCAGGAGATCATGGATCTTATACACACCCGGTACGTGGATGACGTTAATATCGATGCGCTTGGAGATACCGCTATCCAGGCGATGCTGAATAAACTGGACCCCCACTCTGTTTTTATCCCGGCCGAACAACTGGATGCAGTTAAAGAAGATCTCGCCGGAAAATTCTTTGGCATTGGTATCGAATTCAACATTTTTGATGATACAATAAATGTGATCAACGTTTTAAAAGATGGCCCAAGTTATAAAGCCGGCATACTCACGGGCGATAAATTTTTAAAGATATCAGACAGCCTGGTTGCAGGCAACAAGACCGATGGTGAAAAATTGAGAAAGTTATTACGTGGTGACAGGGGAACTACCGTGAACATTATTTATTTACGCGGTAACGAACAAAGGAAGACTACTGTTACAAGAGATGCAATACCACTAACAAGCCTTGATGCCAGTTATATGATCGGTAATGGTGTTGGTTATATCAGGCTGAATAAATTTTCGCAGCAAACTTACCACGAGTTCATGGATGCTTTGATGGGATTGAAAAAACAGGGGTTACAAAAATTGATACTCGACCTGCGTGGTAATGGTGGTGGCATTTTAGAAGAAGCTATTGAAATAGCAGATGAATTTTTACCCGGCGATAAACTCATCACCTACACACAGGGCAAGCATGTTGCCAAAAAAGAATACCGTTGCCGCAGGGAGGGGCAATTTGAAAAAGGCGCATTGGTGGTATTAGCAGATGAAGGTACGGCAAGCGCCAGCGAAGTATTGATGGGTGCATTACAGGATTGGGACAGGGCAACCATTGTAGGCCGCCGCAGTTTTGGCAAAGGCCTGGTGCAGGATCAATTTGAACTAAGCGATAACAGCGCACTGCGTTTAACCATCGCCAGGTATTATACACCATTGGGCCGCAGCATTCAACGCTCATATGCCAATGGAGGAAAAGCTTATTACAACGAGATCAGCAAACGTTTTCATAACGGTGAAACTCAAACCGCCGACTCAGTAAAGAACGATACCAGCAAAATATATAAAACACCTGCAGGAAAAATATTGTATGGCGGTGGCGGTATCACACCTGATCAATTCGTGGCTTTGGACACCACAGGCTTCAGCGTTAGTACAGCAAAGGTTTATGCCAATGGTGTGATAGGAAATTTTGCCTATAAATTTTACCTGCAGCATATTGACCAGCTGAAAAATTATAAGGACCCCGCTGATTTTATTAAAAGTTTTTCTTTTACTGAAGATGACTGGAAAGCATTCACCAATTCTGTTGCAAAAGATTCCCTTAAGCTGGATATGATCAGTGTAAAAGAAAGAACAGATATCACCAATCGTATCAAATCATCCATAGCAAGACAGGTATGGCGTACCGAAGGAATGGTAGAAGTATTGAACACGGATGACAACACGATAAAAAAAGCGCTCGAAATAATACAAAAATAAAGAGGCCTTCTTTCGAAGGCCCCCTACTTGTGATTTACAACAGTTCAGCTTTTCAACTGTTTTTGTTGCTTACCAGCACAGAAGGTTGATTCTTTTTCCCGAGGTTACAGGAGCAATATTTTCATAGGATATTTTGGAAGTGTAAAATTCACACAAAATAATTTCGCGGCCGGTAGACGGTGGAATTAATATGCTGTCGAAAATTTTCGATTGGCATTTCGTGAGACGTGAGTCGTGAGTGGCACTCTGCGGATAGATAGGGATTTTAATTTCAAACTATACCAGTCTCTGCCTTCAAAAAATAAACTGTCTATCCGAATGCTACCCTCACGACTCACGTCTCACGTCTCACGACTTTCATTACCTTTGCGCAAATAACGATTCTTATGTGGTTGAATAATATTTTAGAAACTATCGGCGATACTCCTCTTATCAAACTCAATAAAATTACAAAGCACCTTCCCTGTACTGTGTTGGCTAAAGTGGAATACTTTAATCCCGGCAACAGTATCAAAGACCGTATGGCATTAAAGATGCTGGAAGTGGCCGAGCAGGAAGGCAAGATAAAACCCGGCGGCACTATCATTGAAGGAACAAGTGGCAATACAGGTATGGGCCTTGCATTGGCTGCCTGTGTAAAAGGATATAAATGCATCTTCACTACTACCGACAAGCAATCTAAAGAAAAAGCGGATATTTTAAAAGCTGTAGGCGCAGAAGTGATCGTATGCCCTACCAATGTTGAACCCGAAGATCCACGCAGTTATTATTCTGTGAGTAAAAGATTAGCAACAGAAGTGCCCAATAGCTGGTATGTAAACCAATACGACAACTTAGCCAACCGCCAGGCGCATTACGAACAAACCGGGCCCGAAATATGGGAACAAACAGAAGGTAAAGTAACACATTTGGTAGTAGCTACCGGTACCGGTGGTACTATAGTTGGTACAGGCAAATACCTGAAAGAAAAAAATCCAAACATCAAAGTATGGGCGATCGATAGCTACGGTTCTTTATTAAAAAAATATTTTGATACAGGCGAACTGGACCAGAAAGAAGTTTATCCTTACATCAGTGAAGGGTTTGGTGAAGACTTTGTTCCGGAGAATTATGATATGAGCGTGATCGATGCCTTTACAAAAGTTACGGATAAGGATGGTGCTATTATGGCCCGTCGTATTGCCAAGGAAGAAGGATTGTTTTGCGGTTATAGTGCAGGCAGTTGTTTACAGGGATTATTACAATTGAAAGACCAGTTAAAAAAAGATGATGTGGTAGTAGTGATCTTTCATGACCATGGCAGCCGTTATGTAGCGAAAATCTACAACGATCAATGGATGATGGAAAGGGGTTTCCTTGAAGTAAAAACCTTTAAAGACCTTGTTAGCGGAAGAGGTTCCAAAAAATTATTGACCATTGACAGCAAACAAACCGTTCAGCAGGCCATAGAACTGATGAAGAAATATGGTATTGAGAATATCCCCGTGATAGATAACGATAACAATGTTGGTTCCATCTCGGAGAGCGGGCTGTTCAATAAGATACTGGACAATCCTGAAATAAAAACGGCCTTAATTGAAACGGTAATGGAAAAAAATTACCCGGAAGTGGCATTTGAGACCCCGGTTGAGCGCTTAAGTAAGTTAATTAACAAAGAAAATGGAGCGGTTTTAAGCAAAGATGAGAGTGGCTCATATCACATTGTTACCAAATACGACATTATCCAAAGCCTTGCCAAATAATATTAAAGGGCATTTTTACGATAAGCTGAAACCCTCGTCAATGCTGCATTATAACGATGCAGCATTTTTCATATTCAAGCTGTTTATATACCAAACTCGTAAAAATACGATGTTTTTTAACGTAGCTATCCTATCATTTTTTCAGCACATCTACTATTGAGACAGTAAATACAATAGCAGTAAAAAAGAGCAATTACGCTCTTGCCCAGTACCCTTATCTGCTGCATCTTTGTGTCAGAAGTTGATTGATAGCAATTAAATATCAATCATATCCAACCATCCTGAAGAAGCCAAAAGAAAATGAATCCAATTTGTGAAAAACCTAAACAAATCCAATATCAGTCAACTTCTAATTTTTTTAAAAGCATAAAATCAAAATAAATCCAAACCTAACGAAGAGCAACATATCCAAAGAGAACACAAAGAAAACAACAGAATCTAATACCTAAAGAAAACGAGAACACCAACATCCAATTATCCAATGCCTGGCAACAGGTGAGAAAGACCGAAGAAAAACCAATATCCAGCCTATGCCCTAAAAAGCGATGATGGCACCAAAGACCAAAGTTGACCAATATCCTAAGCTTATGCCCTAACAAGCGATGATAGCTTAAATGAAAAGACCGCTGAAACCGGATTACATTATTAAAAGCTGTTGCACTAACCTGTAACAACTGAGTGAAGATCCAAGACAATCCTGTTTAAAACCGACTAGTGCTTGGTTGGTTCTCAAAAAACTTACTTCCATAGGAATTTGATCCGTCAAATGAATATGGAAGTTTTTTATTTATGTAGGTTTTTGTTTTATGTAAGTCCCTATTTTTCATGGCCACCTCGTAAAACTACGTATCCAAAACACGTAACTGCCCCATTAAAAAAAATGCATATCTACTATGCCCCTAGTAATTAGTGTATGTTAAAAAAAGAGCAATTACGCTCTTGTACGGCACTGCAATCTGTTGCATCTTTGTGTTAGAAGTTGATTGATAGGAGTTAAATATCAATCATTATCCAAGAATCCTGAAGAAGCCAAAGAATCTATCCAATTTTGTGAAAAACCTAAACAAATCCAATATCAGTCAACTTCTATTTTAAATTAATACAAGTTCTAAGCCTATAAAAAACCAAACGTCCAAAGAAACAGAAAAATCTGAATCCTGGAGAAAACAAAGAACCCAATATCCAACGCCTATGCTGTAAAAAGCGATGATGGCAACGTAAAGACCGAACAAAACCAATATCCTGAGCCTATGCCCTCAAAAGCGATGATGGCCAATTGAAAAGACCAAACTGAAACCGGATACATTATTTAAAGTGTCCTTAAACCGGATCACTTTACAAAAAGATCCAGTCCCTGTTTAAACCGACTAGTGCTTGGTTGGTTCTAAAAAAACTTACTTCCATAAGTATTTGACAATGTCAGATGTTTATGGAAGTTTTTATTTTACAGCATGTTTATTGGTTATAAAATTGTTGAATTGTTTTATTGCTGAATTGCTGATAAACAATTTATCAATAAAACAATTTAACAATCACCCGGGCGGTATTCGCACGATCCACGACTCACGATTTCCCTAATTTTGCAGCATGATCCTGCAAAAGAACGAGCACCTGAATTTCATACCAAAGCGTATCGTTTCCCTTGTGCCTTCTCAAACAGAATTGTTATATTCCTTAGGCCTGGAGGAAGAAACTGTTGGGATAACAAAATTCTGCGTTCATCCAAAGGAATGGTTCCGCAGCAAGACAAGGATCGGTGGTACCAAAACACTTAATATCGCAGCGATAAAAAAATTACAGCCCGATCTCATTATAGCCAATAAAGAAGAAAATGTAAAAGAACAGGTAGAAGAGCTCGCAACAGATCATACTATTTTGCTGACTGATGTAAATACAGTTGACGAAGCTTTGGAGATGATCTGTAACATTGGCCAATTGACCGGCAAACAAAAAGATGCTGAAGAACTAACTGCAGCGATCAAAAAAGAATTTTCAACGATCGTCAGGCCAAAACAACCCATACCAACCGCATACCTAATATGGAATAAGCCTTATATGACCGTTGGCGGCGATACTTTTATCAATGATATGCTTACCCATGCAGGCTTACAAAACATTTTCTCCAATGAAAAAAGATACCCTGAAATAACAGTCTCCCAACTAAGAACTAAAAACTGTGAACTTGTATTACTGTCTTCCGAGCCCTACCCTTTTAAACAAAAACATATTGACGAATTGCAGGAACAATTACCCGGCATGAAAATAATGTTGGTAGATGGTGAAATGTTCAGCTGGTATGGCAGCAGGATGTTGAAAGCGGTAGCTTATTTGAATGATTTGAAGATTAGATGATTTAATAATTTGATGATGTATTGAACCATTCAATCATCAAATCGGCAAATCCCTGCATCTCCAAATCTTCAAATCATTCAAATCACCAAATCCTTTCATCTCCAAATCTTCAAATCATCAAATCTTCAAATTATCAAATCATCAAATCACCTTACATTTGCAAAAAACAAACCAACTATGAGTAAATACGGTTCAGGCGTTTTATTTGGCGCGGAGTTAGAAGCTTTATACAATGATGCTAAAGACAACCAGTTTGCATTACCTGCAGTAAATGTTATTGGTACCAATTCTATCAATGCTACTTTGGAAACTGCAGCAAAAGTGAATTCCCCTGTTATTATTCAGTTCAGCAATGGCGGCGCACAATTTTTTGCCGGCAAAGGAATGCCCAATGATAAATTGCAGGCCAATATCTCCGGCGGAATTTCCGGCGCGTTGCATGTGCATAATGTAGCTAAATATTACGGCGTACCTGTTGTAATGCATACCGACCACGCTGCCAAAAAATGGTTGCCATGGGTAAGCGGTTTAATTGATGCCGGCGAACAGTTCTATAAAGAAAAAGGCCAACCTTTATACAGCTCCCACATGCTTGATCTTTCTGAAGAACCTATTGAAGAAAATATTGCTACTTCCGTTGAATTCTATAAACGCATGGCGCCATTGGGCATGAGCATTGAAATTGAGTTAGGCGTTACCGGTGGTGAAGAAGATGGTGTTGACAACAGCGATATCGACAACGAAAAATTATACACACAGCCTGCACACGTGGCTTATTCTTATACTGAATTAAGTAAAGTAGGAAAATTATTTACCGTTGCAGCTGCATTCGGTAATGTGCATGGTGTTTATAAATCAGGTAATGTGCAATTAACACCGGTGATCTTAAAGAACAGCCAGGAATATATTGAGCGTGAATTACACACAGGTACAAAACCTGTTTACTTTGTATTCCACGGTGGCAGCGGTTCTCCACAGCATCAAATAAGGGAAGCCATCAGCTATGGTGCTATCAAAATGAATATTGATACCGATATGCAATGGGCTTTCTGGGAAGGCATCATGAATAATTATAAGAGCAAAGAAGCTTATATGCAGGCACAGTTAGGCAACCCTGAAGGTCCTGATGCGCCTAATAAAAAATATTACGATCCAAGGGTATGGCTGCGCAAAGGCGAAGAAAGTTTTTGTAAACGTTTAGAAGTTGCTTTTGAGGATTTGAATTGTATTAATCGAAATGCGTAGTTTTCGGTTTAGAGTTTTCGGTTTACGGTTGGTTTAACCAGTTACTTACTGCTGATAACGGAAAACAGTAAACGGTAAACAGGAAACGAAAATTTGTTAATTAAAAAATTGAACAAATGAGTCAGAAGAAAGACGAAGACTTTGAACTCAACCTAACCGGTGAAGAAGGTGATTCGGAAGAAACAAAATCCAGCTGGTTTAAAAGAATAAAAAAAGGCATCCTCACTTCTACCAAGGATAAGAAAGATGCGCCGGAAGGTTTATGGAGCAAATGCCCCAATTGCAAATACACCTGCACCATTTCGGAATTAAGCGAAAACAAATTTGTTTGTCCTAAATGTGGCCATCACCACCGCATCGGCAGCGAAGAATATTTTGAAATTATCTTTGACGATAACCATTACACGGAGTTATTCGCCAATATCCGTTCCAAGGATATGCTCGGCTTCACCGACTTAAAACCTTATCACAAACGCCTGGAAGAAACGCATGCCAAAACAGATATCCATGATTCTATTACTGTAGCACATGGCAAAGTAAATGGCCACGACCTGGTAATTGCCTGCATGGATTTTGAATTCATCGGCGGTAGCTTAGGCAGCGTGATGGGAGAAAAGATCTGCCGTGCCTGTGATTATTGTATGGAACACAAAGTACCTTTCATGATCATCAATAAAAGCGGTGGCGCAAGAATGATGGAAAGTGCTTTTTCATTGATGCAGCTGGCAAAAACTTCCGGCAAACTGTCTCAGTTAAGCGATAACCAGATACCTTATATCTCGCTTTGTACCGACCCTACATTCGGTGGTACTACTGCTTCTTTCGCCATGTTGGGCGATATCATCTGCGGCGAACCCGGCGCACTGATCGGCTTTGCCGGCCCAAGGGTAATTAAAGAAACGATCAAGAAAGATCTTCCCGAAGGTTTCCAGCGCAGTGAGTTTTTATTGGAGCATGGCTTTTTAGATTTCATCATCCCGAGGAAGGAGTTGAAGGATAAGCTGGCGACGATACTTATATTATTTAAGAGTTGATCATTAAAAAACAAAAAACATCCCACCTAAAAATGGGATGTTTTTTGTTTAGGGAATGCACTTAGTTTTAAATGTTTGTAAATAATAGTTTGTGAAAGTTATAATGGATTCATCAATTCACTAAAAAAGAATAAGAGATGGACAAAGAACCTGCCATAAAATTACTGATAGAATTATTTGAACAAAATAAATTTTCTGATATAAAAGAAAATTTACTAGAAAAAATAACTATTGGGACTTCATTTTATGCAAATAAATATTATTCAGATCAGCTTTTTTATAGAGTGATAAAATATAAGTATAAACCTACTAATTTTATTGATACTATCTATCCCCCTAAGGAAAAGTGTAAAATAGGTAGAGCGAATAAAGAAGATGAACAAATATTTTATTGTGCAAACGAAAAAAACACCGCATTATATGAGATCAATGGCCAAGAGAATGATTTATGCATAATCACAAAATGGAGAGTTAATCGAGATTTATTTTTAAACACTATAGGTTATTCAGAAAAAACATATTCAACAATTTCCAAAGGAGATATTATTACTTTACCAGACAGAATGGAAAACGGAGAAAAATTTGGTATAGCAATAAAAGATAAAAGCAATGTTGACTGTCTCGAATTATTGGGATTACTTTTTTCAAAAGAAAATTTAATTGAAGATGAACAATACTACTTATTAACAAATAGGATCTTCAAAAATATCACAGGCGGTTTTATAAAAAACAGATCAAATCGAACTATGGACGGATTAAAATATCCTACAATTCGCAGAGAGGGAAAATCTGATTGTTTCGCCTTATACAAACATGTTGTTGACAATGGATTAATTGAGCTTCTCGATTTTGAATTTGTGAAAATAAAAAACTCTTCTATCAGCTTTGAATATGAGATCTTAGATTATGGCAATGGTGTTAATGCCAATGGAGAATTACATTGGTTAAACTTAACAAAAAGCTACAATCATAATTCAAACGATGATGATCTAATCTTCGTGCAAGAAAATAATGAAATTAAATGCTATACAATTGAAGGAGAGCTAAAAGATTAAAATATTTTCATTAATAAAAGATTTTCCTGGCGCCAGACTTCCTCTTTAGCAGGCGTCGGCTACTGATTTTAGCGTCTATTTCTTCTTCACACACCTATCCCTACCACGTCCCATTCAGAAACACTTTCCTTATCCATAAGGGCAGTAAATGTCTACCGGCTAATTTGCTTTTAATTTCAAATAAAAATTCGTTTCTTTAACCAAGTGTTGTAACCGGTTTTTTACCGGCATCGTATCCCTCACCTTGTGCAGGCGTTAAACGTTATACCTCTTCCCTGAACGGCACGGCAACAAAATAGGTTGCAATAAGCAATAATTGAATAAAACCCTTAAACCTAAATCATATGAACGAGTTTTTGATCACTAATATCAGCGGCATTTTTATAGGCATCATCAGTGCCATTATTGCCTCTTACATGTATGAAAAATTTCAGCAGCGGCGCGAAAGAAAACCTTTAGATGACATTTTGAATTTTGGGAGAAAAGAATCATTGATCTTTGTATTCCCGCCACGGACCGATGTTACAGAAATTATTAAACCAGGCCAGCATATCGACCTTCATATCCTGCCAAAAACTTCAACAGAAGATTTTTTAGCGATCAATAATATCAAGTCAGCCTTATTGCAAATTCATTGGGAAGGTAAAGACAGCGTGAGGCAACCTGATACTTTGAAAGCAGCTGACAGGGAAAAGAATATTTTTTGTATCTGCAGTTCAAAATCAAATGTCTTTACTGGCAAAGTTGAAGAACTGGTTATCCCATTGTATGATAAAATATACAGGGTTCGGCAAAAAGGTAATACGGGTGAACATGAAATATGGGACGGCACCTCTGAAACGGCTTCTCCAACTTATGAACAGGCTGCCGGTTATTTGAAAGACGGGATTTCTCCTAACCGCCTGTTCGCTGAGAATTTTGTAGACTATGCTTATATCACCAAAATAACAAATCCCTTCAATCAATTACGCAACAGCAAAATTTTTATCATCGCCGGTATAAGAGGAATTGGTACATGGGGTGCAGCTGAGTGTCTTAAAAAAAACTGGAAACAAATTCATAACAAGCTGGATCCTGCAAACAAAAAGTCCAATTTTTCCGCTTTAATAAAGATCACTTATGAAAATCTTGATATTATAGAAACAAAAGTAGAAACGGTAATTCCTCTTCCTGATTAATATTGATTTTATCTTTCCGATAATACAA
>Ga0068853_100004916_pt1 | contig 10402 bp, 10 predicted proteins | sample KBSCornC32_FD_65655 | JGI IMG/M metagenome (GOLD analysis project Ga0068853, IMG submission 65655) | Corn rhizosphere microbial communities from Kellogg Biological Station, Michigan, USA - KBS Corn C3-2 | ecosystem: Host-associated > Plants > Roots > Rhizosphere > Soil ... | reverse complement strand
CGCGTCCTCCCCCGGCATTCCGTAGCCAACCGCTTCGACATCTGAGTCATCCGGTTCTTCTTCGTCGCGATACTCGGCGAACCGCTGCAATCCCAGCTCCGCCAAGATCGCGTCATAGAACGCGAGACTCGCCGCGAGGTCGATACCGGTGATGGTGACGTGACGCAGGGGGCCGTTCACAACGGCCAGCCCTCTCGGCGCCAGGCCGCGTCCCAGAACATCCACTCATAACGGCTGGTGACCCGGTAATGCGCGTTGGCGCGGCTCCGTTCGACCGGCGAAATGACGCTGCCGACCTGGTCGGCCAGGTCGAGGACTTCCACGACCGAAGCGGCGAACTCCGCACCGCCGTACGTCTCGATCCAGCGCTGATAGCGCGGGTCGGGCGACCCGCGAGCAAGCAGGGCCTGACCAACCTCGGCGTAGATCCAGTAACAGGGCAACACGGCGGCCAGACCCTCGGCGAAGCTGCCCCCGTGACACGTGGCCAGCAGATAGCTGGTGTACGCCGTCGTGGTGGGGGAAACCGGAGTCCGGGAGACCACGTCGGGGTCCAGCCCGAGTTCGCTCAGCAATCGATCGTGCAGCGCTCGCTCGACGACGACCGTGCCGGCCGAATGGCGCGCGAACATCCCGGTGGCCTCGTGGCTCGGTGCCTTGGCTCCGACGACGGAAAGGGCGCGGGCAAAGTCGCGCAGGTAATGAGCGTCCTGCGCGACGTAGTAGGCGAACGCCTCAACCGGCAGATCTCCTGAGGTCAGCCCGGCGAGGAAGGGGTGCACAAGTATCGCCGCATACGTCGAGGTCGAGGTCGACCACAGCTCGGCACTCCACCCAGCACGGCCGGCCGGCGACGTCATCGCCCGATCATGTCAATCGCGCGGGGTAGCGCGTCGGTGACCCCGGTTGCCGTCGTCGTGCGGCGACCATCCCGCATACTGGTGCGCCATGGCTGCGCCGTCTACCGCACTGACCATCGCTGGTTCGGACTCGGGCGGCGGGGCCGGGATTCAGGCGGACCTCAAGACATTCCTCGGCTGCGGCGTGCATGGCATGTCTGCCGTCACGGCTGTGACCGTGCAGAACTCGATCGGGGTGTCCGGCTTCTACGAGTTGCCTCCGCACGCGGTGGCCGAGCAGATCGAATCAGTGGTCACGGACATCGGAGTCGGCGCGGCCAAGACCGGAATGCTGGCGTCCGCTGCCATCATGGCGGCGGTCGCCGAGGCCGTGCGACGTCTGGCTGTCGCGCCCCTGGTCGTCGATCCCGTGGCCGCGTCCCAGCACGGCGACCCGCTGCTGCGACCGGACGCCATCGATGCGTTACGCACCCGGATCATCCCGCTGGCCACGCTGGTCACACCGAACGTCGGCGAGGTCCGCTTGCTGACCGGGGTCGAGGTGGGCGGCCCGGAGGACGCGCTCGAGGCGGCTCGGCGGCTCCATGTCCTCGGCGCGGACTGGGTGCTCGTCAAAGGCGGCCACCGCTCGGGCCCCGATGCGACTGATCTGCTCTATGACGGCAACCGGACATACGAGTTCACCGCGCCCAGGCAGGCCACGGAGCACACCCACGGCTCGGGCGACACCCTCGCGGCCGCTATTTGTGCCGCGCTCGCCCGCGGCAGCGACATGCCGGAGGCAGTCCGTCTCGGCAAGGCGTACGTCACGCAGGCGATCACCAACAGCTACCCGCTCGGTTCGGGCCTGGGGCCGGTCGGGCATTTCTGGCGCATTCGCGACTGGCCGCCGGCGAACAGTTGATCGCCGGATCCCGGATCATGACGGGGAAGCCGGCGCCCCGGCGAGCCGACTCGCGAATGTTCGCGCCATCTCGCCCGGGTCTTCTGCCTGGGTGATCGCCCGAACGACGACGACGCGCCGGGCGCCCGCGGCGATCACGTCGTCGAGTCGCTCGACCGACTCGATGCCACCGATCGCAAACCACGGTCGGCTCTCCGGCCCGGTCACCCGGGTCGCGTGCCGGAGCAGTTCGAGACCAGCGGCGGGGCGCCCCGGCTTGGTTGGGGTGGCCCAGGTCGGCCCCGCGCAGACGTAGTCGACGCCGGACTCCAGTTGGCCGGCATCGAACTCGTCACGGGCATGGGCGGACCGACCGATCATTGGCTCGTCGCCGAGGATGCGCCGCGCCACGGGCACCGGCAGATCGTGCTGACCCAGATGGAGGATCGGAGCCCGGACGGCCAGGGCCACATCGGCGCGGTCGTTCGCCGCGAACAGCGCGCCGTGCCGCTCAGCGGCCGCCGCGAAGACCTCGAGGAACCTGATCTCATCCGCGGCTTCCAGGCCTTTCTCCCGCAGCTGCACGATGTCGACGCCACCCGCGAGGACGGCGTCGAGGAAGTCCACGAGGTCGCCTTCACGCGATCGGGAGTCGGTGCACAGGTAGAGCCGGGCGTCGGCCAACCGGGTCCGCGAATCGGGCACAACTGCGAATCTAGAACGCTGGGCCAGCGACGCTCGACGGGCGGCGCAGGCGCTCGATCGATCGGATGTGACACAAATCACAAGATGGCTTCCCTCGCCATGACCGATCGCCGTGCTAACGACCAAGTACGGCATAACGGTCAGAGCTCTAACCTGGTCACGGGAGTCCCGGAAGGCTCAGATGCCCCGGAAGTGTTGCCCTGCAACACAGTTTGCCGACGCGCTTCGCCGCCCGACGCGGTCCGGGCCGTCTCGCCAAGGCTAGACGGGCATACGTGTCCAGCGAGGTTCGAGCGACCTGTGTTGCCTATGAGGCTCTTGGTACTGGAGTGGCCAGGCGTTTATCGTCCGATCGGTCCGAGGTATGCGGGAAGGCGGACGGAGTCACCTCATGCGTCGTGGCGTGAAGACCGGAGTTATCGGGGCGATCCTGCTCGGACTGCTCGGCCTGGGCGCCGTGCTGACCTGGACCGCCCTGGACAACCAGGTCACCGTCCAGGTCGACGGTGCGGCGCCGCGCACCATCCACACGATGTCACAGGACGTTCGCGGCGCACTGGCCGACGCAGGCTTCCCGCTCAGTGCCCACGACGACGTGACCCCCGCGGCCAACAAGAGTGTCCACGAAGGACTCGCGATCCATCTGATCCGCGGTCGGCTTCTGGTCCTCACCGTCGACGGAAAGCTGCTCAACCAGTGGGTCGCAGCTGCGACCGTCGGGGACGCTCTTGCCCGGCTTGGATTTGATACGAGCGCCTACTCGTCACTGCCCGCTAACGAAACATTGCCCCTCGCGCCTACCCCAATCACCGTGCGCACGGCCAAGAGCGTGACCCTGATCCGAGCGGGCAAGAGCGACTCGATCGAGTCGACGGCGCCGTCTGTCGGCGCGCTGCTGGCGGAACAGGGCATCAGGGTCGGACCGAACGACGTACTCTCGATGCCCGCATCGACTCCACTCACTGACCTCATGACGATCACCTGGAAGCAGGTGCGTCACCGGACCGTCACCACGCAGCTCTCGATCCCCTACGACACGACTTGGCAGGACGACCCGAGCCAGCCCGACGGCGACTCGACGGTCGTGACTGCCGGGGTGCCCGGCAGTCGAACGGTCACCTATGACGTGCTGCTGGTCGATGGCAGGGAAATGTCCAGGAATGCGAGGTCGGATGTCGTAACGGCACCGCCCGTGACCCAGGTGGTCAGTGTCGGGACGAAGGTCGAGGCCAGCCCACCGGCCGCACAGCCGGCGGCCGCGACCGAGCCGAAACCCGCCGCCACGACCGGGCCGAAACCCGCCACGGCAACTGCTACCACCCCGACCTCGCATCCCGCGGCCACGCCGACGCCCCGGCCCGTCGCCACGCCCACACCGCGGCCGGTGACGAAACCAGCCCCGCGGCCGGTGGTCACACCGGTCGTGAAGCCACCGGTCACGCCGGTGACGAAGCCGGTCGCGGAGCCGGTGAAGCCGGTGACACCAAAGCCGGTCGCGCCCAAACCCGTCGCGCCGAAACCGTCCGCACCCAAGCCGGCCCCGAAGCCGATCGCGAAGCCCGCGCCCAAGCCCGCTCCGCCCCCAGCGCCGAAACCGGCCCCGAAGCCCGCCCCGACGACAGTCATCGTGGTGACGCCGGGCTCAGCCCAGGCGATCGCCAAGTCGATGATGGGCGCATACGGCTGGAACACCACCTCTTCGTTCAGCTGCCTGGTCAACCTGTGGAACGGGGAGAGCGGCTGGCGGTGGAATGCCACCAATCCCTCCAGTGGCGCCTACGGCATCCCGCAGGCCTGGCCGGCCAACAAGATGGCGACGGCCGGAGCGGACTGGCGAACCAACCCGCGTACCCAGATCAGATGGGGTATGGGTTACATCAAGGGTCGCTACGGAACGCCCTGCGCGGCCTGGTCGGCCTGGCTTTCCCGATCGCCGCACTGGTACTGACCCGGGCCGGCCGGCCGCCACCGAGTAGGGTGAAGGCGCACGGGAGCTCGGTGCGGACCGGGCTGAGAGGGCTGGCTGGAGAGCCGCCGACCGTCGAACCTGATCCGGGTAATGCCGGCGCAGGGAGAAGTCAGCGGCGCGAACCCTCACCGTGCGAGCACGGAGAAGATGCGCATGCCCGACGTCCTGGTGATCGGTGGCGGGGTGATCGGCCTCGGCGTCGCCTGGCGGTGCGCCCAACGCGGGCTCAAGGTGACTGTGGTCGACCCGGCGCCAGGATCGGGAGCCTCCTCCGCGGCAGCCGGGATGCTCGCACCGGCGACCGAACTGCACTACGGCGAGCAGGCGCTGCTCCAGCTGAACCTGGACTCAGCCCGCCGGTATCCGCAGTTCGCGGCGGAACTCGTGGCCGCCTCCGGACAGGACATCGGTTACCGCCGCTCCGGCGCCCTGGTGGCCGCCTGGGACGATGCAGATCTCGCGAACTTGCGCGACCTGCAGGCATTCGGTTCGTCCCTCGGCGTGGCCACCGAGCTTCTTACCAGCCGGGAAATCCGCCGACGGGAACCGGCGCTCGCGTCCGCCGTGGCGGGTGGCTTGTACGCGCCGGACGATCACGCGGTCGACAACCGCCGGCTGCACGCGGCCTTGTTGGAGGCGGTGCGGGTATCCGGCGGGGAGCTCCGCCGGGAGCGCGTCGTCGCCCTCGAGACGTCGGCCGCCCGAGTCAGTGGCATCCGGACGGACCTGGGACACGCGATCGGTGCCGACACCGTCGTGCTCGCCGCCGGCGCCTGGTCGGCCCAGCTCCCGGACCCGGGCGGAGGCGCCCTACCCCCCATCCGGCCGGTGAAGGGGCAGACCGTTCGGCTGCGCGTTCCCGGACCGCCGCTTCTGCGTCACGTCATCCGCGGCACGATCAAGGGGTCACCGGTATACCTCGTTCCGCGCGACGACGGTGAGCTGGTCGTCGGCGCCTCGAGCGAGGAGGTCGGCTTCGACCTTGCGCCCCGAGCCGGTGCGATATACGAGCTGCTGCGCGACGCTCAGTCGCTGATCCCACTGCTCGGCGAAGTGCAGTTCGGCGAGGTCAGCACGAGCGTCCGGCCCGGGAGCCCGGACAACGCCCCGGTCATCGGGCGCAGTTCGATTCCGGGTCTGGTGCTGGCGACGGGGCACTACCGCAACGGCATCCTGTTGACCCCGGTCACGGCCGACGGCATCGCGGACCTCATCAGCACTGGATCGGTACCGGATGTGCTGGCGGGGTTCAGCGTCGACCGGTTTCTTCCTCGGATGGTGACGACATGAACCTGACAGTCAACGGAACTCCGCAGACGCTCCCCGAACACACGACGCTGGCCGAGCTGATGATGCGGGAAAACGCGGCGAGCCGCGGTAGTGCGGCCGCGGTCGATGGTGTGGTCGTGCCGCGCGGCAGCTGGGACGCGTTCGTGCTCGCCGACGGGTCCTCCGTGGAGGTCCTTACCGCCGTCCAGGGAGGTTGACATGCCTGATCCGTTCATGATCGCTGGCACCGAGTTGGGGTCGCGGCTCATCCTCGGTACCGGCGGAGCGCCGAGCATGCAGGTGATCGACCAAGCCATCGTCGCCTCCGGAACGGCTATGTGCACGGTGGCGATGCGCCGGGCGGACGCCGCGACCGGCGGCTCGATCATCGACGTCATTGATCGACGCGGCGTGCGCGTGCTGCCGAACACCGCGGGCTGCCGAACGGCGTTCGAAGCCGTTCGTACGGCACAGCTCGCTCGGGAGGCCTTGACGACCGACTGGGTGAAGTTGGAGGTGATAGCGGACGAGCGAACGCTGCTGCCCGAACCGATCGAGCTCCTCGACGCGGCCGAACAGCTGGTTGGCCTTGGGTTCACCGTGCTCCCGTACACGAACGACGATCCGGTGCTGGCCCGTCGACTACAGCGGATCGGCTGCGCCGCCGTGATGCCGCTCGGATCACCCATCGGCAGCGGCCTCGGCATCCAGAACCCCCACAACATTGAACTGATTGTCTCCGAAGCCGAGGTACCGGTCATCCTCGACGCCGGCGTCGGCACGGCGTCCGACGCGGCGCTCGCGATGGAGCTCGGGTGCGAGGGCGTGCTGCTCGCGTCATCGGTGACCCGCGCCCAGGATCCGGCACTGATGGCCGAGGCCATGGCGGCCGCGGTGCGCGCCGGGCGGCTAGCCCGGCTCGCCGGCCGCATCCCGCGGCGGCATCACGCACAGGCATCGTCACCACTAGAAGGGATGGCGGTGCTGTGACCGGGCCCCGTCCGACGGACATCCGGCAATGAGCATCGCGAGCGTTCGCCGGGTCCCGGCGAACGAGGTGGGACTCACTCTCGTCGACGAACCACCACGCACGCTCGGCTTCCTCGACCTGGTGGCGCTCTGGGGAAACCTCGGCATCAGCCTGCTCGGCCCGACCGCGGCGTTGTTCATTCTCGCGCCCACCGGAACCCCGATGTCGCTGTTCGCGGCGTTCGTCGCGGTGTTGATCGGCAGCCTGATAGGCGTGCTGCCCGTCGCGGCGATGGCGTTGGCCGGCGCAGAGACCGGGCAGCCGTCCATGGTGCTGCTGCGTGGGCTGTTCGGTGCCCGACTTTCGTTCCTGCCGACGGTGTTGAACCTGATCCAGTGCGTCGGATGGGGCATCTTCGAGCTCGTGGTGATCGCCAGCGCGGCGAGCGAGTTGCTGCCCTGGGACACCCGGTGGTGTTACGTGCTGGCCGGCGGCATAGTCACGACCCTGATGGCGCTCCGCCCGTTGGGCGTCGTTCGGGTCTTGCGCCGATACGTGCTGGTCGCGGTGCTCGTATCCATGACCTACTTCCTCGTCCAGCTGGCGCGCGGGCCGTTGCCGGGCCTGACGGATGGCGGCTGGACCGGCTTCTGGCTGGCCGTCGACGCCGTGATCGCGGTGTCGATCTCCTGGGTGCCGCTCGCCGCCGATTACACGCGTCACGCCCGCTCGCGGCGGTCGGCCTTCCGCGGCACGCTGGCCGGCTACTCGGTCACCCAGATCGCCTGTTACGTTCTCGGCCTGCTCGCCTATTCGACAGTCGTGCGCACTGAGGGCGAGTCGGCCCTGTTCCACGCGTTCATCGCGGTGCCATTCGGATGGCTGCCCTTCGCCGTGCTGGTGCTCCGGGAGCTCGACGAGTCGTTCACGAATGTCTATTCGACCGTCGTGTCCGTGCAGAACCTGCGCCCGCGCGCTGATCGGCGGGTACTCGCGCTCGTGATCGGTGCCCTGACCACGCTCGGCGCCCTGCTCCTCCACATTCGCGACTACCAGAACTTCCTGTACCTGATCGGGTCCGTTTTCGTGCCGCTGTCCGCGGTCTTCATCGTCGAGTACTTCCTGCTCGGGGGGCGGCGAAGCTGGAACACGTCGCAGCGCGCTCCCTCGCGGTGGTGGATGCTGCTCCCGTGGGCGGCCGGCTTCGTCGCCTACCAGCTGATCAATCCAGGGGGGATCGCCCGCTGGGCATCAGCGTGGACCCGGGTCCAGGGCTGGCTGCACTTCGTGCCCCAAAGCTGGATGAGTGCGTCCGCGCTCTCCTTCCTGGTCGCTGCCGTACTCACCGTCATCGTGGGGACGTGGCGGTGGACGGTCAGCCGACGGCTCGAGCCGCACCTATGAGGGCCGCGGCAGAATGCCGTCATGCGCGTCCATCCCGAGGTCGCCGCTGCCCTCGCGGCCGGTCGTCCGGTCGTCGCGCTCGAGAGCACGCTGGTCACCCACGGCCTCCCCCGCCCCGACAATCTCCGGATAGCCCGAGAGGTCGAAAACTCAGTCCGTGAGGACGGCGCATTGCCGGCCACCGTGGCGATCCTCGACGGCGAGGCCTGCATAGGCCTGGAGGATGCGACGCTCGAACGACTCGCCCGCTCCGACACGGTGGTGAAGGCGAGCGTTCGCGACCTGGCCGCACTCGCCGCAGGCCACGGAGACGGCGCCACCACCGTCGCGGCGACCGCTCATCTCGCGGCCCGCGCCGGCATCACGGTGTTCGCCACCGGAGGCCTGGGCGGGGTGCATCGAGACACGCGGGAGACCTTCGACGAATCCGCCGACTTGCGAGTCCTGGCCCGCACTCCGATCGTGCTGGTCTGTTCGGGCGTGAAGTCGATCCTCGACGTCCCCGCGACGCTCGAACGATTGGAGACGCTGTCCGTGGCTGTGCTCGGCTACCGCACGGACGCATTCCCGGCGTTCTACCTGCGCGATTCGGGACAGCCAGTGCCCTGGCGAGTCGAGTCCGCCGCCGAGATCGCGGCCGTGTGGCGCGCGCGCCCGGGCATGGGCACCGAAGGCTACGGCCTGGTTGTCGCCAACCCGGTGCCACTCGACGCGGAGCTGGATCGGGAGCTGCACGATCTCACCCTCGCCGCGGGGCTCGCGGCCGCGCGCGTAGCCGACGTGCACGGGAAGGACGTCACCCCCTACCTCCTCGAGTTCTTCCATCGCGAGACCGGCGGCCAGTCGGTGGCCGTGAACGTGGCCCTCGTCCGGGACAACGCGCGCCTGGCGGCGGCCGTGGCCGTCGAGCTCGCGAGCCATTGACATGAGCGCACACCCGCACGTCGTCTGCGTGGGCGACGTGATGGCGGACATCCTCGCCCGGCTCCCCGGTCCGCTGGCGCCAGGATCCGACACCCCGGCATCGATCGAGGTGTTCGGAGGAGGTGCGGCGGGCAACACTGCGAGCTGGCTCGACGATCTGGGCACCAGTGTCACGCTCGTCGGGCGGATCGGTCCCGCAGACGACCCGTTTCGGGGCGCGGCACTCGGCGGCCTCCGCCCCGATGTTGCCGCGGGCCTGATACCTGATCCGGTACATGCAACCGGCCGATGTCTCGTGCTCGTCGGGCCGGACGGTGAACGCACGATGGTCCCGGACGCCGGCGCCAACGCGTTTCTGGCCCCGGCGGACCTGAACGGTCACTTCGAGGCTGGGCGGCATCTGCACCTCTCGGGCTATCCGCTCTTCGGCCGAGCACGCGACGCCGGCCGCCAGGCCCTGGCCCGGGCCCGCGAAGCCGGCATGACGATCTCGGTCAGCGCGGCATCCGCGGCGCCGCTCGCTCGCGTCGGTGCCGCCGCGTTCCTCGGGTGGATCGGCCCGGACGTAACCCTGTTCGCCAATGTCGACGAGGCGCGGGTACTGACCGGGGACCGCACGCCCGAGGCGTCCGCCGTCGCGCTCGCGCGCCGGGTTCGGCTGGCGGTCGTGACGTGCGGGGCACGCGGTGCGATAGCCGCTGGCCGAGACGGGGTCGCGCTGGTTCCTACCGAGCCGATCGAGCCCCGTGACACAACTGGTGCCGGTGACGCGTTCGCCGCCGGCTACCTTGACGCCCGGGGTCGCGGGGCCGATACCCGGGCGGCCGTGATGGCCGGCCACCGAATGGCGGCGCGGGCGTGCCGGAAGCTCGGCGGTCGCCCGTAATGGGCCGGCCCGACGCTCCGAGTTAGCGCACGCCGGCCGCGTCCATCCCGCGAAGTTCCTTCTTCAGCTCGGCAATCTCGTCCCGAAGCCGAGCCGCCACTTCGAACTGGAGCTCACGCGCCGCGCTCAGCATCTGCGCGTTCAGCTGTTGGATGAGATCCGCAAGCTCGGCTCGGGGCATCTGCGAGATATCGAGTTGGCGGTCGGCGTGGGTGCCTATGCCGACCACGCCCGCCGATACGCCGCGGCCGGACACCCCACGGCCGGACGCACCACGCCCGCCACGGCCAGGGACAGGCGACTTCCCCCGGGACTGGGATCGGCCGGATCCCCCCAACATCTCGTCGGTGTCGGCCGCCTCCCGGGCGAGCATGTCCGTGATGTCAGCAATGCGCTTGCGCAGCGGCTGGGGATCGAGACCGTGCTCGGTATTGAAGGCGATCTGCTTGGCCCGACGGCGGTTGGTCTCGTCGATGGCCCGCTGCATCGACGGGGTGATCGTGTCGGCGTACATGTGCACCTGGCCGGACAC
>Ga0068853_100004914_pt1 | contig 10405 bp, 6 predicted proteins | sample KBSCornC32_FD_65655 | JGI IMG/M metagenome (GOLD analysis project Ga0068853, IMG submission 65655) | Corn rhizosphere microbial communities from Kellogg Biological Station, Michigan, USA - KBS Corn C3-2 | ecosystem: Host-associated > Plants > Roots > Rhizosphere > Soil ... | reverse complement strand
TGGGATGTCGGGGACCAATTCGTCTGTTCGGTTTCAATCCGTCGGCCTTGTGGCGATCCAGCTGCTGCCCTGCATCAATCATAATTGGCGATGCGCAACAATGCTGTTTCGCGCCGCGGAATAAGCCGATGCTTGCATGCGCGCGCGTGACTTGCGACACTTGATCAAAATCAAATACCAAACGGGAGAAAACGATGCCGGCTCGTATCCGAGGCCTGATGGCCCTGGCGGCAATTGCCGCCGCAGCAATCGCCACGACCGCTGCGAATGCGCAAAAGAAATACGATCCCGGCGCCAGCGATACGGAAATAAAAATCGGCAATATCATGCCCTATAGCGGTCCGGCCTCTTCCTATGGCGTGATCGGCAAGACCGAGGCAGCCTATTTCAACAAGATCAATGCCGAAGGCGGCATCAACGGCCGCAAGATCACCTTCATCTCCTATGACGACGCCTATAGCCCGCCCAAAGCCATCGAGCAGGCGCGCAAGCTCGTGGAAGGCGACGAGGTGTTGCTGATCTTCCAGCCGCTCGGAACGCCGTCCAATTCGGCGATTCAGAAATACATGAACGCCAAGAAAGTGCCGCAGCTTTTCGTTGCGTCGGGGGCCACCAAATGGGGCGACCCGAAGAACTTTCCGTGGACCATGGGCTGGCAGCCCAACTACCAGAGCGAGGGCCGCATCTACGCGAAATACATCGTGGATCATTATCCAAACGGCAAGATCGCCGTATTCTGGCAGAACGACGACGCCGGCAAGGATCAGGTCAAGGGATTGCGGGACGGGCTCGGCGACAAGGCCGGCATGATCATCGCCGACAAATCCTACGAGGTCAGCGATCCCACCATCGATTCGCAGATCGTCGCGTTGCACGATTCGGGCGCCGATATCTTCTTCTCCTGGGCGGCGCCGAAGGGATCGGCACAGGCGATCCGAAAGGTCGGCGAACTCGGCTGGAAACCGAAATTCTTTCTGGCCAACACCGCGACATCGGTGGCTGCCGTCCTCAAACCGGCGGGTCTCGAATACGCCAAAGATGTCATCTCCACGGCATATCTGAAGGATCCGACCGATCCGGCCTGGAAGGACGACCCGGGCGTGAAGACCTGGCAGGCTTTCATGGACAAATATTATCCGGACGGCGACAAGACCAACTCCAACAATGTCTACGGCTACGTGCTGGCGCAGAATATGGTGCAGGTGCTGAAGCAGTGCGGCGACGAACTGACCCGCGAAAACGTCATGAAGCAGGCCGCGAATATCAAGAACTTCTCAACGGATATGATGCTGCCCGGCATCAAGGCCAACACCGGCCCTGATGACTTTTTCCCGATCGAGCAGATGCAGTTGATGAAGTTCAATGGCGAGAGCTGGGAGCTGTTCGGCGATATTATCACCGGCGAGGTCGGCCACTAACGCCGGCCTGATGCAGCAGCTTCAGCCCGCGCTCAGCCGGACGCCGGCGCGCAGGAATTTCTGCGGATCGACCGCTTCGCCGTCGATCCTGGTTTCGTAGTGCAGATGCGGGCCGGTCGATCTGCCGGTCGAGCCCACGGCGCCGATCACCTGACCGATCTTGATCTGATCGCCAACCCTGACGCCGATCTCCGACAGATGGCCGTAGCGGGTCGACAGGCCGTTGCCGTGGTCGATTTCCACCATGCGGCCATAGCCGCCGGCCCATCCCGACGACACCACTTTTCCGTTCGCGGTCGCGCGCACCGGGTCGCCGCTTGCGGCGCGGAAATCGAGACCGGTGTGCATGGCCGGGCGGCCGAGGAACGGATCGCTGCGGACCCCGAAACCGCTGGTGAATTCGACTTCGCCGATCACCGGCTTGCGATACGGCACCAGCGCAAGGGTCCGGTTCAGGCGCTCGATCTGGGCGCGGGTGATGTTGATCCGGTAGAGCTGGCGCTCGAAAGTGCCGGCGCCGGGCGGAAGTTTGACCGGAACGAAAGGGCCACCCATGCCCGCGCGCGGGGTTGCGGCTTCCAGTTGCGCCATATCGAGACCGAGGTCGGTAAAGACGCCGCGCATACGGCGCACCCGCGATTCCATGCTGTCTTCGACCGAACTGAGCGCCGCCATCTGGCGGCCCTCGACCTTATCGAGCGAGGTCTGCAGGCGGACCAGAACGTTATCGACGCCCTGGACCTTGGCGAACTGGTTCGCTGGCGCCCGGGCGACGATGGGCGCGCGGGATTCCAGACGCGCTTCGCGATCCGGGGGCGCCACGAAAATCACGGTGTCGCTGATCGGCGAGGGCTTCGGCGTCCCCGAAGCCGCCGCGTCCGTCGTCGCGGCTCCCCGCAACGGCGTCCTGATCGATCCAGTGACGGAAATGTCCGGAATGGCGCCGAGCGCGGTGGCCCGCGATTCCAGTGTGGTCTGGCGGCGCATGATCTGCTCGAGTTTTTGGTCGAACTGTTCCTGATCGAGTAACTGGCGGCTGGTGGTGCGATCGACCTTGGCGCGCAGTTCGGCAATGCGGTCTTCATAGGCATATTGCATCTCCGCCTGACGCGCGATCAGCCGGGTGAGAACGTCATCGCGGAACGCGAAATAGGTCGCGGTCGCGGCCGACCACATGCCGAGCACCGTTACCGTGCCGACCACGATCCAGAACGCCACCGGGCCAAAGCGAACCTGCTTGCCGGCGTGAACGAGGGTATAGCCGTCTTGCCCGTGCCGGGCGGGAGCCGCGGCATGGCTCGGGTGGCGCCGAGCGGAGGCCCTGCCATGGTCATGTGAGTGGTGCTTGGGATACTCGGAATAATGACCGGACGACATCGGCACTCCCGCGCCGGTCGGAGAATGAGTTCCGTACGGCCAAATTTGCGGGGTGATTTGACCTTCTCATGGTTAATTTTCAGCGAATAGAGCCGGACAAATTACAAGGCGCGTACCGCTGCAAGCACTTCGTCGGCATGGCCATCAACCCTCACATGGCGCCAGATTCGGATGATCCGGCCATCGGCGCCGATTAGAACCGTTGTGCGAAGAATGCCTTGGAAAGTCTTGCCATACATGGATTTTTCGCCCCAGACGCCGTAAGCCTCCAGCATCTCGTGCTTTTCATCCGAGACAAGAGGGATGGAGAGCTCATGCTTGTCTCGGAAGGCTTCCTGTGCCTTTGGCGGGTCGGCCGAAACACCCAGTATCGCGGTCTGGTTTTCAGCAAACGCGCTCGCCAATCGCGTGAAGTCGATGGCCTCCTTGGTGCAGCCCGGCGTGTCCGCGCGCGGATAGAAAAACAGCACGAGATTTCGCCCGGAATAGTCGGACAGGGAGACAGTGCTGCCCCCGTCGCGGGGAAGGCGGAAGGCGGGCGCCCTCCCACCCTCGGCCAAGCCCGATTTGCGCGCGGCTGGCGCGTCGGCTTTTCCGGCCAGCGGTTTCTCCGCAGCCGGATTTCCGGCCAGAGGCTTCGCGGCAGTCGGCTTCGATCCTGCCCTGGTCCTCGCAGCGGATGCTCTCGGGTCGGCGGATTTTAACGGTTTTGCTGGGGCCTTGTGCGATGTTCTCGGGGTAGCGTTCCCGGCTTGCTTGCTTTTGTTCCTGGCTGACGTGCTCGCCGTTGCCCGGCGATTTTTCGAAGGCGCCGGTTTCGCCGATGTTTTCGCGGGCGCGCGGGCACCCTTCCCGGACGATGCCTTGAGGGATTTCTTGCGCGTTTTCTTGGACATACGCCTTCCTTTCGTCGCTTTCGGCGGATCAACCATGGAGGTATTGCGGGTGTTGTCCCGGCGAGCCGGAATCGCGCCGACTGCTGGGCAAGTCTGGTGGCTGCAGAGTATGGTTACAAGGAATTCGACGCACCACCCGTTCGCTCGTTGAATGTGCCCTTGGGCCCGGTGACGAGTAACAGTATTAATCGAGGATTGGCAGCGATGCCGGCACAGGAGCGCTCGTTACGTGTCGACGGGCGAGGCCTTGGCGGCGATCAATCTTACCATCAGCGCCAGCACCGAGAGGCAATGGCAAAGAATACGTCGCCCCAGGGATCGAATCCGCGTGCTGACGTCCAGCCCTCGCAGTGGGATGATGCCGATTGGGATCAAGACCATGACGAGGCGGCGGGCCATCGCGCGCGCCGGCTGTTGTCCGGGTCGAACTCGGTTTTTCATCGGCTCGGCGATCACCTTGGAGCGTTGCGCCGATGGCTCGCCGGTGAACGCTGGGTAAAGCGCCTTGCCGTCGTGATCGCGGCTTTGATGGTGATCTTCGCAGGCTGCTTCGGCGGACTGTGGTGGAGGCTCGGCGCCGGTCCGATCAATCTCGAGATGGCCACGCCATGGCTGGCCGCGGCGATCGAGGAAAATATCGGTCACGGCAATACCGTCGAGGTCGGCGGCACCCAGATCGAGCGCGCCGGCAGGATCCGCATCGCCGTGCGCATCCGCGATATCATTGTCAGGGATCGCGACCACGTCATCGTGGCGACCGCGCCCAAAGCCGAGGTGAAACTATCAGGCACCGCGCTATTGATGGGGCAGCTTCGTGCCGAGAGCCTCAATCTGGTCGATGCCGAGCTTGCGGTGCGGATCACGCCGGACGGCTACGTTACCGTTTCCACCGGTGACACCGCGCGACCGCTCGCGACCGGTGTCGCCTCGAAGCGACAACCGGGCGCAACGCCGTCTTCTCCGCGTCAATCCATGCCGGTCAGTCCGGTTGCCCCGTCATCGCCGGGCGCTCAATCCAAAACGACGGCAGCGGTTCCGGAGAATCGCGATGCTGCCAACGGACTGCTTGCCGGCCTCGATTGGCTCGACAGCCTGAGCCTGACCGGGCTTGACGGACAGAACCTCAACGAAATCGGTTTGAAGAACGGAAACCTGATCGTCGACGATCAGCAACGCGGCAACAAATGGAATTTCGAGAATATCACCCTCAGTCTTCGCCGGCCCAGCGGCGGTGGCGTAGCGCTGAGTGTAGGCGAAGAGGGTAGCCATGCCTGGTCGCTTCGCGTCGCGGTCGGAGCTCCCGCCAACGGCGTGCGCTCGGTCGACATTCGAGCCGACAAGGTTTCGACCACGAACATCCTGCTGGCGCTGCGGCTGAAGGACCTGACCTACAGCGCGAATTTGCCGCTGTCAGGCGAACTCAAGGGCGAACTCGGCCGCGACGGGCTGCCAACCTATTTCCGCGGCAAGATCACCGCGGGCGCGGGAACCATCATCGACAGCGACACGCCAGACTATCCGATGGAAATCGATTCGGCGGAAATGAACGTCGAATGGGATTCCGGACGGCGGGTGCTGGTGGCGCCGTTCAAGATCATTTCCGGTCCCAACCGCATCACCCTATTGGGCCATCTAGAGCCGCCCAATGACAGCATTCCCGATTGGCAGCTGGGCTTCAGCGGCGGCACCATCCTGCTTGCCGGGATCGACAACGAACCACCGCTGATTTTCAATCGCATCGCCATCGGCCTGCGTTTCGACACCGACAAGCGGCGCGTGCTGCTCACCCAGGCCGATATCAGCAATGGCGAGATCGGCATCGCGGGCACCGGCAGTCTCGACTATTCGGCCGCGCCGCGCCTGACGCTTGGTTTCGCGGGAACGCCGATGTCGGCGTCGGCGCTGAAGCGGATGTGGCCGATCCTGATCGTTCCTGAAGTCCGCGAATGGGTTATCGAGCGGGTCGAACGCGGCTCGCTTCAACGCATCGAAGTCGGCGTCAACTCGCCGGTGCGAAACCTTTCGCGGCGAGGCCCGCCGATCCCCGATGACGGTCTCGCCGTCAACATCGTCGCCTCGGGCGTATCATTGCATCCCGTCGACGAACTGCCGTCGGTGCGCGATGCGGATTTGAAAGCGCATGTGACCGGCCGCACCGCGACCGTGACGATCGGGCAGGCGGCGTCCGATACGCCGGCGGGCCGCAAGCTCAACATCTCGGATTTCGTGTTCGAGGTGCCGGACATGGCGCCCAAGCCCGCGCCGGCACGCGTCAAATTCCGGATCGATGGCCCGGTGCCGGCGGCGGCCGAAATTCTCGCCTCCGACCGCCTCAGCGAATTCTCCGGCACGTTGATCGATCCCAATTCCAGCAAGGGAACGGTTTCGGCGGTGGTCACGCTCGGGCTGCCGATCAAGCGCGAGTTGACGAAGGCTGACACCACCTATGCCATTACGGCCGACCTCGGCGGATTTGCCGCCGATCGCCTGGTGATGAATCAGAAGCTCGAAGCCAACGCGCTGAAGGTCATCGCCAACAACGGCGGCTATCAGGTCAAGGGCGACGTCAAGATCAATGGCCAGGCGGCCACGCTTGATTATCGCAAACCGACCGAAGGCGATGCGGATATCAAATTGCTGGCAACGCTCGACGATGCCAGCCGCGCGCGCCTCGGATTCGATCTCGGACCCGCGGTGAGCGGGGCTATTCCGATCAAGCTGGTCGGCAAGATCGGTAGTCCCGATCGCGACAGCCGCATGGGCATTGATGCCGATCTGACCGCGTTGAAGCTCGACAATATCCTGCCGGGCTGGGTCAAGTTGCCAGGCAAGTCGAGCCGCGCCGTTTTCAACGTGGTGCAGAAGGCGCAATCGACCCGCCTTGAAGACATCGTCATCGATGGCGGCGGCGTGTCGATCAAGGGATCGATCGAGGTCGATCAAAACGGCGACCTGATGAACGCGAACTTCCCGATCTATTCGCCATCCGAAGGCGACAAGACCACGCTGAAGGCCGAACGCGGCGTAGACGGCGTAGTGAAGGTGACCATGCGCGGCGATGTGTTCGACGGCCGCGGCTTTCTCAAGTCCGCGATTTCGGGCAGGGAGGCTGACGCCAAGAGCAAGGTTAGGAGCATCGATCTCGATGTCGACCTGAAGCTCGGTGCGGTGGCGGGCTTCTATGGCGAGGCGTTGCGTAGCGCCGATTGCAAGTTATCGCGGCGCAACGGTGTGATCAGAAGTTTTGCGCTCAGCGGCAAGCTTGGGCGGGATACGCCGCTGACGGGAGACCTGCGCGGTCGCTCGCAGGGACGCGAGGTGATCTATCTCGAGACCAACGACGCCGGCGCATTCTTCCGGTTCACCGACACTTACGCCAAGGTGGTTGGCGGCCGGCTTCAATTGGCGATGGATCCTCCGACGGTCGAACCCAGCGCGAAAGAGGGGCTGATCAACGTCCGCGATTTCTCCGTCAAGGGCGAGGCGTCGCTCGATCGGGTGGCTGCGGGCGGGCAGGCCGGCGTCCAGAACGGCGTCGCCTTCTCGCGAGTGCGCGCGGAGTTTACCCGGCAAAACGGGCAGCTCACGATCCATGAGGGCGTCCTCAAAGGCCCGATGATCGGTGGGACCATCGAAGGCAGCATCGATATCCCGGGCAATCAGGTGCGCATGAGCGGCACCTTCGTTCCGATGTACGGGCTCAACAATATGTTCGGCCAACTCCCGATTCTCGGCCTGTTCCTGGGCGGCGGCAGCAATGAGGGGCTGATCGGCGTGACCTACGAGATCGTCGGTTCACCCGGCCAGCCGGTGCTTCGCGTCAATCCGATTTCGGCGATGGCGCCCGGGGTGCTCAGGAAAATCTTTGAATTCAATACCGGCAAGCAGAACAACCCGGTCGAATTTCCACCGAACAACTGATCCGGATTGTTCGTCGTCAGCGCCGCAACGCGCGCACGACCAAAAACGGGATCATCCCGCAGAGCACGCTGACCAGCGAAAACGCGATCAACGGATTATAGCTGTGGGTCCAGTCATGGATCAGTCCTCCACCCCAGGACCCGAGCGCCGAGCCCAGCCCGCTGCCGATCGAAATGGCGCCGTAGATGGTTCCGACGCGTTCGCCGCGAAAGATCTTCATCGCGGTTGCGGTCAGCAGCGGGCCGCGCGAACCGATCATGCTGCCAAAGCAGACCACGAAGCCCGTCAGCAGCCAGAAGTTCGGATACCACTGCAGCAGCCACAGCATGATGATGCCGGCGATCGAAACGGCATAGCTGAACAATACCGATGGCCTTCGGCCGATGATGCCGTCGAGCCAGCTGATGCCGAGCATGCCGAACAGCAGCACGACACCGCTGAAGCCCCAAGCGGTCGCCGCCTGCAAGGGCGGGAATCCGGCGTCGATCAGATAGGCCACGACTTGCGCTGCAATCGCATACATGCCGATCGCGGTGAAGAAGAACGTCGAGAACAATGCCCAGAATGCGTGATGGCGCATCGCGCCGAGCAAGGTCCAGCCTTCGTCGGCGAAATCGGCGGCGGCGCTCCTGGCCAGATGCGGCGAGCCGGTCGAGAATAACCGCCATGGCAGCAGCAACAGCGGCAACAGCAGAAACAGCGCCGTGCCGCCGAAAATCTGATAGGTGCTGCGCCAGCCGATCTGATCGATCAGGATCTGCGACGCCGGCAGCAGGATCAGGACGCCCGCGCCGGTCGCGGAATACACAATGGCCATCGCGGTCGGCAGACGCGGGCCGAACCAGCGGCCGAGCAGAATCGAATTCGGAACGTTGCCGATGAACGCGATACCGAAGCCGACGCAAAGGCCGACGCTGAGCTGGAACTGCCAGAGCTGTTGGGCATGGGCTGCAACCAGGAACGCGCCGCCGAGCAGCAGCAGTCCAAGCGAATAGACGGTGCGGGGTCCCGAGCGGTCGAACAGCCGGCCGACCAGCGGGGCCGCCAGCCCGCTCGCGAGTGCGGAAAGCGAGTAGACCGAGACGACCTGGGCGCGGTCCCAGCCGAAATTCTCCGAGATCGGCTTGAGGAACACGGTAAAACTCTCGCCGAGCCCGCGGCCGAGCACCGATAGCGCAAAACACAGCGCAAGCACGTTAAGCGCGACCCGCGCCGGCTTCAGCGGTTTTGTCTCCTGGTTCTCACGCGGCGCGTTTTGATCCATCCGCATCATGGAGCGCGTTTCCGCCGCCGGGAGCAGGGGTCTTGGGCGAATGCGCCTATGCAGGCTTGAGCAGGAGGTGGCGCTTCTTGCCAAGCGACAGTTTTATCACGCCTTCGGGCGTCAAGTCCTTGAGCGTCAGCACCATCTTCTCGTCGGTGACGACAACGTCGTTGACGCGCAGCCCGCCGCCCTTGATCTGGCGGCGCGCCTCGCCGTTCGACGCGACCAGGCCGGCCCTGACGAACAGCGCCAGCACGCCGGTGCCGGCTTGAAGTTCGGCGCGGGGAATTTCCACGCTCGGCAGGTTTTCGGCGATCGCACCTTCCTCGAAAGTCTGCCGCGCAGTTTCCGCCGCGACGCGGGCCGCGTCAGTGCCGTGCAGCAGCGCGGTCGCGGAGTCCGCGAGCGCCTTTTTCGCCTCGTTGATCTCCGCCCCCTGCAACGCCGCCAGCCGCCCGATCTCGCCAAGCGGCAGCGTCGTGAACAGCTTTAGAAAGCGTGCGACGTCGGCGTCGTCGGTGTTGCGCCAGAACTGCCAGTATTCGTACGGGCTCTTCATGTCGGTATTGAGCCATACCGCGCCGTTGGCTGTCTTGCCCATCTTCTCGCCGGATGACGTCGTGATTAGCGGCGTCGTCAGCGCGTGCAGTTGCGGCGTGCCCATGCGGCGGCCGAGGTCGATGCCGTTGACGATATTGCCCCACTGGTCGGAACCGCCCATCTGCAGCCGGCAGTCGTAGCGCTGGTTGAGCACGACATAATCGTAGGCTTGCAGGATCATGTAGTTGAATTCGATGAAGCTCATCTCCTGGTCGCGCTCGAGCCGGAGCTTGACCGAGTCCATCGCCAGCATGCGGTTGACGGAAAAATGCCGGCCGATATCGCGCAGCATCTCGATCCAGTTCAGCTTGGTCAGCCATTCCGCATTATCAGGCATGATCGCGTCGTGCTTGCCGTCGCCGAACTTCAGGAAGCGCGAGAATACCTGCTTGATGCCCTCCTTGTTGCGCTCGATGTCCTCGATTGAAAGGATTTTCCGCGTCTCATCCTTGCCGGAGGGGTCGCCGACGCGGGTGGTGCCGCCGCCCATCAGTGCGATTGGCTTGTTGCCGGTCTGCTGCAGCCAGTACAGGCACATGATCTGCACCATGGAGCCGACATGGAGCGAAGGCGCGGTGCAGTCGAAGCCGATATAGGCGACAAGCTCGCGCCTCGCCGCGAGCGCATCCAGCGAGGCCGGGTCCGAAATCTGATGAATAAAGCCGCGGCTTTGCAGCACATTGAGAAAATCAGATTTAAAAGCAGTCATTTGCATGCGACTCTGATGATTCTTATTCACGTTATTCTTACGGAATTACGGAACCCTCGCGGAATAGGCTGCCGCAGCCGGGCGCGCTGTGGCATTATAAGATGTGCTTGTTTGACACAAGCCAGGTGTCAGGGGCAGGGCGCCCACCGAAGGCACGATGACGATGATGATGACGGCAATCGGTCTGATGAGCGGCACCTCGCTCGACGGGGTCGATGTC
>Ga0068853_100004913_pt1 | contig 10406 bp, 8 predicted proteins | sample KBSCornC32_FD_65655 | JGI IMG/M metagenome (GOLD analysis project Ga0068853, IMG submission 65655) | Corn rhizosphere microbial communities from Kellogg Biological Station, Michigan, USA - KBS Corn C3-2 | ecosystem: Host-associated > Plants > Roots > Rhizosphere > Soil ... | reverse complement strand
CCGGCATGTTACATTTTTCAACGGCAGTTTTGATAGCTTCATAAACCATCACGGAAGTTTCAGCATGAGCAGGGTGTGCTTTTACAACCACGCTGCAACCGGCTGCTAAAGCCGATGCGGTATCACCGCCCGCGGTAGAATAAGCGAATGGGAAATTGCTTGCCCCAAAAACTATTACGGGGCCAAGAGGAATCACCATTTTTCTTATATCCGGTTTTGGTGCTGGCGAACGGTCCGGCATGGCCGTATCGATGGATGCTTCTACCCAACTCCCTTCTTTTACCATTGCTGCAAACATTCGCAGTTGCATAGTAGTTCTTGCCCGTTCGCCTGTCAACCTTCCCGCGGGTAAATTGGTTTCTTCACTTGCCTTCTTTATCAAAACATCTCCTAGTGCTTCTATTTCATTGGCGATAGTTTCTAAAAAAATTGCTTTTTGTTCAGGCGAAATCTTTTTGTATTCATTAAATGCCTTTAGAGCATTCAACATTATTTCATCAATTGAAGTGGTTGATGAAGTGGTGCTTTTAGTTGCTAACATTCTAAGATTTTTTATAGAGATACACTTTTTAATGAAGGAGTATAAGTTTTTTCCTGCTGCAAATAATTGGCAAGCCTGGGCCTTGAAGTGATGCCGTCATTAATAACTTTTAATATCCTTTCCCTTTCTTCTCCAGCCAAAATAAGCCTGGGTTCGCGTACCTGCTCCGTGCCAAGGCCCACCTGGCTTTCCGCAAGTTTTATATATTGAACCAATTTGGAATGAATATCCAGTTCCAGTAATGGCATAAACCAGCGATAGATATAAGTAGCTTCTTTAATTTTGCCTGCTTTTACAAGATTATAAATCGCTACCGTTTCAGCAGGAAATGCGCACACAAGGCCTGCGACCCAGCCATGAGCTCCCATCAGCATTTCTTCCATTGCTAAGGTATCTACACCGCACAGTATTTTATATCGGCCGCCAAATCGTGTAAGCATCCTCGTTACATTAGTTACATCACGGGTCGATTCTTTTACGGCCTGTATATTTTTGCATTCTGTTAATTCGGCAAACATATCCAGGGTTACTTCAATTTTATAATCAACAGGATTGTTATAGATCATGATGGGTAATTCAGTCGAGTCTGCTATCCTCTTGAAATAAGTAACTGTTTCGCGGTGATCAGTTTTGTAACGCATAGGGGGCAACATCATCAATCCTTCACAACCCCACTTTTCAGCCAGTTCTGCCTGCCTCACGGCTTCGCTTGTTGCACCTTCGGCTATATTTAATATTACCGGGATTCTCCCTGCGACATTTTCCACCGCAAATTGTACCAACCGCGATTTTTCTTCTGTGGTTAAGGTACTTGATTCACCCAGTGTGCCACCTAATATTATGCCATGCACGCCCGCCCGCAACTGTGCATCAAGATTCTTCTTAAACATAGGAAGATCCAACTGATCGTCCACGGTGAATTTTGTTGTAAGAGCCGGGAAGACTCCGTTCCAGTTTATTGACATAACGTAAATTTTTGTAAAGGTATTTTTTTCTGGATAAACGATAGTTAGAATTAGCAGAGCATTTGAAAACCCCCGATAAGGTTATAAAAACGCTGCATTCTGATTTTAATTTAGTATTTGATTAGGATAATGTGTTGTTAAACAAATTTGAGCAGAAGTTTTATTCGTTAGTTAGAGTTTCATTTGTATTCTAAAACTTAACTTATATGAAAACAAGAATTTTACTAACGATTGCATTGTTAGTTTGCATTGCTACTTTGTCAAGTGCACAAATTATTAAAAACGCTTTAATGCTCGGCGGCGCGGCCAATTTTTATTCAACGTCAAATCCACAAACCCAGTACAATGTTTACCAGTTTAAATCCGCATACACCAATGTTCAAATCGGCAAGGTTGTAAAAGAAAATACTGCTGTCGGCTTAATACTGTCATATACATATTCCAACCAGCATCCAAAAAATTTCCCGGACAGTAGTTTCAGTAAGTATAATGAGTATAGAGTCGGCCTATTTTATAGGAAGTATAAAAAACTCTTGAAAGAACTATATTTCTTTGGCGAAGTGGATGCCTCATATATTTACTCTCAAAATTCGCAAGGGACACTACAGGATGGCAGCGACATGAGTAAGATTATTTCAAATGGTGGCGCTATTTCATTTGTTCCAGGTATTTCTTACGGAATATGCAAACGACTACAGTTGGAATTGTTAATGCCCAGTATTATATCACTCACCTACCAATCGTCTAAGATAAATTATAATGCACCAATTCCATCCAATATAAACACTAAGGGGAATAATTTTTCTTTCAACGCAAACCTAAATTCCAACTTTCTCTCCAATTTTGGTATTGGCTTTAAGTTTCTATTAGGTAAAAAAAGTTAGCATATTTCAAAGCCTTACCCGATAAAGAATTTTACAGCCCCCATTGATTTATTATGAATTCAAAAACAAAATTCCAATTATCAATTGATTGTTCAGTGCTTTGTCCGCTGCCGTGACCGCTGTTATAATCCATGTGTAATATTATGGGACTCACCTGGCCGATGTTATTTTGAAGCGCGGCAACAAATTTCTTTGCGTTCATTGGATCTACACGGCTATCATTAGCTCCTGCAGTTACCAGCATAGTGGGTACGTTAACGCTTACACGAATATTTTGATAAGGTGAGTAACGAAGCAACCAGCGAAAATCTTCGTCATTATCTGATGTACCATATTCGGGTATCCAATAGCGTGCAATTAAAAATTTCTGGTATCGCAGCATGTCTAGCAATGGAACCTCGCATACAATGGCTTTATATAAGTCGGGGCGTTGGGTGGCAACAGCGCCCATTAACAAGCCACCGTTGCTGCCACCAATGGCAATCAATTTGGAAGGGCTCGTATACTTCTCTTTTATCAGCCATTCGGCACAGGCGTTAAAATCATCAAAACAATTTTGCTTGTTGGCAAGCATCCCTTCGCGGTGCCATTTTTCACCGTATTCATCGCCACCTCTTATTCCCGCTTCTACAACAACACCGCCACGGTTAAGGAAGGGAGCAAAAAAACCATAATAGTGAGGTTCAATTCCGATATTAAACCCACCATAAGCTGTAAGCAAAACAGGATTGGCGCTATCGAGTTTCATATCTTTTCTATGAATTACAAATGCAGGAACTCTTGTGCTGTCTTTAGAATAATAAAATCTTATTTCACCAACAACATTGCTCATATCAACCGGTAATTGCCTTTCATAATATAAACGCCATTTAAAATTAGATGGCGACGCCACAAAAATTTTTGGCATTGAGGTAAAAGTATTCAGCGTCATATAAACAGAATCTTCTTCCCTGTCGTAGCTTATTCCCGCAACGTTTCCCGTTTCGGGCAGATCAATTTGTTTTACCTTATTTCCGTCAAGATCATATAATGTCAACCGGCTTTGTATATCTTTTTTATCCTGGATGATAATGTTGTTTTTAGTAACCACATAACTTTGCATCACAGTTTCACTTTCAGGTATCAGCGTCTTCCAGTTTTTATATTCGGGATTGTTTTTTTCGGCTACCATTAACCGGTAGTTTGGTGCGTTGTCGTTTGTGAATATGTAGAGCTTATCACCAATTGCTTCGGGGTAGCAAGTGGATTTTTTGCTTTCATAAATTAATATTCCTTTGTCGTTCGTGCCCGTCTTTCGCATATAACATTTATTGGAATAAAAATCGCCTTCACCGTAAAAACTAACGTCACTATAACGGTTGTCATAAACGAAGTAACTGTTTTTTGCATCGGCAGTTGTTCCCATAAATTCAGCAGTCTTAGCCGAAGCGCCCACTTCCCACCGGTAGGTTTTTAACGGCAATTGTTTATTAACATCGTCCTGGCTGCGGATAGTATAATAAGCGTGTTGCTGATCTTTTGTCCAGTTAAATCCATCGGTATTCTGAAGTGGCGGGTACAAAATATTTCCCGTCCTTGTGTCGATAATATAGGTGGTTGAAATTTCAGCACCACTTTTTTGAACACTTACGGCAGCTCTTTCGCCATCATAATTATAATCCACTCCTGAGGTAGAAGTTTTGCCGGAAGTATCTAATTTAACCGGATCCCAGATCAGTATTTTTTTGCCATTGAGAATGGTATATAATTTATATTGTTTGTCGCCTTTTTTCTTTACGTTTTGAAAAACGCGTCTGCCGTGTTTGCTTAATGGTCCTTCGTAATCTATGTCAATATATGCAGCAATTTCATTGCGAACTCCCGGATGTGTTTTTTGAGTTGCCTTTAAATATTCTATTCCGTAATCATGCTGTGCCTTTGTCCATTCAATTACTTTTGGATCTTCTTTATCTTCAAGCCAACGGTAATTATCAGTAAGCACTACGCCATGCATTGTGTCTTTAACAGGAACTATAGATGTAGGAGGGGGAGAAAATTTGGTTTGAGCAGATGCTGCTGCAAAAATAATTTGAGTTCCAAAAATTATCAGAAGAGTTCTCATGACGCAATTATTTATAATGCGCCAAGTTAATAGTTTTTTGCGAGGATAATTAAATGATGGTAGCAAAGCTTACAGGTCTTATTCCTGTAAGCTTTAGCTTTTAAGAAAGTAATTGCAGGTGCAGGAAAGAATATGGGTCTATAGAAAATTCTTTCTCTGTTTCTTCTGGAATATCACCCATTTCAAGATCTATAAAAGAGTTTCCTTGTTTTATTTGCCAAAGAAATAATTTTTTATCTGTTTCAGTATGTAAATATACTTCGGGTAATATTTCGGGTAATAAGCCGTTCCAGCAGGCTTCTTCCAACTGTTCTTTTTCCGTTAGGTTATTTTTGTTTCCGGAAATTTTTTCACACCATTCTCTTTTAGAAAAGGTGGTCCCGGTTAATAATAAAACTTCCTGTTGTGTAGAATTCGTTTTCATGATAAGTAATTTTTAGTTTAACTCATAATATTTAGACGTTAAACCAGTCCGCAAGCAAACATCTGAGGACAAAAATTTGTGTTAATACTATATGATAAACTGTTTTTATGCCAAATTATTTTGTAGAAAAAGCACTAATTTGTTAAAGCATTATAATACACAAAAAGTCAACCGATTATGAACACACAAAAAGCTACATCTCCCGAATTTACTATCCTCGTTAAAAATCTTACCGATCTAATTGTGAAAGGAAATGCCCACATATCACTCGATAAAGCGCTTGAGAATATACCTTACTCATTATTAGGCGAAAAACCGGGGAATCTTCCTTACAGCATCTGGCAGATAACTGAACACATTCGAATTGCCCAGTGGGACCTTCTTGAATTTTCGCGGGATGCAAAGCATGTTTCGCCCGACTGGCCGGAGGGTTATTGGCCGAAGGAATCCGCCCCTCAATCTGAAACTGCCTGGCTGAAATGTGTAGAAAAAATAAAAGCAGAACGTAAGTCCTTTATAACATTAATTGAAAATGCAGGGGATGATTTATTCAAGCCTTTTAAGCATGGTACCGGTCAAAGCCTTTTAAAAGAGGCATTGGTATTGGCAGATCATAACAGTTATCATGCGGGTGAAATTATCATTATAAGAAGATTGTTGAATGCATGGAACAGGTAAAGACGAAAAATCGGGGAATATAATTTACGTAACTAACGGTTTTGAATAAACGCATATGCTGAAGGGTGCTGTTAAGTAATTCGGTAACAAATTTGAAACTTTCAGTTTTTGATTACAGTATCTTTACGTTTAAACCTTCGGTTTCAATATGATAAAAATTGGTGAATACAATGTCCTTAAAGTTATTAAAGAAAAAGCCATGGGTGTTTTTCTTGATGATGGTGATATTGGTATTTTATTGCCGAAACGATTTGTACCTGCCGGAACTAAATTAGGAGATGAGTTAAGAGTGTTTTTGTATCATGATGGTGAAGACAGGATTATAGCAACTACACAAAAGCCATTAGGAGTTTTAGGCGATATTGTAAGATTGAAAGTAGTAAGCACCAACCAGCAAGGCGCTTTTTTAGATTGGGGATTAATGAAAGATTTATTTATACCGCGAAGCAGGCAGATCAGTTTCATGATTCCAAATGGAGAGTATATTGTTAAGATAATGAAGGATGAACAAACAGGGAGATTATTTGCTACTGAAAAGCTGGAACCATTTCTTTCCAATAAGGAGTTGGGCATAAAAGAAATGGATTTAGTTGATCTTTTAATTTATAGAAAAAGCGATCTTGGGTATGTTGTGATCATCAACAACCAACATACGGGTTTGTTGCATTTTAATGAAGTGTATCGCCCTATTAAGATTGGTGATCGATTTCGGGGGTTTATTAAAAAAATATATCCGGTAAATGAAGAGGGCAATTATTTGATCGATGTTGCTGCAGGTAAGCCCGGTTACGATCGTGTTGAAGATGAAAGTGCGAAAGTGTTGCGATTGTTGCAGGAAAATGATGGCTACCTTCCTTACCACGATAAATCTTCGCCGGAAGATATTTATTCTTTTTTTGGCATGAGCAAGAAGACATTTAAAATGACCACGGGTAAATTATATCGCGAACGAAAAATTGAATTTACAAAAACCGGAATTAAGCTGGTTCAATAATGATTAAGTTTATATTGACCCAACGAAAATTTTAAATCAATATCAACCTCAATTGAGTTTTCATAAATCATTCTGAAATTGTAAATTTATTTATGAAAACAATTCGTCTCGCAAAGCCTACAGATGCTGCTTCTATTCTGGATATTTATGTTCCCTATATAATCAATTCAGCCATTACTTTTGAAACGGAAGTTCCTACAACAGAAAATTTTGAGCAACGAATAATTACTTATCAACGGAACTGGCCATGGCTGGTTTATGAAACGGATGGTGTAATTGCTGGTTACGCTTACGCCACTAAACACAGGGAAAGAGCGGCATACCAATGGTGCGCCGAAAGTTCCGTGTACGTTAGTAACGAGTATCAGCAGCAAGGTGTAGGCAAAGCATTGTATAAGGTTTTGTTTGAGATACTGAAGTATCAGGGATGCAGGAACGTGTATGCCGGTATCACATTACCTAACGATAAAAGTGTTGCGTTTCACAAAGGCTTTGGCTTTACCTGGCTTGCCGACTATACAAACATTGGATATAAATTGAACAAATGGAACACTGTTAGTTGGTGGCATCTGCAATTGAGCGATTATTCTGATAATCCGCTCGCACCCATGCAATTTCCTGAAGTGCCAACTTCCTACCTTAATACAATTTTAGGTTAGCTGCTTTTTTTATTAAACTTGCGGGAGTTGATTATTATGATTAATTTCCGTAACAAGATTTAAAAAACTTTCCTTTTTCGTTTCCCTTACGATTTGCTGCCCCACCGGCACGGATTTTATACAGGATCGTAAAAGTTGAAACAAAAAAATGAGTTCAAAATGAAAGCCCCGGGAAATTAAAAGGTTTAATTATTGATAATTTTTTTATAGTACAATGATTGAGTGGCATACAAATTGCCTTATCATATTCAATTAACATCAACATATACCAGGAAAAAATAAAAATTCTTTCCTGCAAAATTTTTTAACTGGGGTTCTTATAAAGTTTCGAAATCTCAAACGTAATTGTTTGAGATTTTTTTTGGCAAGGATGAAAAGAAATGAAATTTTTACCCCGCTCAATAGGTATATGTTTTTATCAAAGTGTATGTCGAGCCATTCGTTATTGTTTCAGTGCTTAGCCGGTTGTTTCCATCAAAAGTGTAGGTGTGATTGAGAATTATGGTTGAAACGCCAAAACTATAGGTAGTAGTTTTTACCAGGTTTTTATTTACAAAAAAGTAAGGAGCGCCAATTACAATAGTATTTGCAAGCCCGGTATAATCATATAGCGTTACTGAATAGTCGTCCGTAGCTGATATTTGATTACCGTTGCTATCGTATTTATAATTGGTGGTATTAGATAAAACACTACCTGTTAGAAGGCTGTAATCATATTCTTTAAATGTAACCAATTGTTTGGCGCCGTTGTAAATATATTTTTCGGTAGTGGAATCATTGGTATCGTTGTACTGAAAAGTACTGTCAACCAATGAATTGCTGTTAAGGAAAAATACTTCATGTATATATAATACATTGGAGTTAAAAATATCGCCGGTATAACTTCCACTGCCATAATTAAATACAAATTTATCACCGGCATTCGTCTCGGAAATCATGCTTATGAGCCTGTTGGAATTATCGTAGCTGAGGTCGAAAGTAGTCACCGTATGTGTGCCTCCTGATGTTAGATCTTCAGTGTATGTTTTTACCCTAATCGATGGTGTTGGAGTGTCGCCGGCGGTATCTTCAGTGCTGTACTCCTTCTGACACGAAGCCAATGCAACTAAAACAATAATTGCCAATGCTATTTTGATCTTTTTCATAAGTAGGACTGTTATTAATTAAAATTAAGAAAATAATTTGGTCGCCATTATCATTTTGAAGCAGCTATTTAAATACTGCGCCAGTAAAAAAATACTACTGTATGAGATATAAAACGATTTAACCGTCATTTCATTATCCGGGATTGACATTTAATAAACCTACTCTCAAAATGATGACAGAGATTATCTCGTTATTTTTACAAATTAAAAAAGAGATGGGCCACTAATCCTTACTTTTTATGTTAACAAAAAGCCATAGACCTTTTCGGAAGCATTTTATAAAGTTGGGCATTGCAATCCTTTGCGCCATTATCATCGGCCTTGGCGCAGGATACGCCTGGTTTGTACATAATTCAAAAAGTATTTTAATTAATCTTTTTAATGAAAGGTCAGGAGGGAGGCTAAAGCTAAAACTCGCCGAGGCAACTTTTGATTTCATCAATAGCAACGTAAACATTCGCGAAGCGAACATTACGGGCACGGACAAGAATAATGGCCCCAATACATACCAGGTTAGTTTCAGAAAAATCAAGTTACACACCAATTCAATATGGTCATTATTGTATCACCGATCGCTGGAAATAAAAGAAATTAAGGCATATGATCCCATAATTGAGGTATATAATAATCACATAAAAAATAAGTCCGATTCAGCTAATCAACTTTCCATCGGTGCAGAATTAGGAAAAATCTATAACTCAATAGAGGAAGGTATTTCAGAGCTTCATACGCATTCAATCTATGTTATTAATGCAAAGCTTGTTCTTAATAATACAATAGCCGGCAAAAAGCCGATTGAGTTGTCCAATATTTATTTCACCCTTAAAAAACTGAATAAATACAGAAATCAGGCCGGCCAGTATTTTGAGAAAAATGACATTGATTTTAGTTCGTCCAACCAGGATATTACCTTGAGCGATGGCATTCATAAATTAATATTTAAAAAACTTTCTATAAAGCAAGCGAGAAGCATTATACTCGACAGTTGCACCATTATTGCGCTGCCAACTTATGAATCGGGAAATAGTTATTCTATCAGTTTTAGAAGGTTAGCGCTTGTAGGAGTTGATTTTAATGCTTTGGGGAAAAAGAATATCATCAGGGCAGATTCAGTTTATTGCGAAATCCCTATAGCTAACATTAATCTTAATTCTTCCCGGGCTGATAGCAATAAAACAACCAAAGGAATACCGGATATAGAAAATATTATAAAAACATTTTCAGGCAACCTTGACCTTGGTTTTGTTGGAGTAATGAATGCTGATATTCATTTGAATGTTAAAGGAAAAAGATCGCGGTCTGATTTTCATTCGGGTAAAGTCAACTTTCAAATGAAAAATCTTCGTATCAATCCCGATTCATCGCAACTTATTTCAATGAAAAATTTTGACATGATGGTAAAAGGCTACAAGCTTTACAATGCTGACAGCACTTCTGTTTTTTCTTTTGATAGTGTCCGTTTTTCGAATGACAAATTATTGCTGAATAATTTTTCGGTACACACTGTGTCCGGTAAAAATAAAGCCAGGAATTACCGGGACTACAACGTGCATTATTTTGCTCTTTTGGGTATCGACTGGTCCGAGTTGATTTTCAATCAGTATTTAACAGCCACCAAAGCAATATTATATGACCCGGTTATAAATTTTAAAAAAGACAGGAAGGTTGAAATTTCTAAAAAATCGATGCTCTTTAATTCCACCTACACTTTTGATGATTTTATGGCGATTGACAAACTTGAAGTTGTAAATGGAACCATTAACGTTAACTGGGGGGTTAATAATTCTTTACAATTAAACGGCCTTAATCTTGGGCTCCTGGGGCAAAATTTTACTGATATTAAGCATGTACGTCTTTATAATGATGTCGAAAAATTATCATTTAATAACGGTCTTTTTAAAATTGGTGATATAAGCGCACAATTGAAGGACGTGGTGTTTGATGCGAATAATCAGTTACACGCCGGAGAATTGTTTATTAAAAATAATAGCGGCCAGATTGATTCAAAGATTGAA
>Ga0068853_100004912_pt1 | contig 10408 bp, 9 predicted proteins | sample KBSCornC32_FD_65655 | JGI IMG/M metagenome (GOLD analysis project Ga0068853, IMG submission 65655) | Corn rhizosphere microbial communities from Kellogg Biological Station, Michigan, USA - KBS Corn C3-2 | ecosystem: Host-associated > Plants > Roots > Rhizosphere > Soil ... | reverse complement strand
CTGCAGCGCGGTGCGGGAGTCGCCGATGCTGGCGGCCGTGGCGGCGCCGGACTCGGTGACGGCGCGGGCCAGCGCTTCCTTGGTCCCGTCGAGGTGCTCGTGCACGCCCTCGTCGACCTCGTCGATCCGGCTGCGCAGCGCGGTCTCCAGCGCCTCGAGGCGCTCGCGGATGGGCGCGTGCAGCACGCCGGGCAGCGCGTCGGCCTTGCTGTCCTGCTTGTCCAGGTGGCCGTCGACGTCGTCGAGGCGCTTGTGGATGTGGGTCAGCTTGTCCTCGAGGCCGTCCATCCGGCCGGCGACACCCTCGAAGCGGCCGCCGACACCGTCGAGCCGGCCGTCCAGCTGCGCGAACGGCTTGGCGAGCTTGTCGACGACGCCCTCGAGGGCCCGACCCAGCTCGGAGATGGCGCCGTCCTGCGCCTCCAACTTGGCCAGCGCCTCGTCGAGGCGCTCGGCCAGCACGCTGACCTCGGTGCGGTCCGGCAGTTCCGACAGGCGCTTGCGAACGGAACCCAGCGACTCGAGCGGGGACATCCGCGCGTGGATCTCGTCGAGCGCGTCGAAGATCTGCTGCTGTTCGCTCTCACGAATCTCCGCGGCGCGCGTGAGCATGTTGCGCATCCGATCGAAGGACATCGTGGAGTTGTTGTTCTCGTTCACGGCTGGCGCCTTCGTCCATGGGGATGGGGAGACTCAGCGACTCTAGCCAGCTACCCACGGCGACACGAACCGGCCCCACGGATCTTGACGCAGCCGTGCTCTGATTTGCGTCGTTCGGAGCATGCCGAGAGCCGCGTGGGACCTAGTCGATCTTCATTCGGTTGCTGACTGAAACCAAAGATCCCCTATATGAGTGATCCATACCCCGACGTGGTGGCACACCGTGGCGGAGATACCACTCGTCTGCGGTGGCCGCCATACGAGAGGGTGGATTTCACCGGCACGGATAACACCGTCCATGATCATACCGCCCCAAGATCGCCACGGCGAGCAACGCGGCCGCACGGAGGTACCGTGTCGCAATGCCTACGCCGATGACCCCCGAGGCGATCCGCCGCGCCCCCAAGGTGCTCCTGCACGACCACCTGGACGGCGGGTTGCGGCCGAACACCGTGATCGAACTGGCCGACACCATCGGCTACACCGATCTGCCCACCACCGACCCCGCCGCACTGGGCACCTGGTTCCGCGACGCGGCCGACTCCGGCTCGCTCGTCCGCTACCTGGAGACCTTCGCCCACACCTGTGGCGTGATGCAGTCCGAGCAGGCGCTGGTCCGGGTGGCCGCCGAGGCGGCCGAGGACCTGGCCGCCGACGGCGTCGTCTACGCCGAGGTGCGCTACGCGCCGGAGCTCTTCGAGCCCAGCGGCCTGTCGCTGGAGCAGGTCGTCGAGGCCGTGCAGGAGGGCTTCCGGCTGGGCGAGCGCAACACCGGCAACAAGATCCGGATCGGCACGCTGCTGTGTGCGATGCGGCAGAACGAGGGCTGGCTGCGCATCGCCGAGCTGGCCGTGCGCTACCGCGACGCCGGCGTGGTCGGCTTCGACATCGCCGGGCCCGAGGCCGGCTTCCCGCCCACCCGCGGCCTGGACGCGTTCGAGTACCTGCGCCAGCAGAACGCCCACTTCACCATTCACGCCGGCGAGGCGTTCGGGCTGCCGTCCATCTGGGAGGCCATCCAGCACTGCGGCACCGACCGGCTCGGCCACGGCGTGCGCATCGTGGACGACGTCACCAGGGACGCCGACGGCTCCGTCCACATCGGACGACTGGCCGGCTTCGTCCGGGACAAGCGCATCCCGCTGGAGATGTGCCCGTCGTCCAACGTGCAGACCGGCGCGGCCAAGTCGATCGCCGAGCACCCCATCGGGCTGCTGACCGACCTGCGGTTCCGAGTGACCGTCAACACCGACAACCGGCTGATGAGCGGCTGCACCATGTCCAGCGAGTTCGGCGCGCTGGTCGACGCCTTCGGCTACGGCTGGACCGATCTGCAGTGGTTCACGGTGAACGCGATGAAGTCGGCCTTCATCGGCTTCGACGAGCGGCTGGCCCTGATCAACGAGGTGATCAAGCCCGGCTACGCCGAGCTGATGGCCTGATTCCAGGATCCGGGAATTTGTTGCCGTAGTGGAAGTATTGGCACTAGCGTCCAACATGTAGGCAGTGGTGTCCACATGTTGGGAGGCACTCGGTGGCCGAGAACCCGCGCCGGTGGCTGATCCTGGGCCTGGGGCTGTCCGCCCAGGCCGCCGCGTGCACGTTCCTGTACGGCCTGCCGTTCCTCGTGCCGGACGTCCGCGCGGCCGAGGGACTGTCGCTGGCCCAGGTCGGCGTGCTGGTGTCGGCGCCGACCGTGGGCCTGCTGCTGACGCTCATTGCCTGGGGCGCGGCGGCCGACCGGTACGGCGAGCGGGTCGTGATGGCACTCGGGCTGGGCGCGGCCGGTTTGCTGGTCGCCGCCGGCAGCCTCGGCACGCACGACGTGACGCTGCTGGCGGTCCTGCTGCTGCTCGCCGGCGCGGCCAGCGCGTCGGTCAACGCCGCCAGCGGACGGGTCGTGATGGGCTGGTTCGGGCCGCGCGAACGAGGCCTGGCCATGGGCATCCGCCAGACCGCGCAGCCGGTCGGGGTCGGCATCGCCGCCCTGACGCTGCCGTTCTTGGGGCAGGCCTTCGGTTATCGGGCGGCGCTGCTGTTCCCGGCCGGGTTGTGCGTGCTGCTGGCGGTGCTGGTCGCCGTGCTCGTGCAGGATCCGCCGCGACCGCCACGCAAGGAGACGGAGCGGACGCGGTCGCCGTACCTCGGATCGTCCGCGTTGTGGCGGCTGCACGGCGCGAGCGCGCTGCTGGTCGTGCCGCAGTTCGTGATCTCGGCGTTCAGCCTGGAGTACCTGGTCAGCGCGCAGCACTGGACTCCCGGCGGGGCCGGCGTTTTCCTCGGTGTCGTACAGGCCGCCGGCGCGGCCGGGCGGATCGCCACCGGGCGGTGGGCCGACCTGGTCGGCAGCCGGCTGCGGCCGATGCGGCAGCTGGCCGTGGCCAGCACGCTGGTGATGCTGCTGCTGGGCCTCGGCGACCGGGTGGCGCCGTGGCTGGCCGTCGCGGTGATCGCCGTCGGGGCGGTGATCACGGTGGCGGACAACGGTTTGGGCTTCACCGCAACCGCCGAGTTGGCCGGCACCGAGTGGTCGGGACGGGCATTGGGGGCGCAGAACACCGCTCAGAACATCGCCGCCGCGCTGACCCCGCCGCTGCTCGGGGCCCTGGTCGGCGGCTTCGGCTACGCCACCGCCTTCGCCGTCGGGGCGGTGTTCCCGCTGCTGGCCATCGTCGCCACGCCCGTGAAAGCAGAAGATGCCCGCCGCCAAGAGGCGACGGGCATCTCTACGAGGTAGTTCAGTGGGTGCGGAAGCGGTCTTCGAGGCCCTGCACCAAGGTCTTCCACGCCTCGACCTCGGCGTTGAACGGGGCGCTCGGGGCCAGGCGGGTCGGGTCCGGCCGCACGACGAAGGAGACCAGCCAGCCCAGGCTCTCGGACTGGGCCAGTGCCTCGCTCACCGAGTCGTCGCCGGCCCAGGCCGCGGCGTCCTCGATCAGCTCGACGGCCAGGTCCAGCTGCACCGGGTCCATCGAGTCGGGGCCCTCGGCGATGTCCTCGGCGATGCCGTTGAACACGTAGACGTTGTCGTCGTGCACCTCGACCTCGAGCTCGCCGGCGGTGGCCTTGGTGGCGACCTCGTCCCAGGTGGCGACCTCGGTGATGTCGTTGCCGGCCAGCTCGTTGCCGGTGTTGACCAGGAAGCGGCCCAGCGCCTTGGCCGAGGTGAAGATGTCGATCTCGCCGGAGTGGCCGAGGAAGACCGGCTCGTCCTCCACGTAGCAGCGCAGCGTGTAGTACTCGTGGTCACCCAGGATGATCTTGATCGGGTCGATGCCGACCTCGCCCCAGAAGCCGAGGTCCTCGGGCTCGTCGTCGGGCTGACGCTCGGCGTCCGCGTCGGCGTCCGCCTCCTCGGCCTGCTGGGCCTCGGCGTCGGCCAGCTCCTGCTCGGCCTCGGCCAGTGCCTTCTCGTCGACCTCGGGCACGGTGACGATGGCGTCGATGGCGTCCAGGACCTCGTCCCAGCGCTCCACCACGACCTTGGCCAGCTCGGTCCAGCGGCGCTCGCCGTCCCGGCCGGTGAACGGGAAGGTGCCCTGCGGCAGCAGCGCGAAGCCGTCCACCGAGTCCAGCACCTCGTTGACCTTGTCCAGCTCGCACACGTCGGCCAGCGACCGCAGGATCGACACCACGTCGGCCAGCTCGCCGATGGTCCAGGTGTCCGGGTCCTCCGAGACCAGCTCGGGCACGCCGACCAGGTCGAACTGGTGGTTCTCGTCGGGCACCAGCTCGACCGCCGACAGCGCCGGCAGCACGTGCCAGGCCGGGTGGTCGGTCAGGTCGTGCTCGGTGGCGGTACGCACGAAGGCGGCCAGGCGCGCGGCGTCCGGGAAGGCGTAGAGGTCCTCCTCGTGCCCGAGGAACGCCTCCCACTCCTCACCCTCCTCGCGCCAGCGCGGCGCCCACAGGGTGATCAGGTCGCCCTGCGGCAGCCCGAGCTCGATCGGGACGATGTCCTGAGCCATCTGGAGACCTCCCGGTCACGGCCAGCGCTGTCTGCGGGAACGGGGCAGAGCCTACGTGGTCGCTCGATCATCACAGTTGACTAGGGGGTCTTCTCCCACACGGTGAGGTCGAAGGTGAGCTGTCCGCCGACCGCCGGACGGAACGCGACCAGCGCGAACCGGCCCTGGGCGCTGGTCGTGCAGTAGGCCCCGCCGGCCAGAATCTGGTTCACGTCCAGCTCCGGCGTGTACGCCGTGGCGGCCACGCAGTCGGCATAGCCGGCGTTGGCCGGGGCCGGCGCGAAGCCGCGGCCGGAGCTCAGCACGGTGTCCTGGGTGTCGAACCGGAGGTCGGTGAAGTAGACCGGGTCGCTGCTCTGCACCACGTCCCAGTTGGGCTGGGTGCTGTCCAGATTCACGCCGTAGCCGACGTTGAGCACGATCGGCGTGCCGTTCAGGGTGGAGTTGCGGATGGTGCCGCTGCCGATGGCCGTCGTCGTCGTGGTGGTGACGGTTGTCGTCGTGTCGGTGGTCGTGGTCGCCGTGGTGGTGGTCGTCGTCGGTGGCGCGGAGGTCGCGGTCGCGGCGGGGCTCGACGACACGACGGAGGACTGCGCGGTGTGCACGCCCAGCAGGTAGCCGCCCATCAACGCCGCGGCCAGCAGCGCGATGACCAGCACGATGAGAAAGGCGATCAGCGGCTTGCGGTCCGGCCGCTGCGGCGGGCGGTCGTCACCGGACGGAGACCACATCGTCTCGGTGTCCGACACGACAGCCCTCCCTCGCACGCGTCCGGGCAGGTTAACCCGTTGGGCCCGATGCCGTCAGGCGGAGACCGGATTCACCCGATCGTCCACCGATGAGCGGTACCGGCGGGTCACTTCTTACTCGATCATGAACGAATGGCAGTGGCCGACGCGTGGGGTCGGATCGTGCGCTGGCTGTCCTTCTACGCACCGTCGACCGGGTCGGTGCTGCGCACGATGGCAGACCGGGAAGATGTCGTGATCCTCGAGCAGGAGATCGGTGTCGAGCTGCCCGACGACCTGCACGACTGGTGGTCGGTGTGCGGTGGCACCGGGAACTCGGCGTTCGCCGAGATCATCCCGCCCTTCTACACGCCGCACGGCCCACAGGGCGCGCTGGACGCGTTCCGGGTGCAGCGGAAGCTGTGGGCGGACGCCTGGGACACGCCGGAATGCGGCCTCGACGCGGGGTCGGCCGGCAACAGCTACCACCCGCTCTGGGTGCCCTTCGCCTTCGACGGCCTCGGCGACGCGCTGGTCGTCGACCTGCGGCCGGGCCCGCTGCGCGGCTGCGTGCTGGAGTGGGACCACGAGCGGGCCGAGGCGCACGGGCCGGAATGGCGCAGCATCACCGAGATGCTGGCGCAGATCGCCACCGCGCTGGAAGAGCGGACGAAGGTGCGGCACTGCCGCCCCGAGACCACCACCGACGGCCGCATCGACTGGCGGACGAGCTAGATCAAGGAGGCTTTCCTCCACTCCGAGTGGAGGAAAGCCCCCTTCCAAACGAAAATCAGCCGCGGATCGTGTCGATGACCAGGGTGGTCGGCTCGGCGTGCTCGCCGATGACGATGCCGTTGGTGAGCGCGTCGCGGCCGGCATCGAGCAGTTCCGGGGTGTCGGTGCGCAGTTCCAGCAGCGGCTGTCCCTTTTCGACGGTGTCGCCGGGCTTGGCCAGGCAGAGCACGCCGGCGCCGTGCTGCACCGGGTCCTCCTTGCGGGCCCGGCCGGCGCCGAGCCGCCAAGCGGCCACGCCGATGGCGTAAGCGTCCAGGCCGGTCAGCACCCCGTCCTCGGCCGCCTCGACGACCTCGACGTGCTTGGCGACCGGCAGCGGGGCTTCCGGGTCGCCGCCCTGCGCGGCGATCATCCGGCACCACGTCTCGTACGCGCCGCCGGCCGCCAGCACGGCGGCCGGGTCCACATCGGACAGTCCGGCCAGCGACAGCATCTCCCGGGCCAGCGCGACGGTCAGCTCGACGACGTCGGCCGGGCCGCCGCCCTTGAGCACCTCGACCGACTCGGCCACCTCGACGGCGTTGCCGACGGCCCGGCCCAGCGGCACGGACATGTCGGTCAGCACAGCGCTGACGCGAAGCCCGTGGTCGACGCCGATGGACACCAACGCGCGGGCCAACTCGGTGGCGTCGGCCAGGTTCTTCATGAACGCGCCGGAGCCGACCTTGACGTCCAGCACCAGCGCGCCGGCGCCCTCGGCGATCTTCTTGCTCATGATCGAGCTGGCGATCAGCGGCACCGACTCGACGGTCCCGGTGACGTCGCGCAGCGCGTACAGCTTGCGGTCGGCCGGGGCCAGCCCCTCGGTGGCGGCGCAGACGACCGCGCCGACCGAACGCAGCTGGGCCCGAATGTCCTCAGTGGACAGCTGGGCCCGCCAGCCGGGAATGGACTCCAACTTGTCCAGCGTGCCACCGGTGTGGCCGAGTCCACGACCCGAAAGCTGCGGCACGGCCGCGCCGCAGGCCGCCACCAGAGGCGCCAGCGGCAGCGTGATCTTGTCGCCGACACCGCCGGTGGAGTGCTTGTCCACGGTCGGCCGGTCCACGTGCAGGGTCAGGCGCTCGCCCGACTCGACCATGGCCCGGGTCCACCGGGCGGTTTCGTCGGAAGTCATGCCGTTCAACAGAATCGCCATGGCCAGCGCCGACATCTGCTCGTCGGCCACTACGCCATGGGTGTACGCGTCGATCACCCAGTCGATCTGCTCGCCCGACAGAATCCGCCGGTCCCGCTTGGCCCGGATGATGTCGACAGCGTTGAAGTGGCTCACGGCAGGTCCTCTGGTCCGAACGCGTCTGGCAGAACTTCCCGCATCGTAAGCACACCGCGGGGCGTGTCCACCAGACAGTCCGGGCCGCCGAGCTCGTGGATGATCTGACGGCAGCGGCCGCACGGCATCAGCAGCTCGCCCTCGCCGCTGCGGCAGGCCACCGCCACGAACCGGCCGCCGCCGGTCAGCCGCAGCTGCCCGGCCATCGTGCACTCGGCGCACAACGCCACGCCGTAGGCGGCGTTCTCGATGTTGCAGCCGGTCACGACACGGCCGTCGTCACACAGGGCGGCGGCCCCGACCCGCAACCCCGAGTAGGGGCAGTAGGCCGACGCCGCCGCGGCCACGGCCAGTCGCCGCAGCTCGTCCCAATCAATCTTGGCCAAGTCCACAGTGGACAACTAACTTCCCTGTCCTCGTCGATATATCAGTCCGTCGGCCGCAGGCATGCGCAGTCGTTGCGACGACATCGCCAGCACCACGATCGTCACGATGTGCGGCAGGTACGTGGTCAGCTCCTGCGGCAGCGAGTCGATCGACAGGTACAGCAGGTAGAGCGCGCCACCGACCACGACGGACACCAGGCCGACGATCCACTTGCGACGGATCAGCTGCACCAGGGCGATCACCCAGATCAGCAGCGAGACGCCGTAGAACAGGCCGAGCACCGTCTTGCCGTCGGTCAGCGTCTGCAGGCCGTCGGCGTAGCCGAACAGCGCCGCGCCGCCGAGCAGGCCGCCCGGCCGCCAGTTGCCGAAGATCATGGCGGCCAGACCGATGTAGCCGCGGCCGTTGGTCTGGTTCTCCAGGTAGCCGTTCTGGCCGGGGGCCAGCACCAGCGCCGCGCCGCCGAGCCCGGCGAAGCCGCCGGAGATCACCACGGCGATGTACTTCTGCAGGTACACGTTGACGCCGAGCGACTCGGCCGCCACCGGGTTCTCGCCGCAGGACCGCAGCCGCAGGCCGAACCGGGTGTGCCAGAGCACGACGAAGCTGATCGGCACCAGCAGGATGGTGATCATCGTCAGCGGGGAAACGCCGCTCAACAGGCCGTGGAAGATGCCGGCGATGTCGGAGACCACGTACCGCTGCTGCTTCTCCAGGTCCGCCAACCAGTCCGCGACCGGCTGCGCCGAGTACGTGTCGAACGACGGCACCTTCGGCGACTGCCGCGGGTTGTGCGACACCGGCGCGAACAACAGCGTGGACAGGTACTTGGCGACACCGGCGCCCAGCAGGTTGATCGCCACACCGGACACGATGTGGTTGACGCCGAAGGTCACCGTGGCCAGCGCGTGCAGCAGGCCGCCGAGCGCGCCGAACACGATGCCGCCCAGCACGGCCGCCCACGGACCCCACTGGTAGCCGGCCCAGGCCGCGCCCCAGGTGCCGAGGATCATCATGCCCTCGAGGCCGATGTTGACCACGCCGGCCCGTTCCGCCCACAGGCCGCCGAGGCCGGCCAGCAGCAGCGGCACGGCCAGCTGCAGCCCGGCCTGGATGGTCGAGGTGGCGGTGATGTTGGGCAGGCCGGTCAGGTCGGCGGTCGCCGTCAGCAGCACGATGGCGGCCAGCGACCACAGCACACCGTTGGCCCAGCCGGGAATCCGGCGCTTGACCGGGGCGGCGGGGGCGCGGGTGACCGACGCCGGAGGGTTCATGTCGATCACGACGCGCTCCCGGTGGTCGCGGCGGCCAGCTGGCTGCCGACCCTGCGTTGCTCGGCGGCCAGTTCGAGCCGGCGGATCACCTCGTAGGACACCACGACCGACAGCACGATCGCGCCCTGCATGATGGTGACGATCTCCCGTGGCACCTGGATCACGTCCAGCGACACCGCGGCCTGGTCAAGGAACGCCCACAGCAGCGCGCCGAAGGCGATGCCGCCGGGGTTGTTCCGGCCGAGCAGCGCCACCGCGATACCGGTGAAGCCGTAGCCCTGCGGGGAGATCAGGGTGTACGTGTGATCGCGGCCGAGCAGCTCCGGCAGCGCGGTGAGGCCGGCGATCGCGCCGGACAGCAGCATCGCGATGACGATCATGCGCTTGGCATCGACACCGCCCGCGGTGGCCGCGGTCGGCGACTCGCCGGAGGCCTGGAGCTCGAAGCCGAACCGGGTGCGGTTGAGCATCACCCAGTAGCCGACGCCGACCAGGACCGCGATCGCCACGAAGCCGAACACCGTGCCGGCCGAGCCGAACGAGATGCCGGGAATCCAGTTGGACGACGGGATCGGCCGGGTGCCGATGTTGTTGTTGCTCAGCACGCCGAACACGCCCTGCTTGATCAGCAGCGCGATGATGCCGCCGGCGATGGCGTTCAGCATGATTGTGGTGATCACCTCGCTGACGCCCCGGGTGACCTTGAGGATCGCCGGCAGCGCGGCGAACAGCGCGCCGCCGAGCATGGCCACCAGGATGATCACGAGCTGGCCGATGACCGGCGGCAGGTTCAGCTCGCCGCCGACGATCGCCGCCAGCACCGCGCCGATCCGGTACTGGCCCTCGACGCCGATGTTGAACAGGTTCATCTTGAACCCGATCGCCACCGCGATGCCGACCAGGTAGTACACGCTGGCGCTGTTGATGATGTCCACGGCCGTCGTGTTGTGGCCGACCTGGACCACCATGGCGGCCAACGCCTGCGCCGGGTTGCGGCCCGAGATGATCAGCGCCACCGAGCACAGCAGCGCCGAGAACACGATCGCCACCACCGGCGGCAGCAACTTGCCACGCAGTGAGCGCATCAGGCGTCTTCCTCTCCACCGGTCGTCGCGCCGGTCATGGCGCTGCCCAGCTCCTCGGGCGTGACCGTCGCCGGATCGGCGTCCGCCACCAGCCGTCCGCGCAGCATCACCTTGATCGTGTCGGACAGGCCGATCAGCTCGTCCAGGTCGGCCGACACCAGCAGCACGGCCAGGCCGGCCGCGCGGGCCTGCTTGATCTGCTCCCAGATCAGCGCCTGCGCGCCGACGTCGACGCCGC
>Ga0068853_100004911_pt1 | contig 10408 bp, 6 predicted proteins | sample KBSCornC32_FD_65655 | JGI IMG/M metagenome (GOLD analysis project Ga0068853, IMG submission 65655) | Corn rhizosphere microbial communities from Kellogg Biological Station, Michigan, USA - KBS Corn C3-2 | ecosystem: Host-associated > Plants > Roots > Rhizosphere > Soil ... | reverse complement strand
TCTGGAATCTCGAGCGGATCCAACCGCTCGCGCAGGGCGCGCAGCAGCTTCCGGTCGAGGCCCGTGCCGACCTTGCCCGCGAAGACGAGGTCGCGCCCCTCGTAGTACCCGACGAGCAGGGCGCCCAGCCCCACCCTCGTTCCCTGAGGATCCGTGAAGCCGCCGACCACCAGCTCCTGGCTGGCCTCGCACTTCATCTTCAACCAGTGGGGCGACCGGCGGTGCTCGTAAAGTGAATCGCGCCGCTTGGCGATGACCCCCTCCCATCCCTCTCGACAGGCCCGCTCCCAGGGGGCCGCGTCGTCGAGCCGCTCGACCCGGACCAGCGGCGGCGCCAGCGACAGCGTCTCGAGCACGGCGCGTCGCGCGTCCAGCGGCTGCTCGGTCAGGTCCCGCCCGTCGATCCACAGCACGTCGAACACGTGGTACGACGGCGCGCCCTCGCCGGCGCGCGGCCCCCACACCCCCAGCGCCTCGCCGTCGAGGACGAGGTCCGACTGCGGCAAGGCGCGGATCGCGGCCACGACGGCGGGATAGGCCTCGTCCTGCGGCAGGCGGTTGCGCGAGAGCAGCTCGACCTGGTGGCCGCGCTTGAAGGCCAGCAAACGGATGCCGTCGAGCTTGCGCTCGAAGACCCACTCGGGGCCGGCGAAGCGCTCGCGCGTCAGCGTGGCCGCCATGGGCTCGATCCATTCAGGGACGGGCTCGCGCCTACTCGAGGGCACGACTCGGCACCTCGCGTTCGAAGGACCTCCTCATGTCGAGGCCAATCCTGCCCTGGATCGCGGCGCTTGGCGCGACGAAATTTTGCACGGCTTGCACGAGGGCTGGGGCCGCCGGCTACATGGCCTGGTGGGGTCGCCACGTTTACGACGGACCGGGTTGGAGCATGTACAGCGTCGCGCGCTTCGACGAGGTCTCGTCCCAGCCCTGGTCCCCCCCCGACGGCACGCCGGGCTCCACCTTCTGGACCGCGCGCCTTCGCGCCACGCCTCGGGGATCCCGTCAGGCCCTCGACCACTCGAAGACGGGCTCCGAGGGCGGGCCCGCGGCTCGCGTGAGGTCGAGGCCGAACGCCTCGACCAGGTAGGCGCGGAAGTCGCGGTCGATCGGCTCGGACGATCCCGCCGAACCAGCGAGGAAGCGAGCAGGATCTTCGACGTCGAAGACCACCACCGCGACGTCACCGGTCGGGGTGTGCTGGAGAAAGCCGCGTTCGCTCATCACCCCGAGCCGGCGCCGCGAAGCCTCGAACTCGGCTCCGCGCTCGACGGCGAAACGCCGGTGGGCGCTCCGGAAGGAATCGGTCTGACCGGGCAGGATGGGAATGGAAAACGCGATCGTCGTCATGAGCCCTCGGTGCGGTTGGCGTGGTTGAGGAGATGGCCCGCAACCGACACCGTCACCGACCGCTGGTTCCCGGATTCGCCCGGTCGAAGCAGCAACCACTCGACCCGAAGGTCCGAAGGCTCAGCGGTGCGGGGCGGACGCGGGCGCCAGAGTCGCCGGCAGCGCCGCGCGGGGAACCGGCGCGGGGGCCGCGGCCGCGGGGCGGGCCGGTGGTGGCGGCGCCGCCAGGATGCTCGACGTCGTGGTCGGCGGCGCTTCGGCGCGCGCCTCCGAGTGCGCGCCCTTGCGGGACGATCGCTTGCGCCGCGGGCGCGGCTCGTCCTCGGCCGTCGCCGCGGCCATGGCCGTCGTCGTCAGCGCCGCCACCTGCAGCGGGGTCTCGCGCTCGAGGACCGCCGTGGCGTCCTTGTCCCGGTTGGCGATCACGCGGAAAGAGAGCGGCGCGAAGCCCGTCTTCGTCAGCATGACCTCGACCGCGGCCTCGCCCCGCGCCAGCGGCACGAGGAGGGGCGTCTGGCCGAGCGGCTCGCCCGGCGTCGAGCCGGCGCCGGCGCTCACCAGGGCGACCGTCGCTCCCTGAGGCACCGAATCCAGCGCGATCTGGACGGTCCGGGGAGCCGCCCCGGTGGACCGGTCACCCGCGCCCGCCATCCGCTCGTCCCCCGCGGGAGCTCCCGTCGCGAGGGCGCCGGCCGCCGGCACCGCCCGCCGGGCAGCCACCACGATGATCAGGGCCACCACGACCGCGGAGAGGCTGACGCCCACCAGCGCGAGCGAGGCCGCCACCGACAGCCGAAACCCGGCTGGTGCGGGCGGAGCAGGAACGGGGATCGGTCCCGAGGCCAGCCCGCCCGTCGGCCGAGCCACCACCGCCTGGGCCGCCGCCGGGGGCGGAGGAGGAGGAAGAGATGGAAGAGGCGGCGGCGTCGCCCGGCGCGGGCGCTCGGTCGCACCTTCGAGAACGACGACGGCGTCCGCCTTCCCGACGCTGATCGTGACCTCGCGTGTCCGCTGATCATCGGCGGGCGCCGGACCCGGCGCGGCGGCGGGCATCGCCTCGGTCTCGTCGATCGCGCCCGCCGGGAACAGCTCGCGCGCCTGTTCACCCAGGGCACGCGTGGAGAACTGCCGCCGCACGACGAACTCTTCCAGGTCGTCGCCCATCTCGCGCGCGCTCTGGTAGCGCTTGGCGGGATCCCGCTCGAGGCCCCGCATCACGATCTCGTCGAGGGCGGCCTTCACTGCCGGATTTCGCGCGGAGGGCGGCTCGATCGGCAGCTCGCGCACCAGCTTCAATGTCTCGAGGTCGTTCTCGCCCAGGAACAGGCGCTGGCCCGACAGCAGCTCGTGCAGCACCACGGCCAGCGAGAACACGTCCGAGCGGGCGTCGGCCACGCGTCCCTGAAGAAGCTCCGGCGCGACGTAGGAGACCTTGCCTCTGACGGTGCCCGCCTCGGCCGCCTGGCTCTGCAGATCCTGCATCGCGCGGGAGATCCCGAAGTCGACGATCTTCACCGTCCCGTTCCAGTCGACCATGATGTTGGGTGGCGTCACGTCGCGATGGACCACGCCTCCCTGGCCGTCGGCGCGCGCCAACCCGTGCGCGAACTCGAGCCCACGGCACACCTGGCGGGCCACCTCGACGCAGAAGAGCGGCGACAGCTTGTCCTGGCGTGCCACCACGCGCCGGAACACGCGGCCCATGTCGACCCCGTCGACCGGCTCCATCACGATGTAGTAGCTGCCGTCTTGCTGCACGAACTCGAACACCTGGACGATGTTCGGGTGAACGAGGCGCGCCGAGATCCGGGCCTCCTCGACGAACATTCGACTGAACTCCGGAGCGGCCGACAGATGCGGATGAATCCGCTTCATCGCAAACGGTCGTTCGAACCCTTCCGGGCCCTCCCCGATCGCGCGAAAGACCTCGGCCATTCCCCCGCTTCCGATCTTCTCGAGCAATCGGTACTTCATTTTTAAGGCGGCATCGGTTCTGGCGTCTCCCGCGCTGTTCGTCAAGCGGGACGGAGGGGGCCGAAGGCTCCGAATGTGTCACGGGGGCTACCCTGGCTCCTGGAGCCGTAGTCCACGTCACGAAACGAACGCAGGACCGCACCGCGTCGGACGGGGCGCGGGACCGTGAGGTGGTCCGTTTCCACGTCCAAAGCCCACTACGTAGACTGAGACCTCCATGACCACCCCCGCCGCAGCCAGCTCCTTGACCCTTCGTGTGTTCGCAGTTGCCCTGCTGGGCTGGGGGGCGACCGCGAACGGTGGCTGCTCGTCGGGAAAACAGGGCTCGACCGGCAGCGGGGGCGGCCAGGGGACGGCCTCCGGCGGGCGCAGCGGTGCGGGAAGCGGCGGCGCGGGCACCGGCGGCAGCAGCACCGGCAGCGGCGGCGCCAGCTCGGGCTCGGGCGGTAGCGGCACCACGGGCAGCGGCGGCAGCGGCGCGGGCACCGGCGGTTCCAGCTCCGGCGGAAGCGGCTCCGGTGGTTCCGGCTCGGGCGGCACCGGCTCCGGCGGCGCCGGGACCACGGGCAGCGGCGGCAGCGGCGCGGGCACCGGCGGCGCCGGCGGGGGCGGGGGCGGCAGCATCGACGGCCCGTCGATCTCCGTCGGGGGGGGCACACTGAAGCTGCAGATCTGCGCGCCCGACGTCATTCGCGTCATGTACGCCAAGGACGCCGCGTTCTTCGCGCGCACCACCCTCGCCACCGCGCCCAAGGTCTGCCAGCCGTCGGCGTACGACACCAAGACGTCCGAAACGACCACGACGGTCACGACGTCCGCTCTGAAGGTGGTGATCGACAACGCGACCGGCGCCGTCACCTTCCAGGACCTGAACGGACAGACCATCCTCGCCGAGAAATCCGACGGGCGCACGATGACCGCGGCCACCGTCGCCGGCGAGCAGACCAACAACGTGCGCCAGGAGTGGACGCCCAACGCGGACGAGTCGCTCTATGGCCTTGGCCAGCACCAGCAGGGCCTGGTGGACATCAAGGGCTACGACCTGGACCTGCACCAGTACAACACGGAGGTCTTCATTCCGTTCCTGGTGTCGAGCCGCGGCTACGGGATCCTCTGGGACAACACGTCCTTCACCCGCTTCGGTGACCTCTCGGCGCCGGTGCCCCTGCCCGGCGTGACGGGCCTGTACGCGACCGGCGGCATGGCGGGCGACGTGACGCCGGGCTCGGGCAGCGTCGACAAGACCGTCAACGTGACGCCGACCGTGACCGGCGACTACACCTTCCGCACGTTCGCGTCGGGCAACCTGCAGCTGACCGTCAACAACCAGGTCGTCATCGATCACTGGCGGCAGGGGTGGCTGCCGAACGAGGAATTCGCGCGCGTGCGCCTGACCGCCGGCCAGGCGGTCCCGGTGCGGCTGCGCTGGGACAGCGACATCGCCGTGAACATCGTGCGGCTGCTGTGGAAGCCGCCCGTCACCAACCCGACCACCTCGCTTTGGTCGAAGGTCGCCGACGGCATCGACTACTGGTTCGTGTACGGGCCAGAGCTGGACCACGTGGTCGCCGGCTACCGCCAGCTGACGGGCAAGGCCCCGATGATGCCGCTGTGGGCCTACGGCTTCTGGCAATGCCGCGAGCGCTACCAGTCGGCGCAGGAGATCCTCGACGTGCTGAAGGGCTACCGCGATCGCAGCGCGCCCATCGACAACATCGTGCAGGACTGGCAGTACTGGCTGCCCGATCAGTGGGGGTCGCACCAGTTCGACCCGGCGCGCTTCCCGGATGCGGCCGCCATGATGAAGACGATCCACGACACCCATCACGCGCGCCTGATGATCTCGGTGTGGCCGAAGTTCTACCCGAGCACCGCCAACTACACGGCGCTCAACAACATGAACTTCGTCTACAAGCTGAACGTGACCGAGATGAAGAAGGACTTCGTCGGGTACGTGTTCACGTTCTACGACGCCTTCAGCGCGCCGGCGCGATCGCTGTTCTGGTCGCAGATGAACACCAACCTCTTCTCGAAGGGCATCGACGCCTGGTGGCTGGACGCCACCGAGCCCGACATCGTCGAGGGCCCGTACGACAGCGCGGCCACGCAGATCGCCACGACCGAGACGCACATGAACCCGACCGCGATGGGGACGGGCGCGCGCATGCTGAACGCGTACTCGCTGGTGAACAGCCAGGGCATCTACGAGGGCCAGCGCGCCACCGCCCCGAACCAGCGCGTGTTCATCTTGACCCGCAACGGCTTCGCCGGGCAGCAGCGCTACGCGGCGGCCACGTGGTCGGGCGACATCTCGGCGACGTGGACGGCCATGCGCAAACAGATCCCGGCCGGCCTGGGGTTCTCGGTGTCGGGCATGCCGTACTGGACGCTGGACAGCGGCGGGTTCGCGGTGCCGCCCCGCTTCGCGGCCATGCCGCAGGCGGCGGCCGACCAGGCCGAGTGGCGCGAGCTGGCCACGCGCTGGTTCGAGTGGGCGACGTTCCTGCCGCTCATGCGCGTGCACGGCCAGGCGCCGCCGCGCGAGATCTGGCAGTACGGCGGCGACACCAGCACGGCCTACATGGCCATGCTGAAGTTCGATCGGCTGCGCTACCGGCTGCTGCCGTACATCTATTCGCTGGCCGGCATGGTCACGCAGCGGAGCGGGACGATCATGCGCCCGCTGGTGATGGACTTCCGCACCGACGCCATGGCGCGCACCATCGGCGACCAGTACATGTTCGGCCCGGCGTTCCTCGTCTCGCCCGTGACGACGTACAACGCCCGCATGCGGTCGGTGTACCTGCCGACGGCCGACGGCTGGTACGACTTCTGGACGGGGACGCGCAGCGCCGGCGGGCAGACGGTGACCGCCAACGCCGCCTTCGACTCGATGCCGGTGCACGTGCGCGCCGGCTCCATCGTGCCCGTCGGTCCCGACCTGCAATACACGAGCGAGAAGCCGATGGACCCCATCACGCTCTACGTCTACACGGGCGCCGACGGCACGTTCACGCTCTACGAGGACCAGGGCACGACCTACGACTACGAGAAGGGCGCGTTCTCGACCATCACGCTCACCTGGAAGGACGCCACGAAGACGCTGACCATCGGCGCGCGCGAGGGCTCCTTCACGGGCATGCCCGCCCAGCACATGTTCCAGATCGTGACGGTCTCACCGACGAAGGCGGTCGGCTTCAGCTTCACTCCGACGGCCGACAAGACGGTCACGTACACGGGCGCGGCCATGGACGTGGCGCTGTAGCCGAAAGCGCGGATAGCTACGGGCTGCGCTCCGCTCACTCTGTCCTTGGGGGGCGTGAGCGAGAGGGGCGTGCCCTCCTCGCTCGGGTCCTCGCGGGCGGACCCGGAGGTGCTTCGCCGACGCCGTAGTCCGCTGCGGACTCGCTCTGAGGGCACGCCCCTCTCACTCACGCCGCTCGCGTTCCGCGTTCGCTCCGCTGCGCAAGGAGGCTCCGCGCAGACACAGCTCCGCGCAGGCACACAGCGATCGATGCGGACGCAGGTCTCACGGACAGCGGCCGGACACGAGACAGGCGGCGGGAAAGACGGACCGGTTGTCCTCGCCCCGGCGCAGCCGGGGAGAGGACAACGGAGAGGGGTCCGCGTCAATTCATCGTTGGCGAGTCCTGGCTCGGACTGGGCTAGGACTGGGCTCGTTCCAGGGCGGCCGTGATGGCGTCGTGCAGGGCCGGGGCGGCAGACGGGGGGCAGTGGAGGCGGCGGGCGAGGTCGCGGGGGGGCGCGCCGGCGCGGACGCGGCGCACGAGGCGCTCGAGGACGTCGGCGCGGATGGCGAAGTCGTCGAGGACGGGGAAGCCGGCGGCGACGTAGGCGCGGGAGGGGACCTGGGGGCGCGCCATCTGGAACAGCTCACCGGGGCGCGGCAGCGGCGCGCTGTGGGCCGGGCCGAAGTGGGCGCGGCCGAGGATCGCGCGGCGACGCAGCGGCTCGTCCTCGAGCAACGAGGGCACGTACAGGGTCAAGGCGCCTCGCACGACTCCGAGGCGCGAGAGGATCTCGGCGTCGTCTGCGTCGAGGTCCGCGAGCTGAGCGCGCGCGTCCTCGGCGACCAGCGTGCCGAGGCCTTGCTCGAGCTGGTAGACGAGGCCTCGCACGCGCGGGCTCGCCGACGGCGGCAGCTCCCCGAGCACCGCCAGCAGGTGCGCCGCCAGGTCACGCGCGAACGCCAGGAGCCGGCGCAGGAGCCGCATGCGCGCGCCGGCGCCGACCTGCGCCTCACCCAGGGTCAAGGAGACCTCGGGGCGAAGCAGGTCGGGGCCGTGGGCCAAGCGCGCCAGGACCAAGCCCCCATCGCGAAACCGGATCCGGCCGTCATCATCGAGCGCGAAGGCGTCGTGCGAAGCCTCGACGATCGCGTTGACCAGCGCGTCGGGCAGGCGCTCGCCGGACGCGCTGCCCGACGCGGAGGCAAACGTCGACGGGACGGGGAAGGTCAGGCCGCCACCGGTCCCGACCGCGGCCCCGATCCCGACGCCGAGGCCCAGCGCGGCCCGGAGCTGGGTGGCCAGCGATCCCCCGCCGGCGCCCCACGAACGCTCACCGGCGACCTCACCGCCGGTCGTCGTCGAGGTCTGGGCGCGCGCCGCGCGGCGGCGGCCCTTGCGGCCCGTGCTGTCCACGAACCGGCGGACCAGCTCGGCGTGGAGCGCGTCGCTCAGGCGGTCCTCGATGGCGCGCGCCGTCTCTTGCCACTCGGCCGCGTGGGCGACCCAGGCCGGATGGTGCGCGACGTAGGTCCAGGTCCGGACGGAGGCCAGGCGTGCGATGAGCGTCTCGACATCGCCGCTGCTTTGATCCAGGACCGTGATGCGCTGGTTCAGCCAGTCCTCGCCGAGCTGTCCGGCGCGGGCGAGCTGCAAGAAGATGTCGGCTTGCAGCCGGGCGTGGTCGTCGAACGCGAGCTGGCGGAAGTCGGGGATCTGGCAGACGTCCCACGCCAGCCGGAGACGATCGCGGCCCGCGTTTCCGTCGAGGAGCGCCGCCGTCTCCGGCTGCGCCTGCAGGTGCAAGAACGCCCGCTCGTCGTCGGCGGGCGCGCCGAGCCGCAGAGCCGGGTGCGGCGACCGCGCGTGCAGCGAGGCGAGCAGCGCGCCCGCCGACGAGAAGTCGAGCGCGCCGCTGCGCCAGTAGATCTGCTCGAGCGCCGGAAAGCGGTGGGTCTCGAGCGCGCGCACCGTCGACGGCGTCAGAGGCTCGAGCGGCGCGAGGACGGCGAACTCTCCGTCGTGGCGGAAGCGCCCGGCGCGACCGGCGATCTGCGCCAGCTCCGCGTCCTCCAGCGCCCTCACCTGCCGTCCATCGAACTTCGCCAGGTCGGCGAACGCCACCAGATCGACGTCGAGGTTGAGGCCCATGCCGATGGCGTCGGTCGCCACCAGCGTGTCCACCTCGCCGGACTGGTAGAGAGCGACCTGGGCGTTGCGGGCGCGCGGGGACAGCGCGCCCAGCACCACGGCCGCGCCGCCGCGCCGGGCCCGCATCCGCTCGGCCAGCTCGTACACCCGCTGCGCGGAGAAGGCCACCACGGCGGCTCGCGGCGGCAGGTCGCGCAGCGAGAGGTGACCGGCGCTCCGCAAGGTCGACAGCCGGGGGCGCGCCTCTATGTCGACGCCGGGCACCAGCTCGCGCACGAGGGGCCGCACGGTGTCCGCGCCCAGGAACCAGGTCTCGACCCGGCCGCGCGCCGAGAGCAGGCGGTCGGTGAACACGTGCCCGCGCTCGCGGTGCGCCCCGAGCTGGACCTCGTCGACCGCCAGGAAATCGACGGACCGATCCAGCGGCATCGCCTCGACGGTGCAGATCCAGTACCGCGGTCGCGCCGGCACGCGCTTCTCCTCGCCGGTGACCAGCGCCACCGCGGCCTCGCCCAGTCGCGCGCTCACGCGGTCGTAGATCTCGCGCGCGAGCAACCGCAGCGGCAGGCCCATCATGCCCGTCGGGTGGGTGAGCATCCGCTCGACCGCGTGGTGCGTCTTGCCCGTGTTGGTGGGCCCGAGCATCGCGACGACCCGCGCCGGCGCCCCCGGCGGCGATGGACGCATGGGAGCAACCTTAGCAGCCCCGTCCGAAGGGCGCGCCTCGAGTTCGCCGGCAGCCTGCTCCATCATGAAGCCGATGCCGCAATTCGCGTCTTCTCGGCATCACTACACGTACGCCGAGCACCTCGCCTACGAGCGCGACAGCCGTCTCGAGCACGAGTACGACAACGGCGAGATCCTCGCGATGACGGGCGGCTCGCGCCGGCACAACGCCCTCGCGTCGCGCATCAGCGCCGCGCTGGAGAAGTACGTACTGGTGAGTCGGTCCGACGCGCGAATCGAACGCTACCGGCGCCTCGCTTCCGGTTCTTGGGAATACAGCGACGTGACCGCGGGGCAGCTCGCCCTCCAGAGCGGAGGCGTCATCGACCTGACGAGCCTTTACACCGGCTTGCCCGACTGAGCGAAAGAGCTCACCGAACCCGCGCGTACAGCGCGGGCGAGGGGGCGTACACGAAGGTGAAGGTGTCCGGACCGGAGGCGAAGACGGGAGCGTTCGTGATCAGGCTGCCTCCCTCGACGACGAGCGCCGGGTTCGGCCATCGAACGAAATCGATCGTGAACGAGACGCGCGACGCCCACACCTGCTGGACCGAGCCGTCGCTGGCGATCACCAGCGGGACGATCCAGTGGTCGCTCGTGAAGTCGAGGCCGTATTGCTCGCAGCTCAGCTCGCCGGCGCCCGCCGTGCGGACCCAGCGCCCGACGGCCAGGGCGTCGAACTCGGCGAGGGTGGTATAGCCGGCCCCGGCATGGGTGTCGGGGGCCGGGACGTAGGTGGCGCCGCCCGGCGGCGCGGGAAAGAAGGGACCGTTGCCACAGCTACAGAGCAATCCGGCGCCGGTCGGCCCGCAGGAGAACGCGACCCCGTCGGTGGGCATGGTCCAACCGTTCGTGCCCGAGGGCGAGCTGCCTCCCGCTCCGGATGGGGCGCCCCCCGCGCCTGGGCTCCCGCCATGATTCGAAGGCGGCGTCTGGTTCCCGCCCGCTCCCCCCGCCCC
>Ga0068853_100004910_pt1 | contig 10409 bp, 7 predicted proteins | sample KBSCornC32_FD_65655 | JGI IMG/M metagenome (GOLD analysis project Ga0068853, IMG submission 65655) | Corn rhizosphere microbial communities from Kellogg Biological Station, Michigan, USA - KBS Corn C3-2 | ecosystem: Host-associated > Plants > Roots > Rhizosphere > Soil ... | reverse complement strand
ATAATCTGCACTTTATTTCCAAATTGTGATAGCGCTTCCTGCAATCTTACGGCATGTGTATCTGTAATAAATACCTGGCCATCGTTTTGAGCACAAACATACTTCAACAAATTATGGATGCGCTCTTCATCCAGCTTTTCAAAAACATCATCCAATAATAATACCGGCGCGTATCCTTTTGCATGTTGAAGAATTTCAAATTCAGCCAGTTTGCAGGCAAACAATAAACTTTTCCTTTGGCCTTGCGATGCAATAGTTTTAAATACATTTTGATTCAGAAAAAAAATAAGATCGTCTTTATGGATTCCCACATTGGTGCGTTGTGTAAGTCTGTCCTTTTGCCGCGATGCAATTAAAAGTTCATCTAAATTATTTTCGTTTAGCATGCTGCTGTACTCTAAAAAAATATGTTCCTTTTCTCCTGAAATATTTTTATAAAAATTTTTTACAAGGGGGAAAATTTTTTTTGAAAAATCAACTCTAACCTGGTGAATATAATTTGCCGCAGGTATAAGCTGTTGGTCAAATACATCCAGCAAGGCAAAATCGAACCGGCCAGCTTGCGCTTCATTTTTTAGGAAACTGTTTCTTTGCGCTAAAATTTTATTATAAGTAATTAATTGCTGAAGATATTCTTCATCCACCTGGCTTATCAGCGTATCTAAAAATTTCCGGCGTTCATCACTACCTCCTGTTATCATTCCGATATCATCGGGAGCGATCATCACACAGGGAAATCTTCCAATGTGTTGAGAAAACTTTTCATAAGCAACATCATCCAAATAAAATTCTTTTTTTTGAGAAGCGCGGTAGATGCAAACAATTTTTTGTTTTTTATTTCCTTCCGTTTCATTTTCTAAATCTCCCTGCAACCGAAATCCTTCTTCGCCAAAATGTATATTTAAAACATCCGATTTTGAAAAATAACTTTTGGTAAAACAGAGATAATTGATCGCATCCAAAAGATTCGTTTTTCCTTTTCCGTTCATTCCACAAATCCCGACGATCCTTTCTGTAAAATGAAAAGTTTTTGTTTGATAATTTTTATATCCGGTTAATGAAATCTTTTTAAAAAGCATGAAGTGAAGTATCAAGAATCAAGAATCAAATATCAGGAATCCAGTGTCAGAAACAGTTATAACCGGTTGTCGGTTGTCGGCCGGTGGTGCTTGCCTCTTACAACATTCTTCTCAAATAATTTACCTGACCCAAATGATAATTAAAATGAGCAAGCAAATAGATCAGCATGTTTTGCGTAGTAAAAGTTTGTTCCTGAATTTTTACCGGAAATTCTTTTTGCAAATCTTCTTCTGATAAATTGTGTAAAGTATTTTTCATAATTTCTTTTAATGAATTGATATCAGAAATTAGTTTTTCGCGTGGAATATTTTTTACGGAAAATTCCTCATCTCGGTTTCTTACGTAACCTGTGTTGCCTAAAATTTTTCCGATAAAATGATTCAGATTTCCCAGAAGATGCGTTGTCAGATTTCCTGCTGAATTAGTGATGCCCTCTTTTATCTTCCAAATATCTTCTTTTTTAAATAAATTGATTTCTTCTTTTAATTTATCAAGATCTCTTTCGAAAAAATTGGTGATGTTCATTTTGATTGATTTTTTTGGCCGCCTTTTTATAGTAAAAGCGCTTTTATTTCTTTTTTTTATTTTGCTTCACCGCCTTCTTCTAAGGCAAAGATGTGTAAGCTTTTTATTGCTGTAAAAGTACGCCAATCACCGGTTACTTAAATCTTGTTAAGATATTTCATCATTAGTTTATCCTCATTATATTTGCTGCTATGACTACAGAATTATTAAAAGATTTGAGAGACCGGTTGATGGTCTTGAGGAGGTTTCTTTGACGTGGATAACCGAGAGCAAAAAATAAATAATGATAAACAACTTTCTCTTTCGCCGGGTTTCTGGGACGACAGCAAACGCGCTACTTCCATATTAAAATCTATAAAGCTGGATGAATATTGGTTGAATATTTATTCTGACGTAAAAACAAAGATTGAAGATTTTTCAGTACTTTTTGAGTTTTGGAAAGAGGGCGAAGCGTCTGAAGAGGAAGCAAGGGAAGCCTACGACAGCGCTTTGAAAGCCACTGAGGAAGCAGAGTTTAAGAGTACGCTGAACAAGCCTGAAGATGAAATGCCTGCCATATTGCAAATTAACAGCGGCGCGGGCGGAACAGAAAGCCAGGATTGGGCTGAAATGCTTTTGAGAATGTATCGTATGTATGGCGAGAAACAGGGCTGGAGTGTTACTGAGCTTGATTACCAGGATGGCGACGGCGCAGGAATTAAGAGTGCCACGTTACAGTTTGATGGCCCGTTTGCATACGGATTTCTAAAGGCTGAAAGCGGCGTCCACAGGCTCGTTCGCATTTCGCCTTTCGACAGCAATGCCCGCAGGCATACCAGTTTTGCAAGCGTGTATGTATACCCGTTAATTGATGATTCAATAGATATAAAAGTAAGCCCGGCAGATGTGGAGTGGGCATTTTTCAGAAGCGGCGGAGCCGGGGGGCAAAATGTAAACAAAGTAGAAACCGCGGTACGACTAACTCATAAGCCTTCGGGAATTATTGTTGAATGCCAGCAAGCGCGCACCCAGGGTGAAAACCGCGAAAAAGCGATGGCGATGTTGAAAAGCCGGTTATATGAAGAGGAGATGAGGAAACGCCAGGAGCAGCTCGATGTAAATAATGCATCAAAGAAAAAAATAGAGTGGGGCAGCCAGATACGTAGTTATGTTTTTCATCCGTATAAAATGATTAAAGATCACAGAACCGATTTTGAAGTTGGAAATGTAGGACCGGTAATGGATGGTGAGCTGGATGGATTTATAAAAGCGTACCTGATGATGGAGAATTAATTGACTAATTAGATAACGTGCTAATTAGTTAATGTGCTAATGTGAAAATGTGAAGATGCAGACAACAATTTAGCAATATAACAATTCATCAATAATTGGGATTAATAATTAAATAATCAATCAATAATTCAATAATTAAAATAATGTCTTCCATTCTTATAATAGATGATGAAAAAGCGATACGAAAAACGCTTTCTGAAATACTGGGATATGAAGGTTATAAAATAGATGAGGCTTCTGATGGTGAGGAAGGGTTGAGCAAATTTAAATCCAAAAGTTACGATCTCGTTCTTTGCGATATAAAAATGCCGAAGCTGGATGGAATAGAGTTTCTCGAGAAAGCAAAAGAAATCAATTCAGAAGTTCCTATTATTATTATAAGCGGCCATGGAAATATCGAAACGGCTGTTGAGGCCGTAAAAAAAGGTGCTTATGATTACATTTCAAAGCCACCCGATCTTAATCGCATGCTCATAACCCTGCGCAATGCGATGGACAAAAATACATTGGTTGCTGAAACCAAAGTGCTGAAAAGAAAAGTGAACAAAGTACAGGAGATCGTTGGTGAATCGCGCCCCATAAAAGAAATTAAAAACACAATTGATAAAATTGCGCCTACAGAAGCCAGGGTTTTAATCACTGGTGAAAATGGCGTGGGCAAAGAATTGGTAGCCCGATGGATTCATCAGAAAAGCGCACGTTGTTCCGGATCTTTGGTAGAAGTGAATTGTGCGGCAATTCCCGGAGAACTGATAGAGAGTGAATTATTCGGGCACGAAAAAGGAAGCTTTACCTCAGCCGTAAAACAGCGTATAGGAAAATTTGAACAGGCGAGTGGAGGCACCTTATTTCTGGATGAAATTGGCGACATGAGCCTGAATGCACAGGCAAAAGTTTTACGGGCTTTGCAGGAAGGAAAAATAACAAGGGTAGGAGCTGACCGCGATATCAATGTGGATGTGCGTGTGATTGCAGCTACGAATAAAGACCTTTTGAAAGAGGTAGAGGAAAAGAGATTCCGGCTCGACCTCTATCACCGGCTGGGGGTTATCATTTTGCATGTGCCTAATCTGAATGAAAGGGCTTCTGACATTCCTTTATTGGTCGACAGATTTCTTACGGATATAGCAACAGAATATGGGCAGCCTAAAAAAGATATTGACAAGAAAGCTATAGACCTTTTACAGAAATATAAATGGACCGGCAATATCCGGGAATTAAGAAATGTGGTAGAAAGATTGATTATTCTGTCAGGTAAAATGATAACAGCCGAAGACGTGGAGACGTATGTGTTGCCGAAAAAATAATTCCGGATTTAAAGCGTCTTTTATTGGAATGAAATAATATGAAGCACATTTATAATATCAGTGGTTTCGGAGCCGATGAAAGGGTTTTTTCAAAAATAGATTTTGGCAACAATGATGTTCATTTTATACAATGGAAAATTCCTGAAAGGGACGAATCCATTGAGGCGTATGCAAAAAGAATGCAGTCAGAAATTTTGCATCCAAACCCCGTTTTGATAGGGCTTTCCTTTGGCGGAATGATTTCTGTTGAAATTGCGAAGCTCATTCCTGTAGAAAAAATCATCCTGGTATCCAGCGTTTGTTGCCGCAAGGAATTGCCTTTTTACATGAAACTTATTTCTGCATTACATCTTAACAGGCTTATCCCAATGAAGCCTTACCCAATTTTTGAGCCAATCGAAAATTATAACCTGGGTGTAGAAACGCATGAGCAAAAAATGCTACTCAGAGAATACCGGCAGCATCTTAATTTAATTTATAGCAACTGGGCTATTGACCAGGTAGTGAACTGGCAAAACAAATGGATTCCGCCAAATTATATACACATTCATGGAACGAAAGATCATATTTTCCCACTAAAGAATATTATAAACCCGGAATACACAATTCTTAATGCCGGCCATTTACTCCTGATGAACAATGCCGGGGAAGTAAACGAAATTTTTAAAAAGGAACTCGCTTAAGAATTGGAGTTTTTCCGTGTTAAACTAATGATAACTATTTTCTTGCAGTATTTTATTAAGATATTTAATATGCTACATTTGTTTCCGTTTAAAAAAAAAATTAGCTAATGAGTATAGGTTTACTTCTTTTCATAATTGCTTCTATTGCTACTCTTATTGGTTTATATGGGATGTTTAAAAAGGCAGGAATTACACCCTGGAAGGCATTGGTGCCATATTATAATACCTGGTGCATGGTCGAAAAAATGCAATTGAAAAAGATTTGGTTTTTTCTTCAATTTATACCTATTGCAGGGCAATTTATCACTATCTGGCTCAATATAAAATTCGTAGAGCATTTCGGACGTTTCGGATTGGGCCATCATTTCCTTACGGTATTTTTTCCTTTTATTTATTTTCCTTACCTCGGCTTTTCTGACCAGGAAAGATATGCCGGCGCAATGGTGGTAAACAATTATAAAAAAGGCGCCATCCGCGAATGGATTGATGCGGCAGTATTTGCTATCGTTGCTGCAACGCTGATAAGGACATTTATTTTCGAGGCTTATACTATTCCAACGCCATCAATGGAAAAGACTTTGCTGGTGAACGACTTTTTGTTTGTTAGCAAATTTGCCTACGGCCCAAGACTTCCTGAAACGCCGCTGGCGTTGCCATTTATGCATCATACAATTATTGGCACCAATGCAAAATCGTATGTAACCTGGATCGAAATTCCTTATACACGCTGGTTTGCAAAGCCGGTAAAGCGGGGGGATGTGGTAGTATTTAATTTCCCTGTAAACGATACGCTGATTAATGATGCACAACATGGCAGCCAGATTACGTATTACCAGGAAATTCAGGGAAGAATGATGGCAGACCATATTTCAGAGCAGGAAGCGCGCCAAAGAGTTTTGGATCAATATGGCGATCTTATTATTACCAGGCCTGTTGACAAACAGGAAAATTTTATTAAAAGATGCGTGGGTATTGCCGGGGATACTTTGCAAATTAAAAACAGGGTGATTTATATTGATGGCGTTGCACAATCGTTGCCTGAGCATCATGAATTCAATTATCTTGTTACTACTAAAAGCCCTCTTGATCCCGACCAATTGAACAGCATCGGAATTCACGACAGTAATGATCCCAATAAAAATCAGGTACAAATGGCTGGTTCAAATACGTATATCATAGGAATGAGTGATGCAGAAAAATTGCAACTGAAACTATTGCCGCAAGTGAAAGATATTGTACCGCAACCTTTGAACGATTATGATAAAAGTCCGTTCCTTTTTCCATATGAAGGCGACAATGGCTGGACTGTAGATGATTACGGCCCGATATGGATTCCTAAAAAAGGTGCTACTATCAAATTGACTGCTGAAAATATGAATCGATACAGGCGTTGTATTGAAACATATGAACATAATAAACTGGAACAAAAAAACGGCCAATATTATATAAATGATAAACCCGCAACTTCCTACACTTTTAAGATGGATTATTTCTGGATGATGGGTGATAATCGCCATAATTCTCTTGACAGCCGTTATTGGGGCTTTGTTCCAGAAGATCATGTGGTAGGCAAAGCATCCATAATATGGTTTAGTTATGGAGACAATGGTATCAGGTGGAGCAGGCTATTCAGAACGATTAAATAATTTGCAAAGGGTTTCGCGAGTAAACGAAAAAATAATACCGGTTTTTATTTCGATAACGGTAATGCCTATACGAAAATGATCATTCATTTTTTGAATTGAGTACTACGTCCACTTCTTCTTTCAAATGCGATTTTGAAGCTTTTGCCAAAATAAAAGTTTCGTAATAGGCCTTTATAAACGCCGTGAGTGGCGTGGCTATCAGCGCGCCGATTAATCCGAAAGCACTTGCCATGGCCAGCATTACAAACAAGGTTGAAACAGGGTGAAGCTTCATTGTAGATGCCCTTATTTTTGGCATCAAAAAATCGCCGCTGATTTCGTCGAATGCTATATAGAACAGGAGTACCCACAAAGCGGTCATTGGATGAATAGATAATGCAACCAATGTCGGAGGAATAGCCATAATATAAAAGCCAAGTTTTGGAATCATTTCAGCAAACAAGGTTAAGGCGGCCCACACCCACACACCGGGAATGCCCATCAGCGAAAGAAAAATAAATACTGCCACGGCTTCAATCAGGCCAACTATCAAATTAGACCATACCCAGCTCACCATCATCCTTGAAGCGGTAGCTAACGCCTCTGCTGCTTTTGGGCGTTTTTCTTTTGGAAAAATAAGGAGGTAAGTTTCTATAAGCGGAGCCGGATTAATGAGCATGTAAGCAATGATGCTCAAAAAAACTACTAACAAAAATATTCCGCCGATGATGGAAAATGAAAAGCGGCTTACACTGGTAAGCAAACTTGTCGCTGAAGGAAGATCGTTTACAATATCTGCATTTACCAATAGCTTTTTCTGAAGTTGAGGATAATTTTTTAATAATGAATTTAATTGCTCCTTCAGCGAAAAATAGTAGTCAGGAAGATTGGAAACGAGAGTCGTAATCTGGCTCAAGATGCGCGGGATTACAAGCCATGCAATAAAAAATAAAAATAAAAGCATGGCGAAAAACACAATCAACGCCGCCACAGTTCTGCTCATCTTTTTTGAAATCAGCCACATGGTGGGGGCGTTCAGCACTAAGGTGAGCACTACAGCAAAGAAAAAAAGAAACAGGACGTTGATAATTTCAAATGCAAACCATAAGCCCAGGATCACTGCGGCCGCAATTAGTATCAACCGCACATTTTTTTTATAATATTCATCTGCGGCTCTCGACATGGTGTATGCTTACAGGTAATGAGAAAAGGGGGCGAATGTTCCTTAATCTTTTTTCCATAAAGTATGCCAAAAAGAAAATTTAAATCTAAACTTTTCAGTACTGGTTTATCCAAATACGTCCAAATAAAAATTATGGTTATTTGTCCGTTTACTGCTACTGCAGATGAAAAATACCATTGTGGAATATTGTACGCTTGCACATAATATTAAACCATACTGTAGTCCAAAAATCCTTTTGTGATATCTGCGATTTTTCTCCTGTTTAGTCTGAATACCCCGTATCCATTGGAACTTAATTGCTGATTTGTATTTCCTTCAATGGTTGTAAGCAAACCTCCCTGCGAACTTTCTACCATCCCGGTATGGCCGGCACCGTGGCCGTGGTCAATGATAAAAATAAATCCGGGTTTTAATAATGAAGGATCTTTGATGGCAGCCTGGCGCGTAATTTTCGGACAGGTGGCCCTTTGCCAATGGTCGAGGCATCCGGCTGTTTTTACCAAAGGATTGCGCGGCAGGTTTAATTCATTGGACGATTGTTGAAAACACCAGTAAACAAACGCTGCGCACCAACTGTAATGCTGACCGACAGGGTTAAGGCCAACGGTTCTTAAATACACGTCTACCTGCGGCCCGCGATTGCTGCCTGGAGGCGATTCAACGACGCCTATCTGCGAAGCGGCTGCGGCTAAGGTATTCAACAACAATTGCGAAGTAGCTAAATTATTTACCGGCGTATTGATGGGGCCAAATAGTACGGCCCACGTGATGGGCCCAACCTGTCCATCGGCTTTTAAAGGTGTGCCAGCAACATCCACGTGGCGCGTCTGAAATAGCTTAACGGCGCTGACGGTGTTATTATCAAAAACGCCATTAACTTTTATCGGGCCACAACCCATCGTATTTAGTTGTTGCTGTACGGCAGAAACTATAGAAGCATCAGCTTCGCCTTTTTTTACAACACGGTTTGGATAATTCATAATTAAAAATTTTATTGGAAGAATGTACTGTGCTTTGTTTGGAATGCAATCAAACTACGTGTGAAACGAAGTTAATATAATATTATATTTTTTATTTATTTATTTTTAAGATAAACTATGAGAAGATCTTTACGTGTCCATCTGAAAAGGGTGCGTTAAAAATAAACGAAGAGAGGTGGCACTTTAAATGCCACCTCTCCAGGATGTTCAGCGGAAAAGTTGTAGTCTTATTTGGGAGTGCCGGTTCCGCTGTTTGCACTTTTTAAGCGATTTTCTTCCTGTTGTATTCCGGTATTTTTATACTGGTTTACTTTTACTTTTTGGTTACCAAAATTCCAGGTGAAGGTGAGGTTAGCTGCCCGATCCATCAGGCGAAATGCTGAATTGGCATGGATGTTACCAAAGTCTATTTTTCCGTCGAAATGCATTGTCTGAAAAATATCCTGGACGTTCAATTTTATATTGGCTTTGTCTTTCCATAATGATTTTGAAATGCCTGCTGAAACCATGCCCACGGGTTTCAGGATGGTCGGGCCTAAGATACTTTTGCTTTTATACATAGCGCTTAAGTCGCCTTTCCATCCGTGAGGAAAAATAAATGTTTGCTGGGAATATAGCATATACGAAGCAATGCCTTTATTTAAATCGTATCCATCATATGTTCCTTTATAAATGTTGTAATATCCTTGCAAACTATTGTAGGTGTGCCACCACGGAGCAATCACCAATGGAATTCCCAATGTGAGGGTCAGGTTGTCCAATGTGCTCAGGTTATCCATAGTTTGAAAAGTTTTGTGGGCAGAATCTACCTGTCTTATTACCTGTGTCATGATGTCGCTGGTTTTGCTATAACTTAATACTGCTGAATATTTCTGTTTAAATGTATACGAAAGTTCGGTCGAATTGATAAACTGAGGTTTCAGATAAGGATTTCCCTGGCGGAATGTGTATTCATCAATGTAATAGATAAATGGATTCAGGCTTTGATAATCCGGCCTGTCAATACGCCGCGCAAAAGAAACGCTGAGAATGTGATTCGGATTGATCATTTTAGATACTGCAACGTTAGGGAACAGGTCAAAATAATCATTTTTATTGGTGGAATCGGAATTTAACTGGTCAGTATGAGTAATGGTTTGTTCACCACGAAGGCCTGCATTAGCGCTCCAGCCTTTCTTAAATGTTTTTGCGAGACTTGCATAAGCCGCATTTACATTTTCCTTGTAAATAAAATGATTGGTATTGCCTTCATCATTCACCCAGTTATTGTCTTTAAATATGCTGAATTTGCTGTTGTTGTCTGAATTTACAAAACTATATTTCACACCTGCAGATAAATTCCACTGGCCTTTAAAAGGATGGGTATAATCAAGCTTGGCCGCATAAATATTGATATTACTCGGCTGTGTCCCTTTTTGTTGTTTGGCGTCGTGCAGCTCATGTTCCTGGCCGTCGGTCACCTCTGTAATTAATGACTGTGGCATAGACATTTCAAAATTATTATAGTCTGCGTTCGCAGTAAGTGAACTTCCTTTTTCACCACTTATGGAATAATGGATATTTGCTCCCTGGCTTTGCCATGCATACCCAATATGGTTTCTGGAAGTGGAAACAGAATCTATAATGCCGGAACCATTTTTAAAAGATACAGGACTGTAAGTATTAAATGCTCCATCATTAAAAGATCCATTTGCCACAAAGCCAAGGGTTTGTTTTGGGGCAAGATAAAAATCCATTCCGACCTGTGCAGTATT
>Ga0068853_100004907_pt1 | contig 10411 bp, 11 predicted proteins | sample KBSCornC32_FD_65655 | JGI IMG/M metagenome (GOLD analysis project Ga0068853, IMG submission 65655) | Corn rhizosphere microbial communities from Kellogg Biological Station, Michigan, USA - KBS Corn C3-2 | ecosystem: Host-associated > Plants > Roots > Rhizosphere > Soil ... | reverse complement strand
ACGAGATGTACGTCAACGACGCCAACCTGCGCCAGACTGGCCGCACGGTCTGGCAACCGCGTGCGTCCGACCCCGAGCTCGAAGCCGAGATGCTCAAGCGCTTGCAGATCAAGTTTGCCGGCGACCAGAGCGTGCAAACCACGAGCGCCCAAGGCAAGCCGGTCAAGACGACATACGAGCCGCGCGCCGTCGTGAGCCAAGGGACCAACGGCACGCCCGTCCTTGCGCTCAAAGACGATTTCGACCGCGCGTGGCGCCGGGTTGGATTGTCGCTGGATCGTCTCGGCTTCAGCGTGCAGGACCGCGATCGCGCGGGTGGCCTGTACTATGTGCGCTACTTGAACCCGGAAGGCGACGCCAAAAAGCCCGGTGTGCTCTCCTACCTCGAGTTCTGGAAGAGCGACGACGTGAAGAAGGCAGCGGACTATCGCATTGCTGTGGCGGAGGCCAAGACTGGTTCCGAGGTGCACGTGCTGAGTGCTGACGGCAAGCCCGAAAAGTCGGAGGCCGCTGCTCGTATCCTCACCGTTCTGCAGGAAGATCTCAAATAGCGGTGGCATCGACTGCGCTGCCTGCGGCGCGCGTGCCCGGATGAACCGCGCCGCGCCATGAGATTCGCCTCGTTAGGCAGCGGCAGCAAGGGCAACGCGCTCCTGGTCGAGGTCAATACCACTCGCATTCTCGTCGATTGCGGCTTCGGTCTCGCGGAGGCTACGCGCCGCCTTGCGCGCCTCGGCGTAGTGCCGCACGATCTCGCCGGCATCATCGTTACGCACGAGCACGAGGACCACATCGGCGGCGTTGCGCGCTTTGCGCGCAAGCACGGTCTGCCGGTGTGGCTGACGACCGGGACTCTGCGCGGGCTGGAAGGATTGTTCGACACCGAGCTCGACGTGTGCCTGATCCGCGGCTACATCGCATTCTCGATCGGCGATGTCAGCGTCGAGCCGTTCCCGGTGCCTCATGACGCGCGCGAACCCGCACAGTTTGTCTTCAGCGACGGTACGCGACGCTTGGGCGTGTTGACGGACGCGGGCCACGTGACCGTCCACATGCAACGTTGTCTGAACGCCTGCGATGCGTTGTTCCTCGAATGCAATCACGATGCCAAGATGCTGCGGGTGGGCGATTATCCCGAGCGCCTGAAGGCGCGCATCGCGAGCCGCTTCGGCCATCTCGACAACGAAGCGGCTGCGTCCCTGCTGGCGGGCGTCGACCATAGCCGGCTGCAGCATGTCGTAGCCGCGCATCTCAGCGAGAGCAACAACCGGCCGGACCTCGCGCGCAACTCGCTGGCTTCGGCGCTCGGTTGCGCCGCCGACTGGATCGCGGTTGCCGATCAGCAGGCCGGGCTGGACTGGCGTCAGATCGCCTGACGCCCTTCAACGACGCCGGCACTGACAGCAAAGCGTCGGGTTCTGCGTTACCAAGAGCATCGGGCCCGGCAAGCCGGGCCCGATGCTCTTTCATGCCGCAGCTTCACTTACGCGCCGCCGCGTGGGCGCGCGTATGGCCGTATGGTGCTACGACAGGACTACTTCTTTTCTTCTGGCTTCTGTTCCGCGGGAGCGGCGGGCGCAGGTGCAGCAGTGCCGGAAGTAGCTTCCGGAGCCGGAGCGGGAGCGGCCGAAGGCGCGGGTGCAGGGGGAGGGGCTTCTTCTTTCTTGCTGCAAGCGGTCAGACCGATTGCCAGGAGGGCGGCAACGACGAGGGTGTGTCTCATCTACTTTCCTTAACGATATCCAGACTGTTGGGGAATGATCGAATTCTTTGAAACTTGAGGCTCGAAACCTATCTTCTAGAGGAGGTGCCCCCGGAAGAAGGCCGAATACTAGCAGATTTGTCAAACAAATCCAGTGGCGTGACGCCGGCAATCCTTTTGGCATAAGGGCTGCGGCGCCGCGCGCGATCACATGACAGTCAGCTTACAAGCCGAGAGTCGTCGCCGAAACCGCCGGCGCGGATGCCTCCCAGATTTCTTCGAATCGCTGCACGAACCCATGCGCACTTTGCGGGTCGTCGAGGCCGAGCAGTCCGCGCGAGTCGTCGTAGTGGAAACGATGAACATAATCGCGCTCGTCCATCACGGCGAACGGATCGTACACGCCCTTCGCTTGCGGCTCGGTTTCGTTAATGCTGATTGCATAGGCGAACTGGCGCAAGAGCAACATCAGGCGTGGACAGTCCCGCTGCAGGTTGCCGGCATCGTGGACGACGATCTGAATGCGGTTGCTGCGGCTCGCGAGAAGGAAGTGGCGCAACAATTCCTGCCGCCGGACGCCTACGTAGCCGCTGCCGAGCTGGCGGTCGAAGATCCTGAGCCTGCGCCCAGGTCGGCCGAATAACGTGTCGAGTGCATCGTTGTATTCGGCATTGCCATCCAGCTGGCGCAGCTGAGGTTCGACATCATGGCTCACGGTCTTCTCCTCGTAGCGCTGTCGTCCGCGCGCAGATGCAGATAACCGGCAACATACCACTCGTGCAGAAGAGCTATCAACCCGCGCTGCGTCGGGTCGACGTGCGGCAGCCAGCGCATGTCGGCCAGACGGCACAAAGTGGCGCGCGCGCGGCCTTTGACTCGCACGGCCGTTCCGTTGATGAAGAGCTGGTCGCCGGAGTACAGCATCTGACTGCGAAGATCGAGCGCAACGCCGCGGTCGCGGACGCATTCGGTGAAGGCGGCCAGTGCCAGGCGGCCATGCGCCGGCGAGAAGAACACATGCGCCTTCGGCTCAGTGAGGTACTGGCCGAGAAAGCGCGCGACGTCGGATCCGCGCCAGCGGATGCCCTCGAGATGCTTGGCAACCTTGTCTACCATCCGCTGGCCGATGCGGGCAGGACTGTTCTGGAGTCCGAGGTCGGGATCTGCGTACAGGCCCGAGGGCTCGATCCGATCCTCCAGAAAGCGCAGGAAATGGATTCCGAGCTCGTGCCAGGTCGGTGCCCGAAAGCCAACGGAATACGTCATGCACGCGTCGAGTGCCACGCCGTGGTGCGCCCAGCCTGGCGGCAGATACAGCATGTCGCCGGGGTCGAGGGTGAATTCCTGCTCGGCGCGAAAATGACGCAGCAGCTTGAGCGGCGCGCCGGCAACCAGCGTGAGGTCGCGCTGATGACTGATCTGCCACCGCCGTCGGCCTGGTCCTTGCAGCAGGAAAACGTCGTACGAATCGACATGGGGTCCCACTCCACCCCCGATCGGTGCAAAGCTCACCATGAGGTCGTCCAGCCGGGCATGCGGAATGAAGTTGAAACGGTCCAGCAATGCGCGCGCCGCCGGGACGAAATGGTTGACGTCATTGACGAGCAGTGACCATCCACGAGCGGGCAGGCGCCGCAATACGCGCTGCGCGAACGGGCCCTGTTGCGCCTCCCACTGGCGTCCGCGCCGGATGACGAGGCGTGACTGTGCGTCGTCGCGGCATGCCAGCCCGGCCAGTTCAGCTGCAGACAGCAGGCCGGCGAAGCCGGGAATAGCGGCGCGGATCAGCAGCGGCCTCTTTTGCCAGTACTGAGCTAGAAACCGGCGCGGTGTGCAACCGCCCAGCAGCGTGGTTGCAGCGTCGATGGCATTCATCGGATCGATTATATTTCGCTCAACACGAACTCGTTCGACGCTCGCACTGTGCGATGCGTCATGGCAAATCAAAATCAGTTAGAATCGCTGCAGTCTTGTGGGGAGATGCGGGGGTGTATGTTGAAGGAAGGCGAAGCCGCACCAGGCTTTGACTTGCCGGACGCGGACATGGAGATGGTCAGTCTCTCCAGCTTCACGGGCAACAAGAATGTCGTCCTTTACTTCTATCCCAAGGACGACACCCCCGGCTGCACCCTCGAGGCGATCGATTTCAGCGAGCTCGAAGACGATTTCTCTTCGCTGCAAACGGTGGTGCTCGGTGTGAGCATGGACGATTGCCTGAGCCACGGCTCCTTTCGCGACAAGCACGGCCTCAGCGTCCAGCTGCTTGCGGATACCGAAGGGGAGGTCTGCCGGCAATACGGGGTGCTGCAGGAGAAGGAAGTCGACGGCAAGAAGAAGACCGGCGTGTTGCGGTCCACTTTCATCATCGATCGCCGCGGGATGCTGCGGCATGCGCAGTACGGCGTCAACCCGAAAGGTCACGCCCGCGAAGTGCTCAAACTGGTGAAGGAAATCAACTAGTGGATATCGGCAAAGATACGGTTGTCTCGCTCACTTACGAGCTGTTGGGTGCGGACGGCAAGCTCGTCGAGAAGACCGACGAGCCGATCAGCTATCTGCACGGCGGGCACGACGGTATCTTTCCGCTCGTGGAAGAAGCATTGGACGGCAAGCAGAAGGGCTTCGCATGCAAAGTCCAGCTCGAGCCCGATGACGCATTCGGCGGCTACGAGAAGGATCTGGTGCGCGTCGAGCCGCGCAATCTGTTTCCCGCCAGCGTGAAGGTCGGCATGCAGTTCGAAGGCAGCGCGGAGGCTTCCGGTGACACGCGTGTCTATACTGTGACCGATATCAGCGGAGACAAAGTGACCGTCGACGGGAATCATCCTCTCGCTGGTCAGACGCTGGTCTTCTCTTGCGTGGTCACCGGCGTTCGCGCAGCGACCGGCGAAGAGCTGAGCCACGGCCATGTGCACGGTGCCGGCGGGCACCATCATTAATCCAGCTGCCGGCGGGCACCATCATTAATCCAGCTGCCGGCGGGCACCATCACTGATCCAACTGCCCGCGGGTAGCGTCACCGACGGCACCAGCGTGTTCTCTGCGGTCAGCCGCGCTTGCCGGTCAGGATGTGAATGAGCGGCTCGTAAGCCTGCTCACGTGAGAAGCGCCAGCTCGCCAGCGCAATCGCGAGCAGCGTGAACCCCGCGGTCACCAGAAAGTCGACGTTAACGCCGAGCTCCGATCCTGACGCTGTGCTCTGTGCTCCGAGCAGCGCATGCTTCAGCAGGTCCACCGCGTACGTAAACGGATTCAGCATCGCCACGGCTTTCAGCGCGACCGGCAGGTTCTCGATCGGATACAGTGCCCCGCTCAGAAAGAACACCGGAAAGATCACGAAGTTCATGATCGCCGCGAAGTTGTCGAGCGTGCGCGTGAACGCCGCAACGAGGATGCCGATCCCGGCACACGACAGCGCCGTCATCAGAATCCCGGCGGCCAGCAGAGCATAGCTCATCTTCCAGCTCAAGAAACCGAGCACCGCCAGGACCACGAGCAGCAAAGCGGCCTGCACGATTCCTGCGAGCGCCGCGGCCAGGGTTTTCGCGACGATGATCCAATGATGAGCGAATGGCGCGATGATCAGCATGCGCATCACGCCGGACTCCTTGTCGTACACCATCGTCAGTGCAGCTAGCATCGCGCCGAATAGAATCGTCATGCCGAGCACGCCCGGAACCAGGAACTGCTGGTAGTCGACGCCGCGGGCGCGCCCGACCACGGTCCCGAAACCAGCGCCGATCACAAACAGCCAGATCAGCGGACGTACCATCGCAGAGACCAGGCGCGTCCGCTGGCGGAACATCTTCACGACCTCGCGCTCGAGCACAGCGTAAATCGGACGAACGATCATGAGCGTGCCGCGTTCACCCAGAGAAATACGTCGTTGAGATTCGGGCGCCGCACGCGCAGCGCCGACACCTTTTCACCAAGCTCGGCCTGCAGCGTGGCGAGCGCGCTCGCGTCTTCGTCGCCATGGCGAAACATTGCGGTGTCGCCGTCTCGGAGTGCCTGACCGAAGCGCGGCTCGAGAGCTGCAACAAGTGCGTCCAGATCGCGCCCTTCCAGCTCGATGACGTGTCGGCCCAGAGCACCGACCAGCCCCTTCGGCGTGCCCTGCTCGACGAGCTTGCCGGCTCGGATGAAGGCAACCTGATCGCAGCTGTCGGCTTCCTCGAGATAGTGGGTGGTAAGCAGCACAGTCATGCCGGTGCTCGCGCGCAGTTGTTCGATGAAGCGCCAGATGCGACGCCGGTTGGGAAGATCGAGTCCGATGGTCGGCTCGTCGAGGAACAGGATGCGCGGATGGTGAATGACGCCGCGGACGATATCGAGCGCCCGTCGCATCCCGCCCGACAGCGAACCCACCGGCCGATTGCGTTTGTCGTTGAGCCCGAACAGTTCGAGCAGCTCGTTGCTGCGCTTTTCGATCACGGCCGGCTCGAGGTCGTACAGCAATCCTGCGAACCGGAGGTTTTGAGCGATCGTGAGCGTACGGTCCAGCGCGGACTCCTGGAACACGAGCCCAATTTCCTTGCGCACCGACACTGGCGCTTTGCCTACATCGTGCCCGGCCACGATCGCGGACCCTGCGCTCGGCCGCACGAGCGTCGACAGCATGTGGATGGTCGTGGTCTTGCCGGAACCGTTCGGCCCGAGCAATCCGAAGAACTGACCGCCCGCAATTTCCAGCTCGAGCCCGTCAACCGCCAGGAGCTCACCGTAGCGCTTGGTCAGCCCTTTGGTGCGGACAGCCGATTCGAGAGCGACAGGACGGGTATCGTTCATGCCGCGCTGATTTTAGCGCAGTGCGAGTGCGTTACCCCACCGGCGTGGTCTCGGGCTGCCCCTTCTCGCTGAGCTTGCGAGAGTTCTTGTCGTCACGGAAGACGATGGGATGCACCTTTACCGGTTGCCCGGGAACCTGCGCCTTCTCGACTACATCGGTGATCAAATGATGGTTCGGCGAGAGATCGCACACCGGATCCGTGTTAGTGGCATCACCCGTGAGCATGTACGCCTGACAGCGGCAGCCACCGAAGTCCTTGGTCTTCTCCGGACAGCTGCGGCACGGCTCCTTCATCCACTCGTCGCCCCGGTACGCATTGAACCCCGGCGACTCGTGCCAGATCCAGCGCACGTCGTGATCGCGCACGTTCGGGAACGTGATGCCCGGCAGCTGGCGGGCCTCGTGACACGGGAGCGCAAGACCGTCGGATGCAATGTTAAGGAACACGGATCCCCAGCCGTTCATGCAGGCTTTCGGGCGCGTCGCGTAATAGTCCGGCACCACGAAGTACACTTTGCAGCGGTTGCCCATGCGCGCGCGGAACTGATTGGTGATTTCCTCTGCACGCACCAGTTGCTCGCGGCTCGGGATGAGTTGATCGCGATTGATGAGCGCCCAAGAGTAGTACTGCGTGTTCGCAAGCTCCACATGCTCGACGCCCATGGCCTCGGCCATGTCCAGGATGGCCTGGATGTGATCGATATTGAGCCGATGCAGAACTACGTTCAGGACCATCGGGTATTCGTACTGCTTGATCAGCTTGGCGACTTTCGACTTGAGATCGAACGTGCGCGTGCTGCTCAGGAAGTCGTTCAGCTCGCGCGTCGAATCCTGGAACGAAAGCTGGATCTGGTCGAGGCCGCCTTCCTTGAACGCGGCGATGCGCTTCTCGGTGAGGCCGATGCCCGACGTGAGCAGGTTGGTGTAATAGCCCAAGCGATGCGCTTCGGCCACCATCACTTCCACGTCGTCGCGCATCAGCGGCTCTCCGCCGGAAATGCCGAGCTGCACTGCTCCGAGCTCGCGTGCCTCGCGGAACACACGTAGCCAATCCTCGGTCGACAACTCCGGCCCCGAACGAGCGTAGTCGACAGGGTTGTAACAAAAGACGCAATGCAACGGGCAGCGGAACGTGATTTCCGCATTCAGCCACAGTGGATTGCTGATCTTGCGCTCAGCCGGCTTGCTTGGTGCGAATCCAGCCTCGTCCATATGCAACCTCCAAAAATTCCATTACGTCCTTGCGCAGATCATTGCCAGGGAATGCGCGCTCGAGCTTCTCCACGATCCCGGCAGCCGTGGTCTGGCCATCAACGCATTTCATGATCTCGCCGGCGCTGCCGGACAGCTTGATCATTCCCTCGGGATAGAGCAGTACGTGCGACTGCTGCGCGGGCTCCCACTGAAAGCGGTATTGCCGTTCGAGCTCGATCACCGCTTCGGGTGCTATGCGAGCTTCACTCATCGGCGGGCATCGGAGTGCCGGCGCCAATACGCTCTGGGCCGATTCCGTAGGCGATCTGCATGGCGTCGAGCATGGACCACAGGATGTCCAGCTTGAACTGCAGGATATCGAGCGCTCGCTGTTGCTGCTCGCGCGTGCGGAAGTGATCCAGCGTTACACGCAGGCCGTGTTCCACGTCGCGCCGTGCCTCAGACAGCCGCTTGCGGAAGTAGGCATAGCCGGACTGATCGATCCACGGATAGTGCTGCGGCCAGTTGGACAGCCGCTCCTTGTGGATCTCGGGAGCGAACAGTTCCGTCAGGCTCGAGCACACGGCTTCCTGCCACGGCGCACGGCGCGCGAAGTTCACGTAAGCGTCAATCGCGAAACGGACTCCCGGCAGCACGTGCTCGAGCGAAGTGATTTCCTCGCGCCGCAGACCGACCGCCTCACCCAGGCGCAGCCACGCCTCGATGCCGCCTTCGTCACCTTGTGTGCCGTCGTGATCGATGATGCGCAGAATCCACAGCCGGCGATGGTCGCGATCCGGCATGTTGGAAAGTATCGCCCCATCCTTCACCGGGATGCTGATCTGATAGTAAAACCGATTGCATACCCAGCCATGAATTTGTTCGCGCGTCAGTTTGCCGCTGTTCATCGCGACCTGGTACGGATGGTAGATGTGATAGCGCTTGCCCTTCGCGCGGAGCTTCTGCTCGAACTCTTCCTTGCTCCATGGCTGGTCGGTCGATGCCGCCACGTTCTCGGGCGCTCCCATTTGATCCTCCTATAGCTTGACTTCCATTCCGTCGTAAGCGACTTCGATACCGGCGCGCGACAACTCGGCGCGCTCAGGCGAATCCTCGTCCAGAATGGGATTGGTGTTGTTGACGTGGATCAGAATCTTGTGCGACGCCGGCAGCGGCTTCAGCACGCTGATCATGCCGCTGTCTCCCGACTGGGGGAGATGGCCGATATCGCGGGCGCGCTTCTTCGAGATGCCCATACGGATCATCTCGTCATCGGTCCAGAAGGTGCCATCGACCATCACGGCGTCGGCTTCCTTCAGGAGCGGTTCCAGGTGCGGTTCGATCTCGCCGAGGCCGGGCGCGTAGAACACGTTCTTTCCGGTGCGCGAGTCGGTGATGCGCATGCCGATGTTGTCGCCTTCGTGCGGATTGTCGCGGTGCGGTGAATAGGGCGGAGCCTTGCTCTTCAGAGGGACAGGCGTAAAGCGCAGGTGCTGGATGCCGTCGACCGTGAAGTGGCTGCCGGGCATTGTCGGCACGCGGTTCCAGTTGACGCCGCAGTAGTGCCCCAGAATATTGAACAGCGGATTCCCGGTTGTCAGATCTTCGCGGACCATGTCCGTGCACCAGATCTCGAGCGGCTTGCCTTCCCGCAACATGAGCAGTCCCGTCGTATGGTCGATCTGACCATCCATCAGCACGATCGCGCGAATGCCGGTGTCGCGAATCGCGCGGGCGGGCTGCAGTGCGGGAAAAGATTGAATCTGCTTGAGCACATCGGGCGACGCGTTGAACAGCACCCAGTCGACACCGTCGGCGCTCACGGCTATCGACGACTGCGTCCGCGATCGCGCGCGAACCGTTCCTTTGCGCACGCCATCGCAATTGCGGCAGTTGCAATTCCATTGTGGGAAGCCGCCGCCGGCAGCGGCGCCTAGAACCCTTATGTGCATTGGGAGACTCTTATGTGCATCGGGTTACTCTGTCAGCAATGGAAGTGCGTTGTCTTTGAATGGGGGCGAGCACTTCCAAAAACAACGAAAGCCCCGAACAGGGGCTTTCGTATAGCCCGCAGACGAAACTTAGCGGTTGGCGATGTACATCGTCACTTCAAAGCCGAAACGCATTTCGGTGAATTCAGGCTTGGTCCACATAGTCTTCTCCAGAAATGATAAAGTTAGTGGTTGCGGTCTTCGAGGACCGCCTCGGGGAACCCTACCCACCGCGTACGTTCTGGCCGCCTGATCGCACTTCCGACCAAGCTTCACGGGCAGGTAAAGTCGAACATCATTCTCGGCCACCCAGGCCTGGGTTCCCACCACAAAATCAGCAAATGCGGCTCATGATTTTCATGAGTTTGTGCAGGGCTTTTTACAGGACTCCAGGTTCGTCCTAATCTTGCCGCTATGTCAAGGGAAGCTCTGACCAAGTCTCGCGACGCGCGTTGCGTCAGGTGCGGATGGATGTGAGGCGTCGCGACGAAGCCAAGGTAGGTACCTTGGCGAGGAGCGCAACAATGCAGACGCCGCACCTGACACAACCCGACAATCATCGTCTCCTTCGAGGGACCGGGGCGCTTTGGGCCGATGTCTGCGCGGGCTCCTCCTTGTGTAGGTCAGCTACACGGCGTCCTCGCCCACTTGCCCTCGGCCCAAAGCGCCCCGGTCGCGCATGCGAGACTTGATCAGATGGTATGGACGCCTCCCCCCGGCAACGGGTCGTGGAAC
>Ga0068853_100004906_pt1 | contig 10413 bp, 9 predicted proteins | sample KBSCornC32_FD_65655 | JGI IMG/M metagenome (GOLD analysis project Ga0068853, IMG submission 65655) | Corn rhizosphere microbial communities from Kellogg Biological Station, Michigan, USA - KBS Corn C3-2 | ecosystem: Host-associated > Plants > Roots > Rhizosphere > Soil ... | reverse complement strand
GAGGGCTTCGACCGGGCGCTGTGGCGCCGGATGGGCACGGAACTCGGTCTGCAGGGGCTGGCCGTCCCCGAGGAGTACGGCGGCGCCGGGTGCGGACCGGTCGAAGTGGGCGCGGTCATGGAGGAGATGGGCCGCGCGCTGCTGTGCGCACCGTTCCTCTCCTCGGCGATACTGGCAACGACCGCGCTGCTGCGCAGCGACGACGAGGAAGCCCGTAAGAAGCTCCTCCCGGGGCTGGCCTCCGGCGAGCTCGTCGCGACGCTGGCCCTGACCGAGGACTCCGCCCGCTGGGACGCCGAGGGCGTGCAGCTCACCGCCCGTGCATCCGCGGGAAGTTGGCTGCTGAACGGGCGCAAGACGTTTGTACTCGACGGCGCCTGTGCCGACGTCGTCCTGACGGTGGCCCGTACCGGCGCCGACGGCATCGGCGTCTTCTGGGTGGACGGCGACGCGAGCAGGCTGACCCGTGAGCCGTTGCCCACGATGGACCCGACCCGCCGGCAGGCGCGCCTCGACTACGACGACGTACCGGCGACCCGGCTGCGGACCCACGGCGACGGCTGGGACCTGGTGGCTCAAGTGCTCGACCATGCCGCGGTGGCGCTGGCCGCCGAGCAGGTGGGGGTGGCCTCGCGAGCGCTGGAGACGGCGGTGGAGTACGCCAAGGTACGGCACCAGTTCGGGCGGCCCATCGGATCCTTCCAGGCCGTCAAGCACCTGCTGGCCGACGTCCTCCTCGAGGTGGAGTCGGCGCGTGCCGCCGCGCACTACGGGCTGCTCGCGGCCCAGAACGACGACCCGGAGCTGCCCGCCACGGCAAGCCTGGCCAAGGCGTTCTGCTCCGACGCCTGTCTGCAGGCGACGGAGCAGAACATCCAGGTGCACGGAGGCATCGGCTTCACCTGGGAACACCCGGCCCACCTCTACCTGAAGCGGGCGAAGACCTCACAACTGCTGTTCGGCGATCCGGCATACCACCGGGAACTGCTCGCACAGCGCATCGGCATGGAAGCAGTCGGAGGAACCGCATGAAGGTCGACGGCAAGCTCAATGTGTGGGGCACCGCAGCGGTGGTCGAGGAGGCCCGGCACCACGAGAAAGCGGGCTACGACGGCCTGTGGGCCTCGGAATCCAAGCATGATCCCTTCCTGCCGCTGCTGCTCGCGGCCGAGCACACCGACCGCCTCGAGGTCGGTACGGCCATCGCGGTGGCCTTCGCCCGCTCCCCCATGCAACTCGCGTACACCGCGCACGACCTGCAGGCCTACTCCGGCGGACGCTTCTCGCTCGGCCTCGGCAGCCAGATCAAACCGCACATCGAGCGGCGGTTCGCCATGCCGTGGAGCAGGCCCGCGGCCCGTATGCGGGAGTACGTGAGCGCGCTGCGCGCCATCTGGGCCGCCTGGAACGAGGGCGAGAAGCTCGACTTCCGCGGCGACTTCTACACGCACACGCTCATGTCCCCCTTCTTCTCTCCCCCGCCTGCCCCCGGCGGCGCGCCGAAGGTCTTCGTGGCCGCCGTCGGGGAGGCGATGACCCGGGTGGCGGGCGAGGTGGCGGACGGCCTGCTCGCGCACGGCTTCACCACCGAGCGGTATCTGCGGGAGGTCACACTGCCGACCGCCGAGGCCGGGCTCGCGGGCTCCGGCCGCACGCGCGCCGACTTCTCCGTGTCCCATCTGCTGCTGACCGCGACCGGCCGGACCGAGGAGGAGATGGCCCGCGCGGTGGACGGCACCCGGCGCCAGATCGCTTTCTACGGCAGCACTCCCGCCTACCGCGGCGTCCTGGAGCTGCACGGCTGGGGCGAACTCGGTGACGAGCTCAACGCGTTGTCGAAGTCCGCCCGCGAGGACAAGTGGGAGGCGATGGGCCGGCTCGTCGACGACGACGTGCTGAACGCCTTCGCGGTGGTGGCGGAGCCGGAGCGGGTGGCGGCGGAGATCAGCCGCCGGTACGGGTCGCTGGTCGACCGGGTGTCCTTCTACACCGCGTACGAGATCGACGCCGAGGTGTGGGAGCCCGTCGTCCAGGAGCTGCAGAGCAGTTGACGACGGCAGTTGGTGACGGCGGTTGGTGACGGTCAGCCGAGCAGGTCCAGGACGGTCGTCATGGACCTGTTCTGCAACAGATAGTCCTCGGCCTCCTGGAGGTGGAGCCGCCACAGCTCCTCGGCGGCCTCACCCCGGCGGGCGGCCACCAGGTCGACCAGCGCGACATGGGCGCGGAAGCCCCTGCGGTTGGCCCGTACGTTCTCGGGGCTGCCGGCGTCGAGGTCGACGTGGGACCAGTTCGCCTGGTCGATGATGTGCCGGACCATGCCGTTGAGAACGGTGAGCGTCTGGTTGCCCGCCAGTTCGACGACCAGGGCGTGGAACTCCATGTGGGCGCGGATGAAGGCCGACGGGTCGTCCATGAGCCGCTCGGCCTCGGCGACGGCGGCCCGCAGCCGCTCCAGGTCCTCGTCCGTGCGCCGCTCGGCCAGCAGGCCCGCGCACGGCGCCTCGATGACGGTACGCGCGTCGTAGACGTCCTTGAGGGTCGTGCCCCGGTACTCGAGGACCACCCCGGCGTAACGGGCAGCCACCGTGCCTTCCGGGACCTGCACCCGCGCTCCGCCGCGGGCGCCCCGGCGCACGCTGATCAGCGACTCCGACTCCAGCACCCGGAACGCCTCGCGCAGGGTCGGCCGGGATACGGCGAACTCCTCCATGAGCGCCGTCTCGGACGGCAGCGCCTCGCCCTCCGTCAGTTCGCCGCGCACGATCATCCGGCGCAACCGTGCCGCCACCAGCTCGGCCATCTTGGGCACGCGTACCTGGGCGCCGCCGAGCCCGCCACCGCCCCTTCTCCCCGTCGCACTCGTCACAGGGCCCACCTCCGTCCGACCCGCGGGCGCGGAACACAGCCGAACCCCTGGGTAGACTCACTGTACAACTAGATAACTCTTTTAACTAGGTCATCGAGTTTGTCACAATGAGGTGCTCGGCCAGGGACACCAGCAGTTCGCGGCCGACCGCCCGTTGGCGCATGTCCCCCATCAGGAGGGGGACTTCGGGGTCGAGGTCCAGCGCCTCGCGGACCTCCTGCTCGGTGCGGTCCCTGTGGCCGAAGAAGCAGTTGACGCCGACCACGAAGGGGATGCGGCGGCTCTCGAAGAAGTCGATGGACGCGAAGCTGGTCTCCAGTCGTCGGGTGTCGGCGAGGACGATCGCGCCGAGGGCGCCCTGCACGAGATCGTTCCACATGAACCAGAAGCGCTCCTGGCCTGGCGTCCCGAAGAGGTAGATCACCAGCCGGGGGTTCACCATGATGCGGCCGAAGTCCATGGCCACCGTGGTGGTGGACTTCCGCTCGACGCCTTCGACGTCGTCGACGCCCACGCTCGCGACCGTGAGGTACTCCTCGGTACGCAGGGGCGCCACCTCGCTCACTGCCCCGACGAGGGTCGTCTTGCCCACGCCGAAACCGCCGGCCACGAGGATCTTGACCGCTGCTGGAGCCGTGTCGGCAGCGGTGCGTTGGATGAGGTCAAAGCCTGCGGAGGCCATCCCTCACCGCCCGAAGTAGGTTCATGTCCATCGTGCTTCCTGCCGCGACAGCGAGCGGCGGACGGGTGGTCGCCCTGCCCAGGGCGACCAGGTCGTCGATCAGGATTTTCGCGACCGAAATGGGCAGGTCCAGCCCGGCGGCGATCTCGGCCACCGCCGCGGGCGCGCGGCACTGCCGGAGGATTGCGCGGTGCTCGGGTTGCAGGCCGCGGGAGGCGGCTCGCCCCGAGGGCTCCGGTTCGACGGTCGTGACGAGGGTGATCAGGGTGAGGTCGTCACGCGCCGGCGCGGTCCGGCCCTGGGTGATCGTATAAGGCCGTACGGACTGCGCGTCCGCGTCGTCCGGCTCCATGCTGTCCGCCCAGTGGTTCACTCACGTACACCGCCCTCGACGGCGGGAGCCGCGATGCGGGCCTCGCTTCCCAGGCGCTGGCCCACCTGCTGCATGAGCGTGTGCATGGCCACGGCCATCAGTTCGGCGTCCACATCCTGGGACGCCACGACGGCCAGATGCGTGCCCCGGCCCGCGGCGGTGATGAACAACCACAGGTCGGCCAGCTCGACGATCACCTGGTGCACGGGACCGCCATTGAACAGCGTGCCGACGCCGCGGGCCAGACTCTGCTGCCCCGTGGCCACGGCGGCGAGGCGCTCGGCGTCGCCGCGGGCGATGGTGCTGGACTGGCTCACCACCAGACCGTCGTCGGACAACACGATGGCGTGCCGGGTGCCCGGGACCTGTTCGACCAGACCGTCCAGCAGCCAGTCGAGATCCTGATGAGTGGCGGTCGTTCGCAGTGTCATGGTCAGTCTTCCGTCGGGATGCTTCTACGGGGCGGCACGACGCCGGCGGAGCCGTGGTCTGCCGTGGTGCTCGTACTCCTGACCAGCCGGGACTGGCGTTGGAAGGCGCCGATCGTGGCGCCGGAGCGGGCCGGGGTGGGCCGGGGTGGCGTCGTTCGCTCGTCGTCCGGGCGTGCGTGCACGGCCGCGTCCGGGTTGCGCAGCTCGTCGACGAGGCTCGCCTGCCGTACCCGCTTGGGCAGCGGCTTCACGACGACCGGCGCGGCGCTCGTGGGCAGTGCCGCAAGGCCCCACCCGAGGTTCCCGGGCGGCGGGCCGAGCGTCTCGCGCCCGGCTTTCGCGTAAGGTGCGTCGGCCGTCTCCGGCGTGGCGCCCATGTGCGGTGCGCCGACCGTCTCCGGCGTGGCACTCATGTACGGTGCGCCGACCGTCTCCGGCCCGGCGTCCGCGCGTCGCCCGCCGGCCACCTGCGGCACGCCGTAGGGGCGCGGCCCGAACCACTCCGCGCCCAGCGGGTCGTCGGTCCCGGGCGGGCCGCCGACGGGGACCGGGTGGCCGGCGCCCGGATCGGCCTCGTGCCCGGTGTCGGGTCCGGCGTGCGTGACGGTGTCCGGCGCCGGCGGCCAGGAAGCGACGGCCTGCTCTGGCCCCGTCTCCGAATGTCCGGAGGCTGCGACGACCTGTTCGGCGGCCGCGACGACGACAAGCTCGTTGGGGATGAGCACGACCACGCGGGTCCCGCCGAACGCGGACGGGCGCAACTCCACATGGAGGCCGAGTCCCTGTGCCAGCCGGGCGACGACGTACAGCCCGAGCCGGACATCGTCGGCCCGTGACATCACGTCCATGCGGGGCGGATCGGCCATCAGCCGGTTGATCGCCTCGTACTGATCGTCGTCCATGCCCACACCGCGGTCCTCGATCTCCACCGCGAGCCCGCGCCCCACCCGGGCGGCGTACACCTCCACCGGTGTGGGCGGCCTGGAGAACCCCACCGCGTTCTCCATGAGTTCGGCCAGGATGTGGATCACCAGGCCGACCGCGCGCTCGGACAGCCAGAGGCGGCCCTCCACTTCGATCTGGATCCGCCGGTAGTCCTGCACCTCGCTCTGGGCGGAGCGGAGCACGTCCAGCAACAGCACCGGCTTGCGCCAGCGGCGCTGGGGCTGGCCGCCGCCCAGGATCACCAGGTTCTCCTCGTAGCGGCGCAGCCGGGCGGTCAGATGGTCGAGGTCGAACAGGTCCTCCAGGACCTCCGGGTCCTCGTGCTTGCGCTCCAGTTCGCTGAGTTTCTTCATCTGCAGGCCGATGAGGAGCTGGGTGCGCCGGGCGATGCGCTGGAGCAGTTTCTCGAAACCGTGGAACTGGCCGACCTGGGCCACCGTGGTGTCGAGGGCGGTGTGGCGCGCAAGGTTGAGCGCTTGGCCGAGCTGGCCGAGTTCGTCGCCGCCGTACCGGATCGCCGGGAGTTCGGCGTCCGGATCGACGGACTCTCCCCTGCGCATGCGCTCCACCACGTCCGGCAGCCGGGTCTGCAGGTCCAGGGCGGCCGTGTGCAGCGCGCGGATCCGGCGGCGCAGCATGCGGGTGAACAGCACGGTGACCCACGCGACGAGGACCACGGCCACCGAGTTCGTCACGCTGGTGACGATCAGCCGGTTCTCCATCGCCTGAAGCTTGTCGTCGGTGGCGGCCGTCAGGGTCTTGGAGTAGGCGGCGTTGCACTCCTGGAGTCCGGCGGTGACCTGTTGAACGCTGGAACGCCAGGTCTTGCCGAGTGCGGTGGAGAACTTGTCGGTGCCGGTACCGCCGAGCACGGCCTGTTCGACGCCGGTCTTCTCCTTCCACGCGCTTCCCGCCATCAGCTTGCGGAAGGCCGCCGCCTCGTCGTCCGGGAGCAGCGGCACGACCTTGTTGTCGTAGATGAGCCGCTGGGAGCCGATCCAGCCGGCCAGCTGCGCGCGGTCGCCGGCGGAGAGCCGGCCGGTGACCGAGGCGCGGGTGAGGAGCGCGTCCTCACGTGAGATCATCTCCACGCCCCAGTTCTCGTCGATGGCCGGCCGTGCGAGATGGTCGATGCCGGGCAGACCCACGTTGCTCAGCGTGTTGAACACTTCCAGGTGCCTCGCGATCAGGCCCGTGTAGCGGTCGAACGTCTGCTGCTGCGAGGCGCCCCGGGCGTCGACCGCTGTTCGGTAGCCGTCCAGTTTCAGCAGCTCGCCGCCCAACGCGGCGACGTCGCGGCGGATGTCGTCCGGAGCGTTCCACCCGCTGCCGGACAGTGCCTCGACGCCCTTGACTGCCGCGTCGGTTCGGGCGCGCTGTTCGCGCAGTTGCTTCCGGTACGCGGCGGGGTCGGCCAACGCCGCACCGCTGAGCCGGCGTTCCTCCTGAAGACTGAAAAAGGTGCCCATGACCGGGCGAGCGGCCCGAGTGGACACATCGTTACGTTCCACCTGCCGCCGCCAGTCCACGTAGAGCTGCGTGGAGCTGGTCGCCCACAGGGCTGTGAGGGTGACGATAGGCACCAGCGCCAGGATGAGCAGGACCGTGCGCAGCGACGGCTGCCGCCCGCCTTCCGGCTCCGGTTGGCCCTGTTTCTTCGACGCACGCGCATGCACTGCCACTTGAGGTCCCCAGCGATGCTCCATGGGCGAGCCGCTCCGACGGGGCCCGCGCGATGCGGAGATGCTAGCGCCTAATACCGATAACTAAATACACTCAGAGCAATTAGTGCTTTACGTTTAGCGAGCTGTTATCTCGCAGGGTTCTCCGGCACGAAGTAGGGCAGCGTTATCCGGTCCGTGAAGGGCCGGAAGTCCACGCGCACGCGCATGCCGATGACGACATCGTCCGGATCGGCCGCGTCGACGTGGGTCAGCAACGTGCCCCCGTCGTCGAGGTCGACGACTGCCAGTGCGAAGGGTGCGTCGAAGCCGGGGCCGGGTGCGCGGTGCACCACGGTCACCGAGTAGACGGCCCCCCGGCCCGCACTCGCCTCGTACCGCCAGTCGCCGGACATGCAGCCCGGGCACGCCGGTTCGGGGACGAAGAAGCGCAGGCCACAGGCGGGGCAGTGCGGGATGACGAGTTCACCGCGCCGGGCCGCTTCCCAGAACGGCTCCGACAGCGGGGTGGGTCGGGGCACAGGCCTGCCGGTCATCGGATCCTCCCCAGCACGCTCATCTCGTAGTGCTGCGCACCCGACCCGGCATTGCCGACGACCGCGAGTTCGGCGTCCGCGATCTGGTGCACTGCGGTGCCGCGCAACTGCCGTACGGCCTCGACGACTTTGAGCGTCATCTGCTGCGTTCCGTTCCAGGCGTACGACAGACAGCCGCCGTCCGGGTTGACAGGATGCTTGCCGCCCACGGCGATGGAGCCGCTGGCGGCCAGCGGCCCGCCCTCCCCCTCGCCGCACAGCCCGAGGATCTCCAACTGCCGGATGATCTCGAAGGAGTTGGGGTCGTAGAGGGAGAAAACGTCCACGTCGTGCGCACCGATCCCCGCCATCGCGTACGCACGAGCCGCGGCGTCCCGCCCGAGCTGACCGACCTCGCGGTGGAGCGCCGGATTGGCGTACGCGGCCTGGTGGTACTCCATCGCGCCGCCGAGCACCGCGATGGGCGGGTGGGGCAGGCCCCGGGCCCGTTCGGCGGTTGTCACCACGAGCGCGGCGCCGCCCTCGCCGACGATGCAGCAGTCGAGGAGATGGAAGGGGGTGGCGACCATGCGGGAGGCGAGCACGTCGTCCGCGGTGTACGGGCCGCGCCCGTACATCATCGCCTCCGGATTGGTGGTGCCGTTGTTGCGGATGGTGGCGGCGACCTCCGCGAGCTGGCGGGAGGTCGTGCCGTACTCGTGCATGTGCCGTGCCGCCACGAGCGCGAACTGGGCGACGACATAGCTGCCCCAGACGTCGGCGAACTCCAACGGCACCCCGGCCCCGACGGGACCCGCACCGCGCGAGACCAGTTTGCAGCCGCCGACCACGACGGTGTCCGCGTATCCCGCCTGTACCGCGGCGGCGGCCTTCAACAGCCCCCGGGAGCCCGCGTTGTCCAGCATCGAGTCGCTGGTCCAGCGCAGGTCGCGGCCGAGTGCCCGCGCCCAGGAGCTGCCCTCGCCGGGCACTCCGCCGGGCCCCGGCCAGTCGACCTGGGCGCCGTCGATGTCGGCGGGCGTGAGCCCGGCGTCCGCTATCGCGCCGCTCACCGCTTCGAGGGCGAGGTCCATGGCGTCGCGGTGCGGAAGGGACAGCGCCTGCTCGGTGGCGTGCACACCGACGACGACGGGCCGGCGTCCGTTCACCGGCTCGCCGTTCACGGCCTCACCGTCCCGCGCCGAGCTGGTCGCCGCCAGGGTAGCCGCCACCGCCGAAACGCTCGTCGAGCGCCTCGTAGTCCTTGGCGAAGTCCTTGGTGCGCGGCAGCGCGTCGACGAACTCCACCGTCTTCGGCTTCTTGTACGAGGCGATACGCGCCCGGCAGTGCTCGATGACGTCCTCGGCCGTGACCGACTCGGCGTTCGCCTGGAGCACGACGACGGCCTTGACGTCCTGTGCCCAGCGCTGGTTGGGGACGCCGATCACGGCGGCCTCCTTGACGGCCGGGTGCGACTCGATGCAGTTCTCCACCTCGGCGGGGAAGATGTTCTCGGCCGCCGACTTGAGCATCCTGGTCGTCGTCCCGAGGAAGCTGATCGTGCCGTCCGGCTCGCGCCGCCCCAGGTCGGTGGTATGCCACCAGCCGAAGCGGAAGCGCTGCTCGTTGATCTCCGGGCGGTTCCAGTAGCCGAGGTGGACCAGGTCGCCGCGGACGCAGATCTCACCGGCCTCGCCCACCTCGCACTCCTTGCCGGTGCCGTCGAGGATGCGTACGGCGGTGAAGGGGCCGGGCCGTCCCGCGTTGCCGGCGCCCGAGCCGCCGTAGGCGCCGGTCACGGCGAAGCCGGTCACCTCGGTCTGCCCGTAGCCGCGGCCCTCGCCGCCGCCGTTGCGCGTGAACCGGCTCTGGTCGGTGGGCACGGTGCCCTGCCACAGGGGGGCCGCGACGCTCGCCCGCAGGTGGGAAAGGTCGTGGCCCGCCTCTCGGTTCAGCGCGACCAGTTGGGCGATGGTCGGCGGCATCAGATACGCGTGGGTGCACTGCTCCGCCGCCAGCAACGGCAGCAGTTCCTCGGCGACCACACGGCGGACGACGACGTTTTTGCCGCCGTGGACGAAGGCCGGGACGCCCCAGAACTGGTAGTTGCCGATGTGGAACATGGGTCCGGCGCCGAGGAAGGCGGTCTCCTGCCCGATGTCCCCCATCCAGGCGGTGCTCGCGCCCATCGCGAGCAGGTTGCGGTGCGAGAGCATCGAGCCGGACTGCCGTCCGCTGATCGCCGCGGTGTAGATGACCAGGAGCGCGGAGTCGGGGTCGACGTCGGCGGCGGGGTCGTCGGGTGAGCCGGAGGCCAGGAAGGACTCGTACGACTCCGGGCCCGCAGCGCCTTCCAGGTCATGCCGCAGCCACAACGCCTGGTGGTCGCTGCCGAGTTCGGCGCGCGCCTTGCTGACCGTGTCGCCGATCTCCTCGTCCTGCCAGACGACGACACGGGGGTCGAAGTCCTCGACGGCGAACGCCATTTCGGGGGCGGCCCAGCGCCAGTAGCCGGGGCAGACCATGGCCCCGACCTTCGCGGCGGCGCCCAGCAGCTCCCAGATGCGGAAGGAGTTCTGCCCCAGCCACAGGATCCGGTCGCCCGGCCCGACGCCCGCGTCCGCCAGGGCGTGGGCGAGCCGGTTGGTGCGCTCGTCCAGCTGCGGCCAGGTCAGCCGGACGTCGCCGTCGACGAGGGCGACGCCGTCGGGGTAGGACCGTCGGTGCTCACGGATGATGTCGCCGAACGTCAGGCGGCGGGCTGGATTCATGCTCTTCGGCTCCAGGAGGTGAGAGGTCGAGGTCGTCAGGCGCGGCTGATGCCGACGCCCTTGACGTTGATGAACTCGTCGAGCCCCGCCTTTCCGCCCTCCCGGCCGAAGCCGCTGATGCCGACACCGCCGAACGGTGTGGCG
>Ga0068853_100004903_pt1 | contig 10413 bp, 9 predicted proteins | sample KBSCornC32_FD_65655 | JGI IMG/M metagenome (GOLD analysis project Ga0068853, IMG submission 65655) | Corn rhizosphere microbial communities from Kellogg Biological Station, Michigan, USA - KBS Corn C3-2 | ecosystem: Host-associated > Plants > Roots > Rhizosphere > Soil ... | reverse complement strand
GTTCACACTCTCGCGGCCACCTGTCCCCCAACTCATTCCCCGGAACTCTCCCAACTCCTTTCCCGGAACTCTCCTAACCCATTCCCGGATCTCCCCCAACGGCGTGAACCACGCGGTTCACATTCCCCCGCTGCCCCACGGTTCACACGGCTTCTATGAGTTATCCACGGGTAATCCCCGCGTGAGCAACTTGGGGAAAACGCTCTCTACCTTTCCCGGAAATTGAGGTATTTTCGTTGGGTTATGACGAATTCCGAAACGTACCAGATTGTCTTACCTCAGTTCGAAGGTCCTTTCGACCTCCTTCTCTTCTTCATCGAAAGGGACGAATTGGACATCTATAATATACCCATCCATAGCATCATTCAGGATTTTCTCACCTATATCCACGGTCAGGAACACCTGAATATCGAACTGTCCAGCGAATTCATCCTCTTCGTCAGCACCCTCATGCGGATCAAGGCCAAGATGCTCCTGCCCCGCAAAGAACTCGACGAGCAGGGCAACGAGATAGACCCCCGCCAGGAACTCATCGACAAGCTGCTTGAATACAAACGCTATAAGGAAGCGTCCGCTACCCTGGCCGAGATGGAAGCCATCCGCCAGCTGATGGTCAGAAGGGGCAACCTGCAGAAAGAGATGTCGCAGATCGGCGAAGAGTCCGGCGAAGGCACCGAGATACAGACCATCACCCTCTTCAAGCTCATGAAGACATTCGAGAAGGTGATGCAACGCATTCAGCAGCGACAGAACAAACCCGTGCATACGGTTGTTCAGTACAGCTATACGATGGAGAGCAGCAGAAAACATATCCTGTCCTCCGTCCGCGAGCAGCACACCATGCCCTTTGACAAGATATTCGAAATATGCCGCGACAGACTGCAGGCCATCTTTCTGTTCTTGTCGATGCTCGAGCTGGTGCAGCTCAACTATATGAGTATTCTCGTAGGAGAAGGCCGCAACAATTTCATCGTGGAGTTTAACCCGGAGCGGCCCGAAGACCCCATGGACAGAAGCCTGTTCGAAGAAGGCGGCGGCGAAGGCCCCGACGACGGCAGCGACCGTCCCTCGGACAACGGCGGCCTCTTCCCGGGCTACCTTGAACCGTCGGCGAACTAGAACGGTCCTTCGGGGTCCGCGGTAGGGCTTGAGGAACCTGCGGGAATGTTCATGAGCGAGGCCCGACATGTGGCACGGTTCACGACAGAGGCCGCATCCCGATCCGCGGGAAGGCCCGCAACAAAGGCAATAGGTTTTATGACCAATAAGTTTTATCCGGCCTCCGAACGGGGCCATGTCAATTTCGGGTGGCTCGACAGCCACCACTCTTTTAGTTTCGGAAATTGGCACGACAGGGAAAAAGTACATTTTGGCGCTCTCCGGGTCCTCAACGACGACGTGGTCGTTGGCGGCGGGGGCTTTGACGCCCATCCCCACGAAAACATGGAGATCATCGCTATCCCCCTCAAAGGCGCCCTCTCACACAAAGACAGTATCGGCACGGAAGGCTTTATCTATACCAACGACGTCCAGATCATGAGCGCCGGCAGCGGCATCAGCCACTCCGAACACAACGCCTCCCACTACGACGCCGTCCATTTCCTCCAGATATGGATATTCCCCAAACAACCGAATATAAGACCCCGCCACGACCAGCGGACCTTCTACCCCGAAGGACGCCAGGACCAGTGGCAGATCATCGTTAGCCCCCGGGCCGAAGACCACGCGCTCTGGATCAACCAGGACGCCCGTCTCGCCCTAACCGTCCTCAGCCCCGGCAAGTCGATGACCTACACTCCCGCCTTCCCCGGCAACGGCGTGTACATCTTCCTGCTGGAAGGCAGCATTGAAGTGGACGGCCTCCAGCTGCAACCCCGCGACGGCGTCGGCCTCACCGAAACCAACGGCGTAACCCTGACCACCACAACCTCCCCCGCAAACATTCTCGCCATCGAAGTGCCGATGTTCGCCTGATCACACTCTAATTAAAGATACACAACAACACCGGCTTCTTCGACCGGTCGATCATCGTCTGCAGTTGACGCAAAAAGGCCGGAGATACCAGCGGGCGCCCCCGGCTGTTACAAATGGGATAGGGATAGGTCTCGGCGTCGGGGACATCCTTCCAGGAATGAAGCACCACATCGCGCCGGAACGCCTCGTTATTGGTCGTGTCCAGCCCATACAACTTATACGACCGCCCGAACATCCCGTTGTAGGGATACCCGATCCGGTACCTTCCCAGAGAAGTACACCCGCTGCCGTTGGTATTGGAAAAAGAAGGAGTCTCGCTGAAAATGGAACTTCCCGAGCCATGCGCCACCAACCCCGCCAAAAGAACCGAATCCCTGCGCAGGTCATACACAAAGAACCTGTACCTCCCCGAGGGAACCCGCATATCCACCAGAAAACAATACTCGCCGTTGAACCCGTGCCCGCGCAAATAGCCCTTCAGCACCGCAGCCTCCGCCGCCAGCCGCGACTGCTCGTCGTCAGCCACCGCCGCTGCGCCACCCCGCACCCTCGCCCCGCCGGCCCTCGCCCCTTTCGGCCTTTCTGCCATCCCGCGAACCCGGGCCGCCAACTTACCCCATCCACCCCCATGATAAATATGACCCGTCACGCCAAGCGTAACGACGATCGATATCCCAACGGCTAACCCAACGCGGCGAAGCCAGCCCATAAAATGAAGTTTAGGTCACTACAAGATGAAGCACCCCTCCTTTTCCATATCGGAACCCCGCCCGGCCGGTGTTAAAGATTTCTAAATTCAGCGATTATTAAGGAGGTACCTTTGAAGAATAGGCGCTCTAAAGAGCATACCATGGAAAAATTCGAAATACTGTTATATAGCGTGCCGGAAGGGAAGGCAAAGATCGAGGTCTTCTTCGAGGAGGAGACATTTTGGCTTTCGCAGAAGAAAATGGCGGAACTATTTAACGTAGATGTCAGGACAATCAGCGAGCATTTGCAAAATATTTTCAATACCAATGAGTTGCGTGAAGATTCAGTTATCCGGAATTTCCGGATAACTGCTGCCGACGGGAAAAACTACAATACCCAATTCTACAATCTCGACGCCATCATCGCCGTCGGCTACCGCGTCAACAGCAAAGAAGCCACTCGTTTCCGTATCTGGGCAACCCAAAGCCTGCGTGAATTTATTATCAAAGGCTTTCTTCTGGACGACGAAAGACTGAAGCAAGGCAAGAACTTCGGCAAGGACTATTTCGAAGAGCTACTCGAAAGGATTCGTGAAATCCGGGCCAGCGAACGGAGATTCTACCAAAAGATCACCGATATCTATGCTCAATGCAGCATCGACTACGACCCGAAGGCCGAAGTGACCCTGACCTTTTATAAGACCGTTCAAAATAAACTGCACTGGGCCGTGACCGGACAGACAGCAGCGGAAATTGTTTACAAGCGCGCCGATGCCGCAAAGGAAAATATGGGTCTGACGACCTGGAAGAACGCCCCGGATGGGAAAATTCTAAAGACCGATGTTAGTACCGCCAAAAACTACTTGAATGAAAAAGAAATCGACGAGCTAAATCGGGTAGTGGCCATGTACCTGGACTACGCCGAGAATCAGGCCAGAAGAAACGTTGCCATGGGCATGAACGACTGGGTGCACAAACTAGACGCTTTCCTTCAGTTCAACGACTATAACACCCTAAAAAATGCCGGAACTATCAGCCACGAGATAGCCAAAAAGCTTGCTGAAGAACAATATGAACAATACCGGATCGTACAAGACCAATTGTTTGAGAGCGACTTTGACAAGTTGGCCAAAAAGCTGCCCGGCTCCGGAGGCCAATTGTAGCCATGACCAGTCGACACAGCCAGACCTACCATAACTGCACATGCACATGATCATCATGCCTCACCGCCCTGCACCCGTGATAACGTATCTTATCATAATCCAGCCCCATCCTCGTCTTCAGATGCGGTTCGATGAATAACTTCCCGACGCCGGCATCGGTCACAAGGTCCACCACGAGCGCGCGGGTCCGCACGCTGTCGAAAATGAAATCCTTTTTACTGCCCTGGGGAGTGATCTTCCGCATCATGCTGTACTGCCAATACCCCTGGTCGCCGCAAAAACAGGGTTGATCCTTTTCGCCCGGCCTCGGCTCCTCGCAAATGCCATAGCCTGAAAAGGAAGGGGTCGTGCTGGCAGGGGCGCCGCCCGTCAAATAGCAGAAGGACAGGTCGAGCTTCTTTCCGTCATTATGACTCAGATGCGGCCACAACGGGAAGCCGTTGATAAAGGGAAAGCTGGCGTCTAAATAGTTGAGCTCCGTCCCGGGGAAATCCCTGTTCATCTTTTCGGCCGTCTCCATCGCGATCTCACGCAGACGCGGCCGGACATAATTTCGGTTGAGCAGGCAGGTTATAATGTTATTGGGCTGCAGATGGCGTTCCCGCGTCATCGGCAACGGTACCCGGCCCAGCGGACGCGCGATCAATGGGACCACTACCAGGCTCACAGCAAGATAGCAGACGACAAACACGAAGCCCCGAACCACCAACCCGCGAACCGACCGGCTACGTGAACCAGCAGAACTCCGTGAACCAGCGGAGCCACGTGAACCGACAGAACTCCGTGAACCAGCCGCAACCCGTGAACCAGCAGAACTCCGTGAACCAGCGGAACCCCGTGAACCAGCAGAACCCCGTGAACCAGCGGAACCCCGTGAACCGACCAGAACCTCCACCCACCGCCCCAACGGCAACACCAATAAATAAACAACCCCACCGACCTGTGTCAAAACCGTCAGAACAAAAAACACAACCCCCCTTCTTATTAATAAACCACCACTCATAACTGAAAATGAATTTCTTAACATAAGGTAAGCCGGAGAATCTGCAAAATCGCCTAAATTTAATACCATATGAAATATACATCCCTCGGCAATACCGGCCTTATCGTCTCCAGACTGTCCTTCGGTGCTATGACCTTCGGCGACCATCCCTCCATTACATCCATCTATAAAGTAGACCAGACCGAGGCGGAGAAGATGGTCGGCAAGGCGCTCGACACCGGCATCAATTTCTTCGATACCGCCGATGGCTATGCTAAGGGCCAGTCCGAAGAGATGCTCGGAAAGATACTGAAACCCCACCGCAATGACGTGATCATCGCTACAAAAGCCGGCTTCCGCACCGGGGACCCGGTCACACAGGCAGGTCTGTCCAGAAGACATATCCTCTTCTCCTGCGAGGCCAGCCTCAAACGGCTGAATACCGACTATATCGACCTCTATATCCTCCACAAGGAAGACCCCTTCACCCCACTGGAAGAAACGCTTTCCGCCCTCAATTCCCTCGTCGAAGCCGGCAAGGTCCGCTACATAGGCTTTTCCAATTGGTCCGCATGGAGGGCTGCCCTCGCCTGGCAGATGCAAAAGGACCGCGGATGGGCCACATTCTGCAACGGACAGATGAACTACTCACTGGTCGGTCGCGACGTCGAATGGGACATAGTACCCTTCATGCAGCACGCCGGCATCGGCATGACCGTCTGGAGCCCGCTGGCAAGCGGCTTCCTCAGCGGGAAATATACAAGGGAAAATCTAAAGGATCAGGACAACCGCCTCTCCGGCTTTGACCTCCTGCCCTTTGACAAGGAGTTTGGCTTTAAGGTGGTGGAAACAATGAGACCCATCGCCGCGGCGCACAACGCCAGCGTAGCGCAGGTAGCCCTCTCCTGGCTGCTCAGCAAAAATATCGTCTCCAGCATCATCGTCGGCGCAAGCAAGATGCACCAGCTGGAAGACAATCTCAGGGCCATAGATGTGGAACTGACGCAGGAAGAACTCAGGAAACTCGACGACCAGACGCAGCCGCAAAACATCTACCCCCACTGGTTCAACCAGCAGCTGATAGACCAAAAACACAAAGAGATTTTTGGAACTTAACTACCCCAATAGCTGATTGACGCTGACTTTGTCCTTCATCATCTCCCGCGCCGCCGCGGCAATGGCCGGTGCGTCGTAACCGCACTCGTGCTGCAGCTCTTTGGGAGTGCCATGTTCGACGATGCGGTCGGGGATACCCATGATCCTGACCGAAGCACGATAGCCATGCGCCGCCTGGAATTCGAGGATAGCCGATCCAAATCCGCCGACGACCGTTCCGTCTTCGACAGTGATGATACGGTCATACCGGCTGAAGACCTCATGCAGCATCTCTTCGTCCAGCGGCTTGACAAAGCGCATGTCGTAGTGCGCCGGGTCCAGGCCTTCTGCGCGAAGCTCGCGGATAGCGCCGGTGGCAAAATTCCCGGGATGGCCCAGCGAGAGGATCGCAAGGTCTTTCCCGTCTTTTATCTTTCTTCCCTTTCCGACGGGTATCTCCTGCATGGGGGTACGCCATTCCGGCATCACGCCTTCGCCGCGGGGATACCGGATGACGAAAGGATATTCATTGGAGTCGAGTTGAGCGGTATATAGCAGATTGCGCAGCTCGCTCTCGTTCATCGGTGAGCTGACGATCAGATTGGGGATACAGCGCATAAAGGGGATATCATACGCGCCGTGGTGCGTAGCCCCGTCTTCCCCTACGAGCCCCGCCCTGTCCAGACAGAACACTACGGGCAACTGCTGGATGGCCACGTCGTGTATCACCTGGTCGTACGCCCTCTGCATAAAGGAAGAATAGATATTGCAGAAGACCCGCATGCCCTGCGTCGCCATACCGGCCGACAGGGTAACGGCATGCTGTTCGCAAATGCCCACGTCAAAAGCGCGGTCGGGCATCTTGTCCATCATGAATTTCAGCGAAGACCCGCTGGGCATGGCCGGCGTGATCCCGAATATCTTTGGGTTCTGCTCCGCCAGCTCGATCAGCGTATGTCCGAAGACGTCCTGATATTTAGGCGGCTGGGGAGAGGAGAACTGTTTCTTATATATCTCGCCGGTTATCTTGTCGAACAGACCGGGCGCGTGCCATTTGGTCTGGTCCTTCTCGGCCAGCGCATAACCCTTGCCTTTGACGGTGACGACGTGCAGCAGTTTGGGACCGGGTATCTTCTTCAGATCGGCGAGGGTATCGACGAGTTTGGTGATATTGTGTCCGTCGATGGGGCCGAAATAGCGCAGGTTCAGCGCCTCGAACAGATTGCTGCTGCGGCTGACAAAACCCTTGATGCTGTGTTCGATCTTGCTCGCCATCTCGCGGCTGAACTGGCTGCCGGGCAGTTTGCCCAACGCCTTCCAGATATCATCTTTCAGCCTGTTATAGGTCTTTGAGGTAGTTATGTCCGTGAGGTATTCCTTCAGCGCGCCGACGTTGGGGTCGATGCTCATACAGTTGTCGTTGAGGACGATGAGCATATCGGTATCCGCGACGCCCGCATGGTTCATCCCTTCGAAGGCGAGACCCGCCGTCATGGCTCCGTCGCCGATGATGGCCACCGTCTTCCGGTCCGTCTCTCCCTTGTATTTGGCCGCCATCGCCATACCCAGAGCCGCACTGATGGAGGTGGAAGAATGGCCTACGCCAAACGTGTCGTATTCGCTTTCGCCCCGGTTCGGGAAACCGCTGAGACCCTTATACTTTCTGTTGCTTGCGAACCGGTCGCGCCTTCCGGTGAGGATCTTGTGCCCATAGGCCTGATGACCTACGTCCCATACCAGCTGGTCGTAAGGAGTGTTGTAGACATGGTGCAGTGCGACCGTCAGCTCGATAACACCGAGACTGGCGGCGAAATGACCGCCGTGTACGCTCACCGTATCGATAATGAACTGACGAAGCTCGTCACTCAGCTGATGCAGCTGTTCCTTACTTAGTTTTTTAAGGTCTGCGGGGGAATTGACCGCCTGCAACAGCGGTCCCGGGGTAATTTCCATTCTTTCTCCTTTTGTTTGCGCCGGGCCAAAAGAGTCCGATCAGCTTGTAAAAGTACAATTTTTGAGCCGAACCCGCAAGGCCGCCGAAGGCGGCCAATCGTAGGCCCCGTTATAGGCCCCGCCAGGGGCCGTAGCGGAGAAGGTAACCCGCCCTCACCCCCGTAACCCGCCCTCACCCTCGTAACCCGCCCCGAGCCCCCCGGCAACCCCCCGTGAGCGCTCCTAACCCGCCCGTTCAACGGCTAAACATCAGTCCCTCAACCCCCGGAACTTCGTAGGAGGGTCGTCCCTCCCTCCTGCCCATTCATTCCCTTCGCTAAGCCCCGGAACAACTCGCATACAAAACCGGACCGATGGCCTGCTTAAATTAGCCATTAGTACAAAATAAGGGGTATCGGCTCAGGGAAAACCCTAGCTTTGGCAATCACCGGAAGGTAAACGGCCGGATAACTTACTATTATGCCCAAAAGTGGAAGCAAATATTATTGGTGGTGCCAGATCGGCGGCTGGGCTTTTTTGGTCTTGATCCTCATATACGCGGCATTGACGACCTCCGCCGAGCAGCGCGTCACCGAACAACACATCTATAACGCGCTGATAGTCGCCGTCTCCGGTCTTATATCCACACATATCTTCAGGGAGATCATCCGCAAACGGGGGTGGATACAGCTGCCCGTCGATAAGGCCCTCCCAAAATTCCTGGTCGGGATACTCCTCACCTGCGTCGCCGGCAGCATGCTCCGGATGGTTTTCGGCAGCGTCATAGGGGTCGGCGCTTCCCTCAAGACCGCCAGCTTCACCGGCCGGCTGGTCCCCATGATGGCGGAATACGGCCTGATGATCTTCCCCTGGACCCTGATCTACTATGTTTATCATTATATAGATAAATACAGCAAGCAGCAGCTCGACACGCTCAAACTGGAAGCGCTCGTCAAGGAACTCGAGCTCAAAACCATCAAAGCCCATATCAATCCGCACTTCATCTTCAACGCCCTCAACAGCATCCGGGCCCTCATCGACGAAAACCCCGTCCGCGCCCGCACCGCAGTCACCGAACTGAGTAATATTCTCCGTAGCAGCATGCAGGCTGAAAAACTGGAAACGGTGACCTTCGAAAAAGAACTCAACATCGTAAAAGACTATCTCGCCCTTGAACATATCCGGTTCGAAGACCGCCTCCAGGTGGAATACGAGATCGACGAAGACACCCTTGACCAGCCGGTCCCGCCGATGATGCTGCAGACCCTGGTCGAGAACGCTATCAAACATGGCATCAGCCGGCAGGTAGACGGCGGGAAGGTCAAGATCATCTCCGATTTCAAAGAGCACTACCACGAGCTGGTCATCCTCAATACTGGCGTCCTCAACGGCAACCGGAATAAAGACGGCTTTGGCCTGGCAAGCACCCAAAATCGGTTACAGATACTTTTCGGACAAAAAGCTAACTTTAATATCCGGGAGGTCAACGGTAACACCGTCGAAGCGCGTGTTCTTATCCCCGTCGACCTGACAAAATAATCAACAAATTGCCCAACCATGATCAGAGCCGTAATCATCGATGACGAACGCCTCGCCAGAAACGAACTCAAGAAATTATTGCTCGACTTCCCCGAAATAGAGGTCATAGCCGAAGCCGCCAACGCAGCGGAAGGCATCGAAAAGGTAGACAGCCTCAACCCCGACCTGATATTCCTCGACATACAAATGCCCGGAAAGACAGGCTTTGACATGCTGGCCGAGCTGGAGCGCGCTCCCAACGTGATCTTTACCACCGCCTACGACGAGTACGCCCTGAAAGCCTTCGAGGTCAACGCCCTCGACTACCTCCTCAAACCCGTCGAACCCAAACGCCTGGCCGACGCGCTTCAAAAACTACAGGTCGAAGAGGACAAGGATCCCATCTCCGACCATACGATCTCAGTCAACCGCAGCATCCTCAACGAACACGACCAGGTATTCGTCAAGGACGGCGAGCGCTGCTGGTTCGTCAAGCTGTCCGATATCCGGCTGTTCGAAAGCGTAGGCAACTATGCCAAGGTCTATTTCGGACCCAACAAGCCCCTGATCCTGAAATCGCTGAATGCCCTCGAGGAAAGACTGGACGAAAAGGTATTCTTCCGTGCGAACCGTAAACATATCGTCAACCTCCGGCTCATCGAGAAAATAGAACCCTATTTCAACGGTGGCCTGCTGCTGGAAATGAAAGGCGGAGAAAAAATAGAGGTCAGCCGTCGCCAGACGGTCAAGTTTAAGGAAATGATGAGCTTATAATCAAACCATGAAATACCCCGTAATTATCTTTTTCCTGTTGTTTTCGGCGGGTAGCTCCTACGCGCAGAGCTTTGATCCCGCTGAAGTAGAGAAAATTGAGAGAACCCTCTCTTCCGACGACATGCAGGGCCGCGCCACTTTTACACCCGGCATCGAAAAAGCAGCGGAATTCATCGAATCACAATTCCGGCAGGCAGGCCTGAAGACGCTCAACGGCGCCGGCAGCTACCGCCAGCCCTTCACGATGCTGGCGACCACACCGGTGTCGGCCACAGCCACCATCGAC
>Ga0068853_100004902_pt1 | contig 10414 bp, 6 predicted proteins | sample KBSCornC32_FD_65655 | JGI IMG/M metagenome (GOLD analysis project Ga0068853, IMG submission 65655) | Corn rhizosphere microbial communities from Kellogg Biological Station, Michigan, USA - KBS Corn C3-2 | ecosystem: Host-associated > Plants > Roots > Rhizosphere > Soil ... | reverse complement strand
CACGTAACGCAGTCATTGTTTCGTTATAAAAGGCGGCAACGGATTTCGGTTTTAAAGCCACCTTTACCACGGCTCCATCGCTGGCATGGATCACGAGGTTGTGGTCGATAAAATCAAATTCCATGTCGAAAAGTGTTTGCTCATAAGCCATTGCTGTAGTGGTTAGACCCCGAGCTGAAACATACAAGGGTACGTTCCACCAGTGATTGACGAGCGGCGTTTGGGCCAGGCGAATCTTGCCGACTATCTGGGTCCACATATGCAGTGTTGCGCGCGTGTCTTCCCATTCTTCGAGCGGAAGCGCGGGCCAGGTTTCCGGTTTATTGGCGGTTGCTGACATTTCGTTTACCTCTCTTGCTGAATCGGTTTACGTAATAACTATAAGTGCGTCAGTTAAAATCTCAAATGCCCGGGCGATTTCTTTTGCGGTCGCCCTTATAAATGGGAATGGTTGGATTTGATGTTCATTCACATCGGGAAGCGTTGAGTTTTCAGCAGGCTGTTGAAGCCCGGTGAATGAACCCAAAGCTGCAAACTGAACGAGCCCCAAATGGAAAGTGGCCTTGACAGAAGAAATGGGCAACCCTATAGTTTTTTCATCGACTTTACGGGTCGCTTCCAAATGATGAACCACTGCTACTGTTGTAACTACTGCTCATGGTGCTGCTATTGCAGCGCGACCGAGTGGGCCGTGTGCGGTGGGAGGAAGCAAATGAGCTAACAACTACTCGCATTTATTAAGCTCCTACCGGTCGCGCCATCAAAAGATGGGCGACCGGTATGTTTTTTGACTTTGAACTAACGTCGCACGTCTCGCGTGGGAAAGAGGCAGTTATGACACTCGCTGTTGAGCATTTTGAAACCAGACTGGCACCTGGATCGGTTGAGGCTAATATCGGGAACACACCTTTGATCCGGCTGAGGCTTGCAGCGAGTGAACTGCCTGACCATGTCGCTATCTTTGCCAAGGCGGAACAGTTTAATCCGGGCGGTTCAATTAAGGACCGGGCGGCTCTATCCATGATTTTGGACGGCGAACGAACCGGGAGGCTCCGGCCGGGGATGACGATCGTCGATGCAACCAGCGGCAACACCGGAATCGCCTATGCGATGATCGGGGCCTCGCGCGGTTATCCAGTCACGGTTTGTTTGCCCAAGAACGCAAGTTCGCAGCGAAAGCGAATTCTTCGACACTACGGCGTAGAAATTATCGAGACCGACCCTCTCGTTTCGACCGACGGAGCGCAACGGATCGCTCGAGAACTTTATCAAAATCATCCAGGTGTCTATTTCTATCCTGATCAGTACAACAACGACGCAAACTGGTTGGCTCATTACGAGACAACCGCCAATGAGATTTGGCGCCAGACAGAGGGAACGGTTACTCACTTTCTAACGGGCCTGGGCACGTCCGGAACGTTCGTTGGAGTCGTTCGCAGACTGCGTGAATTAACGCCTAACCTTGCTGCTTTCTCAGTTCAGCCCGATTCACCTATGCACGGGCTTGAAGGTCTAAAGCACATGGCGACGGCTAAGCAGCCTGGTATCTATGACGCGACCCTCGCGAGTGGTATGCTGGAAGTACCGACCGAAGAGGCAGTAGCCATGACTAAGCGACTGGCGCGCGAAGAGGGATTGTTCGTTGGACCAAGTTCAGGTGCTAATGTGTTTGCGGCGGCCAGACTTGGCAGGGAACTGCGTGAACCTGCAGTGATAGTAACTATTCTTTGCGATACCGGGGAGCGTTATCTCGAAGATATCTGATCGGTTTCCTTCATGACTGAAAAAGAAAACGAGCTCAACATCAACACACAGCTTGTACACGCCGGCGAACGCCAATCTCTCGACCAGGTGACTCCGGTTGCGACCCCAATCTATTCCACGGCCACTTTTACTTATGGCTCGATGGAAGAGATCGACAAGGTCTTTTCCGGTGAGAAAGCCGGCTACATTTATACTCGTTACGGCAATCCGACAATCTCTGGGCTGGAGGAGGCCGTACGCATCATCGAAGGTGGCGCGACCGCCTGCGCTTACTCCACCGGTATGGCGGCACTTCATGCGGCCTTATTTGCCTGCGACTTGAAGCCGGGTTCGACGGTTGTGGCCTCACAGGATCTTTACGGCGCAACAAATGCTCTGCTGACAAATATTTTTGGCACATTCGGTGTTAAAAGTGTCTTTGTTGATTTCAGTGATCACGAGTTATTGCGCCGTACCGTTAAGGAAAATCGACCACAAGCCGTAGTCGCCGAAACGATCTCCAATCCGTTGTTAAAGATTTGCGATATCGAAGCATGTGCCGAGATAGCTCATGAGGCCGGAGCACGCTTCGTTGTCGATAACACTTTTGCGTCGCCTTATCTTTGCCAACCACTGAAGTACGGGGCGGACCTGGTCATCCACAGCGCTACGAAGTATTTGAGTGGACACGCGGATGCGATGGGCGGCTTGGTTGTGTCAAGAGATGAAATGGACCGGCTGGCGCTCGTGAGTGTCATGAAGCTTGCCGGTGGAGTGTTGGGGGTTTGGGAAGCGCACGAGATTATGCGTGGCTTAAAAACCCTGGCGTTAAGGATCGAGCGGCAGTGCGAGAATGCCCGCAAGCTATCTCTCGAGCTGTCTAAAAATGAATACATCGGTCAAGTGTTTTATCCAAACGTCGATCTTGATCCCGCGACCAGGCTCCTGCGAAAACCTTTCCTTTGCGCGCTGGTAACCATAGAACTAAGGGACAACACTCGCGCTGCAGCCTTCCGGTTCATGGATTCACTTAAGTTGTGTATTCGGTCCACAAGTTTGGGCGACGTGTTTACAAGTGTGCTGCATCCTGCGACCGCATCTCATCGGGATTTGACGCCCGCTCGAAGGAAAGAGCTCGGTATTTCAGATGGGCTTGTGCGCATATCGGTGGGCATCGAAAGTATTGATGACGTTTTGGCTGATATCAAACAGGCGTTAAAGGTTGTCTGAGTTGGAGTAAAGAATCGTGATAACTCTCGATGAGGAACGTTTAGCTGAAATTCGCCGTCACGGGATCGCAGACTATCCGTATGAATGTTGTGGATTGTTGCTGGGCCGTTATGAGCAGGATGGTCGAAAGGTAGTACTGGAAACTTATCCGATTTCGAATGCGAGAGAAGAGAGTGCAAAGCGAAATCGCTTTTTGATCAGGCCCGAAGAGTTACTAAAGGGTGAGCAGTATGCGAGATCCCGAGACATTGAAGTCGTGGGCTTTTATCATTCTCATCCTGATTCACCGGCCGTTCCATCCCAGTACGATCTGGAGCACGCCTGGCCCACCTATTCGTACATTATTGTGAAGACAACGGCTGGCGAAGCTGTAGAGCTTTTTTCGTGGGAGCAGCGCTCGGATCGTTCTCGATTTGACCAGGAAGAAATTTCGATCTCGTCGGTCGCGAGTTGAACGTCAGAAGAACAAGTGAGTCAATATAATTAAGGGATATGTAGAAAGGAATAATAATGGCAATAACTATTTCGATTCCAGCACCGTTGCGACAATTTGCCGGTGGACAGTCTCAATTTGTCGTAGAGGCAAACACGGCTGGTGAAGCTTTAGACCTTCTGACTTCAACGCACCAGGGACTGCGCCGTCATCTCTACAACGATCAAAACACGTTGCGCAATTTTGTAAACGTCTACTTAAACGACGAAGATATTCGTCATGCCTCAGGCCCTGACACGCCCGTTAAAGATGGCGACAATCTCATGATCGTTCCTTCGATAGCCGGTGGAGCAGTCATCGAATCAGAGGTCGGTGAAGCGCTTCCCGAACTTTCAAACGAGGAGATTCTGAGGTATAGCCGGCATCTGATCATGCCGGAGGTGGGCATGCACGGGCAGCGACAATTGAAAGCTGCCAGCGTGTTGATGATCGGCACCGGCGGTCTCGGTGCGCCGGTAGGAATGTACCTTGCTGCCGCCGGAGTCGGACGGATTGGAATTGTCGATTTTGATGTCGTTGAAGAATCAAACCTGCAGCGACAAATTATCCACGGCACAAAGGACCTGGGACGCCGAAAGATTGAGTCAGCCAGGGATCGCTTGCGAGATATCAATCCGCATATTGAGATCGAGACCCACGAGGCAAGACTGACAAGTGACAACGCGCTCCGTCTTTTCAAGAATTACGACATCATTGTTGACGGCACCGATAACTTTCCCACTCGTTACCTGGTGAACGATGCCTGTGTCTTGACTGGCAAGCCAAATGTCTACGGATCCATATTCCGCTTTGAAGGGCAGGCCAGTGTTTTCTGGGCCGAACGCGGTGCTTGTTATCGCTGCTTGTATCCCGAGCCCCCGCCGCCCGGTTTGGTTCCCTCGTGTGCGGAAGGAGGTGTACTGGGTGTTCTGCCTGGTATTGTCGGCGCCATCCAGGCCAACGAGACGATAAAGATCATTCTTGGCGCTGAAGACCTGATGGTCAATCGACTGCTGTTGTTCGATGCCTGGACCATGAAGTTTCGCGAGTTTAAGCTGCGAAAGGATCCGCAATGTCCGGTGTGCGGAGAAAACCCATCCATCCGCGAGTTGATCGACTATGAGGAATTTTGTGGAGTAGCGCCACATCAATTGCCGGCGGAAGATCCAAAGATGGACGAGATTACTGCGACCGAATTAAGCGCGCGGCGACTTCGGGGTGAAAAGCTACAGGTCATTGACGTGCGTGAGCCACACGAGTTTGAGATTGCCCGCATACCCGGCACAAAACTCATTCCGCTCGGACACGTAGTAAGCAGAATGAATGAAATCGACCAGGACGTCGATACTGTGGTCCATTGCAAAGGCGGCGTGCGTAGCGCAAAGGCGATCGAGGCTTTGAAACGCGCCGGTTTCACAGGACGGCTCATTAACTTGAAGGGTGGAATTTCATCCTGGTCCGATGATGTTGATCCATCGGTGGCGAAGTATTGATTGAACGTCCGTGATTTGAATAAAGATTAGGTGTTAATTCGCAAAGAAAGAGGGCGTCCGATCTTCTTTGTCGAACGCCCAGAGTAAATACGCGATGCTGGCAGCCCCAAACTCAGGGCTGACCAAACCGTGCCCGGTATTCCGTCGAGATGATGAAGGCTTTAACCATCTCGGCGTTGACAAAGTTTCCGTTGAAGTTATTGAGCTTTGTTAGCCAGAACGAATATCCACCATAGTTAGCATCTGGAGTCACGTCCGGGTTACGTCTCATATAACCGAAGTACTGCATCAACACAAACGCTCCGTTCGTCTCAGCCTGTTTGAACGCATCGTTTTCGATGACTCGTCGTATGGCCCGGACCCTTGCCGATGTATCTGCAGAGGTGCCTGATCCGCCGAATTCATTGATGGCGGCTTGGCGCTCGGCACTCGAGGGCGTAATGGCGGTATTCAGGAAGAGCTGGTCCACGAATTGAGCGGGCGTAAGACTGGTTGGTAACGCGCTGGTAAACCGGCTGCGGGTTACAAAATCAGTCAAGTACGAGGTCTTGTTGGCTTCGAGCTGAGCTTGCCAATCGCCGATGCCTACTTGAACACCCTGTCCAACTTGTTGAGCATCAGGTAGATATTCGTTGAAACGGAGTGGAACTGGAGCGCCAGGTAAGTTTCCGTACGCAGCCTTGTAAGCGCGAAAAACAAGTACGCCCGTTTCCTGAAACTCAGTGGAAAGGAAGAATGCGGCCGAGACGTTTATGCGCTTAACCTCGATACAGTTTTGATCTGAACCGCAGCTCGTGATTTCCTGTGTCCAGAAATTCACCCCAGCGGCGTCAGGCTCTCGGTTAAGAAAATCGTGATAGTGCTGTCGGACAAACGACGCAGGATCATCACTCGGGTTAGTTGTTGGTTCTGTGGCATCGTCCGCGATTACTAACATCGCAGTCGACGGAGCCGCGAGCTGCGCCCCACCAGTTGGATTCGACAACGTCAAGGACACGCCTTCTAGATCTTCAATGTATGCATCCTGACTAATCAACACCTGAAAGGTCTTCGACGTTTCGCCAGCCGCAAAAGTAAGTTTTCCAAAAGCGGTGGTGTAATCGCAACGGGATGAAGCGATACCGTTGGCTGTAGTGCAGGGAAACACGCCGACCGACTCACTATGATCAGCTGTCTCGTACTCGACCGTTACCGGAACGCTCGTCAAACCAGTGCGTTGGACCGTGATAGTGGTTACGCCGGCGCTTTCAGTGGTGTTGAAGGTTGCCGAGCTGAACTTGATCAATGCTGATGATGTTCCGACATTGATGAGTATGGAATCACTGTCTGATAACGCGCCACCACTACCAGTATTGCCCTGGTCGTTGGTGACGATTTGCAAGAGAGCATCGCCCGTGAATCCATTCGTCGGTGTAAACGACAATCCGTTTAAAGCGGTATTGATAGCGGCGACTGTGCCGCTGAAGGTCATCGCTGCGTCAGCGGTGCCATCGCCGGCCGAAAAAGAAAGGCCGGTTGTTGTGCCCAGGCTGACTGTGCCATTCGTCGCGGTTAAAGTCGTACGAACGGAGTTTGCGCCGGCATCAACGTCGGAAATCGAAATTTGATTCCCGCCGATAAAAGTCAACGTGCTGTTTTGATTAATGTTTTGTGAACCAGGGACGTGGTTTACTGGGGGGTCGTTGACGGCTGTTACGGCGATCGTTGCGCCTACAACCGGACCACTAAGAGCAGCGTCACTTGCACTTGTCGCTCCTTGAATACTGAAACTCCCGTTAGCAGTCGAATTGGCAGCCGGAGTAAATTTCAAACCGGCATTCCCCTGCGCGAAGGTGATAAAACTGTTATTCGCGATTGCGGTGGTCCCATTGTTTTGGAAGAGAGTGCCGTTGGACAATCCCGTGATCTTAAAGTGTGAGACTTCGGAGCCATCTACAGCATTCCGGGTGATTACTAGACCCGAGCTAGTCTGAGTATCCTCGTTCGTAGCTGCGTTTGTGATTGATGGTGTGTCGACGACTGGATTGACGGTCAACACAAAAGTATCGAGCACGCTCTCCAATGTACTTGAAACTGCGACCGCGATGTTTGTCGTTCCCGAGAGATTTGCGAGGGGAGTTATCGTCAACGTGCGACTGGCTCCTGATCCGGTCACCTGAAGGTTTGCAGGAAGATTTGGCACGAGTGTCGTCACACTTGATGCCGCGAGAACCGAATCGATATTAGCGCCACCACCGACTCCAAAAGTAAATGATGTGGAACCGTCCTCATTCACGGACTTGTCAGTAAGATCGCCAATCGAGACTTGAGCCTCAAAAGCTCCTATATCACAAGTTGCGGTGGCATCTGCGTCGGGACCATCGACGATCCGACTGAAACCCACACCTCGTTGGTCGAAAGGAATTGCCTCAGACGTGTTCGAATCGCCATCAAGATCCAGTGTATCGGCTGGAAGAAGTGCAATGCTTCCCGCATCCAGTGCCGGACTACCGGCTAATAAGGAATGGGTGGATACGCTGGATTCGTTTGCTGCCAGACCCCCAATTCGCGCGTTCACGTTGATGATATTGTGAGTAGTGCTTCCAGTAATCGTGAATGACGATGTATCGCCGATAAGATTAAAGTCGAGAGAATTGAAATTTGAACCGGCACCGTCCGGACCGGTTGGAGCCGTATTGTTCGCAATAAGAGTATTTCCAAAATTCGTGAGCGCGATGTCAGGATTGTTGATGCCTCCTCCTGCCGAAGTCGCGGTATTGGCCGCGATCGTCACGTTTCTCATAGTGAGCATCGCGAGGTTGTAAATTCCGCCGCCGAAAGCTGCTCCATTCGTAGAGACCGTGGAATTATTTAGCGTGGCTGTACCGCCGTTGATAATGCCACCGCCCTGACCTCCCGAAGTGTTTCCGGAAACTGTACTGTTGTAGACATTAAGAGTGCCGTGGTTCTCGATGCCTCCGCCATTGCTACTACTCGAATTAGCGGAGATAGTCACACCGTTGAGAGTCAATGTGCCACCGTTAGAGATCGCCCCACCGGTTTGGCTGACATTTGTAAGTCGCCCGTTGGTGAGCTTTACTCGCGAGAGGTTTACGGCGGATGGACCATTGATGGTCAAAATCCTGAAATCTGGAATAGCGCCAGCAGTACTTCGCGTTATCGTCAAACGACTGTCTGCGGGACCATTAATTGTGACGTCACTCACAATCGTTGGTAAGGCGGTACTGAGTGAGATTGTTGTTCCCGAGGGAAGGCTGAAGTCTATTACGTCAGTACCCACGACCGCATTTGACTCCTGCAGCGCCGCTCGGAACGTGCACTGAACACCAGCCGCCGGGTCTGCATCACAAATGCCGTCGCCGATGTTTATATCAGCGGCGTCGCCGTTGCTGTTAACAGTCAGTGAGAGCGGAGGAGCCAGAAGTGCGCTCACCATCACAGGCTGGTAATTAGGCTGACTGGTCGCTACCGATAGTGATCGTGGTTTATCAACTGCGTGGACCACGAGCGCCATTGTTGTCGCCACCGTCAGGAGGGTTGCAACTAAAAGAGTCAGTACTCGGCCCCGAGATTTTTTAGTTTGAGGGATTGAATTTCGCACGGTCTCTCCTTAATTCCGTCCAATAAGACTGCTACAACCTTAGTTCGGGGCCGTCGTCGGGAATTTTCAGGTCAAAATCTCCACAATTTGAGGAGGGGACGCGTTTTTAGACACACTCAGTAAGCGATCTAGTTTTGGCTACCTGATATTTAAACAGGACCAATTGAAGGGAAATTTCAATTTTCCGGCTAAATAGGAAGAGGATTTGGAGCCTTACGCGACAGTAAAAACCTACCATGCGCCGCGACGCTGAGACAAGCAGTTTCTAACCTTGACCCAGTAAAAATTCGATCTAGCCTCGTATTGGGAAGTCGGATAATATTCACTTCAAATTCTGATTGCTAACCTCGACTCGTCACCGGGATCCCAGATGTGTCGCGATTCTTGATCGGAATTCTAATCGAAACGTTGATCAAAGCTGATTCTCAACAGCCTCTCAATGACCTCGCCCTCTAAACCAGGCAGCAGACTGGGCCGGTATGAAATCGTTTCGCCCTTAGGATCGGGCGGGATGGGCGAAGTGTTCCTCGCAAACGACACGATGTTAGACCGTAAAGTGGCGTTAAAAATCCTTCCAGAGGATCTCGCGTCCAACCCGTCCAACATGCAACGCTTTATCCAGGAAGCGAAGGCGGCGTCAGCACTTAACCATCCAAACATTATTACCATCTATGAAATCGGGGTCGAGCCTAATGCTCATTTCATCGCTACGGAATTCATTGATGGTCCCACTCTGCGTAGAAAGCTAGCGGTTGAGACGCTCTCAATCGCCCAGGCAATCGATATCGCGCTTCAGGTAGCGTCCGCCCTCTCAACTGCCCACGCGGCAGGAATCATTCATCGCGATATCAAGCCTGAAAACGTAATGTTAAGGCGCGATGGGATTGTTAAAGTCCTCGACTTTGGCCTTGCGAAATTGACCGCGCGTTATGGTGTAACTGAACCGGGTCTCGATGCCGCTACGAAAGCGATATTTCAAACCCAGCCAGGAGTGATAGTCGGGACAACAGCTTACATGTCGCCCGAACAGACACGCGGTATCGAGATAGATACTCGCACCGATGTTTGGAGTTTAGGAGTTGTACTTTATGAAATGCTTGCCGGCCAAACTCCATTTAGAGAAGAGACAGCGAGCGACACAAGTGCAGCGATTCTCAGAGCGGAACCAGCGCCTCTCTCGGAATACTTACCCGATATTCCTTTTGAACTTGAACGGATAGTTCGCAAGGCCCTGCAAAAAGATCGTGATGAACGATATCAAGGTGTTAAAGACTTTGAGTTGGATCTCAAGAGCTTAAAAAGGGACCTGGACCTTGGCTCAACCTATGAGCGCTCAGCGTCTGGCATCCGCGGCCTGCGCTCATCGGAAATGGCTCGCAGTACAGGAGCGTCAAAGATTGCAAACACCCAGATGGCAAGCTTCACCAGGGACAGGCTTGCGCAAACCCCCTGGTTTTGGATCATTGTCGGTGCGATAGCCGCCGGTTCAATTGCCGCAGGACTATACTTCTGGCAACGAAAAACCCAGAGTCCGGATCTTGGCCCAGCAAATGTCACGTCGTTTCAACTTTTCAGTAGGAAGAATGATCTTGGAGAAGCTGGTCCCACTCATGGACGTTTTTCACCCGATGGTAAGTTCATTGTTTTCTCATCAACTAAAGACGGCGCGAGCACTATCTGGCTGAAACAGATAAATGGTGGTGAGCCTTTTGCTAATCGTACGGTCCAGGGAAATGCGCCGACACCCGTCTGGTCGCCCGATGGTCAACAGATAGCATTTCTCTCGAGAATCGAATCTCAAACGGGTATCTCGACGATGGCGGCGTTCGCCGGTTCTCCAACGGTGGTTAAAGTTCTCGATCGTGCCAGCAGTGG
>Ga0068853_100004901_pt1 | contig 10415 bp, 5 predicted proteins | sample KBSCornC32_FD_65655 | JGI IMG/M metagenome (GOLD analysis project Ga0068853, IMG submission 65655) | Corn rhizosphere microbial communities from Kellogg Biological Station, Michigan, USA - KBS Corn C3-2 | ecosystem: Host-associated > Plants > Roots > Rhizosphere > Soil ... | reverse complement strand
GCAAACAGCCGACCGAGCATGGTGTAGCCCGGCTCGCCGTCGTCCTCTCCCACGAGTTGAGGCACGTGATCGGGGCGCATCGGACCAGAGAAACCGACGTCGCGGTAAGCCCGCATGGCGGCGGCCATATCGGTCTGCCCGTTATCGTGAAACGTCTCGGTGAACGACTCGCACTTTCCGCGAATGTCACGGAAGTGCACGTAACGGATATGCGGGCCGAGCCGGCGGATCGCTGCGGGAATATCCACTCCCATTTCTGCAAACGTCCCCTGGCAGAAGCAGATCGCATTGCGGGGACTGGGCACGAGCTTCACCAGCCGCTCGAAATTGTCGACGCTGTTCATGATCCGAGCCTTGCCCAGAAACTCTGTCAGCGGCGGGTCATCCGGATGCATGGCCAGCGTGACGCCGCATTCTTCGGCGACCGGCACGATGGCGGTCAGAAATCGTTCGAGGTTCGACCAGAGTGCCGCGGCCGACACCGGCTGACCTGTAACCGAACTGGCCGTCTTGCTCAGAGACATGGCGCATCCGACTTCCTCCAGGTTGAAAGCGGTCACTTTGGCCCCGCCGCGCTCAGGCGCATCGACTCGCGTACGGACCCAGTCGGTTCCGGCCATGAAGTTGTAGCACAACAGCGGCAAGCCGATTTCGGCCATGTCCCGCAACAACTGGATGACCGCCCGCAATTCGGTTCCGTCATCGGCGCCAATCTTGATTTTCTCGATCGGCAGATATCCCTCGACGACCGCGACCTGCATTCCAAATGAGGCGACCCGCTTTTGGATTTCCTTCAATTCCGGCAAGCCGCCCGTCGGATAGCGGGCGACGATGTCGGTGACACCGCATTGGGCCGCCAACTGCAGGTTTTCGTCGGACATGGGCGTCAGGACTGTAGCCAGCCGCATCAGTTTGCCCCCCCAGGCTCTGCCTGGCATAAAGTAGTCATTCTCGCTCCGCGAGATGAGTGCTGGCGGATTATTTGCAGAAGAACCGTGCAAGCAACCAGCAGCGCTCCCTCTCAGTCGATTTTGGATACCGACCAAGTTCTTACGCTTGAATCAAACGTCGCTTCACCTGTCGAATGTGCGCTCCATCTCAAATCACTCATCTCGCGGAGCGAGAATGACTACTTTAAATCAAGCCAACTTCAGCGGCACCTGGTGCCAGGCATTGTATTGATAGCCTTTGGCGTTCCATTCCATTTCTCGAGGTTGTGCGGACCCGGCCGAATCGGTGGCACGCACGATCAGCCGATTAGTCGCCGGCGTGACGTTCACCTCGGTCGACCACAGCACCCAGCAGAAATCCTTGACCGGCGAAACGGTTTTGGCCTCGGTCCAGGTCTGGCCGGCGTCGGTCGAGACCTCGATCTTTTGCACCTTACTGCCCGCGGCCCCGGACGGGAGTGCATACCCCTGCACCTTGAGCCGACCCGCCTTCACCGCCGTCTCGGGCGCCGGCACACAAATGACCGAATTGATCGCAAAGTCATAAAGCGGTGCAGCCGCTTCGAGCGCGGCGGGAGTCTCTTCAGTGATCAGCTTATACGCCTGTGCCAGGTAATGATTCGGTGACGGACGATCGCTGACGACGATTTTCTGGAGCCATTTGACGCTGCGAGCGCCGATATATCCGGGAACGACGCCACGCAGCGGATAACCATGTTCTGGCGGCAACGGTTTGCCATTCATTCTGGTTGCCAACACGGCCCCTGGCATGCGGTCGCTGCCTGCGAGTGCCTTATCCAGCGGAATCGAGCCGCCGAATGGATACTTTTCACTCTTATCGACGATCTCGTCGGCCCCTTCGAACCAGACGTGTTTGGCGTCGGCCTTGACGCCCGCATGCTTTAAGAGGGCTGCCAGGCCGACACCCGACCACTTGGCATTTCCAATCGCTCCCGCGGCCCACTGCACGCCACCGATTTTTTTTCCGGTAAATTCATTGCGGCGATTCCCCGCGCAAGTCAATGTGGCTTCTGTGTCGACATTCGGAAATCGTTCGACCAGTTCGTCGACGGAAAGCCGCAACGGCCGGTCGACCAACCCCTCGACCGAAAGTCGAAACGGCGACTTGTCGATTCGCGGGATCGCCCCGTGGCTGCGGATGTAGAACGAGTCGACAGGAGTGATCCAATTCTCGACGAGCCGTTCGAGCGCCGGTTCGGCATTCAGCGGTTTGGCCGAACGCACAATGAGTTTCTTGCCCGCCGGCAGCGGATCGTCAGCGTCGGCACGCAGAAATCCCGTCGAGATGAACCCAATCGACAGCCCCCCCACACTGAGCGAGCGGATGAATTCACGACGCGAGGTCACGGTATCGGGGGCAAACATGGAAATCTCGCAATCTGGGTAATTAAGGGTTCTTAGACGTCAGCCCAATTGCGGGCTATGCAGGGTAGGGTGGGTCGAGTTTTTACGAGGCCCACCGAGCGTGCGTGTCGGTGGGCCTCGTAAAAACTCGACCCACCCTACGACTGACGGCGTCAACTATACCGTCCGGCCGCTTACGCATTCAACGCAGATTCCCAAGCCTCCGCCAGTCGTTATTGACCACCATGCCTGCCCCGGCTAGAATCCCGCCCCCGGTCTGGCAGCCTCTCTCGCGGCCCCCTGTCCTGCACGTAAATCTCAAGCGGCAAAGTGACTGCAAGTTCCCTCAGTCGAAGCCTTTCCGTTGCGAACATTCCAGACAATTGCGTTGTGCTCACTGGCATTGCCAGTTGCCTTGTTCTGCGCGCACACGCTGGTTCGGGGTGAAGGTCAGTCGCAGGGCAAACTGCAGCAGGAGCCGATCTCGATCTCGTCGACCTTCGCACAATCGTGGCAGCAGGATCGCGAGACGATCCACCTGCTGCGGGGGCGGTGCAAGATCGTTCAAGGAGGCCGGACATTCCGTTCCGAACGGATGGTGATCTGGCGCCGGCTCGAAGGGCAATCTCCCACGAAAGAACGCGTGGCGGTTTACCTGGAAGAGGGAGTGCGCGTCGACGAGCCGGGCAACACGCTGACCGAACAGACGCTCATGCTCAACCTGTCGAGTCAGGCCAGCGTGAACCTGCACGTCGAAAGGCCCGTGAACGAACAAGCGGGCAGCGACGACCCGACCTATCGCCGGGCGCTGACCCGGCGCGCACGCGCCGGCAAGGGAACAGTTCGCCAGGCCCAGTATTCTTCAAATCAGTACTCGGCAAATCAGGCGCAGCACTCGACAGGTCAGGTGCAGCAAACTGCCGGTCAGCCGCAGTTCCCCGCTGATGACGATGAACTCTCGCCCGAGCTGCGCGGCATGCAGATACAGCCCCCGCGGGGCGGAATTCGACGGGTGCGCGTCTTTCCACGCAGCGGAGGAGGCATCCAGATCGAAAGCCAGCCCTCGGGAAAAACGACGCCACCCGAACAAGTGGTGATCGTCAAGGGAGGCGTCAACGTGCTGATCGAAGGTAACGAACAACCGGGCCCTCGAGCGACCGGCGTCATTGACCTGACTGCCGACGAAGTCGTTTTCTGGACCGACGAAACCAGTGCGCAGAGCTTGAACCTGAGCTTCAAGTCGGAGCAATCCGAGGAAATGCCGTTGCAGGTTTACCTGGAAGGCAACGTGGTGGTGCGTCAGGGGCCGAACGTGTTGACGGCCCAGCAGGCGTTTTACGACGTGCGTGAAGAGCGGGCGCTGTTGCTCGATGCCACAGTGCGTACGCGGGCCGAGGGCCTGAACGGAAAAGTACGAGTGCATGCGCAGCGGCTCAGGCAGATCGCCAAAGATACCTACCAGGCACAACGGGCCTTCTTGACGACCAGCCAATTCTCCAAGCCGGGCTACCGGATGCAGGCCTCTGAGATCTTTATTGAACCGCGTCCCGACAGCGCCTGGTGGTGGACGGGGGAAGACCGCGAAATCGACCCGGTCACAGGCGAGCCGGTCGACGGACCGACGTTGTGGGCCACCTCGCTCAACAACACGTTCTTTGTCGAGAGCATTCCGATCTTCTACTTCCCGTACATTAGCGCACCTGCTGAAGACCCGAATATTCCCTTGAAGGACGTGCAATTCCAGACCGATCGCATCTTCGGCCAGCAGATCCGCACCCGCTGGGACATTTTCAAATTAACGGGCCTCGATCGGCCGCGGGGGACCCGCTGGGACCTCAACCTCAATTACATGACGCTGCGCGGGCCGATGGTCGGCACGCTGGAAAACTACAACGGGATCGGCCGCTTCGGGCTGGACGGGCCCTATTGGGGGGCGGGGTACACGTCGTTCGTCGATGACCACGGCCACGATAATCTCGGCGGAGATCGCGGCAACCTCATTCCGCCGCAGCATTTTCGCGGGGGCATTCTGCACCGGGATCGACAGGAATTCTCGCCGAACACCACGCTGCTGTCCGAATTCGGTTACTTGAGCGATCGCAACTGGCTCGAGCAGTATCGCGAGCTCGACTACGACATGCAGAAAGACTACGAAACACAGCTCTACCTGAGGCACATTGACGATGACTGGTCATGGTCGGCCTGGGGACGGCCGCGACTTTACAACTTCTTCAACCAGACCGAGTGGCTGCCGCGCGGCGACCTGTTCGGCCTGGCCGAACCCCTCTTCGGTGGCGCCCTGACGTGGTCGTCGCACACGTATGCCGGTTACGCCAACCAGCGGATCGCCAGCCAGCCAACCGACCCGAACGACCTGTATACCGTGCTGCCATTCGAAGGCAACGGCAGCGGGCTGGTGGCCTCGACGCGGCACGAGATCGACATGCCCTTTCAAATCGGGCCGATCAACTTCGTCCCGTATGCGTTGGGTGAAGACACGTACTGGGGCGATGCCTTTCACAATATCGATTCAACCCTGCCCATCGACGGACGGATCTTCTCGAGCACGCAGGTCGACGAAGGCTCGCTCAACCGGCTGTATGGCAGCCTGGGCGTACGGGGCAGTTACGAAATGTGGCGGACCTATCCGCAAGTGCAGAGCGAACTGTTCAATCTGAACGGCCTGGCGCACAAGATGGTCTTCGACGCCAACTATTCTTTTTCCGAATCGTCGGTGCCCCTCTCCTCGGCGCCCCAGTACAACGAATTCGACGACAATTCGCAGGAGCAATTCCGCCGCCGGTTGCTGGTGAATACCTGGAACAACGCACTGCCGGCACAATTCGAGCCGCGATTCTTCGCCGTCCGCTCGGGCGCAGGCGCCAGCGTCACCGCTCCCTACAACGAGCTGGTCGACAACATGAACGCGCTTCGTCTGGGGTGGCGTCACCGCTTGCAGACCAAGGTCGGCCCGGTGAACGCTCCGCGAATCAAGAACTGGATGACCCTCGATCTCGAAACAACGTACTTTCCCAACGCCAATCGCGACAATTTCGGTACGCCGTTCGGCTTGTATACCGGCCGTTACCTGTGGTACGCGGGAGACCGCACTACCGTGACGGCCAACACGCTGTTCGATACGTACAACGATGCCGAACTGCTTTGGAGCCTGGGTGTCTTGAGCCAGCGCAGCACGCGCGGCAGCGTGTACGTCGGAATTCGCAACATCCAGGGGGGAGGCGCGCTCGACGTCGGGAACACCTCGCTGCACACCCAGATTCTGACCGCCAGCTACAGTTACGTGATGAGCCCCAAATGGATCTCGTCCGTCGGCACCGCGTACGATCTGGGGGAGCACATGAATCGCGGCCAATCGGTGCAACTCACTCGCGTCGGCGCCGACTTTCTAATGAATTTCGGAGTGACGGTCGATCCGACCAAGAGCAACTTTGGCGTGGCGTTCTCAATCCAGCCGCGCTTCGCCAAGCTGGGTGGGACGGGAGGCGGAGGTTTCGGAACGTCGAACCTTGGCACCCTTATCAACGGGACACCGGGAATGGAAATGGGCCCTGGCAGGTAAGCACATGATTAACCCGCAGAATCTGGCATCGAAAGATCACCATGTCTTGCACCGCGACAGCACGTCGAACGATTCGCCACACGCGTCGAACCAGAACGGGGATGCGCGGCTGACCGTGACGGCGGCAATACGCATGATCGACGTGGCCCACGAATCACCGCCGCCGCGCCGCAGGTCGGCCTGGCGGGAAACACTGGTCCAGGCCGAGCGGGGACTGGTCGGCGGTTTTCGCGGCGGCAGCGAGCTGGTCGTGCACCTCTTCGGGATCAGCATTGTGATCGCCGCAGCACTCGTGCTGGGCATTGAAACAATGCACTGGATCGCCATCGCCGGCTGCCTGACTCTGGTGCTGACCACCGAATTGTTCAACCAGGCGCTGAAGGCACTGGCGTCGGCCAGCGAGGGCCAGGCGCCGCCGCACGTGCTGCGCGCGCTGGCCATCGGGACGGCTGCCGTCCTGGTCGCCTGCATCGGGTCGACAATCATCCTGACGCTGATCTTCTGGCAACGCTTCCAGCAGCTTTTCGCCGGGTAGCTCGTTCCCCCGCTGTAGAAATGCCGGCGAAACCACCAAATCAATACGGAGGCTGCCGCACGCGCGCATTCGGACGTTTCCCGGTCGAGAGAGAGTTGGCGGACGGATGGGATCTGGTAAAATAATCTTCACTTCGTCGTGCTCGACGAGCCGTAAGTGGCGGCGATCCTGTAAACGCGTCTCCGGAGTTCTCTCGCGATGGGCACGCTTCTCACCAAATCGGGGATCACATTCGCGGTCGAACCAGTCGACCCGGCTAAACAGCCGCTGTCCACCTGCACGACTCACGAAGCGTTGACCCGGATCCACGGCACGAAGATCGAGGCGTGTTCCGATTACACCGCGAACTGCGTCGAAGGTGCCGAGTTTCATCCGTTGATTGGAGCCGCCCATCTGGCGTTCAGCCAGCACCATCCGCTCGTCTTTTCGCCGGATATGATCTGGCAGGCCATCGTTCAGGGGCTCGCCCAGCACGTCAACAACGAACCCGAACGGCTCCGGTCTCGGCTTGTCGATCATTCCGGAAAATTGGAGATTGGCGTCGAGGTAGCCGATTTTCACCCCGGTTCACCCGAGAATGCCTGGAACCTGGTGATTCACGGTTTCGTCCAGGCCCTTCGCAAGCATCTGGGCCGCCGGTGCGAAGAGCTGGTTTCCGATTTCAGCACGACCGGTGAGATCGAGCGCACCGCATGCGAAGTGGCATTGGTGGACACGTTTCAGCCTTATTTCGAATACCTTCTGGTAAGCATTTGCGGAATTCCGGAAATCACGCTCGAAGGTACGACCGACGATTGGCGACGCCTCCATAAAAAGATTGATTATCTGGAACCATTCGATCTCGATTGGTGGCTGCCGAGCATGCGGCATATTGCGGATCAGTTCATAAGAGCCTCGCAGGCAGACATCGATTTGGAGCATTGGCGAGACATTTACAAGCGCCACGACGCTTACGGCGGTGACAATATCAATGGGTGGCTCGTCAAACTGGTTCCTTACGTCAAGAACCATTTAACGGGCAATTTCACCGTACGTAATCCGTTGTTGACTGATCCAGATGCAATGATCGGGTCAACGAGTTTGCCGAGCGGCCTGTCGCAGGTGCCGTTCCGCTGCCGCTGGCCAGGTCGAGATGAAGATGACGATGACCCCATGGAATTCCTGGGTGGTTTCGTCGGCGTGACTCAAGACTCGACGACACTCGCGCTGCGACCCAAGCTCGGCTGGGCAGTCCGGCGGGGGGACGAATTACAGCGGTTGTTCAACAAGCTTTCTGGGCACGAGGCGGCCCCACCGCTCGACAAGCCGGACCTTGACCGGTTGTTGAAAGCCCTCTTGCCCAGGGGATGCGAATTTCCCGGCGACTTCCTCATGTTCTATAAGAAATTTAATGGAGCGCGCCTGTTTGTAAGAGATTCGGTTGCGGTATACAGCTTTCGGCCTCTGAAAACCTGCGAAATCTTCGCCGATTCGAATCCCAGCGCGATTTCGATGGCGGAAGACATCATTCAATTGCTGCCCCCATCATTTGTCCGCTTCTGTGATCTTTCAGACGGCAGCTTTGTCGCCATTGAGCTGCGGCACAACTGGGACCAGGGCTGGAAGATCGTTCGGAAATCGGCTGCCCAGACCGACACCGCCGAGACCGACGCCACCCAGAAGGACCAGATCATCGCGTGGTCCTTCCAGGAGTTCGTCGCTCGCGCTTTGGCAAGCGGCGGCCGGCTGGACCGACTTTGAATGCTTGGCTGAATCGCCGACGAAGCTCGAATGACAAGCCGGCAGCCGGGACGCTCAGTCCTTCGGAAATCGGGCTTCTTTCGACATTCGTCATTAGACATTTCCCGCTTCGCACGCTGCGGTTATGATACACGCGCATGTCTTACCGCACCTTCAAACGTCTGTTGGGCGAAACCAGCCTCGAGCGGAAGTGCCGCTACCTGTTCGGGGGCGGGCTGTTTTTTCTAATCACCCTCAGCTTCTTGTTGTATGGCAACCTGACATCGGGACTGGTGGACGAACAGAATCGCGTCACCGGCCGGCTACTGGTCATGCCGATCATCCTCAAGCGGCATTGGGAATGGTCGGAAAAGGAAAAAATCGAGACCGATTTCGTCCATATCATTGAGGCGATGTCGAAAGAGCTCCAGCCGGTCGATCTGGCCGACTACCGCTGGGAGTTGCTGAAAACGACCCCCGACGATCCGCAAAAGAGCCCCAGCGATCAGTTCGACTACAAAGCCCTGGATGAACTGATGAAAGGCAACCGGGAATGGACTCGCGAAACACACAATGCGGAGGGGAAGCACGAATTCCAATACTACGGCGCTGTGCGGGCCACCAGTTCGTGCGTGAAATGCCATAACGGAAGCCTGGCTGAATCGGTCAAGGAAGGGCAGCTTATCGGCATGGCCAAAGTCACCTTTCCCATGGCGTCGACCGACAAGGCCCTGCACTTCAACAAAGCCATGCTGCTCACGACCGCCATCGTGACGACGTTCCTGGCCATGGTCGCCACGTTCACCATCGCCCGCTATGTGATCGTCAAGCCGGTGCTGCACCTGAAGGAAGTCAGTGACGCCATCTCCCGTGGCAATCTCGACCGCCGTGCCGACATTCGCACGGGCGACGAATTCGAAGATCTTAGTCAGGCCTACAACCGCATGCTCCGGCACCTGGTGGCCGTCCAGGAAGAATTGCGGCAGGGCCAGACCGCTCTCGACAGCAAGGTCGACGAGCTGGCGCAGGCGAACATGCAGTTGTTCGAGCTCAACAATCTCAAGAACGAGTTCATGGCCACGATGACCCACGAGCTGCGCACGCCACTCAACAGCATTCTGGGGTTCTCCGACGTACTGGCCGGGGCCGACAACCTGAACGAGAAACAGCAGCGGTACGTGAAAAACATTCAGACGTCTGGCAAGGACCTCTTGACGCTCGTCAACGACATTCTCGACCTGGCCAAGATCGAGGCGGGCAAGATGGACCTGCACATCGTCGAGTTCTCGATCGGCGATCTGGCCGAGCGGCTGGCGGGAATGATGAAGCCGCTGGCCGAGCGGCGCAACATCGAGCTCACCTTCGAGGTCGACTCGCGGCTGCCGCTGCTGGAACAGGATGCCGGCAAGATTCAGCAGATCCTGTACAACCTGCTGTCGAACGCCGTCAAATTCACGCCCGAAGGCGGGCGGGTGCTGCTCAACGCGAACCTTCGCGACGAGAAGACGTTCGAGATCGTCGTCGAAGACACCGGGGTGGGAATTCCGCTCGAAGACCAGGAAACGATCTTCGAAAAATTCCGTCAGGGAAATACGGCCCCCGGCAGCCAGCAGAGCACGCTGACGCGCGAATACGCCGGCACGGGGCTGGGCCTGTCGATCGTCCGCGAAATCTCGAAACTGCTGGGGGGCGATGTGTCGCTCTCCAGCGAGCTGGGAAAGGGAAGCCGGTTCACCGTGGCCCTGCCGCTGGTCCTCAAGGAACAGCCGCGCCCCTTGTCGGAAGTGCTCGCGCGGCCGCTCGATATCGAGCAGTTCCGCAAAGGCGATCGCACCCAGGCGACATGACAATGCGACACATCGATTTCCGCGAAGCAGTGTCTGCCGTCGTCGAACGCTTGCGGTTTCGCCGCGTCAACTGGAAGAACACTGCATAATCAACGCAGAAGAGACCAAAGCGAGAGCCGCATGAAACTGAATCAGATCGCTGCGATGGGTGTCGTATTGTCCGGAGTTGTTTGCGGCGCAATGCCGCTGCTCGCTGCCGATGAGAACGACAAAGCCGCGGAAGCTGCGCCGATCAGCCCGCGCGAGACGCCCATCAAGCTTTTTGACGGCAAGTCGCTGGAGGGTTTCTACACCTACCTGAAAGACACGAAGTACGAAGACCCGCGCCAGGTCTTTCGTGTGACCGACGGGCTTCTGCACATCACCGGCGATGGCCTGGGCTGCCTGACGACAAAAAAGGAATACCGCGATTACCACCT
>Ga0068853_100004899_pt1 | contig 10419 bp, 8 predicted proteins | sample KBSCornC32_FD_65655 | JGI IMG/M metagenome (GOLD analysis project Ga0068853, IMG submission 65655) | Corn rhizosphere microbial communities from Kellogg Biological Station, Michigan, USA - KBS Corn C3-2 | ecosystem: Host-associated > Plants > Roots > Rhizosphere > Soil ... | reverse complement strand
GCACCGCCGCTGCTTAAAGCCGTATTGCTGACAAAAGTGCAGCCGGCAATGTCGAGTGCGGAGCCGCTGCCGTTCTCAATCGCGCCACCATACGCGGCGGAATTGCCGGAGAACAAGACGCCGCTGATGGCGGCCGAACTGCCGACAGCAATGCCGCCGCCGTAGTAACTGGAGTTATTGGAAAACTCCCCGCCAGACACGATGAGCGCGCCGCCATTGGAAATGCCACCGCCGAAGGAACTCGACGAGTTGCTGGAAAATGTGCAGTCAATCACTGTCGCTGAACAATTGTTCAAAATGCCGCCGCCGACACCGATCGCAATATTGCTCGAGAACGTGCCATGTGTAACTGTCAGCGCTCCGCGGTTGTACATTCCGCCGGCGATGCTGGCAGAGTTGCCGGTTATGGTGATGTCGGTCAGGTCGCTCGTGCCGTAACTGAAAATTGCCCCGCCGGCGCTGCCGCCGGAGTTGCCCGAGATCGTGCTGTCGTCAACCGTCAACGTGCCGGTGCTCCAGTTGATAATGCCGCCGGCCACGTTGTTGACTGAGTTATCCGTCAACTCGCTCCCGCTGATCGACAAATCGCCCCAATTCGAAATGCCTCCACCGGTGCTGCTGGAATTCCCGGAGAGCGCGACGTTGTCGAATGTCGCCGTGCCGAACGACTCGATGGCGCCGCCACGGTAAGTAGAAACATTGTTGGAGAAACTGGAATTGGTCGCCGCTAAAGCGCCGGTCGTGTAGATACAGCCCCCCACATCGGCTGACATGTTGCCCGTGAATATGCTGCCATCAACAGTCAGCGTCCCCCCGCTGATGATGGCCCCGCCCGCGAAGTCGGCGGAGTTGCCCGTGAACGTGCTGGCACTCAAGTGCAGCGTGTCGAAGTTGTCGATGGCGCCGCCGCTGCTTCCAGCCGTGTTGCTGACGAATGTGCAGCCGGCAATGTCCAGCGTGGTGCCATCGCCGTTCTCGATGGCGCCGCCATAAATGGCGGAATTGCCGGCGAACGAAACGCCGGAGATGGTCGCCGTCGCACCACCGATGGCGATGCCGCCGCCGTAGTAACTGGAGTTACTGGAGAACGCGCCGCCCGACACGGTGAGCGCGCCGTTATCGCAAATGCCGCCGCCGAAGGATCCCGCCGAATTGCCGGAGAACATGCAATCAATCACCGTCGCGGCACCACCGTTGTCGTTCCAGACGCCGCCGCCAAGTTCCCCTGTCGCTGTATTGTTGGAGAACGTTGTGGCTGTGACGCTCAAGGTGCCGCGGTTGTAAATTCCGCCAGCGTTATAGGCGGAGTTATCCGAGAGCGTGCTGTTTGTCAGTGAGAGCGTTCCATAGTTGATAATGCCACCCCCCAGGGACGCACTGTCGCCTTGGGCGATTGTCAGGCCCGAGATGTCGACGTTGGCGCCGGCGTCGACCTGGAAGATGCTGAATTGGGCCGTCCCCGCGGCGCTGCTCCGCTCGACGGTCACATTGGCAGCCCCCGGCCCCTGAATCGTCATCGTGCCGGTCAGGTCGGGCAGGGCCGAGGCCAGATCGATGGTGGCCGGACTGGCGAAGTCGAACGCGATCGTTTGCGGGCCCGAAGCGGAGTTGGCATCAAGAATTGCCTGTCGCAACGAGCCGAGGCCGCTGTCACTTGTGCTGCTGACGACGGATGACAACAGCGTTCGATCTTCCAGCAACTGCACCTGGGCGGCGATTGTGATCGGCCGCTGCTGGTGTCGAAAACGACGGCGTCGCACGGGGCGCTGGAGGCGGGTTCGCAGGTTTCGCAGCCACGGTGTCATCAGCATAATGCCGGCCTTTCGATGTCGATCATGACGGGTTTTTAGACGGAAGCAGCGACGGAGCGAGGGTAGAGCGCGTCAGAGCGGTGTGGCGGGAGGGCCGCGGGGCGGGAAGGATGCGACGGGGAGGAGGGGAGAGGGGGAGAGTAGAACGGGCTGACCGCAACCGGCAATTTTTCCCAAGGCTCGGCGCCTTGTGTCGGCAAGAATTCTCCCGAATTCTGCTACAACCGGCGCGCAAGAGCACGGTGGGCGCCGCCTGGAGTGAACAGGGGCGCAGCGTGAGATTCCCGGACGCGTTTCGGCCCGCATCGGCCCAACCTCTAAGATGTATATCAGCAGCAATCGTTGCTATTCAGACGCAGCTAAGTCGCTGAATTCGCGCAGTTTCTAATTCTTTTCGCGGCCCTGAAAGACAGTTATTTGAGTTGAGAACACGGCTGGCGCTGGAGAACCCATACAAGCCGCGCATCTTGAGTGTGCTATACTAGGCCCCTTTTTCGGAATAATGATTTTGTGATCGTTGTTTTTGCAAAGCGGCGATAAATGCCAATCAGCAGGCGGAGTTACGCGTCGATGATGGTTTGGAACGCGACTCCAAGCCCGATCGCTGCGCGCATTCCGCCTCTTCCGATTACGCAACTTAGAGGAGAGGGTTCCGTGAATTTGCGGGATTTGCGCAGAATTCCTGAAATTATGATTGTGCGCGCTGGGGGCACTCGGCAATTCGCCTGGCCCGGATTATTTATGCTTCAGCATTAGGGTGCGTCGAGCAAGCGTAAGCCTCGGTGCGTCTGCGCTCGCAGGTAAGCCTTTCGGTTGTTGAGAGCGTGTCACGAGCATCGAAAGCCGCTTGCACTGACGCACCTTCGACTTGCGCGAGCTTGACGCACCCTACTTGAAAAACCCGGGCTCGTGACGCCCGATTTGCAACGTCCCAGAGTAACGGCAGGCCCGGCTCATCGCGGAGCGATTCGAAGCCGTCCGATCCACTCCTGGTCCTTGATGCGATCGGGATCCTTTGGGTAAGGGGCGAGCTCGTCCGATTCGCCCAGTGCACAGCGGATCATCTTCCACCACAACTGCACGTCAGGAGCCTCGGGCCAGATGGCGGCGAGGTTCTCGGCGTACGGTCGGGCCACGCGGCAGATTTCCCGCGCGCCCTCGGGAGCTCCCAGTTGCACTCGTAGCCGGCCCAGCACTATGCAGTCATGAATCAACTGATAGCGGAGATCGTAGAGTTGCTCGTCTGGCGTCCAAGGCCCAGACCAATTGCCAAGCGTGTATTGCTTCTGCTCTGCGGAAAGATCATCGCCCGGCGGATATTCGACGAGTGCCCGTCGCGCCGTTTCCGCGGCGGAGGCCAAGTCTTGTTCGGCCCTGACCATGCCAGCTGGTGTACGATCTTCCGGCCAGTAGAACGCCAGAGCGTGGTGCATGGCGCTCAAGTTGACCAGCCCCAGCAGCGATCGGGGATGCGCGGCCACGAATTTTGACAGCAACCCGACGCATTTCCGGCGGCAGTCCTTTCCCTTGTCGCGAGTTTTCAATTCGTTATACGCAAACGCCAGGACATGCGACGTTCTCGCGTAGTAGGCGTGCAGCATTTCCGCGTCGAGCGATTCGCTTGTGTCCCGCAGCCCGAGGAAATTGTCGCACCGGGTAATCGTGTCTTCGAGAACCGTTGCGGCTTCCAGGAATCGGTGCCGCCGCCGCAGGAATTCGCCAACCTGGCAGCCGCATTTCATCAATTCCACTGCATGAGCGCCCAGATTCTGCGATGCCAGGTCGCGCCGCAACTGCAGCGCCTCGCGCAGCATGGCTTCTGCGTCATCCGGTTTATTGCGGCGGAACTCGATGAACAGCCCGCACTTGACGAGCATCGATGACAATCGCGATCGGATTTCACCACTGTCATCTCCGCAATGGGAAATGAGCTCCCGCAAGGTCTCGCAACCCTCTCTGGCCGCTGTCTCCGCGACATCCAGCGCTTCTTGCGCGGCGACCAGCGCACTGAAGAGATCAAAGCAAGTGCCGGCCTTAAGCACATAGTTCTGCCTCAACTCGGGAGCTTCCTCGATCAGGCCGTTAAGAATCCGGCTGGACTCCAGCGACAGGGCGACCCATTTGGGGAACTTCGATTTCTCGCCAGGGTCGTTCCCGACAAACTCGGCATGGGCCAAAGCAGCGCCGTGCAGGGCGAACGCGGCGCCGATTCTCGCGTCGTGCGGCATCTTCGTACGGAGAGCCTGGATCGTCAGGTACGCCCGTTCGTATTGCAGCAATGCTTCCGTCTGCCGCCCGCTCGATTGCAGCACGTCGGCCAGTCCGTGAACGCTGGCCGCTAAATCCAGCAGGTGCTGCGGCTCGCCGGGAAAATCCTGCGCCAACCGGGAATAAACCGCGATCGCCCGGCGAAACATGGCCTCGGCGGACGGACCTTCCAGTTTCGCCGCGCGGATCAGGGCCATTGACTCAAAGGCTTTTCCTTTCTCCAGGCGTTCCTCGGCCGTGCTGGCGTCATCGCGGACGAATCGCGTGTAAAACTGATCTGCCCGGTCGAGCAATTCCTGCCGGATCGGCGCCAGCGCGGGCTGGTCGGCAATGCCGGCTGCCACTTTTGTCAGCATCGTATCGACGACGTCCCGAGCCGCGTCGAGTGCGGCCTGCGTCTCGCGGCGGCGCTCCTCCGCCAAGCGCTCTGCCCTTTCGGAAGCGAGCTCGCGATCTGCGGCCAATTGAGCCTGTTCCCGCGCAGCATCTCGTTCCTGCACGACCCAGACAGTGCTGACGGCGAGAACGACGACCGTCAGTGCCAGAGCCGCGAACACCGACGTCACAACAGCCCGGTTGCGCCGTGCCCATTTTCGCAGACGGTCCAGCCGTGTGGCCGGGCGGGCCTGAATGGGCTGTTCGTTCAAATACCGGCGCAAGTCGCTGGCCAGGTCGCCAGCCGTCGCGTATCGCGCAGCAGGATCCTTTTCGGTCGCCTTTTGAATGATCGTTTCCAATTCCGGCGGGATCGCTGGATTGATCCGCCGCGGCGGAACCGGATCATCATGGGAAATGCGTTGCAGCAACTCGCGGCGATTTTTGTCGCCGAACGCGGGCTGAAGCGTCAGCAATTCGTAGAGCGTCAGGCCCAGCGAATAAACGTCGCTGCGCTGATCGACCAGGCCCCGTTCGCCCAGCGCCTGTTCGGGGCTCATGTAGCGCAGCGTGCCCACAATGTCGCCGGTCATGGTGAGTCCGGCGTCGGTTTCAATCTGCGCCAGGCCGAAGTCGGTAATCCAGATTGGTCCCTGGGAATCGAGCATCAGATTGGCCGGCTTGATGTCGCGGTGGATGACGCCGACCGAATGTGCGTAATCAAGCGCCTCTGCAATCTGGATGCCCCATTCGGCGATGGTGCGGAAACGCTCGCGCCCGGGAGTCGAAGTATCAAGCAGTCGCAGCGTTGAACCCGTTGGCGAACCGGGTGCGGGCACCGATTCGAATAGAATTGGTCCTCCCGGGTCTGGGGGCGCTGTGGCCAACGACGTCGAGGATGGATCATGATTGCGAATTTCGGCTCTGTCGTTTTTGACGCGGGAATTTCGGATTTGACCAGGCACGTCATTTTCGTCACTTATCGTTCGGGCTGGATCGGTTTCTTTTGAATTGGTCGCCTTCCTTTCGCTTGCGGGGGTTCGTAGTTCGCGAACCACGTCGGCCAGCGTCTGGCCGTCGATGTACTGCATCGCGTAATAATGCACGCCGCGCTCGCAGCCGACGGCGTAGACGGGGACGATGTTGGCGTGGTGCAGTCCCGCGGCGGCGCGGGCTTCGTTTGTGAACCGCTGAAGCTGCCGCGCATCGAGCACGCCGGCGAACGGCAGCACTTTGAGCGCCACGCGGCGGTCGAGCGAGATTTGCGTGGCTTCATAAATGACCCCCATCCCGCCGCGTCCGATTTCGCGGATCAGCCGAAAATCCCCGAGGATGCCACTGAGTGCGTCGGCCGCCGGGCGCGCGCCAGCGGCGGTTGTGGATGACAGATCGATATCGGCGAAAATTTCGAGGGCGGGCAGAATACCTCGCAATCGCGCCGCATGTTGCGGATGAGCGGCCAGCACCTCCGATAGATCGACTGCCTCTCCCCGTTGCTGGCGCTCCGTGATTTGCTCGACGAGATCGTACAGCGAATCAGCCGAGCGTGACTGGTCGCGGATGGAGGGGTGGTCGGTCATGGACGACGTATGGAGGATTGCGGATAGAGGATTGCGGATAGAGGATAGAGGATAGAGGATAGAGGATAGAGGATAGAGGATAGAGGATAGAGGATAGAGGATAGAGGATAGAGGATAGAGGGTAGAGGGTAGAGCCGCCGCTCGCGCGTCGCCATTTTCTATCCTCCATCCTCTATCTTCCATCCTCTATCCTCCATCCTCAGGCGGGGTATGGCAAGCTGGCAGCATGCGGCTACGCGTCTTCGTCGAGCAGCTCGCGCAACTGGGCCAGGGCTCGAAAATGACGCGACTTGACGGTTCCTTGCGGTACCGAGAGCACTGCGGCGATTTCTTCGACAGATAGCTGCTCGATCTGCCGCAGCACCAGGACTTCGCGAAACTCGGGCGACAACCGGTCGATGGCTTTGCGAACCCGATAGCGCAGCTCTTCTCGCAACATGCGGGCCCCCGGCGCCGATTCACGCGTCAGGAGCAATTCGGCGAGCTGGTAGGCGGACGGCTCGTCCAGCGGCAGGTCGAGCCGGACCTCGCGATCCAGCGAGCGGCGCTTCGACAAGATGTGCCGACGGTGCAGATCGACCAGTCGATTCCAGGCAATTTGCCGCAGCCACGGGTAAAAGGGCATTGGGCGATCCCGCAGATATACCGGCAGCAGGCGGTGTGCTTCGGCCAGCGCATCCTGCACCACGTCAGAGGGATCCAGCCGGTTGACAAGCCGGCGGTCCATGCGGACCGCGATCATACGCCGCAGTCTCGCACGGAAGTGGCCGATCAGCCGGTTGGCCGCGGACGCATCTCCCTTGCGGGCCAGGCGAATGAGCTGTTCGGTGTCTGGATCACGTGTGCTCGTCAAAATCACCCCGCAATTGCTGATTACGCAGCATCCCAGAGAAAGTTCCCGCGAAAGTCAATTTGATATGGTGCACGCCATCCGTGGGCGATTCCTTTTTGGTTCCCGCCGAGCGCCGCGCTGGGTCTTTCGCATATTTCGTGGCCGCTCCCGTTTGATTCCCGCGGCGCGCCCGGCCGCCTTTTCCGCGGTAGAAAAGGCGTATTCGTTGCACCGGACGGAGCCTCCCAAGCCCGGCCTTCGGCTCATCGGTGGTTCGTCCTGCGGGCATCGTGTTACAGCTCCGGGCGGGCTAGTTCGTGCCCGTACGAAATTGTCCAAAAAAATGTAGGACATTCAATTCAAAGCAGCGTAACGACCTGCGCTGATTTGATTGTTTCAATCTCGAAAAAATCTGAAGAATTCACTTGAACTTCCGACAGCGGTTGTTAAATTCAACCCCCGTGGGGAGAAATGGGGATTAGTGGTGAAGAATGGCCCTGACGGGGACTTACACACGGCTGCTCGACGAAAAGCAACGATTAGCCGTCCCCAAGCGTCTCTGTGAAGACTTCAACGAACCGGAACTCAAAGAGTTCTACGTAGCACCAGGAACCGACAAATCACTCGTGCTGTATTCTCCAGCCGGGTTTGAAAAGCTGGCTCGCAAGATCGCCAAGCAATCATCAAATCGCGTCGACGTCAGAAATTACAAACGGCTGTTCTACTCGCGTGCGGAGAGGGTCGAGTTAGATGCGCAGGGCCGAATTCGCATTCCGGAGCGATTGGTCGAACTGGCGGGCTTGTCTCGCGACGTCGTGCTGGCAGGGGTGCACGATCATGCCGAAATCTGGGATTCCGCAGCCTGGGAGAGTTTCCTGAGAACCACGGGAGCGGCGTTCGACGAAATTGCGACGCAGGCGTTTGAGTAGGGAGTCGGCATTAGGCATTGGCCATTAGGCATTAGGCAGTTGTCGAAGAACTGAATTCAACGTGTGGGGGTAAGGGCGTTTTACAATGTGAACTGCTTCGGGAGCGTTCAACCGCTGTCGGATAGGCACCTTGACGAGTCGATGGATGGGGGGCCGCGGTTTAATGACCTGGAGCACACTTTGCGCCGCCGTGAACCGGGCAGCGCATAGTTGGCGGCCATGGATGGCCGCCACAGAAGTACGGAAGGGATCAGGCAGCAGTACCGACCGTAATTATTTCGCCTCGCTAGGGTGAGATGGATCTCACCCGAGGCGAGTAATTTTTCGCCGCGGATGTTGGTTGCCGCCGACGTTTCGCCATTGAGGCGACTGTCTGGCCTAAACGGCGTGTCGGCAGCTGACACGGCCACACGCAACAAAAAACGGATTGAAGCCCACGGATGGCTATCGCGGTCCCACGGATACGAACGCCCGGGGAGCGGCCGAGTACCGAACTTTTTATCCGTGGGATTGCCCCGCCTCCGTGGGCATTCCCTTTCGGCTCGAGCGTCTACCGGCATGCTATTGCCGATCAGCCGGCAATTCCTGAAAAGCGCGCATTCGGCGCCCAAACGACAGGTTTTAGGGCAAATCGGCGCGCGTTCCCGTGACGTGCGCCGCGCAATCCTAGCGCATTCCCCCTGCATCGCTAGCGCATTCGCGTGCCAAACGCGTTCGTTGAACGGCCGCACTTCGGGGAGCGCAACCGCTATGATGCAAGCGTGTTACGAACGCGATGGCGTGAAAAAAGTAGAACCGCTGCTGCCGGAATGACTTTTGAAGACGGGCCCGCTCTTCGCGACGTAACCCAAAGCCGGCAGTGGAATAACGGCAGCGTTTTGGTATGACAGCATGAAATCTGCTTCGTAGCCAATATGCACTCTATGTATATGCATTGAAGTTTGCTGATCAGTGTTTTGGGCTTCAGATGGAAGACAACCGATGACCGAATTCGACCCGAATCGGGAGGCGAAACCAGACGCGAATACGGGGGCGGGCTTGAGCCACGTGCACGTCCCGGTATTGCTCAAAGAGGTTTTGCAAAATTTGCAACTCGAGCCGGGACTGGTCGTGGTTGACGGGACAGTCGGGGCGGCAGGCCACAGTTGTGAGATATTCCGCCGAATTCAGCCCGGCGGAACGCTAATCGGTCTTGACCGCGATGCCCTGATGTTGGAAAAAGCGGCTCACCAACTCTCGGCTTTTCATTGTCACCTCTACAAAGCCAGTTATGCCGAACTTTCCGACGTGCTGGCCGGATTGCAAATTCCGGCGGTCGACCGCATTTTGCTCGACCTCGGGCTGTCATCGGACCAATTGGCCGATCATTCGCGAGGATTCAGCTTTGCCGCAGATGGGCCGCTTGATCTGCGATTTGACGTCACGCAGGGAGAGCCTGCATCGGAGCTCGTCGCACGGCTCGGCGAACAGGAGCTGGCCGAGTTGTTCGAGCGGTATGGCGAAGAATCACACAGTCGCCGCATGGCCCGCAATATCGTCGAATGGCGGGCGCGCCGGCCGATCCGCACGGGCGCCGATTTGGCAAACGCCGTTGCGGGCGAGATTCATGACCGCCGGCCGCCTGTTCGAGGATCGCGCCAAAAACCGACGCGCCATCCGGCGACTCAAGTCTTTCAAGCCTTGCGCATCGCGGTCAACCGCGAGTTGGAACAGCTCGAAACAGCGCTCGGCGGCGTCTTATACGATTGTCTCAAACCCGGCGGAATCGTCGTCATCATCAGCTTCCATTCACTGGAAGACCGCCTCGTCAAATTGGCATTTCGAGATACGAAGCTATGGCAACCCCTCTGCCCGAAGCCGATAACGGCCTCCCCGGCCGAACAGCGTTTCAACCCGCGCTCGCGAACAGCCCGCCTGCGGGTGGCGAAAAAACTTCCCTGAGCGGCCAGGCCCCATTCGGCCAGACAGAGCCCCGCAAGACCTTTCCGTTGGATAAGCCGGCACCGCGTCCGGCCCCCACGATGGGCGCCTCGGCTGCCGGCGCCAATCCGACTCCGCCCGCGGCGAAAGACGGCGGAAAAAATGCTCAGGGAGCCGCCCCAAATTCGCCCTCTGCCTCGCTGCCGACGTCAACAGCACCGTCATCAACAGCACCGTCATCAACAGCACCGGCATCGGCAGCTTCTCCCTCCGCTGCACCTTCCGCCGCAGATTGGGGCCTGACACCTAAGAAGAGCCCGCTGTTGACGAAGCTGCGCTCGCTCGTAGCCCTGGGCACGCTGGCGACATCGGTCGCGGGCTATTTCGGATACGACCAGTATTTCTCAAAACCTGCGACGGACACGACTGACATCGCCGGCATCCCAGACGCGTCCGATCCGGATGCGGCGGACCTTACAGCCGCTGGTACGAAAACCCGGGGGCAGTCTGATTTGCCGCTCGACGGTCCGGATGGTGATCCGTTCGAGACCCCCGCGAGTCCGGATATCGACCAGGATCCGCAGTCGCCAGCGCCTCGCAAAATGCGGCACGTCCCCAATGCAGCACCGATCGCCGCCAATCATGGCGCCGGCAGCCGGTCGCCAAAAAAGCCCTTCGGCAACAAACTGGTGATCGACGACGAG
>Ga0068853_100004898_pt1 | contig 10420 bp, 3 predicted proteins | sample KBSCornC32_FD_65655 | JGI IMG/M metagenome (GOLD analysis project Ga0068853, IMG submission 65655) | Corn rhizosphere microbial communities from Kellogg Biological Station, Michigan, USA - KBS Corn C3-2 | ecosystem: Host-associated > Plants > Roots > Rhizosphere > Soil ... | reverse complement strand
CCCGCCGAATAGCGGAAAATCCAGTAAGTTGGCCGTACAGATCTCAGTCCATGCCGCCAAGCCGCGTAAGGCCGAAATTCTCTACAACCCAGTCGGCGGACAAATATCATCTGCAACAGAGCCGATTCCCCACTCGCGAATGCAGCTCGACTGAGAAACCTGAGTCTGTTTGATTTTCCGACTGATAATCAGAAGGATGGCTTCCTCGCGACCCACACATTGATGCTGTCCGCAGCCGCCATCCTGCGCGCCAGCGACGATTCGCCGGGGCGTGTGCCATCCGGGCTTTCGCCGTCGGCAGCGGCGCCGCTTGAACGGGATGGCGACGCTGTGTTCGCCCGCGACACCCTCTTTGTGCTGTTCGATCCGGCGTTGGCCGACGCTGCGAGGCTGATGGAGACCAATCTGTGGGAAGCGGCCGTGATGAACGTCGAGGCCGTCGATCTCCGGAATTTTGCCCACGGACGACACCTTTGGGCAGCAAAACGTATGGAGACCCTGGGCATCCTCGTCTTAGTGACCGATGCGACTGCGACACTGTGGCGCGAGCTCGATCGTGAGCTTCCCGGGGCCATTCCAAGATTGGTGATCCGTTTCGACAGCGATGACCCGGGCCTGGTACTATCGGGACTTTGGATTGCGATGCTTGCCACAAACGTCGCTGGCCAGGTCAAGGCAATCGATCCTGGCAAGCCAGGCGTTCCCGAATTCGGACGGAGGATCTACCATTCGCCAGCGCTGCTCAGCGTTGCAAATGACGCTCGATCGATCACGCCCGTTGATCGCAAGCTGGCTCACCGGCCCGACGCCGGATTGATCGCAGGCGAATGGCGGGAGGCGGAAGATCTGTTTAGAGAACGCCTGTCGAAAGAACGCTTCGACGCCCTCGTGCTCGACTATGACGGCACCGTGGTCTGGTCTAACGCGCGCCGGGATGCGCCCTCCCCTGAGATCATTGCAAGACTGCGCGACATGCTGGATCGCGGCATTCCCTTGGGCATCGCGACTGGGCGAAGAGATTCGGTGGGGCTCATGCTTCGATCATGCCTGCCCGAACAACTGTGGCCGAGGGTCCTGGTGGGATATTACAACGGCGGACTTTGCCTCAGGCTAGACCAGATCGTGGATCGTAGCCGTTTGCCAGTGCACGAAGCCTTGGTGACCCTGAAGGTCAACTTGACCGACCGGTGTTTCTGCAACCCGGCCGCCGGTTGGGAGAAAGGACAGGCCTAATACTGCTACTTCTTCCAGGCTTCGGTCCCCGTTTTTGCGGAGCAAGCATCAGGCCGGTCCGCAGCTCCATGTCTGTCAGCCATTCCTTCGATCCGACCGGCCGCCCAACGCTTTCCGCTTTGCGCAAGGCGGCGTAGGTCAACGCCTCGTCGAACGCCCCGCTAAGGAAAACCGCGAAGTCGCCTGTACGTTCGAGCGCGGGGGCGACTGTGACGATATGGTCGTCTCTGCTGGCAAGCAGGGCGCGTGTGCTAGACCATAGCCACTGTTCTGCCCGACGAACCAATCCGGCACGGACAGGATTCAGCGCCACATAGCGCAATGCCGCCGTTAGATGTGTTTCGTCCATGGCCACGGAACTGAATCGCCCTTGCCATAAATGACCGGTCACCCGAAGCCGGGCATTGATGTAGCCTGTATAATGCCGATGGACATACCGGAATACGCGCCGCAAACCGTCAGCATCGCTTGGCACCGCGATGATGTGCACATGATTTGGCATCAGGCAATATGACCATATTCCCACTCCGGCCCGACCCGCGGCATCGGCCAGCAAATCCAGATACAGCGCATAGTCGCCATCTTCAAAAAAGGTCGTTTCGCGCCTGTTGCCGCGTTGGGTAACATGGTGTGGAATACCTGGCAGTACAATGCGGGGAAGTCGGGCCATTAACCTATGATGGGCAGGAGGCCGCAGCACGTGTCACCGTAATCTCGTAATCTCAAATGAAAGTTTGTGCGACGAACTGAGTCCTTCAACTCTCTTATCGGGAAGCGGAGAGTGGCACGTAACGGCGCGTGTAGGAAAGCAGATTATACGGGCAGATCTCACTGGGTATTAAGTAAACAGTCGCTGTAATCCTGTTATCGTAGTTCTATGCTTGGTGGCCTTCACTACCGCTATCATTGCATTCCTGCCGAACAAAATTTCGGTAGAAACAAGACAAAAGGATTCTAAAATTCCATAGAATTTATTATTTCGTTAACACCAATCATATCATTCTCAAATTCTGAACTATCGACATCGCTACATATGTACGTTAGAAGTACTATATCTTTCCCGTTGGAAAAATATGCGACCTCTATGAACTCATCATCCAGTGTAGACGTCACGCTAACAGACATAATTTTTCCATCACGATGGATCATCTTATCCCACCGTATGCCGTTACGATCACAAAAATCTGCCAGAAAAACCTGCAAGTTCGCAATAGACACATTGGGGTCCTCGCCACTGCGATATTTGGCGATCGAGAATTGAACCGTCCCCACGCCCTCCGCACGAGCTAGGCTTGGTGGTGCACCACTAGGGAGATCTTCCGTGATGTCGGTCCAACCTTGGAGCAGGTTGAAATTTAGTCCTTTAAATTCAACACGCATAATTCTTTCCGTTAAATTAGTGGGGTAATAGTTTGCCCGTGACCGGGTCATAGGGGAGATAATGAGTTGGGTCGCTCCATTTTTTATTCTGATCATACCTGAACTTTTTTATACCCCCTGACGTGCCAGGTTTAAAGTCACCATAATACACACCGCTTGGCCAAGAAGAAGCTCCATAAGTGGATGGATGATCGCCTCCCACAACGCGAACGTCCTGTCCTGGAATACCTGGCTTAGTAAATTCAAACTCCGTGTTAGGATACTGCGCTCGTAGCTGATCCGGCAGCATTCCTGGCCTATCGGAGTGGAGAGTGTTGCCCCTGCTTGCAGCCATCCGGGTAGCCGGATTCGCGCTTCCTCTAAGAACTGTCGCCGGAGAGGGCGCAACCCTGTTGCGACCCACAACCCCCACAGCTCCAACCATATCGGACAGTAGGCCGTTTAGTTGTCCTCCAGCTTCAATTTGTTCGATAGTTCCACCATGGAGATAAGCTACAGTGGCAAAATCAACTCCTGGCCCAATTGGGCTTTCCGCCCAAGCTCTGTCTCTGGCAGCTGCTTGTAGTAAAAGATTAGCGTTAAGAGGGATTGTTCGCACAATCGCGCCGGGAAACATTTCGGGGGAATAGTCTCTGCCGCGGTAGGAGTAGTTCCCCAGTAGCGTGGACCGCTGCAGCTCTATGGATCGTACCGTTGAGCTATCGGGTAATGATACGACGTTCCAGCCTGAGGTGGTTTCGGGTAGGGCCAAAGCCCGTAAGGCTATGCCCTCGTCATATTTGACGCGGCCAGCATTCTGAACATACCAGTCGTATTGGTAACCCTGCATCGTCCAAAGCATGTCGCGCTTGTGCGGGTCAGCATTGACGACGATTTCGTGTACGGCATCGGACGCGCTGTCCTGCTGTGCCTGCAACTGTTTGGCGTCGATATCGTTTGTCGTGCGCTGTGCCGCGCTGTTGCCGCTTGTAGTGCTGCCTGCTTCATCGCTGGGCGCTGGCGTATTGCTGGTGTTCCCCGACGCTTTCGGAGCAAATAGGCGATCGAAAATCGACCCGCCTTCGCCGGCCAGACTTTTAGCAAGCTGGAGACCAACGGTGGACGCGATCACATCGGGAAGCACGGCTTTGAGATTGTCGCCGAAGTCGGTGCCCGTGATGAGGCTTCGCGCCCCAGCTCCCGCGATGGCGCCCGCCATGCCGGAGACCAGCGTGTTGCCGAAGCTGGCGCCGCTGGTTGCACTTGCCGCACCCGGTAGGCGCGAACTGGTCCAGTTCGTCACCCCGCCGACCACGCCCGCCGACGCTACCCCGGCCCAGTTGAACCTGTCCTGCAACCCCGTCGCAACTGCGATGCCTTGGGTCAAGGCGTTGGCCGTAGCGCCCTGCAACGCGCCTTGAACGAATGTGCTCTGGATGCCGTCGAACACGCCGTTCAGCCCGCTGGCGACATTGGCAGCGACGACGCTGAGACCCAGCGACTTGAAGCTGAAGCCATGCTGCAGCCCGACCAAGTTGTTGAAACCCTGGCTGACGACGTTACCGAGCACCGGCCCCAGGAAATAGCTCGCCGCAACCGCAACAATTGTGGAGATGATCTGCCCGAAAACCCCACAACCTTTGTTGTTCTTTGGCGGTTTGGGCGCTGTAGGAGATGTATTCCCAATCGCCTGGTTGGGATCGTAGACGCGGAAAGTGCTGCTGTTGTTGTGGATGTTGTGAACAGTGTTGGGGATGGTGAGGGATTGTCCGGCCTGGAGGGGATCGGAGCCCGACAGGCCGTTGGCGTCGGCGATCACATACCAGTAGCTGCTATCGCCCCACAGTTGCTGGGCGATCGACTGCAGCGTGTCGCCGTCCTGGACGGTGTAGTGGCTGGCCGCCCCCGCCTCGCCCGAGCTTGACGGGTTGATCGCGTCGTAGCTCTGATCGAAGTCAGCATAGGGGGTGGCAGTGTCCGCTCCGCCCCGGAACGCCCAGGATCCGGTGGTGGCGAACGGATTGGCGAGGGATGCGACATAATCGACATTGTCCGTGCCATTGTTCCCGATCTCGCCGACGCGTTGGCCGTTGAAGTAATAATAGCGTTGGTGGGGATCGCCATGGCTTGAGCTGCTGTCCGCCTCGTCACGGGTCATCACCTGGCCGTAATTGTCAGTGACGTAGCTGACGTTACGCGGACGCCCGTCGGCGATGTTGACCGAGGCGAGATGGCCGCGGCCGTCATAATTGTAGGTGGAGGTCCAAGTGGTGGATTGAGCGGTGTTGGGCTTGTAGGCCGAAGATGCGGTCAGCGCCGTCTCCCACCAGGTGTAGGTGTTCGTGGTGCTGTTGCTCTTCTGATAGACATTGTCCTTATATTCCGCCGTGGTGGCGGACGCCAGCGTGCCGTCGGCGGAATAGCTGTTGGTCGTATCGTAGCGATAGGTCTTGTAGCTGCCGGACTCATAGCGGCGCTGGCTGCTGGTCGATGCCGTCACCTGCGAGGCCGTGTTGTACGTGTCCTGGCGCGACAGGTTCACCGTCGTGCCGTCATAATTAAACTCCTGGTGCAGCGTCACCCGGCCCAGCGCATCCCGCGTGTCCTTCGCACACAGAACAAAGCTCGTCGGCGCGGTGGGGTTGGGCGAGTTGTTGTAATCGTTGACTCCCTGACCGAGCGAGAGGGTCGCTAGATAGCCGTCGTCCGTGTAGGCGTAATTTTCCTGCGTGGTATAGGTATAGGGAGTGTTGATGCCCAACTCGGGGATAGAATCAGAACCCTGCATGGTAGCTGATTGCGAGGTGCGTTGTCCCGCGGCATTATAGGCAATGTCACGACCTATACCCGTACCGCGGATGATGTTGCCTGAGCCGCGCGAGCCGGTGAACGTGCCGCGCGTGGTCACGAAGCGGTTCATGCTGTCATATTTGTACCAGTAATCGTCGGTCACGGTACCTGACGACACAGCACCCTGCGCATCGAGGGTGCGATGCGTGGAGGCCATGCGCCGGATATTGCCGTTGGCATCATATTCCCACACGATCGACATCGGCGCGCTCGACGTCGTGTCGGTCAAGGCCGTCATCCGGTTCAGCGCGTCGTAGCTCGCAGTGGCGTCCTGGTGCGTTGTGGTGTAGCTGTAGCTATATCCGTAATAGCTGTAATTGACGGAGGTCGCGTACCGTTCATAGGTGCGATTGCCCTCGCCATCATATTTATACTGCGAGCTAATCGTGCCACTATTATTGGCGCTTGTGTTTCCGGAAACGATCTGGGCGAGCTTGCCATTATTATAATATGTGTAGGCGGTGCTTTCGCCTGCGTTATTTACCTGCGTGATCAGCCATCCCGCTTTGTTGTAGGTGTAGTCATAATTGTGGTTACCATAATCATTCTTGTCGATCTGGCGACCGAAATAATCGGTATATTCAGCTAAGGTATTGCCTTGCCCGGTAACATTGGTCCCCTTGATCCAGCCACCGAACGTGCCAAGGCCCGTCGTGCTGAGTCCTCCGTTCCAGGTATAGGAATATGTGGTAGTGTTGCCGCCAAACTGCACCTGTGAGACGACGCGGCCTTGAACATCATAGTCGGTTTTCTCGACAGCGCCTGTGCCGGTTCCGAGTTGGCTGTTCCAGTGTTGGATTCGCTGGCCGAGGCCATCATAACTATAGTAGTCGATCAGCTGGATGCCGCTGCCATCTGTACGCGCAGGGCGGGATATGACGGTCAAGCGTCCCATATTGTCAAAGCTACGACCTTCGACTTTGCCAATCTCGTTGATAAGAGTGCGAGCATCGCCAAAAACATCGTAGCGGGTTTCGAATACTCCACCGTCGGCATGGAACTCCTTGAGAACCTTGACGTCTGAGCCGCCATAGCCTGAGTTCGCGAGGAGCTTTCGGGTTGTCCAGTTCCCGTTTGCATCCTGCACCGCAATCAGGCGACCGGATACGTCGTAGCGATAGTTTTCGGTCGGATTGACGTTGCTCTGGGTGCCATTTTCTCCTGTAATCGACACCGTAGGCATCACCTTCTGGATGAGCCTTCCCATCGTATTATAGGAGTAGCTGGTCGTGTATCCTCGCCCATTGGTTTCGCTCGCCACTTCGCCAAACGCGTTGTACGTTTTGCTATGATCAATTTCGGAGTAAGCGGAACCGATTGCGGTTGTTTCGCGGAAGAGCTCACGCGTGATCACGCCGAGATTGCGCACGTCGTATGTGGTCGAAGAAAATGTTATTCCTGAAACCGCAGCGCTCCCGATGAGCGATGCGCCGTTATTCGTCACGCTGTTCAGGAGAGCACTAAGGGAGCTATATCCTGAGAGATCCGCACCAGATGAGGCGACCTGCAAAGTTTGATTGCCGTTTTGGTCATACACGTAGAATTTATATGTGCCGTCACCTGCGGTTGAACGCCACATACGACCCGCATTGTCGTAGCTGAATGTCTCCTGATACATGCCGTTGACGCCTCTGCCCGTGACGTCGCCGTAAGCGTTGTAGCTCGTGTTCGTGGTATCGCCGACCTGACTCCAGACACTGCTGATGATGGAGAAACTTCTTTGAGCCGTGGCGCGGCCCGCTGCATCATAGGTGAACGATTTCCCGTCCCAAATGCCCGATCCATCGGATTTCACACGGTAATAAGTGTTCGCGGTCACACGGCCAGCAGCATCGTAATAAAAGGCGTTATAAAAACCGTTGGCGTCAATCGTCTGCGAAAGCCTTCCGCCAGCACCGTAGATGTACTGGGTGATATGGTCCCCGGCGGCTACAGTGCCGCCATTCCCAGTCCGACTGCGCGTTAAATTACCCAGCCCGTCGTAGAACTGATCTGTCTGTTGGAAAACTGTGGCCCCGAGATAGTCGGTAAAAGATGAAGTTTGGACTGTGGTCTGCCTGCCAATGGCATCATAATAATACCAGGTCGTGTCGCCGGTGGTTTCGACCTTTGCAGAAACCTCGCCTAAGCCATTGTATGAATAACCGATCTGGGTATTGCCTGTACCGGTGCTCAATGCGCCCGATGACGATATCGAACCATAATCGACATTCAACCGCGTTTCGGTAAGGCGCCGGCCATTCCGGTCATAAGTGAAATATGTAGTTCGGTCGTTCGCGCTCGTTCCTGCGCTCGCCTGGAGGCTTGCCACTGCCGTGTTAACGTCGACTGCCATACCCACCGCGTTGGCATAGCGGGTTTCAGATAGAACATTGCCTTCGCTGTCGTAGCTCCAGACCGTCAGGAATTTTCCGGTATCGACTTGCGCGAGTCTGCGGCCATTTTTATCATAATAACTATAGCTATTCAGCCCTCGGCCATCTTGTTGTCTCGTGACATTGCCAGCCGCGTCATAGAAGGTTTGCGCGACGACATTTTGAGTGAACGTATGATATAGGCCGTCGTTGAAAGCACCATATTGCACATTGGCGATAGTCGATGACGATAGACGGTTGTTGCGATCGTAAGCAAACGTCGTCTCGCGATAATTGCCACTAGCAGTGGGCGCTGTTCCACCCGGATTGGTTGGCAACGTCAGCGGGGTCTCATAGATCCTGGCGCTGAGCACGTTGCCGTTGCCGTCATATGCCCAGGTCGACAACGTACCAACGGGATTTATTTCGGCAATCTTGCGATCATTGTCGTCGTAATAGCTGAAAATCTTCCCGCCCCCGGCGTCGGTGGTCCGGATGAGGTTGCCGCGCAGATCGTAATCATAGATTTCGGCGGGAGCAGCGAGGTAGCTGGTATCCATATTCGACGGATTTACAACGTAGATCGCGTCTCCGATCTTCGAAATCAGCTGATTGTTTTTATCATAGCCATATGTCGTTGTGCGCTGCTCAACGAGACCGAACGCCTCGATCATCTGCGTACGATTGCCGCGAGCATCATAGCTAAATTTATTGACGATATTTGCAGCCTGTTGCGATCCGGTGTTCAGGTAAGATCCAACTGGCAGAGTTTCTTGCGTTAGCAGTCCTCGCTTATCAAAGATATTAGTTGTTGTGCCGCCGAGCTTGTTCGTCACAGATATGCGATCACCAAACGCGTTAACTGTGTAGCTCTCAGTATAACCCTCTGCATCCGAGGTGGAGATAACGCGATCCAGTTTATCGTAGATGATTCCCGTGTTCGCGTCCTTACCATCGTTAGTAAGCGTCGGACGGGTCGTGACCGATCCTGTTCCAGTCGCCCGCTGATAATAGCGCTTGGTCGTCAACGGCTGATCGCCGATATTGTAAGTCGTCTGTGTTGCGTACCCTTCGGCGTCAATCTGTAGCTCGAGCCGGCCGAGTTTGTCATAGTAGAAATAACCGGCGTTGTTGCGCGGATCCGTCAGTTTCACGACGCTGCCGAATGCATCATATTGACGCATCGTGATGGCGTTCGTGGCTGCGTCGAGGGGAACTGTTTCTGTCAACAGGTTGCCGACCGCGTCATAGGTGCGCGTGGTCATGAAACCACGGCCATCATAAATGGCGGTGAGATTTCCTACGCCATCATACCCGTATGCAGTGGCGGTTTGTTCGGGCGTGCCGACAGCGGTGAACTTGTTGATCACCCGTCCAGCGGAGTCATACAGGAAGCCGGTTTCGGCAGCATCTGCCGTGCCATAGGCTTCGATGATCTGCCAGGCTTGGCCGAACGCGGTGTATGAATAGTGTGTGCGGATATTCAGGCCATCATAGCGATCGATGAGATTACCTTCGGCGTCATAGGCATAAGTGATGACCACCGCAGTTCCTGGCAATGCGCCGATCTGCGCTGCCAGGCTGGTTTTGGTCACGCCGTCCGGAACAGCGTATTGAGTCGCGTAGCGGATATCCTTGATCAAGCGATCATTGAGATCATATTGATGCTCAGTAACATAGCCTTCTGCATCTACCTCGTAAGCAAGGCGCCCCAGCGCATCAAATACTTGGCGATCTACCCGGTCAGCACTGTTGGGGTTAGCGGCGGCCCAAGTCTGCATTGCGGCGTAGGAAGGGTCTCCCGCCGTTGTATAAAGCGTGCTGTGGCGGATGCTGCGAACAATCTGACCCACCAGATTATAATCATATCGGCTTACACCGCCTTCGGCATTGATCTCAAATGCCAGGCGTCCTGCGCCATCATAGATGTGGCGGGTAACACGAGTGGACGTGTTGCTTGCGAGGTTTAATGCCGCAATCTGGCCTGTAACATAGCTCAGTGAATAGCTGGTCGTCGATGCGACTGGGGCACCATAATCGACGATGCGCGTAACATTGCCGAGCACGTCATAGACATATTCAGTTGGTCGTAGATTTGCGTCGAGCGTATATTTTACGTCGCCGCGGCCGTCATACACGACATAATTGTGGCGATCTGCTGAATTGGAAGTGGCGGTGACATCGCTTACAAGCTGGGTAAATGTTCCGCTTGCCCTCAAATTGGCTGAGACGAGGCTCGCATAACTGATGGTATCTGTGATACGCCCGGCTTTATCGTACTTGGTCTGGGTGAGTGCGCCCGTCCCGTCAAGCGTTCCCACCGTGCGGCCGCTATTGTCGTAGAAGTAACGCGTTGTGCGGTCACTCGAACTATTGGCAGCCTGCGCCGGATCATATGTGGGGAATGTCGTCTGACCGACGGTTGCCGAGGACACCATGGGATTGACGATGTCGAACGAGCCCGCGCCCGCTCCCGATGAATAGGCGTAGAGTTCGAGGCGCGCTTTGACCGCGCCGGAGGGGACAGTAACAAAGCCGCCGATCTTGGTGTTGTAAGCCTGAGGCCCAGTCAAAGAGCCAATCTGAACTCCGCCGATGTTGGCACCGTTTGCATCGATGAACCA
>Ga0068853_100004897_pt1 | contig 10421 bp, 8 predicted proteins | sample KBSCornC32_FD_65655 | JGI IMG/M metagenome (GOLD analysis project Ga0068853, IMG submission 65655) | Corn rhizosphere microbial communities from Kellogg Biological Station, Michigan, USA - KBS Corn C3-2 | ecosystem: Host-associated > Plants > Roots > Rhizosphere > Soil ... | reverse complement strand
CGGTAATCATAGAGATACTTGCCACACAGAATTTTAATCATTTGTGTTGAGTTTCGGCTCGCCCCAGCAGTGCGCTACGAGTAGAATCTGGCCAATCGCGGCTCTGCGGTTGGACGTCCGATGCTGATCCAAACCACGGAAGGCTTTCATGCCTGGGCCCCTTACAAAATACCGCGTTCTAATGTTCGGCAGTGATCAGAGGCTGCTAGAGGTGCGGGTCAAGGTTCTCGCGACGGTAGGGTGCGAGACGGACCTGCTGTATGCGGCTGAAGATGCCCGGGTAGCGTTGGAACGCAAGCCCAGACCGGTGCTGCTGTTGATCTGCCACACTGCGGAACCAGAGCCAGCCCAAGAGGTACGCAGGCTGGCACAGAGGACGGGCGTCCCGACGTATTACGTGGAGAAGCTGCTGCCGCCGAAGCAACTCGTCACTGATGTGTGCGCGATCCTGCGGCCCAATGAGCAACATGCTCGAGCAGCAAAAGGCTGTCCCCCAGCCTAGTGGATGAGTTCCAGCTCTTCTCAAAGGTGCGAACCGAAGCTTTATCTCGATGGATCGGGCTATTACCCGGCGGCCTTGAGTGGCTCAAGGGCATCCGCATCGCCTGCGTGTTTCACATAAAAGCGGAGTAGATCGAGGTTGATGCTGCCGATAGTCTGGAGATGGGCTTCGGCCTCATCCAGATACTCACGCGACTTCTCCTGGCTTTCGGAGTGGCGTGCGAGATACACCAGGTTGCTGAGTATTTCAAGAGGTCCGATGGTGTCCTGGATGACGCTGCCGGTGTACCGGCCCACCGCCGCAAGTCCCAGGCGAGTGGTGTCATCCTTCTTGCCCTTCTGTCTCGCCTTAGCTTCTATGGATATGGGAATCACGTTGTACCCTTAGCCCGTATAGGAGTTTGTCTGAAGGTAAGATGGCCGACAAAGCGCGAAGGTTGTTGAACTGTACCAATTCGCACATCCAGAGGGCGGATATCGACCTCTGAAGGGCGGCCGCTAGAGCTTTGGCTGGACCTGAACGGGTGTCTGTAAGCGCTGGGTGCTGGATTTGGAGTCGGGGACCTCGACGCGGAGGGCTCCCGGGAGGTATCGGGCGACGGCGCCGTCTTCTCGCCAGTTGATCTGCCAGCCGTTCTCGATCGCGAAGAGGAAATAGCTGCCGTCCGCCACGTCGGAGAGGTTAAATGAGCCGTCCAGGTCGCTCTGGTCCAGGTGCGCGTGGCGGGGGCGCTGAAGCTCAGAGACCGGAACCAGCAGGATGAAGACCCCAGGGCCGGGCGCGCCGTCCTTCTGGGCTACGCCGGTGACCGTAGTAGAGCCTGCGACTCCAGTGATGGTGTAGGTCACGCTCGCGGTCGAGGAGGACGGCGCGGCGATGTGCAGCGGGTTGGCTGAGACCGCAGTAGCTCCTGCAACCACTTGTCGGATGGCGACGGGGTGATTGCCGTGGGTCACGTGCAGGTCGTAGTCGCCAGGGGGCACGCTGATCTCGAACTGACCTTTTGAGCCAACACCTGCGGTAAAGGTCTCCGATGAGGATGCCGAACCTCCGCGAGCGGGCACGAGGACGATCTCGGACTCGCCTTCGGAAGTTGAGCCATTCCCGAGATGCAGGGTGAGGAGGAGGTGGACGCCGGTCTGCGCGGAAAGGTCCGGCGTACCTGATTGAGTGAAGCGGACAGGGATGGGAATATCCGATTTGCCAGCCGAGTCCTGACCGTAATTTACGACGTAGTCACCGGGGGCGATGCCGGATACGACCCCGTCGCCATTGACGATATTAGGGATGACAGAGGCCGGGTAGCGCGTGCCGAAGATACTTACAAAGAACTGCGGCAGCCGAAGGCCGGGGACGGCGATCTTGCGACCGCCCTCGAGGGTGACCTGACGTGGTCCCGAGCTAGGAAAGCTGAGCTGAAGCGCGGGAACCGAGCCGAGGCGCAGGTCGGCGGAGTTGTCACCGGGAGAGACGGTAAGGGCCGAGGCCTGTAGAGGATCGGTGACACCGGGGTAGTAGGTGACGGGATAGGCGACGCGGAGGCCGGGATCTGAGGGGCCGGAAATACCGACGGGAGTGGCGTCCTGCCGCGTTTCATTATTCGCGTACCAGGGCTGGGCCTGTACGGCAAGCAGGTAGGAGCCGGGAGCGAGGTTCGCGAACTCATACTGACCGAGGTCGTTGGTGGTTGCAGTTCCTGCCGGCACGATGGAGTCCTGGCCGACGCCCTGGGAATGACGAAACAGGAGCACGCTGCCGGGGAAGACCGCGTCGCCGGAACTGTCGGTAATAACGCCGGAGAGAATAGCGCGGGGAACCAGCTGAAATACGAGCGACGCAGCGGAGACAGTGCTGCCAGTCACGATGGCGGTAGAGAAGCCTTCGTGCTGATCGTAGATGGTGGTGAGGAATCCGGCGGCCTCGCCTTTGAGTTCGTAATGGCCTGCCGGAAGGTCTGCGAATGCAAAGGCACCCTCCGCAGAGGAGATAGTGGATTGAAGTGGCCTACGGTCGGGCAGCGAGAGGAGTTGGAGATTTGCACGCGCGATCGGGTGGCCATCCTGCTGGGAGACGACCTTACCGCGTACCGGGTAGAGAGTGGCCTGGCCATTCGCGAGCAGTGACACAGCGAGCGGCAGAAAAAGCAGAGGCGACACGAGTATGAGGAGCCTTCCCTTCATTGCGCCTCCGCTGGGAGTAACGGGACAGTAATGGAAGCGTTGTCATTTGGGGAAAGGGTGACAACGACTCCTTTGCTGAGGAGGGTGGGGAGAACATCTGGATTGCGGTATTCGGGACTGAATCCGATCTGATCGTCCTGCCGGGAGGCGAGGACGAGGTAGCGTCCGGGCGCGAGGTTGCCGAAGCTCGTCCCGGAGTTGACCGCGGAGGAGATGAGGATGAATTGTGTAATGGGTTCGCGGGCAGGCTGGTCCAGAGGGATACAGAGGATCGCAGCGAGTTGCTCGGAACGTAGACCGGTGGCGGACGTGGAGTCCAGACCAGCAGGGTCGGTGAGAGCAATGCGGAGCGCGGCGACATCCTCGCGAATGGAGACCTGGATGGGTTGCGGGGATTGTGCAGGCCCGACGCGGAGTGGCTCGCGCAGAAGGTCGGTGGCGCCGGAGGACGCGGAGGCGACGTAGCCGCGGTTCGGCTGCAACAGGAAACGGTAGACGCCTTCGGTGAGATCGATGGCGGAGGTGTTGGGGTCGGCGGAGTTATTGGAACGCTGGCGGCTGCGGCTTTGAAACTCGGTGCCGGGCTCCACGGAGGTGAAGGAGTAGGAGTATTGCGGACGGGCGTCCGAGCTGGTTGCGGTGGACGAATCCCAGCGCACGTACATGGCGACGTGCGCCGCAGGCTGGAGCGCAATAGGGCCGGTGTCAACGGGCATCTGCGCGACATTGAGGTGAACGGTGACGGAGGAGATGAAGGCAGAGGGATCGCCTGAGAGCAAGCGAAGGTCATAACTGCCGGAAGGAAGATAACCGGTGACGGCGTTGATGCGGCTGTCGTAATGGAGATCGAAGCCCAAAGGGTGCGAGATGAGCAGTGGCTGCACGCCGTTGAACTGCAAGGGGCCTTTTTCCGCACTTGCTCGCCCGTGAAGGGCGGAGACTACGACCGGCACCACGACGCGATAGAGCGGGGCGGAGCGGAGCGTGAGGTTGGCGCTTGCGGATTCGCCGGCAGCAGCGTGGATGGGCGATGCGGCGTCGACGGTGTCGGCATTTGGGTAAAAGGCGGGCAGCAGGGCGGCGATCGAAGGTGCTTGGGTCTGACCGCGGTTCTCAGGGGCTGAGGTAAACGCCGCTACTTTATAGCTGCCGGGAAGAAGATCGAAGAACCGGTACTCACCGTGGCTGTTGGTCTGTACGACCTGGCTCTGAAGCCAGGACGCTTTGCCCTGCAAGACTTGGTGGCGAAACAGCGCAACCTGAACCTGTGGAGGCAGAATGCCATCTTCAGATTGGATACGTCCGCTGATAGAGGCGGCGGGCTTGATGCTGAGCTCGATGGAGGGAACGGCCGCGCCTGCATAGGACTGTACAGAGGCCAGCGCTGAGCGCGTGAGATAGCCGGGCTTACGAAGTTGAAAGACAAGCTGCAGCGACATCGGGCTTGTGCCCGCAGCGGGCTGGGCGGCGCGCGTGAGATCGAAGGGGAAGTGCCCCTGGGAATCTGTGAGGACGGCGAGCGGACGGCCGGGCGAGGTGACGAGGACTCCGGCGACGGGCTGACCGGTGACGGAGTTGACGACGGATGCGGTGAGATGTTCGGTGACGGTGGGGCCCTGAGGCACTGCAACAGCGCCGGGTGCAGCCATGATCTGCGCGTGCGTAGAAGAAGTGAGCGCGATGAAGGTGACAGCAAGATTGAGCGCCCGGTGAAGTTGGCTCGGCAACGGTGAGGACCTCGGCTCAGGTGAGCGGAACTATAACAGACGAATTAGCGAAGGAGGGGAGTAGCAAATGAAGACAAGCCGCTCTCCACGCGTGGGTTGGGCCGTCCATAGGAGACGAGCCAAGTGGCGCAAAGTCGGCAAGGCTTCTACAATAAGCTGAGCATTTGGAATCCCCACAGAATTGCTCGCAGCAGAGGGTAAGCCCTGAGCGGCTCCCCGCGAGGTTAAGGAAACGCATGAAGTTGAGCAGGATTGGCCGGATTTCACAGGCCCTCGTTGTATCCATGGCATTGGTGCTGGGCATGTCGGCGTGCGGCGGCTACACGGTTGGTTTCATGTGGGTGCTGGGTACGCAGTTCAACCAGATCGCCGGCTTCAAGATCGACGATTACACGGGCAATCTGACCCGGATGATCAAATCGCCGTACTCGTCTGCGGGTACGAATCCTGTCTCCATTGCGGTGCGTACCGGCGGCAACTATGTGTTCGTCGTGAACAAGGGCACGAGCGTCAAGGCCTGTGACGGCAACATTTCGGTTTTTGCGGTCGGCAACGACGGCGTTCTGACCTTCCAGCAGTCCTATACACCGCCGGGATGCTCTCCGGTGTGGGTGCAGGCGGACGGTACCGGCAGCTATCTGTATGTTCTGGAATCGCAGTCTCCGGCGTTTGCGACCACCGGAAATGGCGACATTGCCGTGTACCAGATCGACGGTGCGACGGGCCGACTGCAGATCGTTCCTAACCAGCTGATCAAGAATGCGCAGGGCCAGCAGTTGAACTACTTTGAGGTGGGCCCGGCGCCGACGATGCTGCGCACCAGCGGGGCATGCATTCTTACGCTGGACTCGGGCGACCAGACTATTTATCCGTACGGACTCGGCGCCAACGGCCAGCTGACAGTTCAGTCGAACTCGCGAATTCAGACGGGTGGCACGAACCTTACGTCGATCAACGTGAATGGCAGCAATGTCTACCTGACCGACGCGGCTCCGGTACCGTCGAGCTCGACCAACCCGGGCTCAACCGGCGGCAGCATCCGGGTGTACACCATCGGCTCGAACTGCAGCTTGAGCGCACAGACCGACGGCGTAGTGAACAACCTGGCGGGCACGCTGAACCCGGTCTACAGCATGGTGGACGCGAAGAGCAAGTTCCTGTACGTCCTGAATAAGGGCAACACAAGCTCGAGCAATCCGAACAACGCAGGCAGCACAATCTCAGCCTTCGTGATCCAGTCGACGGGAACACTGGTGCCGATCTCGGACCCGCAGAACCCGTACTCGGTGGGCTCAGGCCCGACGTGCATGGGAGAGGATCCGTCAAACCAGTACATCTTTACGTCGAACACCATCGACGGCACGGTGACGGGCAAGTTTATCAACCAAAACACAGGGCAGCTGTCGAACCTGTCGCGAGGCTCGTCCTTCCAGGGGCCTGGGCTGGCGTCCTGCCTTGCGATCAGCGGAAATGTCGATTAGCGGCGGCTGTGTCGCTTCAGCACGAGCGTTCCGCGTCATCGCGGAGCGGCTGAACACGGCACAGCCCGCAGCTCATTTTGGGCGCAGCTTGCGCCCCCGGAGCAGTGGAAGCAGATGAAGTGGAACCCAATGGGCCGCGCCGTGAAGGCCTCCGTGTTATCGCTGGCGATGACGCTGGGCATTTCGGCGTGCAGCAATGACTACACAGTCTCGTACGTTTACATGGCCACTTCGAACACCCTGCCGCATGGGCTGATCAACAATTATCAGGTCGATTACCAGAACGGTTTCCTCTACGTGATGGCGGATTCGCCGGTAGATGCGGGCGGCCGAAACACCGTGGCGATCGTGGCGGCACCCAACAACAAGTTCGTCTACACCGTGAATAACTTCGACTCCTCGATTGTGGAGTTCGCGATCGGTACGGACGGCAAGCTATACCCCCAGCACACCTACAACATCACCGGCAGCCTTCCGACGGCTGCGGCGATCGACGCTGCGGGCAAGTTCCTCTACGTCACGTTTACGTACCAGAACACCGCGAGTGGGCAGCCGTTCTACACGCCGGCAAATCCCGGGCCAGGTGGGGTGACGGTGTTCCCAATCAATGGCGACAACACCTTGGGAACGCCCTCGACGGTGAACGTGGGCCGCAATCCGGTGGGGATCGCGACCAGCCGGACGGGCAATTCGGTGTACGTGATTGAACAGGACTCGGCAATACAGGCTAACCTGCTGGGCTTTACGCAGAACGCCTCGACCGGGGCGCTGACGCCGATGCCGGGAGTGACGATCAATGCCGGCAATGTTCCCTCGACTGGCTTCGTGAGTGGGCTGAGCCCGGCAGGGATACTGGGCGACGCGAGCGGAACGCACCTTTACGTTTCAGATAAGACGGCCAATCAGATTGCGGTCTACAACGTGGGCGCGAACGGGGTTCCTGCGTTGGCGAGCACGGTAGCGACCGACGGCGGTCCAATGGGAATGTCGTTCGACCTGCTTGGGAAGTATCTCTATGTGGCAGCGAACACTGGCAACGTGGTGAATATCTTCAACGTGAGTTCGAGCGGGCAGCTGTCGCGGCTGAGCTCGGGTGGAACCGTACAGGCCGGCGATGGCCCCACCTGCATTTCAGTGACGGGTGCCCCCAGCAATGCAGACCCGCACCACGCGGCGTATCTATACGTTTCCAACCAGCTCAGCAACAACATTACCGGCGAGCAGCTGAACGAGGCCGACGGCTCGCTGGTGCAGATGATCGGCAGCCCGTTTGGCGGCAGTACCCTGCCCGCCTGCCTGGTGACCGTGCAGGCGTTCCCGATCCGAAACCGGTAGGACGCTGGGCGGCGGGATGGATTAGATTTTTGAGCAGGCGGGAAACTTCCGCCGGGATTGAAGGAAGCAGATGAGATTCGAACGGATCAGTGGAGTGGCGAAGGCGGGCATCGTGTCATTAGCGATGATGCTCGGCCTGACGTCCTGCAGCCTCGATTACGTGGTTGGGTATGTGTACGTGACGGCGGCCAAGAGCACGCCAGGGATCATCCACCAATACTCGATCGACTACCAGTCGGGTGCGCTGACGGAGATCGGCAGCCCGGTGCAGGCGGGCGCCAATCCAGTGAGGATTGTCGCGGCGCCGAATGGCAAGTTCGTGTACGTGGTGAACAAGGGCGACTCGACGGTACAGGAGTTGGCGGTCAATGCCGACGGGACACTGACCTCAAAAAACAGTTACAAGGTGACGGGCACCGCACCGACCGCCGCGGCGATCGACCCGCAGGGCGCATTCCTGTATGTGACGTTCACATACCAGACCGGCTACTCGGCGGCAAACCCCGGGCCGGGCGGCGTCACTATCTTCCCGGTGAATGCAGATAACAGTCTCGGCACGCCCTCCACGGTGAATGTAGGCAACAACCCGGTGGGAGTCACGGTCAGCTACTTCAACCACTTCGTCTACGTGCTGGACCAAGAGACTGCCGCAAAGGCCAACATTCTAGGCTTCGCGCAAAATACGACAAGCGGTGCGCTGACTGCAGTTCCAGGAACGACGATTACAACGGTCTCAGGCAAGACAGTTGCCACTGGATATCCGGCCGGCGTGGTACCGAGCGCGATTGCCGAGGAGCAGACCGCACGGTTCGTGTACGTAACGGATCAGGCAGCAAACCAGCTGATCGGCTATACCGTATCGCCGAATGGCGCCCTGACGCCAATGGTCAATGGGCCGTTCCCGACAGGCCAGTTTCCGACGAACCTGACGATTGACCCGACGGGCAAACTGATCTACGTGGTGAACTTCAACTCGAACTCTATCCAGGGCTACATGATCGATAACGCGACTGGTACACCAGCGAGCGCGGTTGGGGCCTTCAACAAGGGCGTCGGATCCGGACCTACGTGTGTGGCGATCGACCCGGCACTCGGTACAAACCTGTATACCTCCGATGGCGGTGGCGATACGGTTTCGGCCGGAAAAGTCCAGGTGAACACCGGAGATCTGAGTGCGATTCAGAACTCGCCGTTCCTGGCGTCGGGACAGCCGACGTGCCTGGCGATAGTGCCGAACGGGGCGCACGCAAGTCAGATCATCCAGCCGTAGAGTTTAGGCATAAAGACAACAGCAGACGGGCGGGAGCGATCCCGCCCGATTCTTTTGCAGCATCGAAGCCGGCTGAGTCAAGAATCCGACGACGCCCGCCGCGGGTGACCTCGGGAGAAGCTTCACCGCTTGGTATTCCGAACTTCTGGGGACTACATCTCTTTGCCGGCAGGCTGGCGTTCTGTCTTGTACTTCAGGATGAATTTGCGCGCGGGCTGCTCGACTAAGTACATGGCGGCGATCGCCAGCACCAGTGTGGCTGCGTAAGAGATCCACGGGTCGAGAGCCTCGATGTGCAGCCGCTGGGGCACCGAATATTGGCGGAGCAGGTTGATGAAGTTGAAGTGCAGCAGGAAGAGGGCGTAGCTGGCCTGCCCGAGCAACATGAGCGGCCGGATAGAGAATGCGCTGGCAAAAATGTTGCGGCCACTGAGCCCGATGACGAGCGCGGAGAAGACCGGGACAAGCAGGCCGCCGTGCATCAGGATGTATGGGACATGCTCAACCGCGATTGCGAAGAAGGCAGCGATGGCCAGTAGGCTGAGCGCGGCCACGGCAGTGCGCTGGCGAATTGAGAGTGGAAGAGTAGTGTGCAGCTTCGCCAGGATGATTCCGGCCAGGAAGGTGCAAAAATACGACGCCGGCGTGTATTTGAGGGCGCGAAGCCAAAAGCCGTAACTGTAGCGGTCGATTGGACCCTGAAGATGGTCAGGGTTGAAGACCAGATACAGCGTGTGTGGAACAAGTCCTACACCCCAGACGCCAAGCAAAAGGAGGACCAGCTTGCCGGGACTTTTTGGCCAAGTTAGCTGAATGAGCCAGGGGAACAGGAAGTAAAAGGCGGCTTCGCATGAGAGGGTCCACGCGACCGTGTTCCAGAAGGTGGCCAGCAGAGGATGCCAACCCTGAAGGAGCAACGGAGTAAGAATAAGGCCGCTCCAGAACTGTCCGGGCGAACGCGCGTGGTACTCGACGACGAGCATGTTGCAGAACAGGACCAGCGAAAGCAGGTAGATGGGATAGAGCCGGGCGAAACGAGCGAGCCAGAAGTCACGCTTGATCAAGCCGGGCCGGTCGGCATAGTTGTATGCCAGGACGAAGCCCGAGAGCAGGATGAAGAACCCTACAAAGACGTAGGAATTGTTGATCATCGGGTACAGCAGCTGCATGTGCGGCGGCGTGAAATGGAACAGCATGATGTTCACGGCCAGCAACGTGCGGACGCCAGTCAGAGCAGGCAGCTGCGGCCTGCGAGCCGGAGCTGCGGACCTGGGCTGATCGATGAGTGTGGCGGTAGCGTTCAAAAGCTTTCAACCTTCAGCTGATCTCGTTAGTAAGGATGCGGAAATTGCTCGACTGTCGAAGACAATCGAAGTCTTAAAACAGCGATTCCTTCCAGAGTAAATGGGTTCCAGCGCGAGAGATTAACGGGCGGAGCCACGAAATAACTCAACTCGGGTTGAACTAAGACTACTTCGGTCGTATATTGGGATGAACAGGAAAATTGAAGGCCAGACCCCCGCAGAAGACTCTTGGCGGAGAACTACGAGGATCTGGAAGACCACAACCGAGTGGCTGCGGACCTGCCTCATTGTAGGCCCGCTTTTCAGCCGCTCGCAAACCGGCGATGCCGGAGAGAGCTGAGAGAACGATGAGGCTTTTGATGTGTAGCAACCCTGCAATTGTGGTGTCGCGGGGTCTGCTGACTGCTGTTCTTGTCCTACTTGTGTCAGTGCAGGCCCACGCTTCAGAAGGCGCAGCAGCGGCACGAGATAGCGGAACCGAGCTGAGCATTCAGGTGGTGGATACTTCTGGCGCGGCGATTGCGGGAGCGCGAGTGGAGGTCCTAAGTGATGGCCGGCTGTTGCGGTCGGACGCGGCGAGTCCACGGGGGGAAGAATCGCTGCGCTTGCCGGTGGGCACCTA
>Ga0068853_100004896_pt1 | contig 10421 bp, 7 predicted proteins | sample KBSCornC32_FD_65655 | JGI IMG/M metagenome (GOLD analysis project Ga0068853, IMG submission 65655) | Corn rhizosphere microbial communities from Kellogg Biological Station, Michigan, USA - KBS Corn C3-2 | ecosystem: Host-associated > Plants > Roots > Rhizosphere > Soil ... | reverse complement strand
CGATATCGACGAAACCGGCGGCGGCATAGACGGCGGCAAAGTCCTCCGGCGACGGATACCATTGCGGATCGCTCGCCGGAACCGCGTAACCGCGCGCTTCCAGTTCCGCCCGGATCGCGGCGCGCAGATGGCGGACATTGCCCGCCCCGCCCATCTCGCCCACGAACCGTCCGCCGGGCTTGAGTGCGGCAAAGACGCCGCGTGCGACCGCCCCGCCATCCAGCATCCAGTGCAGCGCCGCGTTGGAAAAGGCGGCGTCGAACCCGGCGGCAAAGGTCAGCGCCTCGCCATCGACGACATGGGCATCGAGGCCCCGCGCCCGCGCCGCCGCGACCATGTCCGCCGACGCATCGACGCCGACCACCGTTGCCCCGGCCTGCGCGATGGCGGCCGTCAACACACCGTCGCCGCAGCCAAGGTCGAGGATGCGCTCGCCGGCCGCGGGAGCCAGCAGCGTCAGCACCGGCGCGCCGAGCGCGGGCACGAAGGCGGCGTTCGCCTGATAATCGGCGGCGTTCCAGCGCGAGGCGAGATTGTCGCTCATCACAGGCCCGCGACGAATTCCTTGTAGGCGCCCTCGTCCATCAGCGCCGACAGTTCGGAGGGATCGGTCAGGCGCAGCTTGAAGAACCAGCCTTCTTCCTCGGCATCGCTGTTGACCAGCGCCGGCTCGTCCTCCAGCGCGCTGTTGACCTCGATCACCTCACCGGAAACGGGGGCGTAGACGTCCGAGGCCGCCTTGACCGATTCCACCACGGCGGCATCGTCGCCCTTGGCAAACTCCTTGCCTTCATCGGGCAGTTCGACGAACACGATGTCGCCCAGTTGCTCCTGCGCATAGTCGGTGATGCCGATGGTGGCGATGTCGCCGGACACGTCGATCCATTCATGTTCGTCGGTAAAATAACGGCTCATGCCTTGGCTCCCTTGCGGACATAATGGTGGGGGACGAAGGGCATGGCGACCACGGTCGCGCCCAGCCGCTTGCCCCGAACTTCAATCGAAAGCGTAGTGCCGGGTTCCGCATAACCTTCGGCTACCCATCCCATTGCGATGGGACGGCCGAGCGAAGGCGAAAAGCCGCCCGAGGTAACGGTGCCGACGACCGTGTCGCCCGAATAGATGATCGCGCCCTCACGCGCGGGCAAGCGGCCCTCGACGGTCAGGCCGACGCGCACTTCGGCGGGCGTTGCCGCCAGTTCGGCCTGCACCCGGTCCGCGCCCATGAAGCCGCCCTCGGTCCGTCGCCGCTTGGAAACGGCGAAGCCCAGACCCGCCGCGATCACGCTGACGCCCGGATGCAGGTCATGGCCGTAGAGCGGCAGGCCCGCCTCCAGCCGCAACGAATCGCGGGCGCCGAGACCGATGGGCTTGACCTCGGGCTGCTCGGTCAGAGCGTTCGCCAGCGCCTCGGCATCCTCCGCGCGCACCGAAATCTCATAACCGTCCTCGCCGGTATAGCCCGAACGGCTGACGCCCAGCGGACGCCCGTCCCACAGATAGGGCGCGGCCTCCATGAAGGCGAGGTCGGCGACCGGCACGCCCTCGGGCAACGCCGGCACGAGGCCGAGACGCGACAGGGCAACGACCGCCTTCGGCCCCTGCAACGCCAGCAGCGCATGCTCGTCTAGATGGTTGAGGTCGATCTCGTCGGGCAGATGCTCGCGCAGATGGGCGATGTCGTCCCACTTGCACGCGCCGTTGACGATCAGGAAATAATGGTCGCCGCGATTGGTGACCATGAGGTCGTCGAGGATGCCTCCCGCTTCATCGAGGAACAGCGAATAGCGGATCTTGCCGGGCTTCAGCCCCAGGATGTCGCCGGGCAGCAGCTTTTCCAGCTCCGCCGCCGCATCGGGGCCGCTGAGCCTGAGCTGGCCCATATGGCTGACGTCGAACAGGCCGGCGCTCTCCCGCGTCCAGAGATGCTCGGCCATGATGCCGTCATATTGGACGGGGAGCCAATAGCCCGCGAAATCGACCATGCGACCCCCACGCTCGCGGTGCCAGCCGTCCAGCGGCAAGGCCAGAACGGGCAGATCGTCAGGTCCGATGGCTGTCTCGTCGCTCATATCATGTCCCGTACAAAGGCCAAGGCGGACTCGTCCCGCCGCTGGCGGTGCGTATCCGACCCCCTCTGTCACGGGAACCTGAGAGCTTTGACCGGAACCCTCGCGGACGATCCGGCTTACCCCTTCGGTGGGACGAGCGCGTGAAACGCCGGTCCGCTTTCCAGAGTGTCTATGCCGCTGCGGTCCATGGGCCTGAGAGATTCCGGGGTGGTTGCTCCTTCGGCGGCCGCCCGGCTCAAAGCCGCGCGACGCTCTCCCGCAGTGACACCGGGACATTTGTGCAATGCACCAGCGACGGGCCAGACATGACCGCCGGCACGAGTCGTGTCAACGGCGCATCAGGATGCGACGGTAAGCAGTTCGGCTTTTCCACAGATTTCGGCGTGGATGCGCGTGGCGTAGCGATCCGTCATGCCGGCGATGAAATCGCCGATGTGGCGGCTGCGCGCCGGCTCCGCCGCCGGGAGGGTCGCGACCCAGTGCGGCGTCATACGCGACGGGTCGGCACAGAGCGCCGCGAATAATTCGCCGACCACGCGATCGGCTTCCTCAGCCGCCGCCATCTGCTCGGGATGATGATAGAGATTGGCGTACATGAAGCGTTTCAGCACGCGCTCCTGCTCGGCCAGTTCGACGCTGAAGGTCGCGAGCGCCCGGCCGGCGGCGCGCACGTCCGTCACATCGCCGACCCCCGAATCCGCAATCGCGGCGCGGGTGGTGGCGAGAAGATCGTTGACCATCACGCCGATCTGGTCGCGCACCAGTTCGCGGACCAGGCGCTGGTCGGGCACGTCCGGATAGCGCGCCTTCACCCGATCCCACCCGGCGCGCACCAGCGGCACGTCCAGCAACTGGTCGATGCTGAGCAGGCCGGCGCGCAGGCCATCGTCGATGTCATGATTGTCATAGGCGATGTCGTCGGCGATCGCCGCGACCTGCGCTTCGAGGGACGGCCATGTGTCGAGGTCGAGGGGAAAGGCGGCGTCCATCTCCCGCATCGCCCAGGTCGGCGCGGTGACGGGACCATTATGCTTGGCGAGGCCCTCCAAAGTTTCCCATGTCAGGTTCAGCCCGTCGAAGCGCGGATAGGGCGTTTCCAGCCGCATCAACGCGCGCAGGGTATGCGCATTATGGTCGAAGCCGCCATGGCCCGCGAGCGCTGCCTTGAGCGCATCCTCCCCCGCATGGCCAAAGGGCGGATGGCCGATGTCGTGGGCGAGGCACAGCGCCTCCGTCAGATCCTCATTGAGGCCGAGCGCGCGGGCGATGGTGCGGCCGATCTGCGCCACCTCCAGACTATGGGTCAGGCGGACGCGATAATGGTCGCCATCGGGCGCGACGAACACCTGCGTCTTGTGCCGCAAACGGCGAAAGCTGATCGAATGAATGATGCGGTCGCGGTCGCGCTGGAAGGCGTCGCGCGGCCCCCGCTCCTCTCCGCCCGGTTCGCGATGTTCGCGGCCCCGGCTGCGGGCGGGGTCGCTGGCATAAGGGGCAAGGCCAGTCATTTGCCGGAGAGCGCCGCGACCGTCTCGCCTGCCTCGCTCTGCCAGACGAAGCCGTCGCTCCCTGCCTTCTTGAGGTCGGCGATGACCGCCTTCGCCTTTGCCGGAGTGAACGGACCGACCAGCAGGCGGCGGGTCGCGCCCCATTGCGCGGTCCAGCCATCCTCGCCCGCGAGCACGGAATAGGTCTTGCGCAGGCGGCGCATGTCGAAGGCCAATGCGCCGACATCGCGGCCGGTGGCGATCTGCACCCATGTCCGTTCGGGGTTGGCCTTGATGCGGGCCTTCTCCTCCGCCTCGGCCTTCGCTTCCGCTTTGGCCTTGGCGTCGGCTTCCGCCTTGGCCTTGGCGGCAGCGTCCTTCTTCGCCTTGTCGGCCGCGGCCTTGCGCTTGGCGGCCTGCAGGCGGGCGACTTCGTCCAGGTCGACGGCCTGCGTCGGAGCGGCGCGCTCTTCCTCCGACACCTTGATCTCCGCCATGATCGCGGCGAGCGTGCGCGGCGGCTTCACCGGCGCTTCGCCCGCGACCGGCGCGGTACTGAAGCCCGGTTGCGGCGCGGCGTCGGCTGTCGCGGCCGGGACAGGTGCGGGAACGGGCGTGGGCGTAGTAGCAGGCGTCGCGGCACCATCGGCCGGTGGTCCCTGAACCATAGCAGCAACCGGCGCGGCGACCGGGGCGGCGGGCGACGTTGGCTGCGGGTTCGCGGGCTGGGATGGAGGCGGGACGTAAGGCGAACCGACCGGCACGGCGCTCGCCGCAGAGCCCATAGCCACGGAGCGGCTGGAGTTGGCGATCGGCACGGCACCGGGGATAGCCGGGGGACCAGAGACCGGGGCCGCTGCACGCGGGGCGATCGGCACGGTGCCGCTGCCCCGGACAGCCTGCGTGCCAGTCGATACGGGTGGCGTTTCCGGCTGCGCCATGGTGGTGCGCACGGGCGCTGGCACGATGGGCACGATGCGGCGGTTGACCCGGCTCTGCTCCGCCGCCGTCCAGCCGTCGGGATCATCGTTGCCCGCGATTGCCCCCGCAGCCGCCCCGGAAGCGAGCGCCGCACCCGCATAAGAGTTCGCGGGAGGCTGTGACTGCACCGGCGGCGGCAGGTCCGCATGCGGCATGGCAGCGAGCAGGCTGCTGTCCTCCGATGGCGCGACGGGCGCGGACGCTGGCGCAACGGTGGTGGCCCGGTTGCGAGACGACTCGCGCGCGCGCCGGCGTGAAGACGAGGTGGAGGTAGCGGCCGGGACCGTTTCCACGCGCGGCGGCGCGGGGGGCGCCGTCACCGTCGCCAGGCGCAAGCCGTCAGCCGGAAATTGTCCATAATGGGTCGCCGCCGCCTTCTGCGCCGGCGTCAGCGAACCCATGCGGACCAGATAAGGCTCCATCGAATCCGCCAGCGAGCGCGGCATGATCGTCTGCGCGATCCGCCGCGCCTCCGCCGTGCGGCCGTTCATCGCCAGAATCATGGTGCGGTCGCGCCACGCGCCCCGGTCGCTCTTGTAAAGGAGCGGGCGCAACTGCGCTTCCGCCACGTCGACCTTGCCGGAAATGCCCAGGGACACGGCGTAGGCGCGGATCAGCGCGCTGTTGCCGGGGTCGGTGCGCAGCGCCAGCAGATAATCCGCCTGCGCCTTGTCCTGCTGGCCTGTCAGGTCGTAGGTCAGCGCCCGTTCGAACAGATGGGTGTCGGCCCGCGCGCCAAGCGCCTCCGCCTCATCGAAATAGGCGGCCGCCTCGCGCGGTTGCTTGAGCGCCACCGAAACCAGCGCAAGGCCCAGCTTCACGCGCCCGTTGCGGGCGTTGACCATGTCGGCGCGCATGAAGAAACCGTTCGCGGCCTGCGCATCGCCCAACTGATAGGAGGCTTCCCCCGCCCCGATCAGCGCCTCCATGTCCGTGGGCTGGCGCGACAGGCGATTGAGATTCTGGTTGAGCCGTTCGACCGCGCCCGTCTGCGGCACGGCCTGCACGATCGCCCCTGTCTGCGCGAAGATCGGAGGCGGGAAAGACGCGGCAAGCGCCAGAAACGAGACAGCGACGGAACGCCGGACCCACAATAATCTGGCGTGCGACCGGCCAGTAAGAGATTTCACGACGATAGTCCTCATTCGCTCGGCGCACGGCCGGCCCCCGGTCTATCCCCCGATAGCATGACGCAGTTCACCCTGCCAACCGACTGGCACTCGCGGAAGCGACCGGGCGGTTTGCGGAGTGGGGCACACGAAACGATCGGTTCCGCGCGCCCCTCTCGTCTTACTGGTTGTTCTGGCGGTTAAGGAAGCGGGGCACGTCGAACTCGCCCTTGTCCTCGGGCACTTCGCCGCCTTCGCGCGCGCCGCCACGCGCCAGAAGCGACATGCGCTCGAACAGCGTTCCGCCCGAAGCACCGCGCCCATTGGCAGGCGCCGGGGCAGGCTTCGCCGCCGGTTCGGGGTCAAGTCGCTGCGCCGCGCCCAGATCGAGCGCGTCGAGATCGCCCTCCACATCCTCATCCACGAACAGCGGCTCGGGCTTTTGCGCGGCGCCACGGAAAGCGCGAGGCGACGCGGCAGGCGCCGACGCGTCATCCCGGATGAACGACTGCGTGCCAAGCGGCGGAAGCTCCGCCGCTTCGTCGGCGACGGGAGCAGGCTCGGATGCCGCGACATGACCCTCGGGCGCTTCGACGGCGGGCGCGGCCGGCGCGGTGCCGAACGCCTGCTGATCGACCGCCGCCGTGGTCGGCTCGGGCGCGGAGACCGGCGGCGCGCCGCGCAGGGCGCCGCCCATCTGCTTGAAGTCGTAGGGCTTGCTCGCCGCCGCCGCGACGATGTTCGCATCGGCGTCGATGCCGGTCGCGACCACGGACACGCGGATCTTGCCGTTCAGATTCTCGTTGAACGCCGAACCCCAGATGATGTTCGCATCCGGATCGACCAGTTCGCGGATATGATTCGCGGCCTCATCGACCTCCATCAGACGCATGTCCTCGCCGCCGGTGATCGACACGATAACGCCCTTGGCACCGCGCATCGACACGCCGTCGAGCAGCGGGTTGGCGATCGCCTTCTCCGCCGCCGCCAGCGCGCGGCCGTCGCCGTCCGCCTCGCCGGTGCCCATCATCGCCTTGCCCATCTCCTCCATCACCGAACGCACATCGGCGAAGTCGAGGTTGATGAGGCCGGGCATGACCATCAGGTCGGTGATGCCGCGCACGCCCTGTTGCAGCACTTCGTCCGCCATCTGGAACGCTTCCTTGAAGGTCGTGTTCGGATTGGCGATCAGGAAGAGATTCTGGTTGGGAATGACGATCAGCGTATCGACGTGCTTCTGCAACTCCTCGATACCCGCATCGGCGGCCTTGGCGCGCCGATTGCCCTCGAAGGTGAAGGGCTTGGTCACGACACCCACGGTCAGGACGCCCTTTTCCTTCGCCGCCTTGGCGATGACGGGCGCCGCGCCCGTGCCGGTACCGCCGCCCATGCCGGCCGCGATGAAGCACATATGGACGCCCTCCAGCGCCTCCTGCACGTCAACGATCGTCTCTTCCGCCGCCGCGCGACCGATATCGGGACGCGATCCCGCGCCCAGACCCTCGGTAATGCGGGGGCCAAGCTGGATACGGCGTTCCGCCGGCGAGGCGTTGAGCGCCTGCGCATCGGTGTTGGCGACGACGAAATCGACGCCGTCCACTTCGGCCGCGATCATGTTCGCGATCGCGTTGCCCCCGGCGCCGCCGACACCGATGACGGTGATCCGGGGCTTCAACTCGTCCACATGGGGCGGACCGATCTCAATGCTCATTCAACTATCTCCCTCGACCTGCTGCGGGGCGGGCCAATCAGGTGCCATAACCGAATCATGCACCATAAGCGACGCCACTTCATCCCCCAAATTAACCAAAACGTAAAAACCCTGACGCAAAGGGGCCCGCATCAGTAATTCGCCCGAAAGGCCGCGATCAGCCGCTGCATCCAGGCGGAGCGCCCCGGCCGGTGGACCAGCTGGGTAGCCGGCGCGATGGAGCGCAGGTCCACCGGGTTGCTCGCCACATGGAGCGCGATGCCCGCCAGCGTCGAAAAGGCCGGACCGCTATGCGCCTCCGGCAGCGCGGCCAGTCCCTTGGGCCGTCCGATGCGCACCGCCCGCCCCAGCGCGGTCTGGGCATAGTCGGCCATGCCTTTCAGGTCAGCGCCGCCGCCGGTCAGCACGACCTGCCGCGCCACCGGCCCCTGAAAGCCCATGCTCTCCAGCGCCGCCGCGACATCCTTCATCAGGCGCCCCAGCCGATCGCAGATCACGCCGACCAGTTCCGCGCGCGTCACCTTGCGCCCGTCATTGCTTTCCGCGCCACCGTTCGCCGGCGCGATCTCGATCATCTCCCGAAAATCGCGGCGCGATTGCATCGCCGATCCGTAGAAGCATTTCATGCGCTCCGCCTGACTGCGTCGGATTCCGAAGGCGGAGGCGATATCGTCAGTAATGTCGGCCGCACCCACCGGGATGGACCGCAGATCGACCAGCATCCCACCTGAAAAAAGCGAGACATTGGTGACCCCCGCCCCCATCTCGACCAGCGCGACACCCAGGTCGCGCTCCTCGTCCGACAAGCACGCCAGCCCCGTCGCGACGGGCGCGGCGACGATGCCCTCGACATTGAGATAGGCGGAGCGAACGCAGGTCTCCAGATTGGCGAGCGGCGCGCCGTCCGCCTGCATGACGTGGATATCGACGCCCAGCCGCTCGGCATGCAGGCCCACCGGGTTGCGCACGCCATCGGTGGTGTCAATGGTGTAGAGCGTCGGCTGCGCGTGCAGGACGAGTCGGCCGTCAGGGTCGATGCCTTCGCGGGCGCGGCCCAGCAGTTCGTCCACGTCCGCCTGCTGGATACGGCGATTATGGATGTCGATGTCGACCGGCATCACGTCGCTGACCAGGCTGCCGCCGGAAAAGCTGACCCAGACGCTCTCGATATTGGTGCCGGCGACCTTCTCGGCCTGCTCGACCGTTTCGCGGATCGCCTGCTCGGTGCGTTCCATGTCCGCGATGAAGCCGCGCCGCACGCCCCGGCTCTCGCGCTGGCCGGTGCCGAGGATGATGAGGCTGCCGTCATCCTGGCGTCCGGCGATCAGCGCGGAAACCTTCCACGACCCGACATCGATGGCGGTAATCAGCTTTTCGACGCGTGGTCCCGCCATACTCAAGCCTCCCCGGATTCAAGAGCGCGCGACGCCTCTGGCCGCGACGCGGGTTTGTCCTGCTTCTCGCCATCGGCGTTCGACGGGGTGCTGCTCCCCTTCGTGTCGCTGCCGGCGGCGGTGCGCCGCTCGGGCGGCATGCGCAGCACGAAACGCGCCGGATCGCGCATGTCGAAGCGCACGATGCCGCGCCCCAGCAGCCGGTTGACGCCGTCAAGCTGCGCGAACTTCATCAGGGCCGCCGCCGCGGTCGCCTTGCCCTCCGGCAACGCCAGCGTCTCGCCCGACTGAAAGCGCAGATCCCAGCGCCGGTTGCCGACCCAGGTCGCGCCGGCGAGCAGGGGTTTGAGCGCGGGCGCCGCCTCCATCAACTGGCCCAGCGAGCGGGTTTCCCGGTTGGCGAGCGGACCGACGACCAGCGGCAGGTCGGGCATGGCGCGGCCATCCACCGGTTCCAGCACGACGCCGGTCACGTCGATCAGGCTGAGCTTTCCCGCATTCTGCCACACGGCCACCGGATCGCGCTCGACGATGTCGATCACCAGCGTGCCGGGCAGGCGGCGCGTCACGCGCGCATCCTCGACCCAGCCCAGCGTCATCACCCTCCGGCGCAGCGCGCTGAGGTCTACGGCCAGCATCGAGCGATCCATTTCCTCCAGCGCCAGGCTGTAGACCGGCATCTCGTCCATGCGTTTGAGGCCCTGAACCTCGACCTTGGCGACCTGGAACCCCGACCGCGCGGCCAGCGCCGCCATCTCCTGCCCAGCGATGCCGGGCAGGCCGAAGAAGGTCGCAGCCAGCCACAGCACCCCGCCCGCCAGCATCACGACCGCGGTGGTCAGCGCCTTGCTGAGCGTCTGGCCGCTGACCGGGATCATCGCGATCAGCCTGTCGAGCCGCGTCTTGCGCCGGGGCGCGGAGCGCCCGCGCGGCTTTGGCGAGGCCGAGCGCCCGCCGCTCCCCGCGCCGCGCTTGATCGTGGACGAATCCTTCATGCCGTTTGCCCCCCGGCGTCCGCGCCCAGCGCCTCCGCGATGATCGCCTCGACCAGCGCGCCATAATCCTGCCCCAGATATTTCGCCTGCTCAGGCACGAGGCTGAGCGGCGTCATCCCCGGCTGAGTGTTGACTTCCAGCAGAAAGACGCCCGCGACGCCCTGCGTGTCGTCCCAGCGGAAGTCCGACCGCGACGTGCCCTTGCACCCCAGCAACTGGTGCGAGCGCAGCGCGATCGCCATCATATGCTCGGCGACATCGTCCGGCACGTCCGCCGGGCAGATATGGTCGGTCATGCCCTCGGTATATTTGGCGTCGAAGTCGTAGAAGCCGCTTTTCGGCCTTAGTTCGGTGACGCACAGCGCCTTGTCGCCGAGCACGGCAACGGTCAGTTCGCGGCCACGGATGAAGGGCTCCGCGAGCAGTTCGTCGAAATCCTGCCAGGGGCCGGCGGTGTCGCGGCCGATGGGATTGCCGTAATTGCCTTCCGCCGTGACGATGGCGACGCCCACCGACGATCCCTCGTTGGCGGGCTTCACCACATAGGGACGCGGCAGGGGATCGCCCTCGAACAGGCTTGCGGATTTGACGATCCGGCCGCCGGGCATGGGGATGCCGTGGGGGACGAGCGCCTGCTTGGTCAGCACCTTGTCGATCGCGATCACCGAGGTG
>Ga0068853_100004894_pt1 | contig 10423 bp, 10 predicted proteins | sample KBSCornC32_FD_65655 | JGI IMG/M metagenome (GOLD analysis project Ga0068853, IMG submission 65655) | Corn rhizosphere microbial communities from Kellogg Biological Station, Michigan, USA - KBS Corn C3-2 | ecosystem: Host-associated > Plants > Roots > Rhizosphere > Soil ... | reverse complement strand
GGGGCACCGACCGTGACTCATGACGGCGTATCGGTTGCCAAGGGTGTGGACATCGCTGATGTTGATGATGAAACGCTTGGGTACAAAGTAGGTGCGGAGCTTATCAAGCAGGCAGCTAATAAGATGAATGATGTTGCCGGTGATGGTACTACCACTGTTACGGTGCTGACGTATCACATTTTGAACGAAGCTAACAAGCTGATCGCGGCCGGGCACAACCCGATGTTGTTGCGTAAGGGGCTTGAGGCAGCGGCCCAAGACATTATCACGCAATTGAACGGCATGGCTGAGGATATCCAAGGCAAGAAGAGTCGCGTGGCCGAAGTGGCTACCATTTCCGCTGGCGACGCCCAGATCGGCGACTTGATCGCTGATGTCATCGAAAAGGTAGGCAAAGACGGTGTCGTGACAGTCGAAGAGGGCCAGGGCCTGGCGCTTGAAGCCGAAGTGGTCGAAGGCTTCACATTTGACCGCGGTTATGTGAGTCCGTACATGGTTACTGACACCACACGCATGGAAGCTGTCTACGACAAGCCGGCGGTGGTGATTACTGATAAGAAGATTTCAAGTATCCAAGAGTTTCTGCCATTGCTCGAGAAATTGGCGCAATCTGGGAAGAAAGACCTGGTTGTTATTGCCGAAGATGTTGATGGTGAGGCGCTCGGTACCCTTATTTTGAACCGTTTGAAGGGTGTGTTTAATACTGTCGCCGTCAAAGCTCCTTCGTTTGGGGATCGCCGCAAGGACATTTTGAATGATATTGCTATTTTAACTGGGGCGGAAGTGATTACCGACGACCGGGGTATGACGTTTGAGAACGTTGAGCTTGACGTGGTCGGTACGGCCCGCAAGGTAATCGTTACCAAGGACGAGACGACGATCATTGAAGGTGCTGGTGCACCGGCAGAGGTAACTGCCCGCGTCAAGCAGATTGGTGCTCAGGCTGATGCGGCCACTAGTGAGTACGAGAAAGAGAACTTGGAAAAGCGACAGGCGGCTTTGAGTGGTAAGGTTGCAGTAATCAAAGTCGGTGGCGCTACCGAGACTGAAATCAACGAGAAGAAAGACCGTGTTGATGACGCAGTGCACGCTGTTAAAGCGGCGCTGGCTGAAGGTATTGTCCCTGGCGGTGGGGTGACGCTCATTAATTTGAGTAGTTCAATCACCAGCTCAGCAACAGATGATGACGCAGTGAATGCGGGCCGCGGCCTACTCATTAAGGCACTTGAGCAGCCGTTCCGTATCTTGCTGACAAATGCTGGTCTGAACGCTGATGAGTGGTTGCCACAAGTAAAGAATGGCAAGCCAGGCTTCGGTGTGAACGTAAACGACCCGAGCAAACTTGTCGAGCTAAAAGCGAACGGTGTAGTTGATCCGGCTCGGGTGACCAAAGAAGCCGTCCAAAACGCGGTTTCTATCGCTGGAACTGCTATGACCATGGGTGCGCTGGTGGTTGAGGTGCCAGAGCCGAAGTCGGCTGCTGGTGGCGATCCAGGCATGGGCGGTATGGGATTAGGTATGTAGTCACCGCTTCAAGGTACGCTAAAAAGCTCCGGGATTCGGAGCTTTTTAGTAGTAATAGAGCGCTTGCCTGGGCCTCTCCGATACTATCTTTTAGTACGAAAGCTCGCACGACCGGAATGAACAGGGGTAGTGATGCTGTTGGTGTTTTGTATGGTGATAGTAAATGATTGGCTAGTTACTCCGGTGGTTACAACCTGCTTGCGCTTGCATGCAGAGGAGAGAAGGCTATACTAAAACTATGGCTTTGGGAAATAGTCAAACCGACAATAAAGTGCCTCCTGAACTGGCGCCGTATTACAGTGGTCGCTCGCCTCGCCGGTGGTTAAGCTGGCTGGTGCGCATCGTACTTTTGCTAGCGGTGTTGTTCCTGCTGTTCATATTCTTCCGATGGGTCTGGCACAAGTCCCACTCTACCACTGCTAACTCGGGCAAACCAACGACTAGTCAGTCGCAGAACAAATCGCAAGCCAAGAACAGTACTGGTAGCTCTACGAGCAACAATTCATCGCAAGGTTCTTCTTTGCCGAGCGACGAAAGTGCACAATCGTCTAACACGTCATCAGGCAATAATTCCTCAACCTCATCTACGCCGGCGCAAAGTAGCTCAACCTCAAGTTCCACCCCATCAACAAGTCAGTCACCCAACATCCCTAGCACCGGACCAGCCGGTGAGTTTGCTATATTCGCCATCGCAACCGCAACCGGCACAATCCTCTACCAGGTTCGTCTTCGCCGCAAGGCTGCAGCTTAAATCAGAGAGTTGATTTACTTGTTGCCGTGTTGGGTGAAGTAGTTGATTTCGTTGACTATGTCTAAGAGGGCTTGGGCTTTGGCCTTTTCGTCTGAGATAGCTTGGGCGGCCTCATAGGCGGTTTTGAGAAGATCTTGGTTGTCAGAGGCTTGGATCATCATCATGGTAGTGCGGAACTTTTCTTCGGGGGTTTGTTCCAGGTGACCAACTAGCGGGGTCAGCTGTTGCAGGGCCTGCTGCTTGATGTCGAGCAAGGCGTCTGGGGAAACCGCCGGTGCTGCATCAGGCGTAGGTAAGGGCATGCTTGGTGTTGAAACTGGCGCATCGCTAGTGGCATTTGCGTCGTTTGTAGGTGTTACGGTACTTGCACCGAATGCATTATTGTCGTGTGATGAATTGTCATCATTAACTGGTTTTTGTGGTTCGTCTTGGTGCCCAAACATTTCTGTTCCCCCTTGAAATGACTCGATTGCTTATTACTGCTTACGCTATACTATATAAAACTGCTTACGCTAAGACAAGGAGATTCAATTATGCTCGACGACCTCAAAATGATTCACGAGCGAGACGCCCAAGATGCGCTCGGTATCGCCGAGAAATCGTGGGAGCAGCTTGGGCATCAATATGATTTTGAACTGGCGCCAGTGACGGCCGAAAACATCGTTTTTGCTGGCATGGGCGGTTCAGCCTTAGCGGCGCAAGTGAGTCTCAGCTGGCCGGGCTATGACCGACCATTCGAAATTGTGCGCGGTTATGACATCCCTGCATATGTTTCGAGCAAAACCTTATTCATATCCTCAAGTTATTCCGGCAACACCGAAGAAACTATTAGCGCTCTCGAACAAGCGGGTGAGCAGGGTGCCCAGATAGTTGTTATGTGCAGCGGCGGCCGGTTAGCGGAAATCGCTGGCGAGAAAGGGTATCCGCTGGTACAAATACCGGCTGGCCTGCAACCGCGGCACGCAGTGCTGTATATGTTCAAGGCGACTATCGACATCTTGCAAAAAGCGGGACTGCTCACCAAAGAAGCAAGTGAACTGGAAGCCGCCGCCCAATTCCTAAAAGGGAAGGTCCAAGCATGGGTGCCGACAGTCGCAACCAAAGATAACGTTGCTAAGCAGATTGCCCAGGAGTGTATAGGGAAGTCAGTCGTGGTATATGGCGGCCCCAAGCTTTACCCAGCAGCGTACAAATGGAAGATCAGTTTTAACGAGAATGCTAAACAGGTCGCCTGGGTTAATCAGATTCCCGAGTTCAACCACAACGAGTTCTTGGGCTGGACTAAGCAACCGGTCAATAAGCCATACACGGTCATCGATTTACGTTCTAGCCTTGAGCACCCACGGGTGCAAAAGCGGTTTGAAGTAACGGAGCGCCTGTTATCCGGCATGCGCCCCAGCCCAATTGTTGTCGAAGCCGAAGGCGATACGCTGCTTGGACAGCTCTTATGGACAATTCAGCTTGGCGATTTCGTCTCTCTTTACACTGCATTGCTGAACGGCCTAAACCCAACCCCTGTTGATCTGATAGAGAAGTTCAAAAAGGCTCTGAACGAGTAATAAGCTGGACCGCGGTATACTTAACACCATGATGCGCAACCTGCGCCCGCGGACTCAATTCTTGCTAACGCTGCTGTTGGCTTCATTCGTGAGTATTGCGTTATATCTGTATGGCGCTTGGCGGAACCAGAGCTGGGAGTTTGGCTATCTGATTTGGAACTTGTTTTTGGCGTGGTTACCGCTGTTGTTTGCTGGTTGGCTGGTGCTGATTTTGAAGCGCAAACGGTGGTCAAGCTGGGAAGGTATTGGGGTAAGTTTGTTGTGGGTGCTATTCCTCCCGAATAGCTTCTACATGGTGAGTGATTTTATCCATTTGCAGGAAGTTGCCCGAGTTGATGTGCTGTTCGATGCAGTTATGTTCGCATCGTTTATTTTTGTGGGGGTGGCACTGGGCATGAGTAGTCTGTATCTGGTACATTTGCAATTTCGGCGCCGATTCAGCAATGGGGATACGCTTGCCTGGCTGGCAGTCATATTCTTGCTATGCGGCTTTGCAATCTATCTTGGCCGTGATCTGCGCTGGAACAGTTGGGACGTCTTGACCAATCCCGGTGGCTTGCTCTTTGACGTGTCAGACCGGATACTGCACCCGCACGCCTACCCGCAAATGTTCCTTACTACCACCACCTTTGCCGTACTCATCGCTAATCTTTATATGCTGGTCTACAAAGCCGCACGCCTTCTACATCCATCTAATCGTGCGTAATCTGTTATAATTACCCCTGATGAAACAGGAGCTTGAGCAGGCGGTCGCCGCTGCGGTAAAAGATTTGTTTGCGGTCGACGTGAGCGTTGAGCTGACACGTCCCGATGAACAATTCGGTGATTTCGCCACTAATGTGGCTTTGCAGCTCAGCAAACAACTTAGCAAAAACCCTCGTGAGATAGCCGAAACACTGGCCGCAAAACTTCGTGAATCTCTAGTTTCGCAGCTGCAAGAAGTATCCGTGGCCGGCCCTGGTTTTCTGAACCTAAAACTTACTGATAAGGCGCTGGTGGAGGTTTTGGGAGTCAAAACGCCTCAAATGAGAAGTGGTATGACCGTCGTGATTGAAACGAACAATCCGAATCCGTTCAAGGCCATGCATATTGGCCACGCGTTCAACGCCATTCTGGCAGACAGCATTGCTAATCTACTCGAAACCAGTGGTGCCCAAACCTACCGAGTAAGTTATCACGGTGATGTCGGCCTGCATGTCGGTAAAAGCATGTATGCACTCCTCAAATTCGTGGCTGGCGACCCAGCCAAACTCCAAACCATAGCGCCAGAAGATCGCAATAGCTTCATGTCACGTATGTATGCCGAAGGTGCCAAAGCGTATAAAGAAGATGAAGCAGCCAAATCGGAAATTGATGAGTTAGCGAAACAGTCATTTACCCGGGAAGATAAAACATACGCAGAAGTCTACGATACCTGCAAGGAATGGAGTTTCGAACAGATCGACGAAATTGTCGCCAGATTGGGTAATAAGCCGATTGTTCGCCGATTCCTCGAGAGCGATGCCGACGCACGTGGGGTACCAATCGTGAAAAAAAACGTCCCAGCCGTGTTCCAGGAAAGCGACGGTGCTCTCGTATTTCCGGGTAGTAAATACGGCTCTTTCGATAATGTCTTCGTGACTTCCCGTGGCCTGGGGTTATATGGCGCGCGTGACCTGGGTCTCATGCAGCTCAAAAACGAATATTTCCATCCGCAGAAAAGCTACATCGTAACGGCAGAAGAACAACGTGATTATTTTAAGGGAGTTATTGCTGCTGCCGAGCTTTGCCTGCCAGAGCTTAAAGACGTTACCGTGAATATTTCTACCGGGACGGTCAAGCTTACGACGGGTAAAATGAGCTCCCGCTCAGGCGATGTCGTAGAAATAGATTGGCTGTTTGAACGTGTAGGTGAAGCCGTAATAGAGCGTGGCGGTGAACCTACCGACGAAGTGGTCGCAGGTGCATTACGCTATCAGTTTCTAAAAGTTCGGGTAGGTGGTGATGTCGTATTTGACGTGAACGAAGCCGTGAGTCTGCAGGGAAACAGCGGACCATATTTGCAGTATGCTCACGCGCGAGCCAGGAGCATATTGGCAAAGTCTGATGATCATGAATCTGGACAGCTCGCTGATTTGCAGGCTGACGAGCGTAGTCTGCTACGCAAAATAACCGAATATTCAGAAGTAGCCGAAACTGCTATGGCCGAGCTGCTGCCTCATTTGATTTGTACATATCTTTACGAATTGGCGCAGAAGTTTAATCAGTTTTATGAGCACAATCGAGTGATTGGTGATGAGCGCGAAGCCGTTCGCTTACAGCTGGTGGCCAACTACGCCGATACTCTTAAGAGTGGTCTGGACTTGCTTGGGATCACTGCGCCCGAACGAATGTAAGCGTATTACAGAGATATGACAGCAAGCGCGCAAGCAGCCAGTGACGCCCTTCGAAAATTGGCGGATCCAGAGAAAGCGGCGTTTTTTCCGCGCTTCTTCAAAGCTGGACCGGGAGAATATGGAGAGGGTGATAGGTTTCTGGGCGTGACGGTGCCTAATGTTCGAACTATTGTAAAGCAGTTCAAAGATTTGCCACTGTCCGAAACCAAAAAATTGCTGACGAGTGAGTGGCATGAGGAGCGGCTCACGGCTTTACTCATTTTGGTAGCGCAGTTTAGCCGGGCAGACGACTCGAACAAAAAAGTAATCTACGAGTTTTACTTGGCGTATACAAAATGGGTGAACAACTGGGATCTTGTGGACTGCAGCGCAGAATACATCGTGGGGCCATACCTCGATGGCCGGCCCGAAAAGATACCAATCCTCCAAGAGCTTGCGCGCTCTGATCTGTTATGGGACCGTCGCATTGCTATGTTGGCAACGTTTGAGTACATCAAAAAGGGAAGGGCGGACGAAGCACTGACGATTGCCGAAATAGTACTCAATGATAGGCATGACCTTATTCAGAAAGCAGTTGGATGGATGCTGCGGGAGATCGGCAAGCGGGTAGATCGGGCGCTACTCATTCAATTTCTGGACAAGCACGCAGCCACCATGCCGCGGACAAGCCTGCGATACGCCATAGAACACTTGTCGGCGGAGCAAAAATCACACTACTTACACCTTAAAAATGCCGATCGCTCCGGTTGACAAGTCACCCCGGAGCTTCTTATAGTTTTTGTATATGGGGGAGCTTAATCCACGCAACACAGAAGGGGGCCAGGAGGCGCAAGAGCAGGCAGGGCAGCTTACACCTGTTCATGGCGATCTTTCCTTTGCCGAGCTGGTGGGCAAAGAATTGGAGCGTATCCCACCGACAGGCCAATACCCCGGCTATAGTGCGGTATGGAGTGGGGTAGTGGCTTTTGAGGCAGAACAGCTGGCTGCGCGTATACGTGCCAGGACGCACTCGGCATTGATTGGCGGACAAGCCATCGCGCTGGAACAAAGTCGTCGGGCTGAAGGCCATGAAGGTTGACGAGCATGCCGCTAGTGCTACAATATAAGAGCAAGCTCAAGAAGGAGTAACGCAATGATTTTAGTACAGCAAGACTGGTGGTGGGGGGCTTAACCCCTACGAATTACAGCAAGAGCCCGCAGAATGCGAGGCTCTTTTGTTTTTATGACGTAAAATAGATGTATGACTGATACTTCTAAACAAACCGAGACGCGAGTTGTTCAAACCAAGGACGGCGATGTACACGTGGTGCAACCCAAGGGGCATAAGCATCGTGGTGTCACCGTATTATTCGAAACTGACGATGTCGTGCGCGAGCAGGCACAAGGCTTCAGCAATTTCCTCAAGGACTATGCTGTGGTCGGCTTGGCAGTTGCTTTCATTGTCGGTCAGCAAGCCAACAATGTGGTCAAGCAACTAGTTGCCAGCTTTGTTGACCCATGGGTGAAAATTATCTTCGGTCAGGATCTGAGCACACGGGAAGCACACTTTCACCACGGTGTGAGTCCAGTTAACGTGCCCTGGGGCGCCTTCGTGTATGCACTCATAGAATTTTTCCTGGTATTGATGGTTTTGTATGCGCTCATAAAACTATTGCGGCTCGATAAATTTAAAAAGCCCAAAGAAGTCAAAGCCGAAGAGAAGAAAGAGGACAAGAAATGACGATGGAGCTCAGTGATGATGAATGGAAGCAAAAGCTGACCCCCGAGCAGTATCATGTATTGCGCGAGCAGGGGACCGAAGCGCCATTCACTGGCAAGCTACTCGAAAATCATGACACTGGTGACTACAGGTGCGCGGCCTGTGGCCAGGTAGTGTTCAAAAGTGGCACCAAGTTCGACAGCGGCAGTGGTTGGCCAAGTTTCTACGATCCAGCCAACACCGATGCCGTGACACTGGTGGATGATGACTCCCTCGGCGTGCATCGCGTAGAAGTAAAGTGTGCTAATTGTGGCAGCCACCTGGGCCACGTATTCGACGACGCCACCGACCAGCCAACCGGCATGCGCTTCTGCATCAACTCGGCTGCCCTCGACTTCGACAAAAAAGCCTAATCATAATCCGTCGTCATTGACTCTGAACACCTGATCCATGCTATACTCCGTGCCAGGAGATATGTTTTGGGGAATCCAACACAACTACAATCGAGCAAAATCAACAACCGGTAGGGAAGCCTACCGGTTTTTTATAAGGAGGGAAAATGACGACATTAGCTGAAGCACCACAACTAGTAAGCCGCCAAAATGAATGGACGGATGTTATGTTGCCTATTGATCGAGATCCTACCGGCAAAAACTTACTATCGATGAGGCAGTTAAGTACGGAAGACGTCTACGACTATCTTGACCAGGCGTATGTGGCCGAGGAAGTCATTCGTGATCCTAGCAAACGAGGGATTTCGATTTTGCCTGGGGTGGTGCTCAAGGCCATAATGCGCCAACCATCCACCCGCACCGGTGGAAGTATGACAACGGCTATGAATAAGTTGGGTGGGGTAGGCGAGCTGATCAGCGGTATGAGCAGTTCGTCGGAGGCTAAGGGCGAATCACTGACAGACTCATGGGAGGCTTTCGCCACTCAATGCGATATTCTTGGTACACGCACAGCAGAGGATTATGGTCCGATGCTTGCTGCCCGGACAATCGCCAATTCTTTCAGCAATGGTAAGCTTCCGGAACGCATACCTGTTATCAATTTAGGAGATGGTAAGAATGAGCATCCAACTCAAGCACTGGGCGATCTTTTTACTATTGATAAGCATTTTAGTAGGCTCGAGGGCCTTCGGTTGGCAGTGGTAGGAGACCACGAGAGGTATCGCGCTTTCCATTCGCTGTTAATTGGCGCTGCAGCAGTCGGGATGCAGATTGAGGCGGTAGAATCGGATGTCGCCCTAGTACCCGAATCACTAGTGCGTGAGTTGGGTGATCAGCTGACTCGCACAGATGATCTTGATGCAGCAATGCGCCGTGCAGATGTGCTGTACATTGGTCGCAATCCGGATGAATACACTGGAAAAGTTAAGGCCGAGAAGCGACGAAGTAAACAACTGGCCAAGGACTATACGGGATGGGGCATTGACCTTGAGCGTATCCAACAGATGTCCCCTAAGAGTATCGTTCTCCACCCCCGTCCGCGTCGAAACGAGCTACACCCTAGCGTAGATGCCGATCCACGGATGAAAGATGTTGGTCAAATGGCGAACATGATTCCTATGCGTATGGCAATTATTGCTCGGCACATGGGCAAGGTGATCGGCGAGCGCTAGACGCGCCAAAGAGATGGACGAGGGCTTGGTGGCTGGTGTCGTAGCCACCAGATAATAGCAAAAGCAACTAGCGAATAGAAAGAATCTGATGCCTGGGTGTGCTATGCTGAAACCATGAGTTCACTTAAGAGTAAGCAAATTTGTATGCGCAGCTGTATGCCTGAGGGCCGTTGCTGCGATTAGTTAGTATTTTAGAATCATCCACACTACAACTTCCGCAGTAACAGGCGGAAGTTTTTATTTTTTGAACAAATTTAGGAGTAACCAACGTGACAGTGATACAAGAACGATACGTAGAGAATTCAGTAGATAGTATCAGACAGGCAGCAGATGAGTTTGGCGAAGGCTTGTTTGCACTCTCAAGCTTTGGATCGGATTCGGCGTTGACGCTCGACTTGTTACAACGCAGTGGAGCCGATGTGCCGGTGCTGGCCATCGACACTGGCTTTTGGTTCCCCGAAACACACGCTTTTCGAGAGTATCTCGAGGAGCGTTATGGATTTTCGGCAGTCACGTATGGACCAACGCATGACACCGTACTTGAGGTGTCGGCAGTCGAACTATGGACAAGCAATAAGGACGAATACCATCGCCTGACCAAGCTGGAGCCGTTGGGCCGGGCGATTGGTGAGCTGGGCATCACGGCACTTATCTCTGGGGTCCGTGGACATCAAACGGCAAACCGATCGGCACTCAAGCTTCGGGGCATCGGTGATGACGGTGAAGTGCGGATTCATCCTGTAGTCGGCTGGACCACGCAAGACGTCGCTAATTATTTCACAAGGATGTGTTTACCACGGCATCCATTAACAGAAAAAGGTTACGGGTCGATTGGTGATCGGACCACTACTCGACCAGGCAGTGGCCGCGAGGGCAGGGACCTAGGAGATA
>Ga0068853_100004893_pt1 | contig 10425 bp, 9 predicted proteins | sample KBSCornC32_FD_65655 | JGI IMG/M metagenome (GOLD analysis project Ga0068853, IMG submission 65655) | Corn rhizosphere microbial communities from Kellogg Biological Station, Michigan, USA - KBS Corn C3-2 | ecosystem: Host-associated > Plants > Roots > Rhizosphere > Soil ... | reverse complement strand
TGCGGTACCGGCGCGGACAGCGTTCCGCTCTCAGGGCAAGCTCGGCCGACACAGCGAGCACATGGGCTACCTGCTCGCCGACCTGCAGTACCTGCAGCGGGCTTATCCCGGAGCGCAATGGTGATCTTCGCAGGCGGCGCGTCCGCGCTCACGAGATCGCACGCAAAATCCCCCCGCGCTATCGCTCGTCCCCCTTTTTCAAAGGGGGGACTGCCGGGAAGGCAAACCTCCACCCCGAGCTCACGCCTGTGCACACCATCTCCCCCCTTTGAAGAAGGGGGGCCGGGGGGGATTTTTTCCGCATTGCATCCCTACCCATTGCCGCAATGACCCCGCGCTTCCACACGCTGCGGATCGCGGAAGTCCGGCGCGAGACTGCGGACGCGGTCAGCCTTTGCTTCGACGTCCCGCCCGCGCTCGCCGCCGACTACGCGTTCATCCAAGGTCAGCACATCACGTTGCGCACTAGCATCGACGGGACCGAGCTGCGCCGATCGTATTCCATCTGCGCCGGCGCGGACGATCGGCAGTTACGCGTCGCGATCAAGCGCGTCCCGGGTGGCGCGTTCTCGAACTGGGCACACGCGCACCTGAAATCCGGCGATGAGATCGACGTGCTCACGCCGGACGGCCGCTTCCACACGCGCCTGGATCAGGCCCACAGCAAGCACTACGTCGCGTTCGCGGCCGGCGCCGGCATCACGCCGATTCTCTCGCTGATCAAGACCACGCTTGCGCGCGAGCCTGCGAGCCGGTTCACGCTGCTTTATGGCAATCGCCGCCAGGCAAGCGTGATGTTCCATGAAGAGCTCGAGGACCTCAAGGACCGTTATCTGTCGCGCTTCGGGCTTTACCACCTGTTCAGCCGCGAGCAACAGGATGTCGAGCTGTTCAACGGCCGTCTCGATGCAGCCAAGATCAGAGCGTTCACCGATACGCTGTTGCCGGTCGCGACGATCGACGAGGCGTTCGTCTGCGGTCCGGGCGCGATGATCGACGAGGTCGAGGCAGCGCTGCAATCCGCCGGCATGTCGGCCGAGCACATCCATGTCGAGCGCTTCGGTGTGCCCGATGCGCGGTCCGCGCACCATGAAGAAGCCGGTGACGCCCCGTACGCGGTGATCACATTGAAGCTCGATGGCGTCGAGCGCGAAGTCGAGTTTCATCCCACCGACACATCGATTCTCGATGCCGCTTTGCGCTCGGGCATCGAGCTGCCCTACTCCTGCAAAGGCGGCATGTGCTGCACCTGCCGTGCAAAGATCTTGTCCGGTCAGGTTCGGATGGACAAGAACTACAGCCTCGAGCGCCGTGACCTCGACGCCGGCTTCGTGCTGACGTGCCAGTCGCATCCGCTTACCGACCGCGTGACGGTCAGCTACGACGACCGTTAGGCGCCAGGACGATGCCGCGCGGCAAAGGTCCCACGTTCGATTCGCAACGCGCCACGATCCTCGAGGCCGCCGCGATATTGTTCGCCGAGAAAGGCTTCGCGAGCGCCTCGATGGCCGACCTGGCCGAGGCCTGTGGTGTGTCGAAGGCCCTGCTGTACCACTACTATCGCGACAAGGCGCATCTTCTGTTCGATACCGCAGACAGCTATCTCGATACGCTGATCGCGATCGTCGCGGAAGTGCGCGAGCGCGAGCTCGCTCCGATTGAGCACTTCAAGGCGCTGGTGGCACGCCTCATGCAGGAGTACGAGCACGCCCAGGCCCGGCATATGGTGCTCGTGCAGGACGTGAAGTTCCTCGGCGCGGCGGAGCACGCCCGGATCATCGCGAAGGAGCGGCAGGTCGTCGACGCGGTCGCACAAGCCATTGCTGCGTTGAAGCCTCGCTTCCGCAAGAAGGCGATGCGCGTACCGCTGGCCATGATCCTGTTCGGCATGATCAACTGGACTTTCACGTGGCTGCGCCCGGACGGGCCGCTGAGTTACGATGACATGTCCGAGGTCGTCGCCGAGATCTTTCTCGGCGGGGTGTCGGCGAGCTGAAAGTTCGCGTATGTCTGCGAAAATAATCGTACGATGCCGCAACCGAAGTCATTGGGAGGACGGTGATGCCCAGACATAGCAGCTATCTTCCGCAAGGCGTGATCCCGGCCGTGCTGCTGCCGTTTCACGACGATTTGTCGATCGACGAGAAGTCCTTTCGCGCTCATCTGAGCGATGTCGCGTCAGTCGACGGCATCTCCGCGCTCACGATCAACGCGCATGCGACCGAGGTCGCGTCCTGCACGTTCGAAGAACAGCGGCGCGTGCTCGAGATCGCGCAAGACGAAGTGGGAGCACGCGTGCCGTTGGTACACGGTGTCTACGCTGAAGGCAGCCAGGAAGCGGCACGCATCGCGAAGATGGCGCACGACGGCGGCGCGTCGGCACTGCTCGTATTTCCTCCGGGCGTATTCACCTTCGGGCAGCGGCCCGAGATGGCCGTCGAGCATTTCAAACGCATCGCCGGCGTGACGGATCTGCCGGTCATCGTCTTCCAGTATCCGCTCGCGGGCGGTCAGGGTTATCCGCTCGACACGCTGCTGAAGATCATCGAAGCCGTGCCCAGCGTCCGCGCGATCAAGGACTGGAGCGCCAACCCGCAGCTGCACGAGCGGCAGATCCGCACGCTGCAGTCGCGGCAACCCGCGGTCACCGTGCTCACGACGCACAGCGCATGGCTGATGAGCTCGCTCGTGCTCGGCTGCAACGGCCTGCTGTCCGGCAGCGGCTCCGTCATCGCCGATCTGCAGGTCCAGTTGTTCCGTGCGGTGCAGGCCAACGATCTCGCGACCGCGCGTGCGGTCAACGACCGCATCTGGCCGACCGCCGAAGTGTTCTACAGCGAGCCGTGGGTCGACATGCACAACCGCATGAAGGAAGCCCTGGTGCTGCTCGGCAAGTTCCCGCGGGCGATAGTGAGGCCGCCGCTCACCAACCTTCCGGCCGCGGAGATCGAACGCATCCGTCAGGCGTTGATCGCAGCCGGCCTGCTCGAACGAGAGGGCCGCACGCGAAGGAGGGCGTGAGCGCCAAAGATGAAGCTGGCCACCCTCAATACCGGCGGCCGGGATGGCACGCTGATCGTCGTCAGCCGCGATCTCAAGAGCGCGGTTGCGGCTTCGCAGGTGGCACCCACCCTGCAGGCAGCGCTCGACGACTGGGATGTCAAGGCACCCAGGCTCGCGCAGATCTCTGCCGTGTTGAATGCCGGTAAAGCCGCGGATGTCTTCCCGTTCCAGCCGTCGCGCTGCGCCGCGCCGCTCCCGCGCGCCTACCAATGGGCCGACGGCTCGGCGTACGTGAACCACATCGAGCTCGTGCGCAAGGCACGCGGCGCCGAGATGCCGCCGTCGTTCTGGACCGATCCGCTCATGTATCAAGGCGGTTCGGACAGCTTCATCGGCCCGTGCGACCCGATCCTGGCGGAGAACGAAGAGTGGGGCATCGATCTCGAAGGCGAGGTCGCCGTCGTCACCGACGATGTCCCGATGGGTTTCAAGCCCGATGCCGCGTACTCGCATGTCAAGCTGATCATGCTCGTCAATGACGTGAGCTTGCGCTACCTGATTCCGAACGAGCTGGCCAAGGGGTTCGGTTTCTTCCACGCGAAGCCCGCGACGGCGTTTTCTCCTGTCGCCCTGACGCCTGACGAGCTCGGCGACGCGTGGGATGGCGCGAAGGTCAATCTGCCGCTGGTCGTCCACATCAACGGCCAACCGTTCGGACGGCCCAACGCCGGCATCGACATGACGTTCGACTTTCTGACGCTGATCTCGCATGCCGCGCGCACGCGCGAGCTCGAGGCCGGAACCATCATCGGCTCGGGTACCGTCTCTAACGTCGACCGCAGCGCAGGTTCGGCTTGTATCGCCGAGAAGCGCACGCTCGAAATCATCGCGAGCGGCAAGGCGACAACACCGTTCCTGCGCTTCGGTGATCGCGTGCGCATCGAGATGCTGGACGCGGCGGGACGATCGATTTTCGGCGCGATCGACCAGGAGGTGGTGCGGTTCACGCCGGAAGGGTGAGTACCAATACCCGTTCGTACCGAACGCTAGACTTAATTCAACCGCGCCACTGTCCGACGCAGCTCCCCAACGCGACCGCGAATCTGCTGAGCGTCGTCAGCCGACGGTGCCAGCGCCAGATAGAGCTCTAGGTCCCTCAGCGCCGCACGAAAGCCTTCGAGCTGCAGGTACAGCAAGCCGCGATCGCGCACCTCGGCCGCATCGCCCGGCACGACGCTGACGATCCAATCCATTACCGACAACGCGCGGTTGTGGTCGCCTTGTTCGACGTAAATGGCCTTCAGGTTGCGCAGCATCCGCGCGAGGATCTGCTTCTTGTCGGCAGCCACAAGCATGGCTGCGACGATCGCGCGAGAGACTTCGCCGCCGCGCGTTGCGCGCAGCCGCTGCTGAAGATCCTGCAGGCTCAGCGAAGTACCGCTGCCATACGGATCGAGAACAACCACGCCCTGCTCCAGCTTGCACTTCACGAGAAAGTGGCCGGGGAATGAGACGCCTTGCAGCGGAAGGCCCACCCGGCGGCCGACTTCGATGTACAGAACCGACAGGCTGATCGGGATGCCGACACGGCGCTCGAGGACGTCGTTGAGGAAGCTGTTGCGCTGGTCGTAGTAGTCCTCGACGTTCGGGCCGAAGCCCAGCTCCACGAACAGGTAACGGTGCAGCGCGAGTATGCGGTCGGTTTCGCTGGCCGCAGCCGGGAGGCGTTCGGAGACAGCATGTGCGAGGCGATCGATCCGGGACAGGTAATCGCCGATGTCGAGATCCCGGTAGGCTTTCTTCGCGATCAGCAGCGCGCCTTCGGCCAGATCGATCTCGTCGTCGGGCTGCTCGATCAGCGCTTGGAAACGGACGGTTGCGGCGTCAGGCTCTTGCAGACTCATGCACCGCTGCAGTCGAGTGTCAGTTGTCCTGCTTGGCAACGACGGGTGGAAGGAACAATGCGGGTACCTCGCGCTTGGCGCGTCCGCCGGGGCGCACGTTCTTCGCGCTGCTGGCCAGCTCAGCAGGAGTCGCATCTGGCTGGCGGTCCACCAACTCGTCTCGCGGGCGGGCGGTGCGTTGCCCTTCCCGCGCGGGTCGCCGGGACTCGCCCGACGGCGGACGGCTAGTTTCGGTCGCTGGCGCCGCGCGGCTGGCTTCGGCGGCCGGCCGCGGGCGCCGCTCGCTCCGGTCCCCGTCTCGCGATGAGCCATGGCGTGCAGGACCCTCGGATTCCGGAACGGCTGTGATCGCGATGCGCGCCTTCAGGAGCTTCTCGATGCTCGCGAGCAGCTCTTCTTCGTCGCGCGCCACCAGCGATATCGCATCGCCAGGCTGACCGGCGCGGCCGGTGCGGCCGATGCGGTGGATGTAATCCTCAGGATTGTGCGGCAGCTCGTAATTGATCACGTGCGGCAGATCCTCGACATCCAATCCGCGCGCTGCGATGTCGGTGGCGACCAGCAGTTGCAGCTTGCCGTCCTTGAAATCGGCCAAGGCTTGCGTACGCTCCTGCTGCGTCTTGTCGCTGTGCAAGGCGGCGCACGAAAAGCCATCGCGTTGCAGCTCGCGCGCCAGCCGGCTCGCGGAAATCTTGGTCCGAGTGAACACGAGCACCTGGCGCATGTCGCCGTCGCGGATCAGGCGCTCGAGAAACTCGCGCTTGCGCCGCTCGTCGATCTTGTAGGCCGAATGCGTGACGAGATCGGTCACGGCGTTGCTGGGCGCGACCTGGATGCGCACGGGCGCATTCAGCATCTGCGCGGCGAGACGCTTGATGTCTTCCGGGAACGTCGCGGAGAACATCAAGCTTTGCCGCTTGGCGGGCAACAGCGCCAGGATACGCTTGATGTCCGGCATGAAGCCCATATCGAGCATGCGGTCGGCTTCATCGAGCACGAGAATCTCGACCTGACCGAGATTCAGCGTGCGCTGCTGGACGTGATCCAACAGGCGGCCCGGGGTCGCCACCAGAATCTCGACGCCGGCGCGCAGCTCGGCCGTCTGCGGATCCATGTTGACGCCGCCGTAGACGCACGAAGAGCGCAGCGGAATGTACTTTCCGTAGGTGCGGATGCTCTCGAACACCTGGGCCGCCAGCTCGCGCGTCGGCGTGATGATCAACGCACGCACCGGATGGCGGGCTGGGGAAACGCTGGTGTTGGCGTGCTGCTTGAGCTTTTGCAGCATCGGCAGCGTAAACGCGGCCGTCTTGCCTGTGCCGGTCTGGGCACCGGCCATCACGTCCTGGCCGTTGAGAATGGGCGGGATGCCCTGCTGCTGTACTGGTGTGGGCTCGGTGTAGCCCTCCTCCGCGATTGCGCGGAGCAACTCGGCGCACAGGCCGAGCTCTTCAAACTTCATATCGGGAAAACTCCAGAACCGCTCCCGCGAGCGGGGACACGGGAAACCGGTTGAGGGCCGGTGAGTGCGTCTGCCTGGGCGGGGAAGGGTTGAAAGGTTGTCAAAACCGGTGATCCGGGGGTCTTTGGGGCGGGAGTGTACTCCCAAAACTGGGGGGCCCGCTGGGTTTTTCAAGAGATTGGGGCGCCCCGGACCCACCAATCACCGCAATAGCTCACCAATCAACGATCGAGCCGTCCTCGAGTATCGCCTGCGATGCCGCCAGGATCTCCGGCTGGAACGGATGCTTCGCGGCGACCGCCTCGTTGATTTCGACGCCGAGCCCCGGACGATCGGGAATCAGCCAGTGCCCGTCCTTGGCCTCGATCGGGCTGTCGACGATCTCGTGATACCACGGCACCGCGCCCGACATTTCTTCCTGGATCACGAAGTTCGGCGTCGCGATGTCGAAATGCAGCGCGGCCACGCCGGCGAGCGGGCCGAGCGGATTATGCGGCGCGATGCCGACCCCGACTGTGTCCGCCATCGCCGCAACTTTGCGCGCCTCGGCGAAGCCACCGATGTGACACAGGTCGGGCTGCGCGATGTTGATCGCACGGAGCCGGAACAGATCCTCGAACTCCTTGCGGTCGACGAGCCGCTCGCCGGTTGCGATCGGCACCGGCGACTTGTCTACGATCTGCTTCATGCCGAGCGCGTCGCCCGGCTGGATCGGCTCTTCGACGAACAGCGGCCGGCTCGGCGCGAGCGCTTCGATGTACTGCAGCGCGACGCTCGTCGATGCGCAGCGCCCATGAAAGTCGATCATGATCTCGATGTCGTCGCCGACCGCTTCGCGCAGGCCGCTCATCATGTTCGACACGTGATCAATCTGTTTGGGTGACGCCGTATAGTGCGTGTACGGAATGAACACGACCTTGAGCGCCCGGTAGCCGCGCTCGATGACCTGCATCGCGCGCTCGACCACCGCACCGCGATCCATGCTCTCGTACACCATCGTCATGTCGCCGAAGCCAAGGTGCGTGTAGATCTTGATCCGCTCGCGCGTCTTGCCGCCGAGCAGCCGCCACACCGGGACGTTGAGCTCCTTGCCCCAGATGTCCCACAGCGCCATCTCGATGCCGCTGATCGCGGTGTTGCCGATGACGCCGAGCCGCCAGAACGAGTGCTTGGTCAGAATGCGCACAGCCTGCTCGATGTCGCGCGGGTCGCGCCCGAGCACGAGCGGCTCGAGGTCCTGTACCGCACCGACGACGGCGCGCGTCTTCCACTCCAACGTGGCCTCGCCCCAACCGTACAGTCCCGGCTGATCGGTCTCGACGCGCACGAACACCCAGTTGCGCATCTGCGCGTTGACAACCAGCGTCTTGATCCCGGTGATCCTCAACTCCCCCTCCTTCCGGTTTTGCTCTTCCTGACTCCTGACCCCTGACACCTGACTCCTGTCACGCCCAGCCCGCATCCACAATGAAGTTCTGCGCCGTGCACAGCCGGCTGTCGTCGGCCGCGAGGAACAGCACCATCCGCGCAAGATCGTCCGGTTGCAGTCGCCCGGGCAGGCACTGGTTCTCGTCCATCTGCCGTTCGCCTTCGGCGGTCAGCCACATCTTCTTTTGCCGCTCGGTCATGACCCAGCCGGGCACGACGGTATTCACGCGGATGTTGAACGGCCCGAGATCGCGCGCCAGCCCGCGCGTGAGGCCGCCGATCGCGGCCTTTGCGGTCGTGTAGGCCGGCATGCCTCCGGTGCGCGTCATCCAGCTCACCGAGCCGAAGTTGATGATCGAGCCGCCGCCCACGCGCTTCATCTGCTCGACCACCGCCTGGATCGCGAAGAACTGATGGCGCAGGTTGACCGCAATGCGCTCGTCCCAGTACTCGACGGTTACATCCTCGAGCTTGTGACGATCGTCCCGCGCGGCGTTGTTGACGAGCACGGAGATGTCGCCGAGCATCTTCTGCGCATGGGCGATCGCGGCGCGCAACGAATCGATATCGCGGACATCGCACGGCATGAACAGCGGTGCGGAGCCCGCCGTATCCTTGAGCTTACGGGCCAGCGCCTGACTCGCATCCTGGTCGATGTCGACGAATGCGACGTGCGCGCCTTGCCGTACGAAGTTCTCGACGATCGAGGCGCCGATGCCGGACCCGCCGCCGGTGATGAACACGACGCGGTCGCGCAGGCTGGGATAGGTTGCATAATTTTCGGTAGCCACGGCAATTTCCCTGTGGTTCGTTGTTCGGGTTCTGGCTGGTTGTTCGTGGCCGCAGCCTGGAACGCCCCGCGAGCAAGTCAAACGCGCCTTCCCGGGCGAGAACTCGCAGGCAGCAACGGCTACAGCAAATGATATCGGGTTCCCGTGCCGGTTTCGATACATGGCGCAGGGGCCCGCCGAAGCAACTGCGTAGAATGCTGAGCCATGAGCACCGTCGTCGAGCTGGGGTTGCCGCTTCTGATCATACTGGCGATGACGGTGGTCGGCCTGGAGCTGACGCCCGCCGACTTGTCCCGTGTGCTGCACTATCCGACGCAGGTCGCATTTGGCCTTCTTTGCCAGGCGGTGGTGCTGCCGCTGATCGCCGCGGGGCTGATCCTTCTGCTGCGCCCTCCACCCGCAATCGCCGGCGGCCTGATCCTCACGGTCGCTGCGCCGCAAGCGATGACCTCCAACTATTATTGCCTGCTCGGCCGGGCAAATATCGCGCTCGCGATCACGTTGACTACGGTCTCGAGCACGTTGGCGTTCGCCACGACGCCGCTCGTCGCGGGCTTGGGGTTCGATCTGCTGCTCGGACAGCAGCAGGGCTTCGCTCTGCCTGCCGGCCAGGTCATGCGACAGGTGGTCACTGGTCTCCTGATGCCGATCGGCGCCGGCATGCTGGTGCGCCACTACGCCCCTGGATTCGTCGAACGCAACCGTCTTCGCTTGCAACGCCTGAGCATGATGGCGATAGCGGTGATGCTGGCTATCCTGCTCGTGGATCAGTTCGTCACGATCCAGCGCAATCTCGTCTCGATTCTGATTGTGGCGGTCCTGTTCACCGTCTGCGCGATGGCGTTGGGCCTCGGCGTCGGCAGGGGGTTCTCCTGGAGCAGAGCGGACACCATCACGATGGTCGCGACATTTCCCTCGCGCAGCCTCAGCATCGCCACGCTGATCGCGCTCAATGTGCTCGGACGACTGGACTTCCTGTCCTTCGCCGTGACTTTCTTCCTGGTGCAGGCGCTGCTGCTGATTCCCGTGATGCTTCTGGCTCGGGAGCACGTCAGCGCCTAACGCGGCCAGATCGTGCTGAGCACAAACCTCAGCCTAGCCTGCCTTCCAATTGCTCCCAGCGCGCGAGCAATTCGAGCAGAAGCGTCTCGATCTCGGCGAACCGCAGATTGGCTGCCTTGATCTGCGCCGGATCCGAGCGATACAAGTCGGGATCGGCCAACTGCCGACCGAGCTCGGCCTGCTCCTGCTCGAGCGCTTCGATCCGTCCCGGCAGCGCCTGCAACTCCTGTGCTTCCTTGTAGCTCAGCTTCGCTTGCCGCGCAGCGCGCACGGGCTCCGAGCGCTTCGCTGCTTCGGGCGCCTTGGTGGCCTGCTTTTCACGCGCACGCAGGACCCGCGCCCACTCTTCGTAGCCGCCGGGATTTTCGATCCAACGCCCATCGCCGTCGAACGCGATCACCTGCGTGACGACATTGTCGAGAAACGCGCGATCGTGGCTCACGAGCAGCACGGTGCCCGAATATTCCTGCAGCAGGCCTTCGAGCAGTTCGAGCGTCTCGAGGTCGAGGTCGTTGGTCGGCTCGTCGAGCACGAGAACGTTTGCGCTCTTGGCGAACAGGCGTGCGAGCAGTAGCCGGTTGCGCTCACCGCCGGACAGCGATTTGACCGGCGAGCGCACGCGCTCGGGCGGGAACAGGAACTCGCCGAGATAGCTCATCACGTGCTTGCGCGTGCCGCCGACTTCGACGTAGTCCGAGCCCTCGCCGACCGTATCGAAGACGCTGGCTTCTTCATCGAGCTGCGCGCGGAACTGATCGAAGTACGCGATCGTGAG
>Ga0068853_100004892_pt1 | contig 10427 bp, 7 predicted proteins | sample KBSCornC32_FD_65655 | JGI IMG/M metagenome (GOLD analysis project Ga0068853, IMG submission 65655) | Corn rhizosphere microbial communities from Kellogg Biological Station, Michigan, USA - KBS Corn C3-2 | ecosystem: Host-associated > Plants > Roots > Rhizosphere > Soil ... | reverse complement strand
TGAAGCATTGCGCCGCCATTCCCAACTGTGTCGATCGTCCGCGGCGGATGATGGACCGAGAGGCTCTTCGTCACGCTGTATGATAAGTGTGGGGGTGCCCCCTTAGAAATGTGAGGTTCAAATGGGAGGTGCGAGGTCGGAAAGAGAATTTGTTGAGAACGCGATATCAAATATCAAGTGTTAGCGGTTTTAAGATTCGCGCAAACTAGATTTTGAATCGTTATCAGACCGTCGTGATCGCGCGGTCGAGCGAGAGGAAGCGCGTGCGGTTGACGTTGATGTTGTTGCTGATCCAGCCCTTGACCTGCGGCGAGACCAGATCGCGCGTCACGCCGAAGAAGACGGGCGCGATCGCGACATCGTCGAGAAGGGTCTGCTCGGCCTGGGCAAGGATCTTCAGTCGCGCCGCAGCGTCGCGCGTGTTGTCGGACTGGTCCATCAACGCGTCGAATTTTGGGTTCGAATAGGTGCCGTAATTCATGTCCGTGACCGAGCTTTCGAACAGGAACAGATAGTTCTTCGGATCGCGATAATCCGCGACCCAGCCCGCCCAGCAGACGTCGAACTGATGGCTGCGCAGATTGGAATAGTGGATCTGGGTGTCGGATGGGACAAGGCGGACATTGGCGCCGATGCCGCGCCACATCTCCTGCAATGCCACCGCGATGAGCTTGGTCTCAGTGTTCAGGATCATCGCGAAATCGAACGACAATGGATTGTTCGGGCCATAGCCCGCTTCGGCGAGAAGCTGTTTCGCCTTCGCAACGCGCTGGCCCATCGGTGTGGATTTGAAGCTGGCCTTCGCCGTCATCGGGTAGCCTGGTATGCCAGGCGGGATGTAGGCATAGGCCGGTTGCTCACCGGCGCGCTCGACGCGGCTGCACATGATCTCGCGATTGATCGCAAGCGAAAGCGCGGTGCGCACGCGCAGATCGTCGAACGGCTTGCGCTTGACATTGAATTGGACGTAGCGGCTCAGGATATACGGCGTGAGGAGAAGCTCGCGCGGCATGTTCTCCCTGAGCCAGTCGATCTTCTGCGGCGGCAGGCTGTCGTTGAGCAGATCGAATTCGCCGCCGCGCATGCGCTTCAGCGCCGCTTCGGCGTCCGGTGTCGGGTAGTAGTAGACCGTCTCGATCTTGACGTTCTTCGCATCGAAGAAATGCGGATTCTTGACGAGGCGTATGTGATCGTTGGGCCGCCACTCTTTGAGTGTGTAAGGTCCATTGACGGCAATGTTCTGCGGCTGGAGCCACGCATCGCCGTATTTCTCGACCACATGCTGCGGCACGCCATAGGCGGCGAAGTGCGTGAGCAGCTGGCCGATATACGGGACCTGGAAATGGAACTGCATCTCCAGCGTCCTGTCGTCGATCGCGCGTACGCCGATCTGGTCGACCGGCACCTTGCCGCTGCTGGCCGCTTCCATGTTTTTGATCGGATAGAGGATGGAGACGTACTGCGCGGCAAATTTCGGATTGGCGATCCGGCGGAATGAATAGACGAAGTCATGTGCGGTGACCGGCGTACCGTCCGACCATTTGTGATCGCGGATCTTGAATGTGTAGGTGAGGCCGTCGGCGCTCGCTGTGTAGCTCTCGGCTGCGCCGTAGGTCGCGTTGCCTGCGGGGTCCTCGGTCATCAGGCCCAAGAACATGTCGCCGATGATGTTGTATTCCCACTGGCCCTGCGCCTTGTGGGGATCGAGCGTGTCGGGCTCCGCGCCGTTGCCGCGATTGAGCGTCTTGCCATCGGCGGTCGACGCCATGATGCCGCGCGGCGAACGACCTTTGAACGCAAACGCGCCCGCACCCGCAGCAACCACCACACCGCCAGCCAGGGCGGCGCGGCGCGTGAATGTGGCTCGGCCGGACGAAGTCATGCTAGTCTCCAACCACGCAAATCTTGCTCAAATATTAATGCGTGCGACCCGATGCACCGGGTGTATTAAACAATGAAGGGGTGAACGGGTCATGAATGCACGTGCAGCAGTAGCGGTGGCTTTTCTGGCACTGGCCGTTCCCGTGACGGCACAGGCCGGTGTCCGCGACGATGTCCTACGGGCCATGGACCAATGCGCGACCATCACGGACAAGGACAAGCGGCTGTCGTGCTTCGACTCCCTTTCGGTACAGGTTAAGCAGGCAATTGCCGAAGGTCCGCAGACCGGCCCGCTAACCGCGGAACAGCAGAAGTCCTGGTTCGGGTTCGATTTCGGGACACTGTTCGGCGGCAACGCCGGCCCTGCTCAGCAGAACACGCCGGAGAAGTTCGGCGGCGAAAACCTGCCGGCGCCGCCGCCCAAAGCGGGTGAGCCGCCGCCGGAAGGCCCGATCGACAGCATTACCGCGAATGTGACCGATTATGCGCTCAATCCGTTCGGCAAGTTCGTGGTGTTCCTGGAGGGCGGTCAGGTCTGGAAGCAGATCGGCGGCGAGTCGGACATCGCGAGTTTCAAGAAGAGTGGCGGCAACACTGTGCTGATCTCGCGCGGAATGCTGGGCAGCTACAACATGCAAATCAACGACTCGAACAAGGTGTTCAAGGTCAAACGCATCAAATAAGAACGGGGTCGTGCTCGGCGACGAGATGGCCGGGCGCGACCTCGATCAATTTGGGCCGGTACTGTTCTGCATCTGGGTCATCGACGATCTTCGACTTTAAGAATGTGAGCGATGCGCGCGTGTCGAGCGGCGATGTGAGTTCTCCGCCCAGACGAATGCGCCGCTTTGCGCGCTCCAGTTTCGGATCCGGGATCGGTACGGCGGAAATGAGCGCCTTCGTATAGGGATGGCGTGCATCCTCGTAGATCGTATCACGATCGGCGAATTCGACCACACGGCCTAAGTAGAGCACCATCACGCGATGTGCGATCTGACGCACCACGGACAGATCGTGGCTGATGAAGATCAGAGACATACCGAAATCTGTTTGAAGCTCGCGGATGAGGCCGACGATCTGTCCCTGAATCGATGCATCAAGTGCGCTGACGGCTTCGTCACAGATAACGAGCTTGGGTTCCACGATCATCGCGCGGGCGACGCCGACGCGCTGGTTCTGTCCGCCCGAAAACTCATGCGGATAGCGGTTGATCCAGACCGGCTCCAGCCCGACGCGGTCCATCATTGTGCGGACACGTTCGGTGATCTGCGCGCGTGTGAGATCTGGCCTGAGCGCGCGCAGAGGTTCGGCGATGGATTCGCCGATTGTCATGCGCGGATCGAGGCTCGCCAGAGGGTCCTGAAAGACGATCTGGAAATCCTTGCGCAATTTGCGCATCTCGTTCTCGGGGAGCGGCGCCAGATCGCGGCCGAGCCACAGCACGGCGCCGTCGGTCTTTGGCAATAGCTTGAGAACCGCGCGTGCGAGCGTGGATTTCCCGCAGCCGGACTCGCCCACGATGCCGAGCGTCTCGCCCTGGCGCACAGAGAAGCTGACACCATCGACGGCGCGCAGTTGCTGCGTGCGCCAGCCTGTCGTGACCGGAAAGTTCACGCGCAGATCGGCGACTTTCAGAATCTCCTCGGCGTTTGGAGACAGAATTGCCGCCTGGCCATGCGCATCAGGGCGGTCGAGACGCGGCATCGCCTCGAGCAACATCTTCGTATAGTCGTGCTTCGGGCTGTAGAAGATGTCGTTCACTGGCCCTGCTTCGACGATTTCACCCGCGCGCATCACGGCCACGCAATCGGCCATGCCGGCGATGACGCCCATGTCGTGGCTCACCAGCACGATCGACGTTTTCAGTTCGGCCTTCAGGTCCCGCATGATGTCCAGGATCTCGGCCTGCACCGTCACGTCGAGGGCGGTGGTCGGCTCGTCGGCGATCAGAAGATCAGGGCCGCACACGACAGCCATCGCGATCATCACGCGTTGCCGCATGCCGCCGGAAAGCTCATGCGGATATTGCTCCATCCGCCTGCGGCCCTCGGGAATACGAACGAGCTCAAGAACTTCCAGCGCGCGTTTCTCGGCTTCGTCGCTCGGCAAGCGCTGATGGATCCGAATACCTTCGACGATCTGCTCGCCCACACGCATGTGCGGTGTCAGAGATGTCAGCGGGTCCTGGAAGATCATCGTGATCTTCGATCCGCGAAGCTTGTTGAGTGCCCTTATGGGGGCGTGAAGGATTTCGTCGCCGCGATAGGTCACACTGCCGGTGGCGCGGCCATTCTGTGAGAGAAGACCGATAGCGCCGAGAAACAGCTGGCTCTTTCCAGAACCGGATTCGCCGACGACACCAAGGCATTCGCCGGCCCGAATGCTGAGGTTCAAGTTTTTCACTGCGTGCACTTCGCCGTCCGGCGTCGCAAATCGCACGTCGAAGTTCTTGATCTCGAAAATCGTCTCGGCCATGGCTCAGCGATCCTTGGGATCGAGGGCGTCGCGCAACCCGTCGCCGATGAAGTTGAAGCAGAATAGAGTCAGCGCCATGAAAGCCGCCGGAAAGATCAGCAGCCATTGCGCCGTTTCGATCTGTCCCGTGCCGTCCGAGATCAACACGCCCCACGACGTCAGTGGCTCCTGGACGCCGAGTCCAAGAAACGACAGAAAGCTTTCGGCCAGGATCACGTTCGGGATTGTCAATGTCACGTACACAACGACCGGTCCCAAAACGTTTGGGATAACGTGATGCGTGATGATCCCCCATGTGTTGACACCGCCGGCGCGCGCGGCCTCGATGAACTCCTTCTGCTTAATGGACAGAGCCTGACCGCGGACGATGCGTGCCATCGTCAACCACTCGATCGCGCCGATCGCGACGAACAGCAGAAAGAAGTTTCGATTAAACAGGACCATCAGAATGATGACGAAGAAGATGAAAGGCAGTGAGTAGAGAATATCCACAAACCGCATCATGACGGCATCGATGCGTCCACCGACATATCCAGCTATGGCTCCATAGGCGACGCCGATCAGAAGGCTCATCAGTGTCGCAACAAGGCCTACAGCGAGCGACACGCGCGCGCCATACAGGACGCGAACGAATAAGTCGCGCCCGAGAGAATCTGTGCCGAACCAATGCGTGCCACCCGCACGGCAGGCCACGTCGGTTCCCGGCCACCAGTCGGGCGCACAGGAAATCGTGCCGTAGTCGACCGCTGCGTATGAATACTGGGAGAGCAACGGTGCGAGCACCGCCATGAGCGCGATAATCGCGAGAAGCACCATGCTCACGATGGCCGCACGGTTTCGCTTTAGACGCCGCCATGCATCGACCCAGAGGCTGCGCCCCTGCACATCCTGAGCTTTGCGCATGAGAGTCGCGCCGTCGCCGGTGACACCTGTGGCGCTCATGAGCGATAACTCACGCGCGGATCGAGCACGGCATAAAGCAGGTCTGCCAACAAGTTCAGCACGATGATGATGACGGCGTAGAATATGACGCCGCCAAGGACGAGCGTGTAATCCCGATCCACGGCGGCGATCACGAAGTAGCGCCCGATGCCGGGCAAGCCAAAAATCTGCTCTACAATCAGCGATCCGGTCACAAGCTGCGCGACCGCAGGGCCCAGATAGCTCACAAGCGGCAAAATGGCCGCACGCATTGCATGGCGCGTCACGATGCGATGGCCGGGCAATCCTTTGGCGCGCGCGGTGCGGATGTAATTGGAGTGAAGCACTTCAACCATGCTTCCGCGGGTGAGCCGCGCGATAACGGCGATTTGTGGTAGTGCGAGAACAACAACTGGCAGGATCATATTGCGCAACGCGCCGCCATTCCAACCGGCAACGGGAAGCGAGATATCGGCGCCGAATAGTTTTAGGCCGTACACGCCGAATATAAGCGTGAGCAACGGTCCGGTGACGAAGGTCGGTACAGTAATTCCTATCATGGCCACGCTCATCACCGCGTGGTCCCAGAGCTTGTTCTGATTGAGCGCCGCGCTTACGCCCAGCGCTATTCCGAGCGTCAATGCGAGTGTGATCGCCGCAAGCCCGAGCTTGATACTGACCGGCAATCCTTCTTCGATCAGTTGGGCGACGGTGAAGTCTTTGACTTTGTATGATGGTCCAAGATCGCCATGCACGAGCTGTCCGAGGTAGAGGAAGTATTGCTCGTAGACAGGTTTATCTAGGTGATATGCGGCTTTGACATTGTGTTCGATTTCGGGTGGCAAACGGCGCTGACTGTCGAACGGTCCACCGGGCGCGAGGCGCATCATGAAGAACGCCAGCGTGATGATGATCAACAGCGTGGGAATTGCACCCAGAATGCGGCGCAGCGCATAAGCGGTCATCGATGCTTCTCTTCGCCCACGTCGCGGTGCCTTCAATCGATTCGAATCGCCCGGTACAACGCATAGACTATCAAGCTGCGCGTTCGGTTCTGCAGTGTGCGGAACTCTAGTGCAGGGGAGCTTTCTGAAGTGTTGCGACGAGCGCGAGGGCGTTAACGGCTTACCCACGTCTGCCAGAGCGGCGCGATCCGGGAACCGTTTGCCCGCCACCACCGATCGTCGACAGCGAACGCGGTTCCAAAGTGCTCCGGCGCGGTTGGAAGGAACCCGCGCATCTCAATGCCCAGTTCAGGATTCTTACCAACCAGTTTCAGGGCCGATCGACGCGCGGGGCCATAAGGAACCCATTCCGATACCCTGGCGAGGCCGGGTGCGGACGTCGCAAAGCGAACGAAATCCATCGCCATATCGTGCTTGGGATCGCCTTTGGGCATTCCAAAAACGTCCAGTTCATAGAGCTGCCGGTCCCAGATCGTGCCGAGTCCGTGGTGATGAACGGCTGCATCGTAGACGTCTCCGTTCAGGATCGTCGCGAAAGCCGCACGGCCATCCAGGAGCATCGCCGCCGGTTCGCTAGAACGGGTCCACCACACGATAGAGCTGTGAATGGTATTCAGTTTCGCCAGCGCGCGCGTAACACCCTGATCCGTGGAAAGAACGCGGTAGACATCTGCGGGCGCCACGCCATCGGCAAGAAGCGCAAGCTCCAGATTAAATTTCGCATTGCTGCTCTTCAACGCGCGGGGGCCTGGAAATCTGGCCGTATCGAAGAAGTCGGATAGCGTCATCGGATGTGCGCTTCCAAACCGTGCCGGCGCATAGGCGATCAACTGGCTGTAAACGACGCTACCGACCCAGCAGGGACCGATCGCATTCTGTACGAAATCGGACGCGGCGGGTTCGCCATTCGCGCCGGAGGGCAAGGTCGCGGCATCTACGGACTCGAGCAGCCCTTCCTTGCATGCGGCGATTGCGTCCGGCAGCTCAAGATCGATGACGTCCCATGTGTATTGCTTGCTCGCAACCTGTTTGCGCAATTCATCGAGGCCACCATCATATTGCGCGATGTGCACATTGACGCCGGTCTTCTGGCCATAGGGCAAGAACAGCGCGCTCGCCTGCGCGCGCCCATAGTTGCCCGACCACGTAACCGCCGTGAGCACGGGCGCTTTGCGCAGAAAGAGGAAATAAACAAGCGCAGCGATCGCGATCACTGCGAGCGCAATGACAATGGTGCGGGGACGGATGGTCATAGCGTCCTCAATGAATTCCGAACATGTTCTTTAGCGCATCGCCGATGTTTTTGTGCTTTTTCTTCGGCGCATTCGGGTCTTTTGGCTTCGAACTTCCAAACATGTCCTTAAACGGCACTCGGCCCGACTTGAGATTGTCGAGAACGCTGTTCACCAGCCCGCCAATGTCTGCGGTGTAATGGACATGTTTCCACGGGCCTTTGATACGAAACGGCAGGCCGACGGACAGCTTTTGTTTGGCAACGACAGCGCTCGCCTGTGGCACGATCTTGAAGTCGATGGCGCGGTTGCCGATATCGACCGTGCCGACGCCGGTCGTATGCAGCGCCGGCCCCTCGAGCTGGAAGTCATTGCCGGTCAGAATACCGTTGGCCAGCACAAAGCTGCCGCGCATCGTGGAGAATTTCGTGAAGGCATCAGGTGTAACGGCGCCACCGAGCAGGCCCTGAATCGTTTTGGCCACCGCGCCAAGGTCCAGGCCGCGCAACTGCCCATCATGAAGATCGATTGAACCTCTGCCGGAGAGGCCGTGCATGATGATGTCGGTACTATCGCCACGCGACGTCACATCCAACTTGATCGTCCCCGTGCCTTCGATCTGCTTCACCCCAATGGTGCTGGACAGAAAGGCCTGCAAAGCGACGTTGCTGAACTCGACCACATTGTGAAAGGCGGGTGTCGCGCGCGCGTCAGCATGCAAAACGGCCTTCCCTGTTCCTCCATAGAGTGCCATCGGATCGAGGTGTGCGTCCAATATCGCATTGTTCAGGGTGATAGTGAGGTGGCTTCTATCGAGATGGAGTTTGCGAAGCGTCAAAGATCCGACGTCCACCGTTAGATCGGCATTCGCCTTCTTGAGAAGCGCGAGGGTGATTGGCGCGTCGCTCCAGCGCTCATTGTCGGGATGCGGGTGGACTACGCCGGGCCGGTGAGGGCGTTCGATATATGGGTTAAGGTCGATGTGATCGATTGTGATTGCCCCCTTTGCGTAGGGCGTAGAAGTGCTGGTATCGAGCGAAAGGTCTCCGGTCGCTTTCATCCCATCGATTGTCATCGCCATGCCGGCAAGGCGGATATGGCGATCGTCTCCGCTGACATGGCTCCGAAGCAATAACTGTCCGAGCCCTCCGCTTTCCGGAAGGCGGGCGCCCAGCCATGTTGCTGCCGCGCGAACTGAATTCGTATTGATGCTGACCGTTCCATCCAGCGAACCTGCCGGATCGATCGTGCCCCTAAAAGCTATCTGCGCGAGTTCGGACGTCATCGATACATCGAGCGCGGTCGTGTGCTCGGCCAGAAGCAATTCCGGTGTCGCTATCGTTGCTTTGAATGCTACGCGACGATTTGAGAGCGTGAACGTGCCTTCGGTCGGGACCGGCTTGGAAAGTTCAGCGATGTTCACGACGGCGTTGATGTCATCCAGCGCCCGCGTAGTTCCAGAGCGCAGGTTGACATAGCCGATATGTCCGTGCGCGATTTCAATGCCGGAGAATTGCTCGGCCACTGGCGTGCGCGGCGATGATCCTTGGTCGGCGTTCTTTTCGCGATGGATAATCCAATTCGCGTTCCCCTGCGCGTCGACTTCCAGATTGATGGCTGGACGATCGAGAACGATCCGTGTGATCTCAATCTTTCCAGACAGCAATGGCCAAAGCTGAAGTCCGAAGCGCACATCCTCGGTGGTCGCGAAGTCGTGCCCGCGGAAGCTCGGCGGGTTCGCGAGCGCAACTTTGTCGGCGCGAATAGCGAACGCCGGAAAAAGAGAGAAATGCAGGGGGCCGGATATCGTGAAAGCCCTGCCGGTTGCGCCGGTCGCGATTTGCTCGATTTGTGACTTGTAGAGACTGGCCGGGAGTAGGAGAGGTACTGCGATCAGCAGCGCGATGACGCCCGCGATACCCGCCAATCCTATGGAAATGCTGCGTTTCATCCCACGATCATAAGGGCAGGCAGGAGGTCCTCTGCAACGCCCTTAAGCCCTTGCTTTTGCAGGGTCGGGCCCCTAGTTTCCCGCCTCGCTTTTGCGCTCGCAGTTGTAGCTCAGTTGGTTAGAGCGCCGGATTGTGGATCCGGAGGTCGGTGGTTCGAACCCACCCAACTGTACCACTCCATTCTCTTCTAACTCAGATCCTCAGAACCGCGCGCCGAAGTCGCCGCATTCAGGCGCAATTTTGCGCGTGTTCGGTCTTTCTCTGCGGCACGGAGACTCCCGGATCAGGGAAATTTTGAAGAACCCGCCCGTCAGTCTCTGTTTCCAGATCGGAGACCTCCACTTCGGCCGCGAACTGGAGGTCTGAGTTTGTGACTGGGCGGTGTTTCCGTCGAACTTTTCTCCCCCGGTTTGCGAATAACAGGGAATAAAACAGGGAAAATTTTCGTTTGCGCCAGATTTTGGCGCGTCGACGGCACGTAAAATGTTGATATTTTGGGCCTTAATGCGATTTTCGCGGTCAAAATCGCGGCTCAAATAACAGGGAAAGAAGTTGGCGATAACAGGGAAATAATTTCAAACAACAGGGAAAATCCGCAGCCGCTTTCCCTGTTATTTTTGCACCGCGGTCGCTGTTAGAAACAGTGCCTCCTGTTCGCGCCACGAGAGGGGGATCGTCTCACGGAGCAGCCTGCTGAGGCGCACGTCAGGTGGTTGCTCGCCGCGGACGATGGCGCGCGCGATGGTCGGGCTGAGGAAAGCAAGGTTCAGGGTGAGGCCAACATGCCCCCTGTCCAGGCCGCAGTGTTTGGCGAGCGCGTCGATAGACTTGGCTTCCCCATTGAGCAGCATGCTCCGCCATTGATGGGCACGAGCGAGCGCTTTGATCAGCGCCGGGTCTTGGCGTGGCGGCGTCATCCCTGACAGACGGAGGACGGTGGCGTCTCCGCCGCGAAAGCGTGCACGAACCGGGAGCGAGAGGATGAGATCGGCACCATCGTC
>Ga0068853_100004891_pt1 | contig 10427 bp, 9 predicted proteins | sample KBSCornC32_FD_65655 | JGI IMG/M metagenome (GOLD analysis project Ga0068853, IMG submission 65655) | Corn rhizosphere microbial communities from Kellogg Biological Station, Michigan, USA - KBS Corn C3-2 | ecosystem: Host-associated > Plants > Roots > Rhizosphere > Soil ... | reverse complement strand
GGTTCTTCGGCGGAAGAGAGCTTGCCGACCGCGAGTGCCAGGACGACTGAACTAAGAATGCACGTGACAATTCGATTCATTGTTAGCTCCTGCTTGGATCCGGTTGAGATGGGCGATATTGTAGTCGTTGAACACAGAATGAAACACTGTCTGGAAAGCAATTGCCAAGGGAGGGCGCTTCGTCGAGAGGGCTCGGCTGCGCCTCCCGGCTAAACGGGTTAAAATCGCAATTTTTGAAATGACTTTTATGGCACTTGATCTCACGCTTGCTGACCCGACGCCTGTCCTGGAATTGCTGGTCGCCTTTCGCCGCTCGAAGACGATGTTTGCGGCCGTGTCGCTGGGTGTTTTCGATGCGCTGGCTTCCGGGCCCCTGTCACTGGCAAACCTGGCCGGCCAATTACGGGCCAACGCAGAATCGCTCGAACGGCTGCTCGATGCGTGCGTCGGCCTGCAGCTGTTGCACAAGACAAATGGCCTCTACCAGAACACGGCGGCGGCGACGGCCTATCTCTGCGAGAGTAGCCCGCAACGACTGACCGGCTACTTGAAGTACAGCAACACCGTGATGTGGAGGCTCTGGGAGCACCTCGAAGACGCAGTCCGCGAGGGGACAAATCGCTGGCAGCAGGTTTACGGCTGGGAAGGCCCGATCTTTTCGCATTTCTTTCGGACCGAAGAGGCCAAACGTGAGTTCCTGATGGGCATGCACGGTTTCGGATTATTGAGCTCGCCGGTGGTGGTTTCGGCGTTCGACCTGAGCAACTTCAAATCATTCGTCGACCTGGGCGGAGCGACGGGCCATCTGGCGATCGCCGCCTGCCGGCGGTATCCCGAGATGCGGGCCACGGTATTCGATCTGCCCGAAGCTATTCCGCTCGCCCGCAAGATTGTCGCCGCGTCAGGCGTCGCCGATCGCGTGACGATTGCAGGCGGCGATTTTTTTGTCGACGTGCTTCCGGCCGGAGACCTTTTCGCGCTGGGCCGCATTCTGCATGACTGGTCGGAGGAGAAAATCGTAAAGCTGCTGGCGCGGATTTTCGAAAGGCTGCCCTCCGGCGGCGGTTTATTGATTGCCGAAAAGCTGCTGGTCGACGATCAAACCGGTCCCACGTGGGCGCAAATGCAAAACCTCAACATGCTCACCTGCACGGAGGGAAAAGAGCGAACGCTGGGTCAATATGAGGCGTTGCTCAAACAAGCCGGCTTCGCCGAGGTTAAAGGCGTTCGCACATCCGCACCGCTGGATGCCGTGCTGGCGATCAAGGGGTAGCTCGCGTGATCACCAGAAAGTCCTGCGAACACGAAAACCGAAAACCCCCGGTGGGCGTTGCGAATCGCTGACGCACGTAGTCTTCGACGGCGCGCCGGAGTGGAGACTCTTCGAACGGGAGCAGGTTGAGCATGAACTCGGCCACCGTGTATGCGGTCGCGAAATCCGCGGTTTCGATGTGGCTTTCGACGGTGTCGATGCGGCAGGCGTAGACACCGTTATGCCGCGATTGAAACTCGCGACAGGGCACGCTCAGATCGAAACGCCGTCCGTGAAAGCGCTCGACCAATCCCATGCAATCGGTGGCCGCATTCTGGAGCACGACGACCAGCGTTCCCCGGGGCCCTAGAAATGACGCCAGGCGATCGAGATTCTCCTGCCAGTCGGCGGCGGGAATGTAATAGAACACGTGTGACGAGAGGACAAAATCGGCGGTTGGCTCAAACGCGCACTCCAGAATCGGCGCGGGAACGACCTGGGCCTGCGGACAGTTTTTGACCAGATGCTCGCGCAAAAAAGGGTTAGGCTCGACGGCGATCGTCCACTCGAATTGCGGCACAAACCAGGCGGTTACTTTGCCCGTTCCGGCGCCGGCATCGATAAACAGCCCGCGCGATGGCAACGCGGACAGGGCTGCGTCGAGCCACGTGCGGGCTTTGTCTTTCTGATCGGTATGGGCCAGAAAAACGGCGAATGACTGCTCATAATCATTTCCGAGCGAATCATAGACAGCCAGACGCGAGTCAGTCATCGAGCGGCCTCTTTGGCTCCATCGGTAATTGTTTCGCAAACGAAAATACGCCGCTGTTTCCCAGATCGTCCTTCCAGGTTCCGATGATCCGGCGGCCTTCATCCTGAATCGTGGCCTGGATCTGCCCGTCGATACCACGCGCGTCGCGCAGGCTCCCCGCGAGCTCGCGCTGTGCTTTGAATGGTTTCACTTGCAGGTCTTGGATCGCGACCTTCGATCCATCCGCAAGCTGGATCTCGCCGGACGAAAAAACGCCGCGACGGTCGAATTCGACGGTCGCCGTGACCGGCGTCAGACTTTTGATCGTGTAGTCGCCGATCCATTTGCCGGCCAAAACACTCTGATCATAGAACGGTTCATCTTTGCGCGGTGGAAAAGTCGAATACATCAGTTTCAATCGTGGGCAACGAGCGACAGAAGCGGGAGTCACCATGACCCGTTCGAGCGGTAAATTGCCGCCGGTGATTGCTCGAATGAATGCTTCGTTCCCCTGCCACTTCAGACTTCCCAGTTCTTCTTTATCACCGACTTCGATCTCGGCTCCGCGGAGATAGGCCTTATAAACTAATTCCGAGCAATAGATCTTTTTGTCGTCGAGCTCGTATTGAATGTCATAGGGCCGTCCGAGCATGGCCTCGGCGGCGGCGACGGTACTGTCGATCTCGGTCCGGTTGACGTCTTTCAATCGCATCTGCATGAATCGTCCCTGATCTCCTTGATCAATCCATTTCTTCAGCGAGATGTAGCGGACCGGCCCGATGGCTTCGATGACATAAAGTTCCCCTTTGCGTTCGACAACCATGCCGCAATGCGACAGGGGAGAATTGGTTACCTCGCAGATCACCGACCCGAGTTTGCTCGGCAGATGCTGAAACACGATGTCTCCCGAGCGAAAATCGAACTGGCTCAGGTCGACTTTCGGCTCCTTCGCGAAGAGCTTGGTGAGCTTCTTTTGTGCGGAGACGCTCGCCGTCATCACCAGGCACAGCAGCAGTCCACAAAAAACGCGTTGGGATTTCATGGCAGCTCCAAAACCGTATACGAAGATTGGCGAAAAGCCGGCACCGGACCATTTCGAATTGATATTACCCGGAAGGTCAAAATCCGAGAACGTCAATTCGTTCATCCCCGGGCGTTGGGCTCCAGCCACGGAAACAACTTGCGAATTTCCGATTGGGTCAGCGAGTGCATTCTGTCGATATTGCGCTCGGGGATTCCGTCGGGGTCAGGGTAATCCGCCAAGGCCCGGTCGATGCCGGCTTCGCGAAGAATGTGCAGGATCGGCCAGGGGGAGCGATTCGTCAGGTTGCCGGCGTCGTCGTCGCGCATGCCTCGAAATCGGTAGCGTGGATGAAAGCTCGCGACCTGGTACTTGCCGACGAAACCGTCGTGTCGCAGCAGGTCATCGACTGGAGTGAGAAACTCGTTGTAAGCGTCGAAGTCGGCCAGCATGCCGGCCACGACCAGTAACGTCGTCTCCAGTTCCGTCGCCGGGGTCCGATCGATCAGCGCCAGTTCACTTTGCAGCTCTGCCAGCAGCGCTTCGTTGGTCGTGGCCTGACTGACGGAAATACGCACTTGACCGTTGCGGTAAGGCGCACCGGCGAAGGGACACAGATTGAGCCCGATGACAACCTGTTCCAGCCAGCGGCGAACCTGTTGCTCGATCGGATCCATCGGCCACGTCTAAATAAGCCCAATGAACGCGAGGCAATTCCTCGTAGGCCGATCTTCTAGATCGCCCGCGAGGAATTTTTGCCCCGGCAAATCAGTGAGCGCCGATTACTGAGTTAAGATGACATCATTGCAATTACAAGTCCCCGCACGGCCGATCTAGAAGATCGGCCTACGGGGATAGGTGCTTACCGATCGTACGTACGTGGCATCACTGCCCGCCGGCGCGCGGTTCGAGTTGCGCCTTGGCCGGGTCGAGATCGGCGCACGGCAGCGTATCGGGCAGGACCCGCACGGCCGTCGACATTTTCAGCGGGAAGGCCTGGGCCACGTCGAACGTCAGCTCGACGAAGAAGGCCGTCCAGCCGTCCTTTGGCGGAGCGATCTTGCCGACGAACACGCCTCCGCCCTGATCATCGAGAGCCGTACTCTGGTACGCCTTGCCGATCGTCTTCACGCGAAAGTCGCGGGCCTTGGGATTGTTCGCCTGCCAGAGAGTCACCGCTTTCGGCTTTTCTGCGCTCTTCACGCGGATCGAACCATCGCTCTCGAACGTCCACGAATACTTCGGCCGCGGCTTCCCGGCGACGACCAGTTGATAGAACGCGATGATGCTTTCCCGCGCGTCGGAGTCTCTCAGGCTGTGATCCGCGTTGGCGACGTAGCGCAGCGATTTCTCACCCGGCAATTCGCCGTAGTAGAATTGCGACGAATCGGGCGGAAAATATTGGTCCCCTGCGGCGTTGACGACGAACTTCGGCATCGTCAGCCGCTCTCGATACGAAAAGGGATCTTCGATGGCGTACAGGAGTTTTGTGCGGGTGTCGTCTCGCCCCTTGAGATTGTGGCGGACATAATCGCCGATGGCTTCGGCATAGAAACCGTAAGCGGCGATGTGGTGCCGCGAGCAGGCGGGGACGTTGATGACGTCGATCACGATCGGGATGGCAGCAGCCACGCGCTTGTCAACCGCGGCCGTGCACCAGGTCGTCCAGCCGCGCTTGGAACCGCCCGAGACGACGAATTTCTCGACGGCGACGTTGCCTCCCTGATCGCTGGCCAGCAATTCCTGCACGCAGTCCATCGCGCGGACGGCGCTTTTCACCATCGGCAGCCGGGCGGGCCAGGTCTCGTCCCCCGTCTTGAGGAACTGATCCCAGGTGTAGGCGATGAAGTCATCTTCCTTTCTGGGAACGCCGTCCTGATGCAGGATCAGCGGCTGGTTCGGGACCATCTTCAGTTCGGCAACGACTGAGTTCGTGAGCTCCGCCATCTTGACCGTCGTGGGATCGGCCCCCTGCGGAGGTGGGCCGTCGTTGCCGCCGCCTCCAATCGTCAGAAAGGCAATCTTGGACGTGACCTTGGCCGGTTTAACGATCGTGACCCAGTGCTGCCAGACGGGACGATTGACGTCCTGCTCGGTGCGCCAGGTCTGCGATTTCATATCGACGATGTATTGCGTCGAGCCGTCGTTGCCGGGAACGGTTTTGACGATGCTCCACGCATACGTGGAATCGGGTTTGGCGACATACCGATCAAGCGCGGTTTCTTCGGCACGCAGCAGTGTTTGCGCACCGAGAAGAAGCGTGATCGCATACGAAATCAGCATGGCCGACCAGCGGCCTCGTGCAAGCATCAGCATTCGGCACCTCGAAGAGAGGAAGAAAAAGAAGAGCGACGTGGAATGATGGCGTTGGATTATACGGTAAAATGATGTAGCCGCAAATGAACGCAGATGCACGCAAATGATAGAAGCGGTCCAAGAAACCATTCAGCAACGCGTCGGAGACTCGCGCCCGCACCAGAGAAGATCTATTCGCGTTTATTTGCGTTCATTCGCGGCTCATGACGTCGTTCGCGTCCTGCTTTCGTGTGGTTCGTGGTTCTTTCACTGTAATTGGCTTTGCCGCCCCGGCTGGTATTTTTTTGGTATCCATCCATGCACTGAATTTCCACCAAAAAAGTGAATCTTTTCTATTTTTATGTCAGGATCTGACAACCCGGCACGAAGAAGGGGGCATGACCACGGCTCAGGAATTGCGAATGGATCGGCAGGAAGAGTATCTCAAGCTGTTATTCGGCTGCGAGCTCGAAATCCGGGCGTTTATCGGGTCGATCGTCCGCGGCTCGCACGATTGCGACGACCTGTTTCAGGAAGTCGCCCTCACGCTTTGGAAAGAATTCTCGCGTTACGATCGCAGCCGCTCGTTCGGGGCCTGGGCGCGGGGCATCGCCTCGGTCAAGCTGATGCAGCGCTGGGACAAGACCAAACGCCAGCCGGTCGTTTTGTCTCCCGAGGCGATTCAGGCCATCTCCAGCGCATTTGACCGGTCGGAAGCGCTGGCCTCGCGCAAGGCCGAGGCGCTGGAGCATTGCCTCGATCAATTGCCCGAGAAATCGCGGCAGCTTCTGTCTCTGCGGTATGAGCGCTCGCTCAAGATCGAACAGATCGCTCACGAAGTGCAATCGACGCTCGAAGCGGTCTATCAATCGCTGTCGCGGCTGCGGCTCAAGCTGCACGAATGCGTCGATCGCCGGCTCTCGGCCTGGGGGGCGTCGTAAATCATGTCCATTCCAGAACGCAGCCAGGAATTGATCCAGAAGTACCTCGACCTCGCGGCCTCGGAAACGGAACTGGCAGAGCTGGAGCAACTGCTGATCGCCGACGCCGAAGTCGCCCAAGCCTTTGCCGAGGCGGCCAGGTTGCACGCCAGTCTGGACGGTTATTTCCGCAAGCAATACAAGATCGATCAGGTCGCCTCGCTGCTCGATGCACCCGATGCGCCGGCACCGCCTGCCGGTCAAGCGAATGGGACAGCGGGCCCGCAGGCACATGCCGATGTGCCGGCCGAACAACAGTCGCCGCGGCGTTCGACGTTCACGCCTCGTTACAAGGGGCTGACCAGGCCGCGCCCAGGGGCAATTGTCCGTAACTGGAAGTCGGTCGCCGCCGCCGCTCTGGTTCTGGTGATGGGGATCTCGGTTTGGGTTGCGAAAAACGCAGGTGGCAACGGCCCGCGGCTCGTTGCCGGGCGGGTGACGGTCGCCGGTCGTGACGTGAACCGCATTCCCGACAATGCGTCGTTCGAAGTGGTCGGTCGCGAACCGGCTGTCATCGAGCTTCCCGGCGGTGCTCGAATCGAATTCGCGGCGGCGACCCGCTGCGCGATCGGCCGCGACAAAGATTTATTCGTTTTGAAGCTGGAATCGGGTGGTGGAGACTTTCACGTAGAGCCCGGTCAGCCATCGTTTCGCGTGGAGACGCGGCTCGGGGAAGTGACCACCAGTGGCGGTCGATTTTCGCTCGACCTGATCACAAAGCTGCCGGATCAAGTTTCGCCGACGGCAACAGAGTCGATTCAACTGCCACGGCTGGTCGTCATCGTGGCGCTAGGCTCCGCCACGGTAAGACAAGCAGGAATATCGACCACATTGTCAGCCGGTGAAGAACGCGTCTTTCTTTAGTCCCATCCCAAGTGTACGGGCCGACGCATGCGCTGCCCCGGCCGCCGTGAATGGCCGGGGGGGCGCTAGCAGCGTCTTGAAATTAGAGCCGCGACCGTCAGGGAGCGGTCGTGGATGACATAAAATGCACCCAAATCGACAGAGAATTCCTTATGTTCCTCCTGGAACGTCCGCGGCGTCATCGCGGATTCGAGGTAGCCGTCGGTTCTCCACCGAGTCGCGCACGTTGCATCGCCGGGCCGGTGTTTCGCTGATAGAAACGCTGTGCGTTCTCGGAATTCTGTCCATTCTGGCAGGTCTGTATGGGTGGGCGGTTTTGCAAGCCTTCGTAAAGGTCAAGGCGTTTATCGATTCACTTCAGTAGCTGCGGGCAAAGCCGACGTTGCAGCTTCGAGGATTCAAACCATGAAGTGGCACCGAATTGTTCCATCAGTTGTGCTCATTCTCGCGTTTGCTCCGTCTCTTGTTCACGCCGAGCCGCTGCTGCAAACGCTACCGGAAGACGGTGAATGGGTGCAATTCCAGGTCAATCTGAACGTCGGCGGACAGGCCACGACTCCCGTTTGGACGGTGAAGTCTGTCGGTAAGAAAGAGCTCGCGGACGTGGCGTATCGCTGGATTGAACTGGAGAGCAAAGAGGCCGATCGCAGCGTCGTCATTTTCAAATGTCTCGTGGCCGAAAGTGAATTCGGCAAAGACAAGAACCCGCTCGCCCACGCGCTTCAGGTGTTCGTCAAGTACGCCGATCAGGAACAGCGTGAAGTCGAAACACTCGCCGCCGCCGATCCGGCGCTGGCTCTGATCCTGAGCGGTCCTGCCGAAGCGAAGAAGCTCGACACGAAAGAAGGCGTGGAATTGCAGAACGGGCGGATCGAATGCGACGTCGTAACGGGCGTGGCGAAATCCGAACTCGGCACGGCGAAATTCCAGATGGACTTTCGGCTGCTGATGTCGGACAAGGTCCCGCACGGCCTGGCCGGTGCGAAAATCAAGATCGAAGCCGAGTTCGGCGGCAGCAAGCTCATGGGGTCTGCCGAGCTGTCATTGAAGGAACACGGGAAGGGTGCGAAATCCGCACTCCCTGCAATTGATTAATCTCGAATCACCAGGATGATCTCCTATGAAACGATCGCGATTGGCCAAATCTATGATGGCGCTGTTGCTGGCGGCGCCATTTATTTATCGAAGCGCCGATTGGCTGCGGCCGCGGAATCACTCTGTCGACATGGCAGCAGCGCGGGCGGGAAAGGAACTGTTCCTGCACGAGTGGACGGCGCACGACCCGCTGGCCAGCGGGGGAGACGGATTGGGCCCGGTCTTCAATGCCAAATCGTGCGTCGAATGTCATCGCCAGGGAGGAGCCGGGGGGAGTGGGCCACTCGAAAAAAACGTCAACGTATTCACGATCCGGCCGCGAGCCGACGCCCCCTTTCTGAACCAACGCTCGCGACAGGGAGTGATTCACTCCGACGCCGTGGCCCCCGAATTCCAGGAGACGTTCGGCCATGTTCATCCCGGCCTGCCTGGGATTTCTCCAGCCGTTTCGAACCTCGCCATGCTGCCTGCGGAAGGGGTGCGCGGTCTCAATTTCCCCGCGGGCGTCAACATCTCGCAGCGCAAGACTCCGGCCCTGTTCGGCGCCGGGCTGATCGACAGCATTCCCGATCGCGACATCATCGCCAACGAGCGCGCCCAACGCTTGAAATGGGGCCTGGCTTCGTCGACCGACAAAAGCGCGCCCGTGGGACGCGTGCTGCGAATGGCCGATGGCCGGATCGGCCGTTTCGGATGGAAGGCGCAGACCGTCAGCCTCAAAGAATTCGTGCGGGCCGCGTGCGCCAACGAACTGGGCCTGGGAAATCCCGGTCAGGCCCAGCCGCAACCGCTCGGGCGGCAGGAATACGCCACGGTCGGATTCGATTTGACTCTGGCGCAATGCGACCAGTTGGCCGAGTTCATCAATTCGCTGCCGCAGCCCGTCGAGCGCACGCCGCCGACCGCGGGCGACCGCGAGCAAGCCGCTTTGGGCAAGTCGCTGTTTCATTCGATCGGATGCGCCGATTGCCACGTACCCGATATGGGCAGCGTTCGCGGGCTGTACAGCGATCTGTTGCTCCACGAAATGGGACAAGACCTGGAAGGGGGCGGAGACTACAACGACCGCCCGCTGGAAGAACCCGCTTTCAAACCGGGGACTGGCCCGTTGCCCGCAGAGTGGCGCACGCCCCCGTTGTGGGGAGTCGCCCGCTCGGCCCCCTACCTGCACGACGGCCGCGCGGCGACTTTGCCGGAAGCCATCCGCCTGCACGGCAGCCAGGGCAAGAATAGCGCCGATCGCTATGCCAATTTGCCGACGGATCAACAGCAGCAACTCATCGCCTTTCTGAAAACGCTCGACACGCCATGATTCGCTTCCGTTGTGGATGCGGCCGACCGCTCAAAGCGCCCGAAAAACTGGCTGGGAAAAAATCCCGCTGCCCGTCCTGCGCCGCGGCCGTCGTCGTTCCGCAATTGGCGGTGGTGTTTGCCGGATGTGATATGCCGGAAGAAGGCGCACCAGAAGAGTCATTTGCCGTTCCCGCGCCGAGCACATGGGTCGCCTGTTCCAGGGAGCCGGAAGATCCCAATTACGAGCCGACGATCCTCCGCACTCGCGGATCCGGAACGCGGCCCGATTCTCTCCTGGGCGTGAAATTCGTCGTTTATCTTTCGGGCATGCAGGCCCTGTTCACCGCACTGGGCGTGGCACTTTATCCGCATGTTCTGCACGAGGGATTTTCCTGGATGGGCGGCCTCGTTCTGGCCGTCATCTGGGCCGGCGGCATGGCAGTTCTGACGGGCTATGGCTGCACTTATCTCGATTCGTTTCTGGATTACGCCGTATCCGGTGGCGAAAGCTCCATATGCGTCCCCAACCGCGATGCCATCCCGGCGATTGCCAGTTTTCTGAAATGGGCGATCGCTTTTGTTCTCGGTCCCGCAGTCCTTTTGTTTCTGGCACTCTGGTACTGGATTCGTTGCGGTGATTTGACCATCATTGACGGTCTGATTCTGGCCGAACTGACGGCGCCGGCGATCGGTTATTGGATCATCGGGCAGCTCGTGCTTTCCGAGCGCCCCGAGCTGGCGTTTGCGTCACCATTACACGTGATGCAGGCCGCGGGCCGCATGGGACGTCGCGCACTGCTGGCCACGATCGGAACGACGGCTGCCGCGTTTGTCTATGTCTGCGTGGGAGCGTATGCCGTGATGCTATTGCACAAC
>Ga0068853_100004888_pt1 | contig 10430 bp, 10 predicted proteins | sample KBSCornC32_FD_65655 | JGI IMG/M metagenome (GOLD analysis project Ga0068853, IMG submission 65655) | Corn rhizosphere microbial communities from Kellogg Biological Station, Michigan, USA - KBS Corn C3-2 | ecosystem: Host-associated > Plants > Roots > Rhizosphere > Soil ... | reverse complement strand
ATCCACTGCCGACGCCGCTGAACCTGTTCATGCGCGTCGACGTAGCCGACGGCGGGAGGCTCGTGTTCGGGCCGCCTTCGTCGCGCGCCGGCGACGCGATCGTGCTGCGCGCGGAAATGGATCTCGTCGTCGCGCTGTCCTCCTGTCCCGCATCGACCTGCAACGGCGGCGCGCCCGCGCGTCCGCTCGCGTACGAGATCCTCCACGACGATCCCCCGGAGTCGCATCGATGACACGCATCGCCTTGCTCGGCATTCCCAACGACGACAACTCCTCGTACCTGCGCGGCGCCGCGGAAGCGCCGGCGCGCATCCGCGCGCACCTGTTCTGCGACGCCTACAGCACGTGGAGCGAGACCGGCTTCGACCTCGGCGCGACCGGCGCGGTCGTCGATCACGGCGACCTGCGTTTCGACGCGGCGACCGATCCGTGGGAGGCCGTCGAGCACGCCGTCGTTCGGGCGATCGAGGTGGGCGACCCGCTGCTCTGCCTCGGTGGTGATCATGCGATCACGCATCCGATCCTGCGCGGCGTGCGCCGCTTCCACCCGCGGCTGTCGATATTGCACATCGACGCGCATGCCGACATCTACGAGAGCTACCAGGGAAACCCGCGGTCGCACGCGTCGCCGTTCGCGCGGATCATGGAGGAGCGCCTCGCCGATCGCCTCGTGCAGGTCGGCCTGCGCACGATCAACGACGAGCATCGCGCGCAGTTCGCGCGCTTCGGCGTCGAGGTCGTCGAGGCTTCGCGCTGCGCTGCGCCGCTGCGGCTCGCGTTCGACATGCCCGTCTACGTCTCGATCGACATCGATGCGCTCGATCCCGCGTACGCGCCCGGCGTGTCGCACCGCGAGCCGGGCGGGCTGAGCGTGCGCCGCGTCGTCGAGATCATCCAGTCGATCGACCACCCGATCGTCGCCGCCGACATCGTCGAGTACAACCCGCGCTGCGACGTCGCCGACCTCACCGTCGGCGTCGCCGCCAAGCTCGCCAAGGAAGTCGCGGGCATGATGGCGAGGAACGCGCCGCGGGGGCTGACCGGCGCGATCAGTCCTGTTTAGCGGCTGCGATGCGCGTGTCGTTGGCGATCCAGTTCATCTCCCAGGTGCGCCCGCCGTCGTCGGAGTAGGACTGCTCGAACCGGCAGGTGTCGGGCGTCGCGCACGCGATCACGAAGCGCACGAGGATGCTGCGGCCGCCGAGCGTGTCCAGGCCGTGGAACTCGCCGCGGCCGTCCTTGAAACGACCGAACAGCGGCGACGTGAGTTCGCCGGCGTCGAGCGGCGCGTAGTGGATGCTCCATTGCCGCGCCGACGGGTCGTAGAGGCGCAAGGCGACTCCCGCGATGCGGCCCGACGGCCCGGCGATATCGAGCTCGACCGTGTTCGCGCGCCCATCGAGCAGCTTGCGCACGATGCTGGTGCCGTCGAGTTCGACCCAGGTCTCCGATCCGCTCAGCGGGTGGACGCGCCGCGAGACGTGCGTTTTCCAGGTGCCGAACTCGAAGTCGAAATCGTGCGACGCGTCCTTCGGCGCGGGCTCCGTCGCGGCGGCCGCGAGCGGCGCCGCGAACCCGAGCGCGAGCAGGAAGGAAGGGGGGCGCATGCGCATGGCGATCTCCGTCGTGCCGCGATGCTCGCAGTAGGCGGCGTGGCGGCGCCGCGCTCAAGAACCACTCGTGGGCGCGTCGGCCGAGCCAATCCGAGGCGCGACGCGACGCTGCGCGAGGAAGCGCGGATTGCGCAGCAGCGCGGCGGACACGAGCGACACCAGCACGCCGACCGGGAAGATCTCGGCGAACGTCATCGGCAGGCGGTAGAACGGATTCGCGTAGTCGGCCTTGAAGGCCTCCATGTCCGCGGCGAACTTGGCGAGCGCGTCGCCGCTGACGCCCTTCGCCTTTTGCTGCTCGATGAGCAGGTTCGCGTAGCTGCCTGCGAAATCCATGTGGGTGAGGGCGAGCGCCGCCTCCCAGGCAGCGACGTAGAACAGTCCGGCGACGGCACTGATGCCCAGACCGAGGCCGAGCGCGCGCCAGAAACCGATCACGCCACCGAGATCGGTGTCGCGATGCCGCTTGATCGCGATGAACACCGCGCTCAGCGCGACGAGCATCGTCAGGTAGCCGATCGCCATGCCGTACGGGACCGGCTCGCGCCCGTTCATCGCGACCGCGAGGCCGAACAGGGGGACCGCTACGACCAGACCGGCGGCGATGCCGTAAGCGAGGATCTTGCGCAACATCGGACGTACTCCTGTAGCGGGTCGGGACCCCATTGGGCCGGCATGCGGCCGCGAAGGCCATCGGCTGAAAGGATGATTCAGTCCTTTTCGGCCGAAATGAGGCCGCTCAGGGCAACAGCCCGAGCTCGCGCGCCTTGCGCGTCGCGTCGGTCCGTCGCCTCGCGCCGAGCTTCTCGTACAGGCGTGCGGCATGCGTCTTCACGGTCGCCGGAGACAGGTGCAGGCGCGCCGCGATCTCCTTGTTCGAGCGGCCGGCGGCGATCTCCTGCAGCACGGTGAGTTCGCGCGGACTGATGCCGAGGGCCACCTGCGCGCGCGGGTTGCCGTCGAAGTCCGGCGTGCGCGCCGCACCGACCACGCGCATCCCGATGTAGATGCCGAGCGCGAGGAAGGCGACGGCGATGAGCGCGACGTAGATGTCGGCCGAATGCGTGCGCGCGAGGCGGCCGTAATCGAGCCACTGCAGCAGGAACGTGCCGGCGGCCAGGCAGGCCGCGTACACGGCGATGTGCCGGAATGCCGGTGCAGGGGCTGGTCGCTTCATGGCGTCCCCGATTCGCGTCCGCGTCGGATGCTAAGACATCCGTGCCGACCTGTCGCGCGCTCGGTCGCCCGCCTGATCCCGGGGTATTCGCTGTCGCGGCACGACGATCCATGCGCAGCGACCGGTTCGGTCGCCGGCGCAGCGGCCGCTAGCGCCTCGTTGCGTCCATGTAACCGAAGCTCAGGCTCGAGAACGTCGTCTCGAAATCGGCTTCGCTGCCTTCCGGCAACGGCCGCGTCCAGACGACGTTGAGCAGCCAGCTTCCGTGTGGAGGTACGTCGAACGTCGCGCGACCGGTGGCGTCGGTGGTGTGCATCGCGACGGGTTCGGCGTCGTCTTCGAGCAGGGTCAGCTTGACGCGTGCACCGGCGAGCGCGGCTCCGTGATAGAGCACGCGCACCGGCAACGTCGGCGAGTGCGGTTCCAGGTACGGATTGCGCTCCGGCACGATCTCGAGGTCGAGGCCGACCGGGACGGTCGCCGGATCGCCTTCCCTCGCAGCGGCGGCACCGGCCTGCACGAGCGCCTTTGCCTCGCGACGGTAGATCTCCGAACCATCGACGTCCATGCGCCGCATGCGCAGGCGTTGCTCGAGCGCCGGAACCAGCCCTTCGCTTTCGAGGTAATCGTTGAAGCGCAGCGCCGGCAAGTGGCTGTGCGCGCGGTCGTCGGTTTCGAGCACGAGCAACCAGGTGCCCGCCGCATCGAGGCGCAGGTCGGCGTCCGCGTCGTCGCGGCCCGGATGCAGGCGACCATGCAGCCCGAGCGTGCGGCCGTCCGGCGCGATCGCGTCGAAACGCTCGATCCGTTGCAACGGTATCGGCGAGCGCTGGCGCGCGGCGCCGTGCCCGACCAGCAGGGTCATCGGCCAGTCGATGCCGGGTTCGACGCGGTATTCGCGCGGCTGCAGCCAGAAGTCGTGGCCGACGGCGTCGCCGGTCGCGAGTGCGAGCAGGAGTGCGAATGCGCGCCGCCCGCGCGGGTTCGTGCGAGGCTTCATGTCGTCACCTATTCGAGATGATCGGGCCGGTCGCCCGGCGTGACCGGCAACGCATGCACGCTTGCGACGAGCAGGACGACCGCGATGAGCCAACTGGCGACGACGTGCACCGCGACGCGTGCACCGTGGCGCAGGCACCACGACGCGAGCACGAGCGTCGCGATCGTCGGTGCGAGCACGTAGCCCTCGGGACGGCCGCCGGACGAGGCTGCGAGTGCGCCTGCACAGCAGCCGCCCATGCCCGCGAGCAGGAGCACGAGGCGGCCCGGCATGCGCGGCCAGAGGACCGCCGCGGCGCAGGCGGCGACGAAGATCCAGCAGGCGAACGCCGCATCGTCGAAGGCCGCGGCGGGCAAGCGCAGGCTTGCGGCGAGGCTGCTGGCCACGGCGAACGCCACGAATGCGATCACGCGTGGGCGCGGCGCTGCGTGCGCGATCGCGATACCGGTCGCGAGACCGAGCAGCACGAGGGGCAGGGCGATGCTGTTCATGCGAGGACTCCATGGAGGAAGGCGAGGCCGGCGACCGCGATCGCGGCGCCGCTGATGCGCGTGAGGGGGACGCGGCGCACGCGGTCGGCGACGACCGCGAACGCGATGCCGGAGACGTGCAGTAGCCCGGTCGCGAGCACGAAGCCGGCGCTGTAGCCGACCGGATCGGCGGCCGAGGGCAGTTCGCGACCGTGCGCGTAGCCGTGGAACACGGCGAACACCGCGACGATCGTCAGCGCGAGCCATGCCGGCGCGCGCCAGGCGCAGGCGATGCACGCGCCGAGCACGAGCACCGAACAGGCGATGCCGAGTTCGACCGGCGGCAGCGGCACCGCGTGCATGCCGAGCACGGCGCCGACGACCATCAGCAGCGGAAACGCGATCGGCAGCGCGACGACGAGCGTGCGGCCGAGGAACGCACCCCACAGACCGACCGCGACCATCGCGAGCAGGTGGTCGAATCCCGTGAGCGGATGCAGGGCGCCGGCGACGAGGCCGCCGCGCAGTCCCGTTCCGGCGTGCGCCGACGCCGGGCTCGTCGTGGCCATGCCGACCGCGAGCGCCCAGGCGGCGATGGCATGCCGGCACTTCATCGCGTGTACCCCGCCGCATCCGGTGCAGCGAGGAACGGGAACATTGTGGTCGAATGGTCGCGCTCGTCGCGATCGACGCCGTCGTCGATGCCGCGTGTCGTGCCGTTTGCGAGCAGCGAGCGGTAGACGTCGACCGCGTCGTACAGCGGCGTGCGTCCGCCGCAATCGTTCGCCCATTCGGCATGCCCGCCGAGTGCGAAGAGCTCGACCGCGAACGGCTGCGTGCACGTCGCCGACGCTGCGTTGACCCACAGGCGATCGTCGGCGAGCAGGCGCGCGAGCGGGCGGTAGCGGTGTGCGCGCGCCTTCGCGTCGGCGAGGAACGCGTCGCCGCAACGGCCGTCGAAGCCGTCGTACAGCGCGAGGTTCTTCTCGATCTCCGCGACGAAGCGGTCCGACGTCGACGGCGTCGCCGCGTTGTACGCCTCCTTGAGGCGGTCCGCGACCTCGTCGCTCGCGGTCGTGCCGAGCAGCGCATTGCCGGTGAGCGGTCGCCCGGCGCGATCGATGCGGCGATCGCCTTCGGACGTGCTTGCCCAGATCGCGAGCAAGCGCCCGCCCTTTGCCACGCTCGCGATGTCGATCGAGACGACGAGCGACGCCGGGGTCCAGCCGGCGAGCAGGTTCTTCGCCGGTCCGCCTTCGGTGTGGCGCCATTGCTCGTGGATTTCGTGCGCGGTCGTCGCGTCGAACGCGGGACAACCGGCGACATCGATCGCTGCACCGGCGTGGATCGCGGCAACCGCAGCCTGGTACGCCGCGCGCGTGCCCTTCACGTTGTTGAAGAACGGATCGTCGCGCGGGCCGGCGAAGACGCGAAAGCGCGCATCGCGTCCTTCGAGCCCGTCCGGCATCGTGTTGCCGCCACGTGCCCAGTCGCCATGGCCGGCGCGGCATTCCATTTCGTCCGCGCTTGCGAGGTGGCAGGCGATCGTCGTCGTCACGGTCGTGTGTCCGAACTTCGAGCCGCTGTCGACGTGGAACACGTAGTCGATGCGGTCCGAGAACGCGTGGCCGACGATCGTCATGACCAGTTCGAGCCGGCGTCCGTCGGCCGACGTCCACGCGTAGAGATCGCCGATGTCCGCGCGCGGGTCGGCGATCACCGTCGGTGTGTCGAGGTGGTCGGAAGCATGTGCCGGCGCTGCGAAGGCGGCCGTCGCGGCGAGCAGGAGGGCGCCGGCGGCGGCGCGCGGAAGGGTGACGGAGTGCATCGTGCGAACCTCGCTGGAAGGAGGTTCGCACTAGACACCGCGCAGGGCAGTGGCCGCTGTCGAAATCTTTAGTGAGGCGTCGGTGCCGGCGAAGCGCGCCTATCGACGCGCCGCGGATTCCTCGAATCCGTCGCCGAAGATGCGGTCGCCGTGCACGATCTGCAGTCCGTTCAAGGCGGCGCGCGGCGGCGAGCCGGGTGCCGTCGCGGCGACGGTGAGCGTGAATGCGTTGCCGGGGACGAAGAACACGGCGTGGTTGCCGGGGCCGCCGTCGGCCTGCTCGTAGTTGCCGTCGAAGTCGGTGCCGGTCGCGTCGACGATGTCGATCGTGTGCGGTGCATCGCCGGTCGTCGCGACCGTGCAGGACGCGGTCGACGTCGCGTGCGCGTTGTCGGAATCGGCATACACGTGCACGTAGTAGCCGGCGGGGTCGTCGGGCAGGCCGCTGACCTCGACTTCGACCGGCGTGTCGGTCGCGCTGAGGTAGCCGTCCATCATGCGGAAGTCACCGGGCGCATCGTCGATCGCCGGCTTCCACACGCCGGCCGCGGACCAGTCGACCGTCGCACCGCTCGGGTTGCCCGTTTCGTCGACGAGCGCGACGCCGCTGCCGCTCGATCCGGCGAGCGTGTTCCAGTTCATTGCGGCGACCGCACCCGCGCTCTCGCGCGCACCCATCGGTGTGCCCGTGCCGACGAAGTCGACGCTGATCGTGCCTGCGCCCGCGACGACGTCGCTCGCGTGCAGGCCGACCGTTCCCGTGTGCACGAGCGTGCCGTCCGTCGCGGTGATCACGAGGTCGCTCGCACCCGGCGGCATCGACGCGCCGGTCTGCACGGTGAGCGTCGTGCTGCCGCCCGCGGCGAAGTCGTTCGATGCGAACGATGCGGTCGCGCCCGGCGGCACGCCGCCGACGTCGAGGTGGAGCGTACCGGTGTAGCCCTGCTGCGCGCTCGTCGTGATCGCGTAGACGACGCTGTCGCCCGGATGCACGCCCGGATTCGGGGGTGAGGCAGCGAGCGTGAAGTCCGCGGTCGGCAGCAGTCCGTACGTGCTCACGGCAGCCGCGCCGACACCGTCGCTCGGGAACGACGCCATGTAGACGCGTCCGCCGACGACCGTCGGCGGGCTGAACTTCGGCCAGTTGCCCACGTGATCGCGCGCACTGTTCTGCTCGGAGTTCCACAGCTCGTGGGTGAGGTCGTCGGCGTCGACCGCGCGCAGCACGCCCGGGTGCACGCCGCTGTTCGGATCGGAGCCGCTGAAGGCCATCGACGACCACAGCACGCCCGTGCCCGGCGTGCTGCCGTTCGCGGACAGCGCGAGCACGCCGCCGGCGGAGCCGTTGTTGGAGAACAGCGTCGACTGCGAGGCCGGTGTCGTGTCGAACGTGCCCGCGGCGGCATTGAAGCGATACGCCTTCATCGGGCTGTGGCTGTCCGACCAGACGTACATCCACGGACCGACGCCACCCTCGCGGTTCCAGTACACGGGGCCGCCCTTGATCTGCTGGCCGCCGTTGCTGAACACCTGCACGATGTTCGCGTCGCCCGCGGATTCGTGGCCGAGCGAGGTCGCGTGCATGACATAGAACACGCCGCTCTTTCCGGCGCCGACGACGAGATCGGTGCCCGGCAGCAGGATCGGGCCGGATCCGCCGAGATCGGCGTCGGCCTGGTTGAGTTCGTCGTAGACCGAGGGCGTGAACCAGTCGAGCATCGGCGTGTCCGGCGTCGGGCCGAACTTCACGAACGATTCGCCGAAGTTCCGCACGCCGTCGTAGGTGCCGTTGCCGGTCATGAAGTAGACGTTGTCGTCGGCGTCGACCGCGGGCGCGCGACCGGCCATCCAGATGCCCCCGCCATTGAACGCGGTGCCGTCCGGCGTCGACGTCCAGATCGCGGTGCGCTGCAAGGTCGCCGCATCGTGCACCATGACCCAGCCGTGATAGGCGAACTGATCGCTGTGCGCGCCCCAGGCGATGAACACGCGTCCGTTCGCGAGCGCGAGGCTCGCACGCTGGTCCTGGATCTTCGGGTTGAACGCGAGCATGCCGCCCGAGCTGCCGTTGCCGTTGCCGGGGACGCTGCCGCCGAGCACGACCGGGCTGCCCGGGCGCTCGGCCAAGGTAGTGATGTCGAGTGCGTGCAGGCGCTGGCAGAAGGTCGGATTGACCGGGCCGCAGTTCGCTCCCGCCTCGCGCGTGCGCGCGACGAGGTACATCGTGTTCGTCGCGAGGTCGATCTGCGGTGTGCTCTCGATGCCGACGTTGCCGATGATGTTGTCGTTGTAGCCGAGGATGTCGAGGATCGGGATCGCGGTCGAACCCGCCACCTGGCTCGTGATGTCGAGCGAGAGCAGCGGCGTGCCGGACGACGAGTTCGCGTCGAACGCGTAGACGCGGTCGTTCATGGTGACGACGTAGACGACGTCGTGCACGCCCTGGCCCGGGATCGCGACGTTGCGCACGTACAGCGGTTGCGCATACACCGATCCACTGACCGGATATGCCCACAGCTTGCCGAACGCCGCGGCGTTGACGTTCGCGGTGGTGAGCACGGTTTCGTCGAGGTTCGCGCCGAGGCGCGCTGCGTCGTAGCGTTCGGTGACGACGTCGATCGGCGCGGCGACGACGGATGTCGCGGACGCGACGAGTAGCAGTGCGCATGCGCTGCGCGGAAGCGGACGTGCCATCGGTGCTCCCCTTGGAAGGCGCCCGACTTTAGCAGAACGCAGACGCCGGCCATCGCCGCCGATCCTGCTTGCGTCGCCCCGGACTCCGTCATCGGAGCCCGGGGTCACGTCGATCAGCGCTGGCCGCCCGAGGCGGTGATGCGCTCGCCGGTGAGCCACGACGCGTCGTTCGAGGCGAGGAACAGCGCCACCTTCGCTATCTCCGCGGGCTGGCCGAGGCGACCCATCGGAATCCCGGCGACGAGCGTCTTCTCGAACTCGGTGCCGACGCCGCCCATCGCGGTGAGTCCTTCGGTCGCGGTCGCGCCCGGTGCGATCGCATTGACGCGGATGTTGCGTGGCGCCAGTTCGATCGCGAGCACGCGCGTGATCGAGTCGACCGCGGCCTTGGTCGCCGAATAGACGACCGAGTTCGGCATCTGGTTCACGCTCGCGATCGAACTCACGTTGACGATGCTGCCGCCGTGTGGTCCGAAATGGCGCGCTGCTTCCTGCGCGGCGAGGATCGTACCGAACACGTTGAGGTCGAACTGGCGACGGTACTCGGCTTCGGTCACCGCCTCGAGCGGTTCGAAACGGTACACGCCCGCGTTGTTGACGAGCACGTCGAGCGCGCCGTACGCGTCCTTTGCTTGGGCGAACAGGCGGCGCACGTCGTCGGCGCGCGCGACGTCCGCCTGCACCGCGATCGCCTTGCCGCCGGCGCGGATGATGTCGCCGACCACGCGCTCGGCATCCTGCCGGCTCGACGCGTAGTTGACGACGACCGCAGCGCCCGCCGCGGCGAACTGGCGCGCGATCTCGGCGCCGATGCCCTTCGATGCGCCCGTGACGACCGCGACCTTGCCGTTCAATGCGTTCATGGGTCCTGTCCCTTTCGTTTTTCGCGCCCGATTGGCGCCGGACGACAATCTTGTTCATTCGGCGCCGCGAGGGTAGGCTGCCGATTCGACTAGCACATATTCGATTTCTGCATGACCGACCGGCTCTTCGCGCTGCGCGTGTTCGCTCAGGTCGCCCGCACCGGCAGCTTTTCGAAGGCCGCGCGCGAACTGGCGTTGTCGCAACCGTCGGTGTCGCGCATCGTCGCCGGGCTGGAAGCGGACGTCGGCGTCGCACTCATGACGCGCACGACGCGCGGGCTGCGCCTCACCGACGCCGGTTCGGACTACCTCGCTCGGATCGAGCCGATCCTCGACGCGCTCGAGGAGGCGGATCATGCCGCACGCGGCACGGGCGAGTTGCGTGGAGTGCTGCGCGTGGCCGTATCGTCGGGTTTCGCCGCGCGCGAGGTGATCCCGCGACTCCCGGACTTCATGGCGAGGCATCCGGCGCTGCGCATCGAGCTGCTCATGAACGACCAGCGCCAGGATCTCGTCGGCGAGAGCATCGACGTCGCACTGCGTTTCGGTGCGCTCGCCGATTCGAGTGCGACCGCGCGCCTGATCGGTATGTCGCCGCGCGTCGTCATCGCGGCACCGTCCTACCTGCGGCGCGCCGGCACGCCGCGTTCGCCCGAGCAGCTCGCGGGACACGCGATGATCGTCGGGCCGTCGCGGCCCGGGCAGCCCGCGTGGACGTTCGAGCGCGACGGTCGCTCGCATTCGGTGCGCGTCGAAAGCCGGCTGAAGATCACCACGCACGAAGC